>Ga0154020_10008349_pt1 | contig 12006 bp, 7 predicted proteins | sample Klosneuvirus_201_FD_109709 | JGI IMG/M metagenome (GOLD analysis project Ga0154020, IMG submission 109709) | Active sludge microbial communities from wastewater, Klosterneuburg, Austria - Klosneuvirus_20160825_MG | ecosystem: Engineered > WWTP > Aerobic digester > Activated sludge | place... | reverse complement strand
GGGGCTTTCGGCAACGGTCGGGTTTGATTTCGAGTATGTGAACCTCTTGCGGTTTTACTTTCCTGAGGTCTGGCAAGCCGATAAGATCAGCGATCCGTTCTTTGATAACATCCATGCCAGCGGCTTTTTGCAACTTCAATACAAGGTTGGGCAGTTTGTGGAGTTCACGTTGGGAGGGCGTGTAGACTACGACCAACGGTATGGATTTGTTGCAACGCCCCGCGCTGCGGTGGTTTTGACGCCGGGCGGTGGTTTTTACACCAAGCTGCTCTATGGCAACGCTTTTAAGGCCCCCTCCTTTCACGATTTGTACTTTTACCGCAAGAATAACTTTTACGGGAATCCGAAAGTCGCGCCGGAAAGTGTGCATACTGGGGAGCTTCAAGTTGGTTGGTCGCGCCGAAACGTGATGGCGATTAGCCTTAACGGGTATTTTTCTTATTTTCGCAACCTGATCACTTATGCGGTTCGGAAAGCAGGAGACCCGCTCGAATCCGCCGAGAGCTTTCCTGAGTCGCAACGGCCCGATCCAACCGCAGCATTCCGCCAAAAAGCCAACGAAGGGGATCTCTACACTTACGGCGGAGAAACCGAGTTGCGCTTGTTTTTTGTGCGTGGTTTGAATGTGCGTGCCAGTTTTGGAGTGTTCTTCCAAAATACTCAAGCGAACGGCGAAACCAAGATCTTTCAAGCCCCCGATTATGCGGCGTGGTTAACCGCGAACTTGATGGCGTCTTACAAGCTGCGCCTTAAGCCCGTCGATCTGGTCTTTTCGTTGGGGATGACGGTGGCCAGTCCCAAAAAGACCCCTGCGATCGCCTTTACCATGACAGGAACACTCCCGGGGGGACAGACTGTGCCGAACTGGACGGCGACAAACGACCCTGCGTTGGAGACGCCTTGGTTTATTCAGTCTTACTTTACTTTCCAAGTGCAGCGGATCTTCGGGCATCTCGATCTGATCTTGCGCCTGAGCAATCTTCTGAACCGCGACAACTACGACGCGAATAACGTGTTGCTTTATCCCCAAGAAAAATTCGACATGATGCTGTGGGCGCGTTTGAAGTATTAGAGGCGGGCGCGACGCCGAGGTAAGGGCGCTTAAAGGCGCAAGCGAAGGGCGGAAGGCATCATCTCGACACGAAGGGGGAGGCGGCCAAGGGCCTCGCCATCCACATCGAGGAGGACGCGATCGGCGAGGCTGGGATCGGCGAGTGTGATGCGAAGGTCAGCAGCGCGAAATGATTGGACGTGCGCCCGTGTGAGATGTTTGCCTTCGTAGAGCGAGGGGAGCAGAGGGACAAGATGAAGGCGAGAAGGGTGGGCAAAGTTGACGATATCAAAAAGCCCGTCATCAGGTCGTGCATGGGGAGCGATCTGCATTCCACCGCCGAAGTATCGGGCATTACAGATCGCGAGGTTGCGAGAGTGGAGTTGCTGTTGGGTGCGGGTCGTCGGCTCGTGTGGTGCTGTGATCTCGACGTGAAGCGGAGCCAAGACATTGCTTTGGAGCGCACGCAAGGAAGCCGCAAGATAGGCGCGTTGGGCATTGGAGCCGCGTGTGTGTTGGATCTGCTGATCGACCAGTCCACCTAGCCCGACCGACGTGACGTTGACAAAATACCGTTGCGTTGGGGTGCCTTCGTGATCGAGAAAACATAGCTTGCCGATATCGAGGTTGCGTGTGTGGGGTTGGGCGAGGCGTTGGAGATAACTGGCGGGTGTCGGATCGAGGCCAATGGAACGGCGAAAATCGCCCCCCGTCCCTTGTGGAAAAAGCCCTAGATCGGGCGTTTTTGAATGCGTGGCTTCATTTTGGTGCTGCATTAAGCCGTTGACGACTTCGTTGAGTGTGCCGTCACCGCCGACAGCGATCACAAGATCTGCACCTTCGAATGCGGCTTGCTGAGCGAGAGCGCAAGCGTGTCCGATCTGCTCGGTCCAAAGGGGCGTTGCATCGGGTAGAAAGCGGCGGATCATGGGTTCGAGTTGCGGCCAGAGACGAAGCGTTCGTCCTCCGCCTGACTGCGGGTTAATAATCAGTGCGGTTTTCATCGAAGATTTTTGCCTTGAAGTGGTGAGCGGGCGGATATGTGGTCTTTATGGCGTGGCCTTGCCTTGGAGTTGTCGTAGCCATGAGGCGGAAAGCAGGTCATCTTGCCAAGCGTTGGTGTCGGGGGAAGGTGTGTCGTCTACGGGCCAGACGATGCCGCGTGTGCGGAGATCTTGTACCGTGTCGTAAAGGGTTTGCATGGGTTCGCGGCTTTTGAATCCGAGTTCTTCGCGGGCGCGGGTATCGTCGAGATACCAGAAATAACGGGCTTGATCGATCTCGCTATCGAGGACGTGGATCTTGTGGCCAAAAGCTTCGGAGGCTCGTTTGAAGAGGCGATTGCTGAGGTCGGACAGTAGGGCGTCTTTGGGCATCGGGAGAGAGGGGGCTTTGATCCCTGAGACGCGTTCGAGGCGGCCAAAAAAGTCTGCGAAGGTCATATTGGCTCCACCGAGCAGATAGCGCTGCCCGGGACTGGCTTTGTCGATCGCGCTTACTGCGATCTCGGCTACATCGCGAACATCGACAAAAGACAGTCCACCGGGGGGCAGGGCGGGGATCTTTTCTTCGAGGAAGAGGCGGACTTCTTTGGTGGAGGCTCCTGTGATATCGCCCGGGCCAAGCAGAAGAGAGGGGTTCAGCGATACCACCGCAAAATCGGGGGTATTCATGCGTAGAGCGTCTTCTTCTGCATAGAGTTTGGAGCGGTAATAGGGGAGCTGACCGAGCAGTTTGAGTGGGGTGGGGGAGGTCTCGTTGGGCAGGGGGGAGGGCTTTTCTCGGATGGCGATCGTCCCCGAAGTACTCATGTGAATAACGCGAGGGATACCGGCCTCTTTGGCGGCTTTCAGCATGTTGCGTGTGCCGTGGTGGTTGATGCGGGTCATTGCGAGTGTATCGGAAGGATCGCGTGAGACTTTTCCTGCTGCGTGAAAAAGCCCATCACATGGGGCGGAGAGCGTTCGTAGCGCAGCGCGGACGCTTTCCACTTCGAGGATGTCGCCAAGGACGGTGTGTACGCCTTTTTGGGTAAGTTGTGGGTGAGGCTGGCGCACGAGAGCGATCACTTGATGCCCTGCAGCAAGCAGCGCATCCACAAGATGCGCGCCCAAAAAGCCCGTCGCTCCTGTGACTAAGTAGGTTGCCATCCGTCGTATCCCTTTCTTTACGATAGGTGTCACACAGCTATCAAAAAAAGCCGTGTTCGCGGTATCTCAAGCGACAGAGTCGTTGTTTTGAAAAACCGTGATCTCTTCGCCGACACAGGGTCAAGGGAGCGGCGCTCCCTTGCGGGGCGTGGTGCAGCACCCCACAAACCATCGAATCGCGTAAGTCTTATTCACAGGTTAAAGATCCGAACGAAGTGTTGGAGCAAGAAAGGATTGTTGGATTTGATCTGTCCAGAAAAGAACATGTCGGGATCAGGAACATAGGACTCTTTGACGATCTGGCGGAAGATCTCGGGAGAGGTCTTGAGGACGCAATCGGCGGCACCTTGGGAGGGTTTGCCGGGATGGATCGCGCAGCTTTGTTTGCCGATCTCGATACTCCACTTGCTTTGGGCATCTTCGCCAAGAGTGAAGTAGAAGCAGAGAGGTTCTTCGACTTCTTTTTGGTTGAAGCGATCTTTGAGGTAAGCAAACAGAGAAGGGACGATATCTTCGGGCTTGTCCTCTTTGGTTTTGGGGATCTCGTAGGCGGTGAGATCAAAGCGCTTTTTATCGCGCAAGTGTTCGATCGCTGTTTGAATGATGTGTGTAAGAATGCGCGCAGCTTCGGGGATCTCGCGGCCTTGAACAAGGGCTTTGAGTTGTTCGATATCGAGGGGAGCGCCGATATAAGCGCGCAGTTTGCGTTTGGTCGGTACTGCGCGGCCTTTGGGCATACTTTGGTACGTTCCGCTCAGGTAGATCGGGAGGATGTCGATGTCGAATTCTTGGGCGAGATAGCCGATACCCGGTTTAAACGCAGCGATGGAGCCGTCTTTGCTGCGGGTTCCTTCAGGGAAGATCAGCAGCGTTTTGCCCTCGCGTAGGACGCTGCGGGCTGTCTCAAGGCTTTTGTCGAAACCGCCCTTGCGATCGACGGGAACGACGTTGGTAAAGTTTTCAAAGTAGAAGCGGCGGAGATCGTCTTTGAAGAAATAATCTTGTGCGCCGAGGGTGACGAGCTGATCGCCGTAGGAGCCGAGGGCTGTGCGCACAAGGCCCGTGTCGAGGTGGCTTGCGTGGTTGGCTGCGATTAGGGTGGGGCGGTTGTGTGGGATGTTGGCGCGCCCGTACACCTTGGTGTCCATGACGCCTGTGTAAAAGCTTTCTTGGACGTTGCGTAAGACATCCTTGACGGTGTCTTGGACCACACGGGGAAGGATCGGGAGGGCGGTGTTTTTGTCGTTGTCTTCGGCATTTTCTTCGAGCCAGACATCCGTGTTATTTGGGCGGCTGATCGGTTCGCCTGCGGCGCGTTGGAGATAGCGTTGGATCTCGGCGATGGTTTCGTAAGAAGAGAGTTCGTCGGCTTTGATGTGGCGATCGAGCATCTTCTCCAGTTCGGCGTGAAGCTCGCCCATCATCAAGGAGTCAAGGCCGAGATCAGCAGCAAGGCGCGTGTCTGCTTTGACTTTCTCAGAAGAGACGCCCGCAAGGCGAGCCACCGTTTTAATTAGCTGCGTGGATATCTCGCCCGTTGTCTCGATGCCTTGGAGCTCGTGTTGGGCTTCCATCTTTTCAAGCAGAGCGCGGACTTCTTTGCGCTTGACTTTACGCGAGGCGGTGCGTGGAAGCGCCTCGGATTGGAAGTGGATGACGCTTGGTCGGCTATGAGAGGGCAGTTTTTTGAAACGATCATGGAGATCGGTGCGGGCCTTGAGAAGGGCTTGTTCGTAAGTGAGCGATGCGTCGTCCGCATCTTTTCCATACGCAGGGACCGCCATGAGCGCAACTTTTTCACTGCCTTTTTCGTCGCTGATGCCGAGTACGACGAGTTCTTTGACGGAGGGAGGCAGACCGATCATATCTTCGAGATCGTCGGGATAGACATTCTCCCCGTTGCTGGTGATGATCACTTCTTTGGAACGCCCAACGATGGTCAAACGTCCCTTGTGATCGAACTTTCCGAGGTCGCCTGTATGGAGCCATCCGTCTTGATCGAGGACAGCAGCGGTCGCTTCGGGGTTATCGGCGTAGCCAGCCATGACGTTTGGACCACGTGCGACGATCTCTCCGATGCCTTCGTTGTTTGGAGAGTGGATACGCACTTCGACGCCCGGGATGGGTTTTCCGACGTGTCCAAGTTTTTCGTTGGGGCCGCCTTTAGCGACCGTGAGAACAGGAGCGGCTTCGGTTAGGCCGTATCCTTCGGCAAGATGGAGACCAAGGCCGTTGAAGAGTTCTTGCGTTTCTTTGGGCAGGGCTGCGCCTCCAGAGATCAAGTAGCGCAGGTGTCCACCAAGCTCCGCATGGATCGGGGCAAACAGCGTTTTTCCAAGATCGATCCCTGTGATCTTTCCGATGCTGCGGTTGAATTGGAGTAGGTTGTCAAATAGGTTTTCGAGCAACGCGCCGCGTTCTTTGATGCGAGAGCGCAGGCGCTTGGCGAGGAGTTGCCAAAGGGCAGGCACACCGACAAGAGCCGTCACTTGGGCTTCTTTGAGTGCGGTAATCAGGTTATCACCGTTGAGTTCTTCGAGGTAAGTGATGCGCGCCCCACAAGACAGCGGAAGCAAGAGGCCACAAGTGAACTCAAAGGTGTGATGAAGCGGAAGCAATGAAAGGGCGCTGTCGTGGTGTTTGAGCGGAAATAGCGGAACAAGGGAGGCGCGGATCTTGGTAAAGTTGGTGTGCGTCAACATCACGCCCTTGGGCTGGCCCGTTGTGCCGCTGGTAAAGATCAAACTGGCGATGTCTTCGGGGCCGATCGTCACGTCTTGGTAAGGATGATCGGGAAGTTTGCCTTGTTCGATGTCTTCAAAAAGCAAGAAGGGAACGGGCGGATGGTCGGGTTGTATGCCGTTTCCGACGAGGACGTGTCCAGCATCTCGATAAAAGGCTTGATCCCAGATCGCAAAGCGGGCTTTGGAAGATTGATAGAGGGTGTGGAGGCGTTCGGCTCCGAGATCGGGATCGAGCGGAACAGCGGTGGCTCCTGCGTAAAGGATACCAAAGTAAGCGGTTGGCCACGTCGGGCTGTTGGCTCCCGCAAGCAACACGCGATCGCCGCGTGTGATGCCTTCGGCCTGAAGCATCGCTGCGATGCGGCGTGCGTTGGCGCGAAAGTCTCGGTACATCACACACTCAAGACGCCCATCGGTGAGCTTTTGAAAGACCACACCGTAGGGGTTATCATCAACGACTTCATCGATCATCGCGACGAGATCGGCGTGTGCGCGAAGCGGCTTGAGCGTCTTGCGTAGCTTGTCTTCGATCAGCGGACGAACCCACTTTTCGAGGCCGGGGATATGGGTATCGAGAAAGTAGTTGTACCAGTCGATCGCTTCGGGTGTCCAAGGCAGTTTGGCGCGATCTTGTGGCGTGAGCATCGCGTAAAGCTCTCGGGTGTTGCGGGTTTCAACACGGTAGCGTCGATCGTAGATAAACGGCATAAACGTTTTAAAGATCCCTGCGGTCTTTTTCAACGAGATCGACGCTTGTTCGAGCTGCTTTGCACTACCGCGTAAGAAGCCAAGGCCCGGGATCTTGCCGACTTCTCGGGTGATCTTAGAGAGTCCTTTGGCCCATCGGCTGTAGGCGGGAACCCCGTAACGCTCGAAATCATCGACAGACACGCCTTCTGAACCGTACAGGGATTGGATGGCTTGTTGTAGCGGGCTACTCAGCGGTTTTTTGCGCAGCATCCGATGTTTGTAAAGAGAGCATAATTCGATCGAGCGGTTCATGATCAAAGGGTTGGTGTCGCCTGAGGCCAACTGATAGACCGGCTTGTGCTTGTTGGCGATCAACGCAGCAAGCGCAAAGATCATCCCTGCGCAAACCATATCGTTGGGGATGAGATCGAGGATCACGTCCCAACGACCGGGAAAGATCGTCGCTCCGCCATGCACGATGATGTAGATCAGTGGCGCAGAAGTGTTGATCCCTTCGTTCCACCCGGGAAAAGGATACTCGACGCAAGACTCGACGATCGAAGGCCGAACGATGGTGGCGCGCAGCCCCGACTGCATCAAAAGCTGTTCGCCGATGCTTTTGCTGTAGGTGTAAGTGTTTGTCCATCCCCAGTGATTCGCACGTTTTCCGCCTTCGTCGCTGAGCATCTCCTCGATGAATTTCTTTTTGATGCGCTCAAACTCATCCTGAAGTGCGGGACCACGGCAAGGCTCGCCTTTGCGGTTGAGGTTTTCTTTGGCGGTGGTCAAAAACTCAGACTCACGGTAGGCTTCGCTGGCTTCGCGCTTTGCGTGATCGGTCAGCCGGTGTCCTTCTTCGATCTCGCGCTCGGGGTCCCAATGGGTGGGGTCGATCTTTTCGCAATAGGGAAAGGGAAAACTGCGGGGATCGATCTCGGGGATATTGCCGTCGCGGTTGCCTGCTACGTAACAAGTGCTGGTGTGCAAAAGCGGCAGATCGCCGAGTGTTCGGCACAGTTCGATCAAATGGATTACGCCAAAACAGTTGACATGAAGGGCTTCATCGATGGGAGGATTGAAGTCTACAACACCTGCGACGTTGACGACGACATGGGCTTGGCCGCGCAGTTCGTCTTGAAGCTCTTGCGAGATTCCACAGCGGGGCTTGGATACATCGCCGTCGATCGGGACGATCTTTTCTTTGAAAAAAGCGTCTGCTCCGTCGTTGTACTTTTCGCGTAAGGGTCGAAAGACTTCGGAGGATGCGATCTCGCGCCAAAAGCGTTGTTCGGAGGAAAGATGAGGACGTGCGCGTACCATCAGATACAAACGACCGATATTAGGGTAGCGATGAAGCAACATCGACACCCAAACTTTCCCCAAAAAGCCTGTTCCTCCGACGACAACGATGTTTTTTCCTCGGAACGTTGCCTCCACATCGAGGGTTGCGTTGTTTTGAAGCTCGAACGACGGGGTGGAGGGCGTCGTCTCGATGGGGAGAGGGTGGCTATGTTTTGTCTTCATCAAAATCACCGTCAGCGAACGCCGCTTGTGTGGAGCGCGGCGTAGGTATCTTGTTCGTGTGTTGTTGGGGCTGCTTGTGAGGTTTTGCGCCGAGGTCGATCAGGTCACATCTGCGATCAAAATAGGTGGGACATGAAGCAGCGTGATCTGTGGAGAGGGTGGCGCAGTGTCTTGGGCCATCTCAAGGGCTTCGTGCATGCTGTTGGCTGTTTCGTAACCAAGCAGCTCCGGGATGTAGCTGTTGTCGGCTCCTACGACGATCACACGGCCTCGGTGTTGGCGTCCTGCTTCGCCCCAGTACCACATAAAGAACGGATGGGCGGGGTGATAGGCTTGTCCACGTCGGTACATCTCGATGTAGGCGGGGTTGGAAGCAAAGTCTTCTTCCATGTGGTGCAGCTTCATGGCATCGCGTGTTTGAGGGAGAAGGCGGTGGACAAACTCGATGTATGGGGCGTGTTGCGCATGATCGAAGTAATCCGTACAAGGGTGGGTGATGATCATGGTTCCGCCTTTTTTCAAAAGCGGCTTCCCTCGGTACATATTGAAGAGATAGCCTTCGGCCATGACCGTCACAAGCAGCGGATTGAGGTAGGCGTTGACGTTGTAAGGGGAGATATATGGGATGCCTGAGATCAAGATATCGGCTTGTCCTTGAACGGGGACGGAGAACTGTTCAAAACCGCGTTTGAGGGTTTTTTTGTGTGTGGCCTCGGTCTCGCCTGCGTTGACGCCCGTCACACCGTAGGGAGCGTGGACGCGCTCAAAGATCTTTTGGCGCGCCATCTGCGGCAAGGCATCGAGTGTTTTGATCATGGCCTTGGATGCAAAGCGTTCGACGCTATTCCAGCGGTCTTCTTGTTTCATCAAAAAAGATAGCGGATCATCGAACATCTTCGTATTGACGGTGGTTTCGATCGTAAAAACATTGAGGTGTTTGTTGGCGAGTTTGCCCATCCGCTCGACGCTGGTGTTGAGTTCGGAAGAGGCGGGGTCCATGTAACTGTGGCACTTGCGCATGACTTTGGGATTGTGGTGCGCTTTGAGGCTGCGGTATCCGCACAGGCCGACGCTCACCGATTTGTGTCCGCCGTCCATTGGCACAAAGTTGAGGTTCACATAGATGATCAAGTCCGATTGAACGGCGCGCTTGTTGAGTTCGACTTCTTCGCCGTGATCGGTCGTTCCAAGATACTCCATATTGTCCTTGTCTTCGGCGTCGTGGTTGTAGAGCCGATCGGGCCAATACGCTTTGAAGATCTTGTCTCCGACCATGTGACGGACTTCTGCAGCGGTCATGCGGCGGTGAAACGAAGTCGCGATGCAGATCTCGATATCGTCGATGCCGTAATCCGCAAGCAAGGCAAGCACGATGTGCAAGATGCGCTCTCGCACATCGGGTTGTTTCATCGGAGGTAGCGAGAGCGAGATATCGTCGACTGCGATAAAGACCTTCATCCCGGGCTTTAATCGCGCATACAACGGCTCCGCGTTGTGGGGGTGGTTGATCGCGTAGCGGATGGCTGCATCGACGTCTTTGAGCGGTTCAAGCGGTGGATTGGGATAGATCACGCGGGTTCCCACAGGAAGATCCACTTCGATCAGGCGTGTCCCAGCGAAGATCACACGGGGAACAGAGTGGTTGTCGATATAGGAAACAGAGGGGTGATTGATCATGGGGATTGGCCTTGTTTCAACATTCGCGTTGCAGGGACCGAGCATCCGAGGAGGGGAGGGCGATCGATCCGAAGTGAAGAGGGTTAGCTGCGTTCGTTACCCGCGTCGAGATCAACGATCGGCCACTGGTAGGCCAACGCAAGTTGTTTGAGCTTTGCATCTGGATTGACGGCGGCAGGGTGGCCGACCACCGACAACATCGGCACATCCGAATAAGAATCCGAATAAGCGTTGCAGTGGTTGAGATCGTACCCTTTTTCTGCGGCGTGTTGTCGGATTAAAAGAGCCTTTTCTGGGCCTGCAACGATCGGGCGCAACATCTTTCCCGTCAGTCGGTGGTTTTTGACTTCGAGGCGATTGGCGATGATCGTCTGAGCGCCTACTTCTTTGGCGAAGTGTTCAAGTACGACTTCCAAAGCCCCCGATATCAGGACGACTTCGTGTCCTTTGTCGAGGCTGCGCTGGATCAGGTCTCGCGCTCCTTTGTAAAGCTGTGGCTTCAACACTTCTTCGTGGATCTCTTCGGAAAACAGGCGCAAACGATCTTCGGTCATGCCTTCAAAGGAGGCATAGAGCATCTCGTTGAAGAGGCGGCGATCTCGGAGTTCTGCAAGGGCCATCGCAGGCCCGCGAGAAAAGGCGCGTGCGAGCATTTTGAAGGATTTGATGGGTGTGACTTGAGCGCGTAGATAATACAGCGTTGGGTGGATCAAGTTGGTGCGAACCAACGTCCCATCGACATCAAAATAGCTTGCGGACATCCTCTGCTCTCTCTTCTTTCTCTTGTGGTCGCGGTCTTCCCTCCCCGATCCATCGCACGCAGGACGAGAGGGTGATTTGGGGGCGTATGATAAAATCGCCGAATATTCGGGGGAAAGCAAACCTTTTTGCCCCCATCCGAAGCGAAATTTCGTTGCGTGAATACCTTGCGCGCAATGCTTTGTCAAGGTTCCTTGTCTTCGGTCTTGGCGCGTCCCATGTTGCTGTGCTGTGGGCTGAGTGGCTTGTCTTCGCGTCACAAAAGCAGAAAAACATCGCGTTTAGATGAAGAACGTTTGGGCGCGATCGTTTTGGGGTCGTGGCGTGTGGGTGGCTGTTTTTGCAGGATGGCGAAGGAAGAAAAACCGATGATTCGCGAAATCTCGCAAGATGTGTTGTGGTCGCCAGAGGATGACAAAGCGCTGGCTTCGTTTTTGAAAGCGACTTTGCAACACGCACTACTTGAGGCGTTGTTGCATTTGGAGCGTGCCGATTCTTCGGACCGATCGGTCTGTTTGACACAACTTGCGGCTTGGGGTGAACGTGTGCAGATGGCCGAGGAGTGCGCTCAACCCCATGCACAAGCCGAAGTTTTGCGCCGTGTGTTGGTCGAAGAGATGGATCTTCAAGGGGACACCGAGTCATATCATCAGCCCCAAAATAGCTACATCTCGCGTGTGATCCTACGCCGTCGAGGGCTGCCGATATCGCTTGCGGTGGTGTGGATGGAAGTGGGGCAACGCGCAGGGTTTCGTGTCGAAGGCGTCGGGATGCCGGGGCATTTTCTTGCTCGAGTCGGCGGAGAGAAGGGCGTTTTTGTCGATGCGTTTCATGGCGGAGAGATCTTGTCTCGCGAAGAATGCAAAGAGCGTTTTCGCTCGCTCTCCCACGGACGGGCTTTCTGGGAGGAGCGCTTTCTTGATGTCACTCCCACACGCAACATTTTGGAGCGGATCTTGCGCAATCTGAGTTATGCGTACTTGAAACAGCAGGAGGTCGTTCCGTTTTATCGCATCCATCGCTTTCTTTGGTCGCTGACATCGCACGAACCTACGGCTTTGATGGCTTGTATGCAGATCGCCGAACGCTTCGGCTATGTTGAACAAGCCCTCGAAGACGCAGAGCTTCTTTCCCAACGCTACCCCGACACCAAAGAAGCGCAGCTTGCTACGCATCACCTCACATCGCTATATCACCAGAAGCACTCGATGAATTAACTTTGTGGGGCTTTGCCCCCACGCCCCACAAGGGAGCACAGCCCCCTTGACCCCGTATTTTTGTGGGGCTTTGCCCCATACGCGCTAGGTTAGCCGTGTAACCATTTGTTTTTGATGCGCTCTTACGCGCAGTCTGTCAGTTCTTCGTGTTCCAGATGAAAGGACTCCGAAAAAGAAGGCAAGTCACGCAAATC
>Ga0154020_10008348_pt1 | contig 12006 bp, 8 predicted proteins | sample Klosneuvirus_201_FD_109709 | JGI IMG/M metagenome (GOLD analysis project Ga0154020, IMG submission 109709) | Active sludge microbial communities from wastewater, Klosterneuburg, Austria - Klosneuvirus_20160825_MG | ecosystem: Engineered > WWTP > Aerobic digester > Activated sludge | place... | reverse complement strand
GCAGCGCTCGACGCCGCTCACGGCCACGATCATGCCCCCGACGGGTCTGAGCCGACCCCGGGCGCCCCGAGGAAGAGCGGCCCGGTGGCCGCCGATCCGAAGCACGATCACGATCATGGCCACGCGCACGACGAGGACGCGCACGCCAGCCCGTTCTGGATGATCGTCAGCGGCGTGCTCTTCGTCGTGCTGCTGGTTGTCTTGGGATTCCGGCGAAAACCACGGGCAGGGGTGGCCGACGTGGCTGGGCCTGCCATTTCGCGTAAGGTCGACTGAGTTCCGACCATGTTGAATCACCTGATACAGTGGTCGCTCGCCAATCGGGCGATTGTCATCGGCTTGTCTCTTGTTCTTTTGGTCTTGGGTTTCGAGACCGGTTCGAGGCTGCCGGTCGAGGTCTTGCCCGACCTGACGAAGCCCACCGTCACGATCCTCACCGAAGCGCCGGGGCTCGCTCCCGAGGAGGTGGAAACGCGTGTCACCCAGCCGCTCGAGAGCGCGCTCATGGGGGTGGCCGGATTGACGCGTCTCCGATCGAATTCCGATGTCGCGCTCTCACTCGTTTATGCCGAGTTCGGCTGGGATACCGATGTCTATCAGGCGCGGGTCCTCGTGCAGGAGCGGCTGCAGTCGGCGCGCGAGCAACTCCCTGAGGGCGTGCAGCCGTTCATGACGCCCGTAGCGTCGCTGATGGGTGAGATCCTGCTCGTCGGCGTGCGGTCAACCCTGAAGCCGGGCGATCCGGGCTACCTTCCGCCCTCCGAGGTCCGGGTTCTGGCCGATTGGACAATCAAGCGCCGCCTCCAGAGCATCCCCGGAATCGCCGAGATTCTGAACATGGGTGGCGGCGTGAAGCAGATTGAGGTGCAGCCAGATCCCTTTCGCCTTGAGGCGCACGGCATCAGCCTGGCCGAGCTGGAGACTGCCGTTGCGCAGGCCGCCACGACCACCACCGGAGGATTCCTCACCAGCGGACCTCGCGAGGTCATGGTGCGTAACCTTTCGATGACTACAGACCTCGGCGAACTGGGTCGCACGGTCATCCGGATGGTGGGGGACCGCCCTGTGACCATTGCCGATGTCGCGAACGTGGCCTGGGGGATTGAACCGATGCGGGGTGATGCCACCGTCAGCGTGGCCCCCGAAAAAGTGCCGACCTATGGGGTGATCATGTCGATCACCAAGAGCCCCGGTTTCGACACGCGGGCGCTGACCGATCAAATCAAAGCGGCGCTCGACGAGTTGAAGTCCAGTTTACCCACCGGAGTCGAGACCACGCTCCTGTTTCAACAAAAGGACTTTATTGACCACGCGATGGGAAATCTGACTGAGGCGATTCGTGACGGAGCGATCATGGTCACCATCGTGCTGTTTCTCTTCCTCCTGAACGTCCGCACCACGGTGATCACGTTGATGGCGATGCCGATGAGTTTCGCGATCACCCTGCTCATCTTTCACCGCCTGGGGATTTCGGTGAATTCGATGACGCTGGGTGGGCTCGCGGTCGCCATCGGCATGGTCGTCGACGATGCGATCGTGGATGTAGAGAATGTTTTCCGACGGCTCCGGGAAAATGCCGCGTCGCCTCATCCGCGGCCGCGACTTCAGGTGATCGGACGCGCCTCGGGTGAGGTGCGAAATTCGATTCTCTACGCGACGATACTGATCATCCTCGTCTTCCTGCCGCTGCTCGGACTGAGCGGCGTTGAGGGCAAACTCTTCGCCCCGATCGCGCTCGCGACGATCATCAGCATGGTCGCTTCGTTCCTGGTATCGCTGACGCTGATTCCGGTCCTGTGCTCCCTCCTGCTGAATCCGAAGGCCGGGCAGGCCCATCAGGACGGCCGGCTGGTCCGGTTGCTTAAGTCGCTCTTGAAGGCGACCGTCCTGCGGGTCGGCTTGAATTTTCCGATTCCCGTGCTGGCGCTCGTTGCCGTGGGCATGGGGGCGGCGTTCCTGCTCTATCCGAAGATGGGCAAGGACTTCCTGCCCGCGTTCCGGGAGGAGACTGCGCTGATCGCGGTGACGTCGGCCCCCGGTACCGCGCTGCAGGAGATGAATCAGATTTCCGATGTGATTGAGTCGCAGATCCTCGCAGTACCCGAGGTGCGCAAAGTCGGGCGCCGTCTTGGCCGCGCCGAGCGGGGGGATCACGTCGTGCCCATCTCGACCGCGGAGTTCGACGTGGATTTCAGCGAACGGGTGGGCCATGAGGCCACCGCGGGACGGGGACGCAGAGAAGTTCTCGCCGACATCAACGCTCGTCTGAAGAAGATCCCGGGCGTATTCGCGGTGATCAGCGGTCCCTTGGCGGATCGCATCGGTCACATGCTCAGCGGCGTGGCCGCGCCGGTCGCGATCAAGGTGTTTGGCCCGGATCTGGATACGCTCCGCCGCCTTGGGACGGAGGTGCAGGCGGTGGCGAAGTCGATTCCGGGTTTCGAGGAGGCGAAGCTCGACCAGCAGTCTTCCATTCCGCAACTCCGCATCGAGACGGATCGCGCCCGCGCAGCGGTCTACGGAGTCACCCCGGGCGCCCTCAATGACCAGCTCAGCATGCTCCTCGGTGGAAAGAAGATTGCCGAGCTCCGTGAGGGACAGCGTTCGGTCAACCTGGTCATTCGCCTCCCCGCGGATTGGCGCGACACGCCCGAACGGATCGCGCGGCTTCCGGTGGAGACCCAGTCGGGTCGACGGATCCCGCTCTCCTTGGTGGCTGACGTGCGCGAGGCGAAGGGGCCTAATGTCATCGTTCGCGAGAACAGTCAGCGTCGATTCGTGATCGCGATCAAACCTTCGGTCCGCGACGTCGGCAGGCTCGTCACCCAATTGCAGGAGAACGTGCGCGAGCAGGTGAAACTGCCGGAGGGATACTTCATCACCTATGAAGGCGAATTCCAGTCCCAGAAAGATGCCACCCGACGGATCCTGATTTTCACCGCGGTAGTGTTCCTGGTGATCGTTTTTCTCCTTTACGGATACTTCCAGAGCCTGACGCTGGCGTTGCAGGTGATGCTCAGCATCCCTTTGTCGCTGATTGGCGGGCTGGTTTACACGTGGCTGAAGCTGGACAACATCAGCATCGCGACGTTGGTGGGTTTCATCGCCGTGGGTGGGGTGGCAGCGCGCAATGGCATTATGATGATTTCGCACTACCTTCACCTGATGAAACACGAAGGGGAGGGGTTTACCCGGGCGATGGTCGAGCGGGGTACACTCGAGCGGATGGTGCCGGTGTTGATGACTGCGTTGGCCGCGGGCATCGCCTTGATCCCGCTTGTTCTGGCGGGCGATCAACCGGGCAAGGAAATCCTCCACCCCGTCGCCGTCGTGATCGTGGGTGGGTTGGTATCGTCCACCCTTTTGGAGTTCCTTGTCCGGCCGCTGGTATTTTTCACCTTCGGCCGAAAGGCCGCGGAGCAGGCCATCGCCCGGGATGCGGCCGCGTCCCAGTAACCCCGCCGCACGCTCCTTGGCACGGCAATCCCTCCCGAACGGTTCAGTCCCTTTCGTCTATCTGATTTCCCTTAAGACAACGATCATGAAACTTACCACCCACGTCCTCCCATTCCTTGCTTCCTTCGCGCTGTGCCTGCCGATTCTGGCCGCCAACAAGAAAACTGATTCTGACCACGGTCACTCGCACGCGAAGAAAGAGGCCGGCCCGAATGGAGGGCGTCTGCTTGTCGCGCTTGAACCCCATGCCGAGTTTCTGGTCACCGCTGATCGCAAGGTGCAGATCACCTTTCTGGATCGAAACGACAAACCGGTGGCACCGGCCGAACAGGTTGTGATGGTGACGGCCGGTCAGCGTTCGTCGCCGACCAAATTGGCCTTTGTTCGATCAGGCGATGTTCTGGTATCGAATGTTGCCCTACCGGCGGGGAATGATTTTCCCACCGTCGTGCAGATCAAGCTCACGCCGACTGCAAAGTGGGTCACTGAAAAATTCAATTTGAACCTCTCCAAGTGCCCGGACTGCGCGAATGCCGAGTACGCCTGCACTTGCGACGACCACTGATGGGCCCAGGCCGGGTGCGGGGTGCCAGATTTTTCCCGAATGGGATTGCAGCCAAATCAAGCAAGTCGTTATACGTTAGTCGGTTAGTTAAACCCCGTACCCTTGGTCTTCTCAATTGTTAGTTATGAAATCATCTTTCCTCCGCTTCGCGCTGCCCGCCTTCTGCCTGTTCGCGGCTCACCTTCAAGGACAGCAATCTTCCCCTCCCTGGCATGTTCAGAGCCTGAATCTGATCAAGGTGACGCCGGGCAAGAACCGGGAGTTCCTCCAACTCATGCGCGACACCAGTATGAAGGTCGCCCAGCAGCGCGTCGATAAGGGCGAAATTCTTGTTTGGACGCTCCTTCGCTCAGTCATGCCCGCCGGCCAGGAGGCGCGGGCTGACTATATCATTTCGACTATTTCCGTGGGGCCTCCTCCGGTCCCCATGGATGGCCCGACGTTTGAGGCGGCGTTGAAGAAGGCCGGGGCCTCCGTTTCGCTCAATGATTTCTACGCGGCCCGGACGAGCACGTCGACCTTGGTGGCTTCCGAGTTGTGGCAGCTGAGGGAACGGGTGGCCTCACCGAAAAAAGGTCACTATGTGATGTTAAACTCGATGAAGGTGACGGACAGGGACGCCTACGGTGAATTCGAGTCGAAGATGTTCCGGCCCATGGCGGAGGAAATTGTGAAGCAGGGATTCATGAGCGGATGGCTCTACTCCACGAAAATGCTGCCGACTGGTAGCGAGACCCCCTACACCGCGATGACGGTTGACATGTTCCCGACTTGGGAAGCTGCCTTCGCGAATTTTGATTTCGAGGGTATCTTCAAGAAAGTGCATCCTGGCAGGAGCCTGGATGACACCATGGTGCAGATGGAGAAGTTACGCAGCATCGCCAAGCGTGAGCTCTGGGTCATCGAAGAACGCATCGAGAAGAAGAAGTAGTTGCTCGTCATTCGGTCCCGGATCCTGCGAAGCCCCGCCCGTCAAGCGGGGCTTTTTCCTGCCTTTATTGGCCGCTAGCATGACCGGATCAGAGCGTCCCGGTTGGGAAAGGGGTGCGTGAGCAAGTGCGAGCGCTCCTGCAAATGAAGTGTAAATTCAATGTGGGCCGGCGCTTACGAGTTCGTCCGGCTAAAGACGTCAATCCCGGTACAAGAACGCCGATATGTAGCGTGGAACTCAGCCCGACGGAATCCTTCATGCAGCTCATTGGTTCTCCCCTGGTGACGGCGAACGTCCATTTTTCCATGGCCGCGGTGAAGGATCCTGCCCGTAGAGGGCGAGAGGACTCGCGGATTGGCGCCACGGTTCATGCCGAAGGGGCTAGGTCGACGTCGATCGGTGACCGGCCCAATGACGCGCGCAGCTGGAACGGGTTCAGTTGGATCCGGCGGATGCTGATCTTGCTGGTCATCGCACCTTGTCTGGCGGCGCCGGCGGCCCCTCCGCTCAAACTCAGGGTGGGCGTGCAGCTAGCCTCGGCGCCCCTGTCCTCTATCGACAGCCAGGGGCATCCCGCGGGCTTTACCCCGGAGCTTCTCGAGGAAGCGGCCCGGGTGGGTGGATTCGAAATCGAGTTTGTTCCAGGGTGGTGGAAGACCAACACCGATGCCTTCAACGCGCGTCGATTGGATGTGCTCAGCGATGTCACGATCACGGCCGCTCGGAAGCCGCAAATGGACTTCTCGATTCTCCATGCGCGCACGCATGGTGTCATTTACACGCGTCGAAGTCAGCCGGCGCTTTCACAGACGGCGGACTTCAAGGGCAAGACTCTCGGCACGCTCTCAGGGACGATCGCTTACTCGAACGCGATGGCTCATCCCGAGTGGGGCGCGACGATTGTGAAATATGAGTCGCTCCAGGCCGCGCTGGAAGCGACCAATCGAGGCGAGTGCGACGGCGCACTGTTCAGCAGCATTCTGAGCACCAAGATCGCGGATCAGCTGGGCCTGCGAAAGGCGTTCGTCGAGGACGTTTTTCATGACTACCACTTCGCGGTGCACAAAGGAGAAAGCGAAAAACTCCGGGTGCTCAACGAGGCGCTGGCGACGCTCAAGTACAACGGGACCTACGACGCGCTTTTCGCCAAGTGGATCGGACCGATCGAACCGCGGCAAATCAGGCTCGCCGATCTTCGGCCCTATACGTTCCCCACGATCCTCGTTGTTGCCGCGATTGTCGCCGCCTTTTGGTGGCAGCGCCGGACCATGGACCAGATTGCCAGTCAAGCGGAGGCGTTGCGAATCAGCCGGCTGGAGCTGGAGCGGACCAACGAAAAGCTCGAGGTTGCCATTGGGCATGCCAACCGCATGGCGGCCGCGTCCGAGATGGCGAATTCAGCGAAGAGCATCTTTCTGGCAACGATGAGCCATGAGATTCGCACGCCGCTGAACGGAGTGATCGGCATGAGTGGATTGTTGCTCGACACCAAACTCAACGCGGAGCAGCGCTCCCTCGCGACCACCGCCCGTCAGAGTGCCGAGGCACTGTTGACGATCATCAACGACATCCTCGATTTTTCGAAGATTGAAGCCGGTAAGCTCAAATTTGAATCGGCTCCCTTCGACCTCCGGGACGTGGTCGAATCGTGCCTCGCTTCCATGGCCGAGGCGGCCCAAGCCAAAGACCTTGAATTGGCGTATCTGATCGAGGACGACGTGACTGAGCGACTGGTCGGCGACAGCGGCAGGTTGAATCAGGTGTTGCTCAACCTGATCGGCAACGCCGTCAAGTTTACGTCTCATGGCGAGATCGTGGTGATGGTGACGCGGGAGCGTCAGGACTCTCAGCACGCGTTCCTTCGCTTCGCGGTGCGCGACACCGGAATCGGCCTGACGCCGGAACAGTGCGGAAAACTTTTCCAGCCCTTCGTTCAGGGAGACCAAAGCACCGCGCGCAAATACGGTGGCACGGGCCTCGGCCTGGCGATTTGCAAGCAGCTCGCCAAGCGAATGGGCGGAGACGTCGGTGTCGAAAGCGAATTGGGCCGAGGATCGACGTTCTGGTTTACGGCGGAGTTTTCCTGTCAGGTGGTTCCGGCTCACTCAGGTTCGCGCGACGCCAACCTTGCAGGGCTCCGCACGGTGATTGTTGACGACAATGCCACGACGCGTGACCTCCTCAAGCGACAGCTTGCACGCTTCCACATGCAGGTCGCCGTCGCCGGCGACGGCAGGGAGGGACTCGAGGCGTTGCGGACGGCGGCGGAGGGGGGCGAACCCTGTGGGCTCGCACTCCTGGATCTGCACATGCCGGGGATGACGGGTCTCGAACTCGCTTCGGTGATTCACGCCGATCCCAGACTCGCCAAGACTAAACTGGTTTTGCTCGCCTCGCTTGGCCAGACGATCAGTGACGCCGAACTCGCCCGTTCAGGTGTTGACCGAGTGCTCACCAAGCCGGTTCGTGCGCGACAATTGCGGGAGATCCTCGCCTCGCTGATCGGTAATGCGCCGGTGGATCTCGAATCGGCGACGCCGGCGGTGGCCAAGCTTGAGGAGAAAGGGATTCGCGTACTCGTGGCTGAGGACAATCTGGTCAATCAACGCGTCGCGAGCATGCAGCTGAAAAAATTGGGTTATACGTGCGAGATCGTCGCCCATGGTGTCGCGGCTGTGGCCGCGGCGCAGCGCCGGGCTTTCGACGTCATCCTGATGGACTGCCAAATGCCTGAACTTGACGGTTTCGAAGCGACCCGCCGCATCCGGCAGTGGGAGACGGACCTTCGCGAAACCGGTGAGACCCTCGAACCGATCTATATCATTGCGATGACTGCCAATGCGATGGTCGGGGATCGCGAGGCCTGCATTTCCGCGGGGATGGACGACTACTTGAGCAAGCCCGTGCGGCCGGCCGAGCTTGCCGCCGCCCTGAACCGGTGTCAGGCTCCTCGTACCGCTAAACTGGTGTAACGCCGGGGCGGCGTGACCACCGTCTCCTCGCATCATGCGCCTTTCCGCCCTTCGAGAGTTTGCGCTCGCACTTCCTCAGACGACGTGGGTCAAGCAGTGGGGTGAGTGCCTGGTCTTCAAAGTGGCAGGCAAGATGTTTCTGATCATCGCTCTGGATGCCGAGATCATCGAAGGAGTCGTATTCAAATGCGCACCGGAGGAGTTCGACGAGTTGACCGATATCGACGGGATCACCCAGGCCCCCTATTGCGCGAAGCGGCATTGGGTGCGCGTGGCCGATCTTGAGGCCCTGACTGGGTCCGAACTAAAGCGGCGGATCCGACACAGTTATGACCTCGTCGTCGCCAAGTTGCCCAAAAAGGTTCAGGCGACGCTGACGCAAGCTACGCGGGGACTTTCCTTCGACGGCGGGCGTTGAGGTGAGGGAGAGCGAGCCTATTGCAAGCGGCTGCTTCCGAGTCGTGGCGGAAGAAGGCGAAATACAAAGACTGCAATGAGGTAGGCGGATGCGGCGATAGCGAAGAGTGGGATGTAACCGACATGACCCGCAATCAAACCAGTGGAGGCGCCTAGGAGAGCACCCCCGATCGCGACCTTCTTTCCGCCGATGACAACTGCCTGCCATTGGCTCTCATCGCACCGAGAGAGAAAGGGCAAAAGAGTCACCTTTCGCGATCGAGCAACCGATCCGCAGCGAGAAAAAGCACAGCGCAGCCACGCCAGCGGCAACCGTCAATCGGGGCGGGGTAGCCATCGGTAACCCGGATCAGGAGTTTCCCTCAGTCAGGGCCTGAATCCAATCGACGAATTCCGCCCCTCCCCAAAAGAGCACCCCAAAAAACCCGAGGGTTACGGCAAACGTGGCCAACGCGGCGACGACAAAACAGCCGTCGCGCTCCAGCATGGCGCAGGAGAGCAGGACGACCGTGAGGGCAGGGAGCAAGTTGCTGAGAGGAACCGGAAGCGGGAGCAGCAACAGCAGGCCCGAGGCGCAAAGGACCGCTCCATAACCGTGGTAGAGCACCTTCGTGTCGAGCAGGCCGCGCCATCTTGGACGCAGAAAAACCTCCAGAACTCGAATGAGGCTCCGTGCTGCACCGAGCAATCGGGAGAAGAAACGCGGTGGAACTCTCGTATCCAACAATCGTCGAGGCAGCCATGGAGTCAGCCGCAAGGACAAACGAAATCCGATCAGGGCGATGACCAGTCCAAACGGGGTCGAAACTCCCGGCAGCGGAATCGGCGTGCAAAAGGGCAGAGCCAGAAGGATCAGAAGCAGCGTGTAGGCACGGCCCTGCAGCACGTCGATGACTTCTCGCAGCGCCACAGATCGCTCGGCAAAGGCCGCGATCAGACCGGTGATTTCGTCAGAGAGCCGCAAGGGTCTGACCGAAGCCGTGGCTTTTTTTGTTCCTTCGGGCTCTTCAGGCAAAGAGCGGATCGTGCTGGACGGGTGCCCACTCAAAGAATCACCACCTGTCTGCCGGTCCGGATAGTGCATTCTTCGTAGCTGGGCAGACCCTTCCAGTGGGCGGCTTTCGACGTCAATATCGGCCGACTTTTTTCGACATCAAGGGTCATGGACTTGGTGAAGGAAGGTTTGGTCGGTGAGTCGTGAACCTAATCTTTCCTCGGCGGCGGTCAACTGGGGAAGACGTATGACGCCGCCCCGAAAAATTGAGCTGCCTGCAGTTAGCAACTGACGGAAATGTGGGGCAAGGCCCAATCCAGCGATATGCGTTCGGAGGTCGAGAACGGGGTTGAAGTAGGAAGGAGAAGCGGATAGGTTCCTTCTGGGAAAAGATCTTTTTACCGTGCAACGGGCCAGCGGAGACACGCAGCGGCCGAAACGACGACGTTCGCCAACGGATCGCCTTGTTTCGGCGGAATCGCCGACTGGTGCGTCCGGCGGCATTTCGGAGTTCCGGGTGGCCTCGCGAGGGCTTCCCGATGATCAAGCATCGTTTCGAGCGCGCCGATCCAGGCACGCGCCCATTCGGCTTGTCCGATGTTTGTGGCAGGATGGACCTGTACCCAGACTTTCTGTACATATATGAAAACGAAACTCATGATTGCTGCAGACCTCGGACTGCTCCGAGCCTATCGGTTGGTGGACGGACGGTCTCGTCTGCGCGCTCACCTGGAGCTGATCGATGAATTGAGGCCCGAGCTGGCTCATCAGAAGGCCTCTGATGTCCTGACTGACCAACCAGGGCGTTTCCCCAGCGGACTGGGCCCGGGGAATCTTTCCATGGGTGAAAGGCATGATTCCGAGTTGGAGCAGCGGCGTCGCTTGATAAAAATATTGGCCGCGAAGATCGACTCCCTGCTGGCGGACAAAGAGATTGATGCGTGTTTTCTGGCGGTGAGCGCACCGATTCATCTCCAACTCCTCGATCAGTTGGCGAAACCCGCCCGGGCGAAGATCACGGCCTCCCTCGCACGCGATCTGACGAAGAGCGCTCCCGCAGAGTTGTTGGATCACTTCGTGAAGGGGGCCTAACCGCTCACGCACGCCTCGGCGCGGACGCGCGTCTGGTCCTTCTGCCGTTCGCTCCAGGTAGAATCGGCTCGCTCAATCGGAGGGCTACGGCCGAATATAGGTTTCGGCCGATAGACGCTCCTCCCGGAACAATCGTTCGCGCCCGCCGTTGAGCTCAAACCCGCCCCCTCGATTTCATGAAAAGCAGCCACGCGCTGAAGTTCCTTCTCTTTCTTGCTGCGTGGCTCGCACTGACTCCGTTCCTCTGTTCGGTGCGTGCGGCAAGGGTCGGGTTGCAAAAGCCGCGTCTCGCGGTCCTGACTGATATCGGCGGAGATCCGGATGACCGGCAGTCACTTATCCGACTGATGGTCTATGCGAATGAATTTGAGATCGAAGCGTTGATTGCGAGTGCTGCGGGCACGCCACGCGAGTTGCCTGTCGAGGTCACCAAACCGGAGTTGATTCGCGAGATCGTCGGCGCCTACAGTGAGGTGCGTCCCCAGCTGCTCCGTCATGCCACCGGCTGGCCGAGCGCCGACGCCTTGCTTGCCGTCGTCAAGTCCGGAAACCCTCAGCGCGTTCGCGCCTTCATCGGTCCCGGTCACGATACCGAAGGCTCGACCTTTCTGATCGAACGGATCGACGCCGGCAACCCCGCCAACCCGCTCAACCTTGCGATCTGGGGCGGCCAGACGGACTTCGCCCAGGCACTCTGGCGCGTTAAGCACACCCGCGACGAAACCGCTTATCGCGACTTCATTCGCAAGATTCGCGTCTACGACATTGCGGACCAGGACCGCCTCGCCGCGTGGATCCGCGTGGAGTTTCCCGGCCTCTTCTATATTCTTTCCAAGGCGCCCGAGGGCGTCGACAAGCGGCAGGGAAGTTTTCGAGGCATGTACTTAACGGGTGACGAAGCGTTGACCAGTCCGGAATGGATCGAGCGCCATGTGCGCAATTCCGGCCCGCTCGGACGGTTGTATCCGCTAAAAACCTGGACTGCTCCGAATCCCTATTCGTGTTTGAAGGAGGGCGACACCCCGTCCTGGTTCTTCTTCCTGCCGCGAGGCGGCAACGATCCCGATGATCCGACGAAACCGGGATGGGGCGGCCAGTTCCGTCGAGCTCCCGATGGCTGGTACGTCGATCTCGACGCCGCGGGCGGAGTCGAACCTCCGCGAACGGTCAGCCGGTGGAGGCCTGATTTCCAGGCCGACTTCGCCCTTCGGATGTCGTGGTGCCGCACGGGCACGCTTTCGCTTGAAGACCCCGAGGCGCGCAATCGACTGCCCGAGTTCAAGGAGATCCCCGCCGCCACGCCGGCCGAGAGAACGCGGGCGGTGTCGATCGATGCCGCCGGTTTCAAGACGTGGACGCGCTCGCAGGGTGACAGTGGCGCCCGCCGGTATTCGTCGTTGTCGCAGATCACCAAGGCCAACGTGGCCCGGCTCAAAGTGGCCTGGACCTACCGTGCGGGCGACGGCGCGGCGAATATTCAGTGCACTCCGATCGTTGTCGGCGACCTGCGTTACGCGCCGACACCGGGAAACGCGATCGTGGCAATTGATGCGGTGACCGGACGCGAGCGCTGGCGCCG
>Ga0154020_10008347_pt1 | contig 12006 bp, 6 predicted proteins | sample Klosneuvirus_201_FD_109709 | JGI IMG/M metagenome (GOLD analysis project Ga0154020, IMG submission 109709) | Active sludge microbial communities from wastewater, Klosterneuburg, Austria - Klosneuvirus_20160825_MG | ecosystem: Engineered > WWTP > Aerobic digester > Activated sludge | place... | reverse complement strand
GAAAATAGTTTTGCAGCCATTTCATTTACAATCACAGCCGAAGAATCTGTGATGTGATCGCGCGAAAAATCTCTACCTGCCACAAATTGAAATCCGTTGGTGCTGGAAAAATCGTGGCTGCCGCGATTCATGGCTACTATCGGCTGTGAGGCCGGATCCTTTCCGGGCCAAGTCAATGAGGCATCGCTGCTCATTGAACCTGTTATCGGAAAATCGGACTTGGCCATATTATCAACCACTCCTGTAGCTAATAAATCCTGACGAAGTGAATTATAATTTGCTTTCGCTAAGTCATCGGTTTTTATTGGCAGCTGAATGATCCCTTTTAAATCAAAACCAATCGGTCTGTCTTTCGCATATTGAATTTGCTGAAAGACAACCCAAGTGCCGATGATTAAAGCAGTTGAAATCGCAAACTGAAATACGACCAATGCCTTACGGGGGATAGCTGCGTATCGACCCATTTTAAATGCGCCTTTCAATACCTTGACCGGATTGAACGAGGATAAATAAATAGCTGGATAGCTACCGGCAACGAGACTGGTTACTATAATAAATGCCAATGAAAAACCTATAAAGTAAAAGTTTGACCACGGAATTTGAATCTTTGTATCACTTAACAAATTAAATCCGGGTAGAAATAAAACGACTAAGCCAATAGCAAGCACATAGGCAATGAGTACAATCATCAAAGACTCACTCATAAATTGGCCAACCAATTGATTTCGCACCGAACCCATTACTTTACGGATGCCAACTTCCTTGCTTCGTTTTTCACTGCGCGCTGTACTGAGATTCATAAAGTTGATACAAGCCAAAGCAAGAACGAAAGCACCTACAATACCCAGCATCCAGACGTATTTAATTTTACCACCAATGTTTTTGCCTTCCTTAAAGTCTGCATAGAGATTCCATTTCTCCATCGGATGCAAGACTGCTTCGGGCTTTAGTGACTTAACTACTTCAGGTGACTTATCGAATAAATAATTTTTAATCTTACTTTCTGCTTCAGTCCATGTTGCCTTTTCATTGAGAAGCACAAAACATCCGGGGTCAAAGTTTTCCCAACTATCTTTTTGTCTACGGGTAGCCTCACTCAAACTAAAGTGGTACTCAATAGGCACCAGCATTTTAACTTCCGCAAACTGCGAAGTTTCGGGAAAGTCTTCGAACACACCTGTTACAGTTAACAAATCCCGATTATCAAGCTTTACAACTTTACCCACAGCATCGGCTTCGAATAATGCATTGGCTATGGATTTCGAAAGCATGATAGAATGAACATCTTTCAACCCATCACGTGTGCCCTGCAACATCGTGAGTGAAAATAGTTGAGGAAACGTAGGCTCAGCAAAATAAGCGCTCCTCGAAAACTTTTTTTCGTCCACCGCTACAACATGCTCGCGCGGACCAATCACCATCACCACTTCGTCAAACTCGGCAAAATTGTTTTTCAATTCACGACCCAACGAATAAGGAGCCCCATCATGGGTAATGATTTCGCCACCAAAGTCAAGATTGTGATAGAGCATCCCAATCCTTGAGTAGTTTTCGAATGACTTATTATAACTTAACTCATTAAATACCCAAAGCCCAATCAGTAGCGCTACGGCCATGCCCATAGCCAATCCACCAACATTAATGATTGAAAACGCTTTACCACGAATCAGATTTCGCCACCCGATTTTAAAATAACTTTTGAACATACCGTAATTGTTTACATGTTTATATCCTTCTGTTGGTCGGATGATACCCGGCCTGAATAGCAGCAGCACATCAATAATAAATTTAAAATCCGCTTTTCGTTTTCCTAATTGCTTAACTCGTTCCTCATACACTTCCATTAAATCTCCTTCTATATAATCCTGCATCTTCGGGTGGCAGTACCAGCGGAAGAAGCGGAGGAAATATTTTGGAGGATTTTGTTTCATTGAATTATTCTGATCGTAAACTATTCACTGGATTGGCCAGCGCAGCTTTGATCGATTGGTAACTAACCGTAATTAATGTGATAAGCAATGCTCCCGCCCCAGACACAACAAAAACCCACCAGGCAATATCTGTCCGGTATTCATATTTCTGCAGCCATGCATTCATTGCTAAATAGGAGATTGGAATCGCAATGAACAAAGAAATCATCACCAGGAATACAAAATCCATCGACAGCATTCTCCACAGATTTAAAACGGAAGCCCCCATCACTTTGCGTAGTCCAATTTCTTTTGTTCGCTGTCCGGCCATGAATGAAGCCAACCCAAATATTCCAAGGCAACTTATGAAGATCGCCAGACTGGCAAAGATGCCACTTAGCTTACCGATACGTTGCTCGTCACCAAATTTCTTTTCATACTCTTGATCCACAAATTGATACTCGAATGGCGACACGGTATTATATCTCTTAAACACTGTTTCTACTTTTGCCAATGTTTCCGGCATATTCTTATTTGAGTTCAATCTTACGATAACCATATTTCCGGCATCTTGAGTTAGATAGAAAAGAGATGGCCGCACAGCCTGATAAGGTGATTCCATTACCACATCTTCCACTACGCCTATCACGGTGTAAGGATTTCCGTTCCAAGTAATAGTCTCACCGATCGGTTCATTAAATCCGATATATTTCGCAGCCGCCTCATTCATAATAAATGCCGTAGAATCACTTTTAAATTCTGAAGAAAAATCCCGACCGCTTTTTATTTTCCAGCCCACCGTTTTTCCAAAGTCAAAAGAAACGTCAGTATTGGCAAATTCGACCGCAAGCCCAGGATCTTTGCCCTTCCAATTAAAACCGCTATTGTTATTATTGACTGATGTGAGGGAGCTACCAGATTCTGCCAACGCTATTATTGAACCCGATTCAATGAGTTCAGTTCGCACCGCTTCAAAATGTTTATGAATCTCACTGTTGTGCATAGCCATCATGATGAGCCCTGACTTGTCATATCCTATCGCGCGATCCTTTGCAAACTGAATCTGGTGATAAACGATGATGGTTCCAATGATCAGCATCGTGGAAATACTGAATTGTAGAATGACTAATATTTTTCTGGGTATTGACGCGCTTGCACCCGCTCGGAAAGTTCCTTTCAATACTTTCACAGGCTGAAAAGAAGAAAGGAAAAGTGCCGGATAACTGCCCGCTATAAATCCAGTTAGTAGTGTGAAACCAATAGCCAGAAGCCAAAAGAAAGGATTGCTCCAAAGTAGCCCAAGTTTCTTGCCAGCTACTTCATTGAAGAATGGTAGTGCTAGTTGAGCCAGGATCAGCGCAAGCATGAATGCAGTCAATGTCAGCAATATCGACTCACTAAAAAATTGTGCAATCAATTGTTCTTTAAGGGAACCCATGGACTTGCGGATACCTACTTCTTTTGCACGTTTCTCTGAACGAGCGGTACTCAAATTCATGAAATTAATGCAGGCCAGTAGCAACACAAAAACTCCGATCGTTCCGAATAACCAGATGAATTGTATTCTTCCCCCAGTATTCTTTCCATTCTTGAATTCCGAATATAAGTGCCATTTACTCATGGGCTGCAGGAAAACTTCTGGCTTCTGATTTAGATCAGCCGCAGCTTTCACTTTGTTAAGTTTCATGTCTTTGATTTTATCTGAAACCACATCGAAATTGGCTTGATCATTTAATTGCACAAAAGTTTGGGTAAAATTTCCACTCCAGGGATCGTCCATTTCTTTGAGCCAGGGATTGATTGAGATCCATAGATCCCATGGCAACATGTATTCAACATTTTTAAAACTGGTGTTGCCGGGTAAATCCTCATAAACACCTGTTACTTTCACATCTGTTCGCCTTCCTACGCGCATCATTTGATTCAAGGGATCGGTCGCTCCAAAAAAAGTCTTCGCAGTAGAAGCTGATAAAAGAATCGAGTGCGGATCTTTCAAGCCATCCCTTGTGCCGCTCAGCATTTTAAGCGATAACATTTCTGTTGCTTGAGGTTCAATGAAATTGCCTTGCTTATTAAATTTAATGTCGCCATAGGTGAGCGTGTTGCTTTCTGTCCATGTAGATTGAACAACATATTTAAAGTCACTCCCGTAATTATTCTTCAACTCCTCGCTGGTCACCCACGGCATGGAAATATCAGACGACACAACTCCGTTGGCGGTATTGTGTTGCCAAACCTGGGCGATGCGATTGTAGTTTTCATGATACTTATCAAATGATAGTTCATCCCAGATCCAGAGCCCGATGAGAATGGCCACAGCCATACCTGAAGTAAGGCCAGCGATGTTTATAAATGAGTAACCTTTATTTTTGATAAGATTCCTCCACCCTATTTTAAAATAACTTTTAATCATACCGTAATTGTTTACATGTTTATATCCTTCTGTTGGCCGGATGATGCCCGGTCTGAATAGCAGCAGCACATCAATAATAAATTTAAAATCCGCTTTTCGTTTTCCTAATCGCTTAACTCGTTCCTCATACTCTTCCATCAAATCACCCTCTATATAATCCTGCATCTTCGGGTGGCAGTACCAGCGGAAGAAGCGGAGGAAAAGCTTGGGAGGGTTTTGTTTCATTTAAATCGTTGTTGGTTATTGGTTGTTCGTAGATGTAAAATCGAATAACGATCAACGACTATCGAGCAACTAATTGCAAAACTGTTTTAGGAATAGCACTCCACAACTCATCGCGTGTTGACTTTGCATATTGCATGGCCTTCTTCCCCAGCGCAGTAATTTCAAAATACCGTTTGGGCCGGCCCGCTCTTTCTTCGGTGGCTTCACCAGAAAAGGATTTCAAATAGCCTTTGTCTTCCAGTCGTTTCAGTGCAGTATGCAACGCACCCATGCTCACCGATCGTGATAAGCGAGATTCGATTTCCTCTTTTATGGCAACACTGTAAGCAGAATTATTTAAGATGCCTACGGTTAGAATAACAAGTTCTTCGAACTCCCCTAGTTGGTAATTTTTCATGATTTGAATATTATTCTCTAAATGTAGGAATAATAATTATGCCAAAATCAAAATCGCGGGTTTTGCTTTGGTTTCAAAGTTTCTGCTTTTCTCAGTCGTTCAGAATCGAACGTAATTGACCGGATTTATTAAACGCATTGTCCCCGTAAAACGGGAGACGATGCTTGAATTATCAGACAGTCTATTGAGTTTGGTTTTATTCAATCTTCTCCGCATCTAATTTTTCCTCCACTACTTTTCCCTCCTTCACAGAAACGAAGTAACAATTGTATTTAGTGGGGTCAGTAGAAACTACTTTAAAAGGCTTGCCATTTTTAAATATCACACCCGAGTAATCATCCATCGCATAGCCCGCTTTAAAAATTCCATTCAAAATATTTTTGTGATACAACGGTCTGCGATATTCTTCACTATGGTAATGAGGAGAATGACTGTAGGGAAGAAATCCAAGACATTCTACCACACTTAATTCTTTGGGACGCGAATCAGTAGTTCCATTGTCAAACCAGGCGAGCGAACCAGCACTTCCACCCGCTAAGACAATTCCTTTCTCCAATGCTTTTTTTAACACCACATCAATTCCTTGTGCTTTCCAAATAGCAATCATGTTGAGCGTGTTTCCGCCACCCACCACAATGGCATCCATGCTTAGAAGCACTTCCTCAAAGGAAGCTTTTTGATTGTAGGAGCTGATCCAAACTTTTTGAACGTAAGGCTCTACGGATAAGTCATGAACCAAATCATACCAACGAATGATACCTTGTTCACTATCACCAGAAGCCGTGGGTAAAAAGCAAATCTTCGGGCGCTCTTTGCCGGTAAGTTTTATTATTTGTTTCATGAATGCTTTGTTTTGACCTCCCCCGTAGGGAAAGATATATTGATCTTGCGCTTGCATGGAAACAGACCCGAGCATAAGGATAAGAAATAGAAGTTGCTTTTTCATAACCAAAATATTTGTTTGAATATCTGTAAAAGAAATTGACTTCGGTAAATTCACATTGACAAAATCATAAATCACTTTTATAATCCCTCACCCATCCAAAAGCGTCAGCTGACGAAGCCATCTTGGCCCTCTCCCCAGGGAGAGGGAATGCGCGTTGTGCTAACTGATAAGTTCGATTGGGTGAGGGTAATCAAGGCAACATAAAATCAGGATTGTAGATCATTCCCACCACATTACCCCAGGGATCTTTTACAGTTCCCACCACAAGCTCGCCACCTACGTTGTGCGGTTCTTCAAAATCAATAGCACCTAACGCAATAAATCGTTTGTATTCTTTTTCAACATTCTCCACACCCCAATAGGTATGCACGCTATCTCCTTTTGCTTGCGTTGGGTTTTCATCAGGTATTAAACCTAACTCGTACCCTGCTATGTTAAAGCCAACATAAAAGGGTTCGTTAAAGTAAGGCTCAGTTTCAAATGCCTGGGTGTACCACTCCGTAGCCGATTTCAAATCGGTCACTTTATAAATACAAGTTCGTAATCCAAGAAAAGATGTTTTCATAAATCTTGTTTAATAGATCCCTTGATTTCGATGATCCCCAAATCTCTTTTTCATGCAAAGTTCATAAAACCAAGGTTGTAATTTAGTTAGTCCAAACTGGTCCTACTCCCGCATCCCATAATCGTTTGTTAAAAGCTGGCAGATCTTTGTCGAGTATTTGCTGTCCTCTGTTTTGCAATCCACTCCATATCACATTCAGTTCTTTCAGTCTATCCAACGTAGGGTTGTTTACTTTAGGGATATCGCTTTCAGTCTGATTAAGCATGAACAAGTAGTTAGCTGTAAATTTGTTTGGAAAGTTTTCCACATCGTCATACGTTTTTGATTTTCGCTGAATCATGTCCTCATCCCATTGCTTCATCAACTTAACTAATTCCCCACCGTCTTTCTTTAAAGCCTTATATTTTTCATCAGAGGATAAAGTATTCAATAATTGATCGAGCTGCTCTCGCTTATTATCCATGGTGTTGATCATCGTGTGCATTTTATTTATCTCGGCTTCCATGCTACTCATGGTTGTGTGATATTCGAGATAGGTTTTCGCATCAGTTGGATATAATGGATTAGGTAAAATTTCAAACTCCTTGGTAGTTATCTTGTCTCCTGCTTTTAATGTTGCTGTGTATTTGCCGGGTGATGCCTTGTGCCCACGGTAACTGCTTTCGATATAAACATTAGGCACACCTTTCATGGTTGGATAACGTAGATTCCAAACGAAACGATTAAGTCCTTTTGATTTCGATAATGTGGGGTCTGCCGGAGGCGCACCATCATAGCGCTTATAAGTAGAGTCACGTTGCGAAGTGAACGAACGAACCAGGTTTCCCTGCGCATCTTTAATATCGAGCGTGATATTTTCCTTTCCTTTTAGTTCTGGCAGTTGATAATAAATTACAGCCCCTGTTGCGGGGTTAACGCCACGATAAGTATTCGATCCATCAAACTCCGCAGAGTTTCCATCTAATTCACTATTCCCATTCATCAGCATGGCTGGCTCGGGCTTGAACAGAGAAAAATCAGTTCCATCCTTTTTGTATTGGCGAATTAACCCTAAGTCATCTAACACCCAAAAAGATCGGCCCGATGTGGCTGCAATCAAATCACCTTGGTGAACTCGCAGATCATTGATAGGTGTTATTGGTAAATTGAGTTGAAATGCAGACCAATCTTTACCACCATTCCATGAAATGAATAGACCTAACTCGGTACCGGCAAATAGCAAATCTTTGCGTACATCATCCTCGCGCACCACGCGTGTAAAGGCATTGTTCGGAATACCGGTATTGATTTTTGTCCAGGACTTACCATAGTCGGTTGTTTTATAAAGACCGGGAGTATGATCGTTAAACTTGTAGCGGGTAGTGGCGATGTATGCCGTAGCAGGATCGTGTGGTGATACTTCAATGGCATTGATCAAACACTCTTGCAAGCCAGCTGGAGTAACGTTTTGCCAACTCGCTCCATTATCGCGGGTTACATATACATACCCATCATCACTACCTGTCCAGATTACTCCTTTTTCATGAGGCGATTCGATCACATAGGCAAGCGTACCATAATTCTCAGCACCTACTGCTTCGTTGGTGTAAGGGCCACCACCTTTTCCTTGCTTTGATTTTTCATTTCGCGTCAAGTCAGGCGATACTTCTTTCCAGGTAACACCCATATCAGTAGTCTTTAACAAAAGTTGTGAGCCATGGTAAAACGCGTTGGGCTCATGCTTCGACCAGATGATCGGTGCATTCCAATTGTATCGGTACTTAATGTCTTTGGCATCCATGCCTAAATATTGAATAGGCGCTGGCATAATGTTCGTTCCCGCATGGGCTTTGGTGTCAATCACTTCTATGGTTCCCTGATAACTTCCACCCATCACATAACGTGGGTCATCCGGATTGAAAGCAAGGAAAGCACTTTCTCCACCAGCCGATGATGTCCAACTGGCCGTAGTGATTCCACCACCCCCTAACTCACGGCTTTTGATAACTACCGAAGAGTTGTCTTGCTGGCCTGCATAAATCTGATAAGGGAACGTATTGTCTACATTAATTCTATAAAACTGTGCAGTTGGCATATTATCCTGCGTAGACCACGTTTTACCATAGTTTACAGAAATACCAGCACCGCCATCATTAGAGATCACCATGTTTCTTGGATCATTCGGATTAATCCACAAGTCGTGAAAATCACCATGGGTACCGGAAAGATCCTCCCAGGTTTTTCCACCGTCTTCTGAGCGCAACGCAGGCGCACTCAACACATAAATGGTATTATCATTTTTGGGATCCGTGAAAAGTTCAATGTAGTACCAGGCCCGTTGCAACAACCGATGATCGTTTGTAACCCGCGACCAGCTTTCCCCCGCATTATTGCTTACAAATAATCCACCCTTTTCTTTGTCCGAATCGCTTTCAATTAATGCATAAACGCGTTCCGAATTTGAGCGGCAAACGGCTACCGCCATTTTACCCAATTCCGTAGGTAATCCTTTCTGGATTTTCTTCCAGGTTTCACCCCCATCCGTAGATTTATACATGCCACTGGTTGGACCTCCACTAGTAACTTTCCAAGGCAAGCGGCCATATTCTGTCATGGCAGCATAAAGAATGCGCGGATTGTTCATATCCATCGATAATTCTACGCAGCCAGTTTTATCATCTACATAAAGTACTTTATTCCAGGTGGTGCCCCCATCGGTAGATTTAAATACGCCCCGATCGGTGGAGTGTTCATAAAGCGCACCCTGAGCGGCAACAAAAACTATATTGGGATCTTTTGGGTGAATAGCAATGCGGGCAATATGTTGTGTTAAATCAAGCCCAATTTTTTTCCAGGTTTTACCGGCATCGGTCGATTTATAAACGCCATCACCATGATGCGTCATAACGCCACGCACCGCGTGCTCGCCCATACCCACGTAAACCACATTTGGGTCACTTTCGGCAACAGCAACAGCACCTACTGATCCTGTCTTAAAAAAGCCGTCAGAAATATTTTTCCAGCTTAAGCCCATGTCTTCCGTTTTCCAAAGACCGCCACCCGTAGTGCCCATGTAGTATGTGTTAATATCACCCACTACACCTGTTGAGGCTACAGAACGACCACCCCGAAACGGACCAATGCTTCGCCACTTAACAGGACTGAAGTAGGAATTAAAATCAGCCGGGGAAGTAGCTGGTGTACTGGCTGCCTCCTTCTTGTTTTTCTGTGCGAAGCCAGAAACCGAAACGACAAGAGCAAGGCCAAATAGAAAAATATTTTTTATCATAAAACTTTAGATTATCAGAGGAAAGATAAGCCCTTAATATGGTTCCCGACCACGATTCGTTATCAAAGGAACTGAAATAGTTTAAATGGAGAATTGGAGGTTGCCCGACTACTCAACAAAAGTATAACTGGTAGAAGCTGCGTAATTCGGGTAAATGGTCATATGCTTTTTCTTCACCTCTTCAAAAAGCATTTTCCTTAATTCGGTGATATTCTCCTTTTTCTCCGCTGAAATAAACACAACATGATCATAGCCATGTTCGCGATAATATCCTTTTAGTTCTTCAAAAGACACTGGAGTTTCTTTTTGCTCCAGCAAGTCAATTTTATTTAAAACTAAAATGGTGGTTATTTCTCCAGCACCTAATTCGGCCAGCGTGTTTTTTACGACCTCAATCTGGTTATCGTGAAAAGGATGGGCCACATCCACCACATGGAGCAGGATATCGGCCTCCCGAACTTCATCTAAGGTTGACTTAAACGATTCAATGAGATGGTGTGGCAATTTTCGAATAAATCCTACCGTATCGGAAAGTAAAAAAGGAATATCGCCAAGTACTACCTTTCGCACCGTGGCATCAACCGTGGCGAATAATTTATTTTCTGCCTTTACGGATGATTTTGAGAGCAGGTTCATTAGCGTAGACTTGCCTACGTTTGTATAACCAACCAAGGAAACACGAACCACACTATTTCGTGATTTGCGTTGGGTTTTACGTTGCTTATCAATTTTCTCTAACTCATCCTTTAGCAGGGAAATCCGGTAACGAATATTTCTACGGTCAGTCTCAATTTCACGTTCTCCTGAACCACCGCGGGTTCCGGTGCCCCCGCGCTGCCTTTCCAGGTGAGTCCACATTCCCGTAAGGCGGGGAAGCAGGTATTGATTCATAGCCAATTCCACCTGCGCCCGGGACTGGGCTGTTTGCGCTCGCATGGAAAAAATATCAAGAATCAGAAGGCTTCGGTCATAAACCCGGACTTTTTTATTTTCAGCGTCTTTGGTATTAAGTTCTTTCTCCAGATTTCTTAGTTGAGAAGGACTCAGATCGTCATCGAAGATTACATTTTCAATTTCATTAGCGACCACGTAGCCTTTGATCTCCTCCAGTTTACCTTTTCCTATAAAAGTCCGAACATCAGGTTGTTGCAGGCGTTGTACAAAACGTTGCGTCACTTGAATCGAGGCTGTTTCGGCCAGAAACTCCATTTCATCCAGGTGTTCATTTGTTATCTCAGGATTTTTGTCAGCTAACGCAACTAAAACTGCTTTCGTCATTCTTCTATCAACTTAAAAGTTTCAAAATTACCTTATTCCGCTCCAATGAATTAAGAAGCAGTTACTTTTTTCCAATTTCGGATAATACATGTAATAAGTTTGTAAGAATTTAACGAATTTTGAACCGGTAAATAGTTTAAACTTAAACTAAAGTCTTAAAATCTGGTTTGTTTAACCAGATACGTTGGCCAATGAGAGTAGCGATAGTATTGAACACATCCTGGAACATTTACAATTTCAGGATGAATTTTGTTAAAAAACTTCTGGCCCAAGGCTATGAAGTCCACACCATAGCGCCACACGATAACTATACGGCTCTTTTAGTGGAAGCGGGTTGTATACATCACGATGTAAAAATGGATAGCCGTGGGGCAAATCCAATTAAAGATTTGGCCCTTACCATTGAATTATGGAGCATCTACCGGAAGGTTAAGCCCGATATAATTCTTCACTATACGATTAAGCCGAATGTGTATGGCACGTTTGCGGCCAGCATTCTAAAAATTCCTACAATTAATAATGTGTGTGGTTTAGGTACTGTATTCTTAAAAAGGAATGTGGTTTCTGCCATCGCTATGTTTCTCTATAAAATTGCCTTTCGATTTCCCAAAAAAGTTTTTTTTCAGAACCCAGACGATCTGGCACTATTTCTAAACAATGACTTAGTTCCGGCAAAATCTGCCGATCTGCTGCCTGGCTCCGGCATTGACTTAAAGAAATTTCAGCCATCTCAATTTAAAAGAAATGAATCGTTTACTTTTTTATTGATTTCGAGGCTGATTACGGACAAAGGGATAATGGAGTATATAGAAGCTGTTAAGAAACTTAAAAGCAAGGGAGTGTCGGCCCGCTTTCAATTGTTGGGTGCAAAAGATCCTGAGCATAAACGCGGAATTCAGTTGCCTGTTATTGATGAGTGGATCAAATCAAACGCTATCGAATATTTAGGTACCACGGATGATGTGCGTAAGTTTATTAACGAGGCCGATTGCATTGTGCTCCCT
>Ga0154020_10008346_pt1 | contig 12007 bp, 16 predicted proteins | sample Klosneuvirus_201_FD_109709 | JGI IMG/M metagenome (GOLD analysis project Ga0154020, IMG submission 109709) | Active sludge microbial communities from wastewater, Klosterneuburg, Austria - Klosneuvirus_20160825_MG | ecosystem: Engineered > WWTP > Aerobic digester > Activated sludge | place... | reverse complement strand
GCCACCGACGAAATCGAACACGCGGAGAAGCGGTTGTGGGTGTTGAGCACGTTCATCACGCTCGCACCCTTGCTTGGCCTGCTCGGGACGGTGACGGGCATCATGCACTCGTTCAACTTTGTCGGAGATGAGCAGTTGGCGGCAGTTAAAGTAAGTGGCGGCATAGCGGAAGCGCTTATTGCGACAGCATGCGGCTTGGGCATCGCCATCCTGTGTCTGCTTCCTTACAACTATTTCAACCGTCGCCTGGCGCATCTGAGGTCCCGGCTTGAACGCGTCATCAACCACGTCGAACTGCTGGTGGAGTCCGCCAAGCATCACGGGCACGACTTGGAGGAATTCGCCCGCGGCCGCGCTGCCGCGAATCCGAAGGCGGCGCTGCGCGCATTCAATTGATCCGCGTCACCGATCACGCATTACGCTTCCATGCCTGTCAAACTTGGATCCAAACTTCCCGCCGAGGAAGGCGCGCGGATTGAGATCATCCCGCTGATTGACATCATGTTCTTCCTGCTCGCGGCCTTCATGCTCGTGAGTTTGAGCATGGTGAATCTCAAGGGTGTGAAAGTGAATCTGCCGACGGCCACCACCTCGACGCCCGAATCGCGTCAGGATTTTGTGAACGTCACGGTGGACAAGGCGGGTGTTGCGTATCTCAACTCGGTTGCCATGGGTCAAAATGAACTCGGGCAAGCACTGGCGGCCCTGCAAAAGACAAATGCCGATCCACGCGTCTTCATCAGCGGTGACGCAGATGCGCGGCATGGCGATGTGATCCGCGTGCTGGACACCGTCCGCGCGACGGGCATCCAGAAGGTGGCATTCGAGATTCGTGAGGTTCCGAAGCCGGCCAAGCCATGAACCGGCGTTTGCAATTCATCAATCTGGCGGGTGTCATCGCGCTCGCGGGGTTGTGCGTCTTCCAGTGGCAACGCGACCGCCGGCTAAACCTTGAACTCAACGCGAGCGAGAAGGTTCGCCAGTCTCAGGAGCGCCAGCTTGTGGAGCACGCCAAGACCATCAGTGGGTTGACCGACGACCTCGCGCGTTTCAAGATGGACTACACATCGGCCCGCACCGAGGTCACGGAGCTTCGGGAGAAACTCCGCGCGCTCGACCGCGAAAACGCGCAACTCACACGTGACCGCGATCAACTCAAGGAAAGCGTCACCAGCTGGACGGCGGCGGTGACCGCGCGGGACGAGCGGTTGGCCGAGGCGAATACGCGACTGCGCGAACTGGCCGGGCAACTCAATGAGTCGGTTGTGAAGTTCAATTCGCTGGCGACGAATTACAACACCGTCGTTGGGGAATTGAACGCCGCACGGTCGGCGCGGGCGCAGACTCAATAGCGATTTGTTCCCCCAGCCGGCACGAAATCCGCTCAATGAACAGGGGGTTGATGCAAGCCACTTGCAATTCTGCCGGTTGACTTCGCATCAGCACAAAAACATAGTTGCCACCAATGCGCGGCCTGACTGCCATGTCAAAAAGCGGTTTGCAGTTGTCCCAAAGGATGACGGCAGCGCTGGCTTTGGCCTTGTTCTGCTGGCTGAACGTGCTGGCCGTTTCGCCGGTTCTCCACGCGGAAGCCCACTGCGAGGAGGAGCACGCCGACACTTCGCATTCCGCGCCGGTTCAATCGCCCGAGCATCGTTGCGCCGTCACCCTGCTGACCCACGGTCAGCTTGAAATTAGCGTCCCGTCGAATCTGCCCGCCGCGCCCACCAGTTTCGTCTCCGTCCCGCAAACGGTCGTCGCACCGGAATTTAGCACCGTTGATCTCCGGCTCTCCCCGGGCCGCGCACCTCCCGTTCTTCCCGCCTGATCTCCAGGCCTCAGTCGCAACTCGCAGATGAAGTGTGCCCGCACCGGGCCGCTGCGAACCTGCACTGAGGGTTTTCCCAATCATTCCTAAATCCCGGGCCTGCCTGTGCCCTGCACCGCGCGAGCGGTGTGCAAACCGGCGTTGTAACAATATGAAATCTGTTTCCGCAGCGATGCGTCGTCGTGACGCGTTCACGCTTATTGAACTGCTCGTGGTCATTGCCATCATCGGGGTGCTTGCGGCAATGCTCCTGCCCGCGCTGGCGCGGGCCAAATCGAAAAGCAAAGCGACCGCCTGCCTGTCGAACCTGCGGCAGATCGGCCTCGCGATGCGCATGTATGCGGATGACGAGTCCGGTTTCCTGCCCGGCTCGTCGCACGCGGCGCTGACCAACTCGTGGGTCTTCAGCCTTGCGCCCTATGTCGAAAACGCCGACCACATCCGCATCTACGGCGGCGACAAGAAGGGCGCGGACCGGCTGGCCAATCGCGGCACGAGCTACATCCTCAATGAATACACCTCGACGCCCGCGCTCGATCCATTCGGCGATCCCATTCCCGGTGACCCGAGCTATCTCAAGCTGGATGTGATTCCGCATCCGACCGACACGATCCTCGCCTTTGAAATCTCCGACCGGCAGGGCACGGGCACGGGACAGGACCACACGCACTCCCGCAACTGGTTGAACGGCTGGAGCAGAGTCCTCGACGACATCCAGCCCGACCGGCATGGCGTGGGCGTAAATTATCTCTTCGCCGACGGCCATGTGCAATTCCTCAAAGCCAAACCGCTGCGCAAGAGCATCTAATCCGGCGACAACTTCTCGAAACCGAAAGAGTGAGCAAACCCAGAAACCAAAACTAACAAACCCAGACAAAAGAATGAAAACCAACAAACACACAAACGTAACCGCACAACTCCGCCTGCTCGGGCTGTCGGCACTGCTGACCGCGGGCCTGACGCTTCAGGCGCAGACATGGCTTTATCAAGGGCACACGGACATCGGCATTGATTACGACGAGTCAATCAACGAGTGGGGCCTGCACATCCATGATGAAGCCAATGACGCCGAGTATGAACCGCCTACCAATGCCTTGCTGATCGTGAAATCCGAAGCGCACGGGGTTGTGCCTGCCGGTGCCCAATGGAGCTTCCTGGGGGCGGAAGGCGGTGATATCTGGATTCTGCCGCAGGCCCCGAATCCGGACTTGTTGCTGCTCGGCTTCGGGGCGGAGGAAATCGCTGACGGCACGTTTAGCAACAACCAGTTCACCGTCACACTGACAGGGTTCAGCGGTCCCGGCAGCCTGGCCATTTACGATCTCGATTCCTTTGGAGAACCCGTGGTGTGGATGAAAACGGCGGACGGATTGAGCAATGCGGATTCGCGCACGCTGCCGTCCGGCGCGCATAGCGACATCAACTGGGCGTTCAGCGCGCCGGGCGATTACACCGTGACGTTTGAAGCAAGCGCCGTCAGCACCCTCAACGGCCTGGCCAGCAGCGGCCCGGTGGATTATAAATTCCACGTCGTCGCCACGAATGAAGTGCTCATCAATCCGAACCCGGGCCAGTTGCTCTCAGAAGTTTCCGGCGACACGCTGACCCTTGGCTGGCCAACAAACCGCGGGTGGATTCTGCAATCCAACAGTGTGGGCCTCACGGCCACAAATGAATGGCTCCCGTTCCACGGCGACGGCTCCACGGGTGTCACCAACATTTCATTCCAGGTTGATCCCAGCCAGACGAACGTCTTCTTCCGTTTAGTTAAACCCTGAACAACAAGTCGGCGCGGTGGTGGCCCGGAGGTGCCGCCACCGCGCCAGTTAAGAAATATCCAATTGCATGAGACGGACTCTAATCCTTACGACTGCGCTCGCGTTGCTGGCTTGCGCGCCGGGGACCATGCGCGCGCAGGTCTCCTATCTCGATCGCCAGCACATGGACTTCCGCCTCGAATATGACGTGGGTGCGGCTGGCTCCAACCAGTTGAAGGTCGTGCTCGGTTACGACCAGGGCACGGGCCACTTCACCGCAACAAATTCGCAGGTCTATATCGTCGGCAACACCAACGCGAAGAAAACCATTCCGTCGAATCCGAACTACGCCTTCCTCGGCCCCGCCGGCGCGCCGGTTTGGATTTTGCCCCAGTCGCAAGACGTGACGCTGCCGTATCTCGGCGTCTCGGCGGAGGATATTTCGCCGGTCGTGTTCGACAACCCGATGCGGTTCGAACTTGTTTCGGTCGAAGGCCCGGGCAATTTTTTCGCGTGGTCCGTCAGTGGCGCGGGCAATCCGCCGACCGTGAAAATGATCGCCACCAACCGCGTCGTCTCGCCCTCGAATTATTTCATGGAGCCGCTCATCGGCAGCCACGAACACAACAACTGGGGCTTCAGCACCAACGGCCTTTATCGCGTCACGTTTCGTGCAGTTGGATCACTGATGGGCGCCGGGACAAACCTCATCGGGCGCGATGTAGCCTGGGCGTTCCAGATTCTCCCGCTCCGTCCGTGGGAAACCTGGGTCAGCACAAACTGGCTTCCGGCGACCGCCACAAATGTTGCCGGGCCGAACGCTGACCCTGATGGCGACGGCACTCCAAACGCGCTGGAATACGCGCTGAACCTGAATCCCAACGCCGCGTCGGGCAATGGGCTGCCGTCGTTCTCGTTCATCACCACCAACGCGCTGACCTACGGTGCGTTGACCTTTACGCGTGTGAAGGCGGCCACTGATCTCGCTTACCTGCCGTCAGCCACGGGCAATCTGGCCTCCGGCAATTGGACGACGCTTACGGACGTTGTCAGTGTCGCGGACAATGGCGCAACCGAGACCGTCACCGTGCGCGATTCTCTTCCCGTCGTTGGGACTACCAATCGCTTCTATCAACTGCGCGTGAAGCTGAACTACCCATGAGCACCGCCGCAACAATCCACGATGCGCCGGGCGGGCTGGTTATTTGGCAGTCGCGACCAGCCCGTGGTCATCGCAGTGGTCGCCGTCGGAATGATGGAGATGGCCCTCGACCAGATAGTCAACGTGGTCACCGTGCGCCACGGCTGGATGGCCGCAGACGGTGCCATGCACATGGTTGGTGGCGTGTTCTGCCGGGGCAAAGCCGGGCGTGCATTGGGCAGGGTTGGCAGCGGTCACCGCAAGGGTGTGCTCGTCGTAATGGCCATTGTGCGAATGATGCAAATGACCGGCATCCAGGTAATCCACGTGGCCGTCGTGAAGGATGGCGACGTGACCACAATCCGGACCGTGCTGGTGCGTGTGGTTGGCATGGCTGGCATGCGTGTGTTCCGGCTTGGCGCAGGCAACGGCAAGGCAAGCGAGTGCTGCAAGAGCAAGGACGAATGTTCTGTTCATGGCATTGCGGGTTGAATTGTTAACTGAATCCAACCGCGACATTAGGATGACCAGGAGCCCGGACAAGAAGTGTTTCTGCAAGCCGCTTGCAGCGCCCGCGGTCGCCTATGAGGAGCGGCTTCGCCCATGAAGACCCGTGAGGAACGCCTGGTGTGGGCGCTGGAAACCTGCCGCCGGCTACAGTTGCGAATGACTCCGGTGCGTCAGGCGATCTTGTCCCATCTCGCGGGCCACCGCACACCAGATACACTCGAGCTGATCGCGCAAGCTGAAGGCGTCCGTGGATGTTGTGATGTGACGACGGTTTACCGGACGTTGATGATGTTCAAGGAGGGGGAACTGGTGAGGTTGGTGGGCACGCCGCGTAAGAATAGTCATTTTGTCCTCAACGTGCCGGATGAAGGCGGCAACTTTCTCATCTGCCGCAGTTGCGGTGAAATTGTGGAACTCCCGCTGCCGCCCGCAATCCTCGCAAGCATCAGCCGCATCAGCGCCGAACACGGATTCGCCGGCGCGCACCAGGATCATGAAGTCCATAGCCTCTGCCTGCGGTGCCAGCGCGACCAGCAAAACAAGGTCTTCCCGTCGAAACTGCCTGGATAAGAGTGTCGAAAAAAACTCCGGCCAAAGTGGCCGGAGTGCTTGCCGAAAAATCCGCCCAGCCGCTTACTTCAGCCGGTCGAATGTCTTCTGGAGAATCTGCCAGTCGGCCTGGCCCTGCACCTTGGCGCGGGCGTTGGCGATGATCTCGGCTTCCTTCTCGTTCTTCGTCGGACGGTTGATCTTGTAGATGATGCCAAAATGGCCGGGGAACGGCGTGCCGGCCAGTTCATACGCGGCCTGCTCATCGGTCACGTCGTGGTCCTTCGGGACTTCGTTGAACACGCCGCCCTTGCGTGGATTCGCAGCGTCGAACGCGCCTTCGTAAAACTCAACGCATTCGCTGAGGCATTGAATAAAGCTGAAGCCATTGTGATCCATCGCCGCTTCCATCATCGCGAGGACATGGTTCGGGTTTGTGCTGGTGGTGCGTGCCACGAAGGTCGCTCCAGCCGAGATGGCCTGCTTCAACGGATTGATCGGATGGTCCACCGCGCCCCAGCCGTCGGTCTTGCTCTTGAAGCCGAGTGGCGAAGTGGGCGACGTCTGTTTCTTCGTGAGGCCATAGACCTGGTTGTCCATGACGCAGAGGGAGAGATTCACGTTCTTGCGCGCGGTATGCGTGAAGTGGTTGCCGCCGATGGAGAACGCGTCGCCGTCGCCGCTGAAGGCGAAGACGTGCAGATCAGGTCGGGAGAGCGCGATGCCCGTGGCAAATGGCAGCGCACGGCCATGAATAAAATGCGCGCCGTGGGCTTGAACGAAATACGGGAAGCGGCTGGAGCAGCCGATGCCGGAAATGCTGACGAATTGGTCCTGGTGGAGCTTCCGTTTTTCGAGGAGCTTGAAATACAGCGCGAGCACGGAGAAGTCGCCGCAGCCGGGGCACCATGTCGGGTGATCGGCGGCGAGTTCCTTTTTCGTGAGGCCCTTGCGTTCGCCGTCAGTGGGCGGATTGATGGCGAGAGCGGCCTGCGGGGCGGTGGGCAAAGTGGATGAACTCATGTCGTGTGTTTCGTAAAAGTTTCGTGGCGCTTCAGGCCTTTTTCGCGAGGACGGTTTGAACGCGATTCACAATTTCCTTCACCTTGAAGGTGAGGCCGTCGGCCTTGTTGAACGCCTGTATCTTAGGGTCACAATAGCGCGCGCGCAATAGGGCGGCCATCTGACCGTAGCCGTAGAGCCCCTCGTCGTTCATTTCGACGACGATGACGTGGTTGAAGCCGGAGAAGATGTCATCCAAGCCGTTCGGCAGCGGGCTGACGTGGCGGATGTTGATCGAGGACACGCTGTCACCAGCGGCGCGGCAGCGATCCACGGCTTCGCGGATGGGGCCTTCGGTGGAACCCCAGCCGACGAGAAGGACGTTGCCTTCGGGCGGGCCGTAAATTTTCGGCTTCGGAATTTCTTTTGCAAGGGCCTGCAATTTCTTACGGCGCTTGGCGGTCATGTCCACGTGCATCTTCGGTGAACCGCTGGGATGGCCGAGTTCGTCGTGTTCGAGGCCGGTGGCCACGGGATATTTGCCACTGGCGATCTTCGTGCCCGGCACGACGCGCTTCACATAGCCGTTAGGCGAATTCAAGTCGTAGGGCTTGTAGTCGGCCACCGGGCTCAGATCGGGCGTGATGTCCTGACAGATCTTCTTCAAGTCCGGTTCGGTGAACGCTTCGATGCGGGTGGCGATGCCCTGGTCAGTGAGAATGAAAACGGGGATGTTGTATTTGGTGGCAATGTTGACGGCTTCGATCGCGGTGTAAAAACAATCCTCGACGCTCGACGGCGCGAGCACGACGCGGGGTGCGTCGCCGTGGCTGCCGTAGCAGGCGATGTTGAGATCGGACTGCTCGACGTTGGTCGGCATGCCCGTGGACGGCCCGCCGCGTTGGACATCCACAATGATGAGCGGCGTCTCGGACATGACGCCCCAGCCAAGGCACTCCATCTTGAGCGTGATACCAGGACCGCTGGAGCCAGTGACCGCGACGCGGCCAGCATAGCTGGCACCCAGTGCCATCGCGGCCGAAGCGATTTCATCCTCGCACTGAATGAAGCAGCCGCCGTATTTGGGCAGCTCACGGCGTAGCGATTCCATGATGTCGGACCACGGCGTGATCGGGTAACCCGCGCCGAATCGGACACCACCCGCGATGAGGCCGTAGGTAAGGGCTTCGTTGCCGTTCATGACGACCTGATGGCCGTCCTTCTTCTGACTCTCGGTGAACTGGAACAAATCCGCCGTATTGCCAAAGGAATAGCCATAGCCTGCATGGAAGGCCGCGAGCGCATTCTTCAGGATGCTCTCGTCTTTGCCTGTGAAACGTTCGGCGATGAGCTTCTCGAGCTTGGCAGTGTTCAAGTCGAACATCCGCGCCACCAACCCGAGTGTTAAAATGTTTTTTCCCTTGTCCTTGGCCGTGCCGCCGATGGCCTCGATGGTCAGGCTTGAAATCTTCACGCCGATGTGGCGGTAATCCTTCTCCCACTCGGGATTTGGCGTCACATGATCCGCGTCAAACAACACGATGCCGCCCTTGCGCACGGACTTGATATGCCCCTCATAGGAGTGCTGGTAAAACGCGAGCAACACATCCGCCTCGTCGCCAGAGCTAAGGACTTCGCCGGTGCCGATCCGCACTTGGAAAATCGAGGGGCCGCCGGAAATCGTCGAGGGAATCGTCATGAACGTCATGACCTCCTGCTCGCTCCGGCCCGCCAGCCGCGCGAGGAAGCCGCCGATGGCCTGAATGCCGTCCTGCGAATTGCCGGCGATGCGGATTACGGCTTCGGAAATCTTGGATACTTTAGGGGTGCCTCCTTGCGAAGAGGCTGTTGTAGTCGTTGCGCTCATGTAAAACTCAGTTCAAATCTTCAATTTCATGTATCGCGTCTGCCCGTCTGGTGACGCGGCGACACGTTCAATGGTGCCACATTAACAGGCTGTGTGCTGTTATTAAAGTCTATTCTTTTGGCATATTTTATTGAAATTCAATACGTTGCATATCAAACAGAAACCTTCCCGTTACCTCTAAAAACGTGGATTAGCAGTCCTGTTTCAAAACTACGAACGGATTACAGGGGGTGGCCATTGAGGAAATGCAGGAGGGCGTCCCGCACCCCTCGGCCCTGTGCGAGCGGGCTGACGAAACCTCCCTGTTCGCGCACGGCGGCCACCACGGTGGGAACGGCGTTGGCGAGGGTCGCAATGCAGCGGGCAAACTCACGCGTCAACATCGGCAGGTCGTTCAAATGATCCCCCACCGCGAAGACTTGTGACCGGTCCAAATCCAGCAACCGCGTGATTTCGGCGAGCGCCGTCCCTTTATTGTAAGCCTCATGGCTAAATCGTGCATATACATCGTTCCGCACGACCGTCAGACCCGGCACCGTCCTGCAATAGTCTTCCAGCCGGGCGTGGATCGCATCCATGTCACTGTTGCTCTCGGCGATGATGCACAGCGGCGAATGCGGATCCTCATACACTGATCCTTCAAAGCGCGAGTTGATCCAGTTCGACAGTGTCGGCACGTCGAGTCGAACGCGAGCGAACAACGTCTGGTGGTCGGCAGCGCAGGCATCATTCCAATGCCTCACGCTGACGAACCGCCCGCCCTGCCGCTCGTAAATCTCCCGTTCCACCAGCACCAGATAATCCGGCTGGATGTGGATGCGCGCGCGCCCGAGTGATTCCATCAGGCTCGACATGTCGCGCCCGGTGTTGATCACCCACTTCGCGCCCCGCGCCTGCAGGCGGCCAATGAGTTCCGTCAGGTTTGGCGGTATCGGGGGCGTCTCGAACTCGGAGAAAATGGTCCCATCGAAGTCCGTAGAAATTATTTTGATCGGCAATTCCATGATTAAATCTGTTCCGCCCGCTTGCTTCCGGGCCGTTCTGCGTTCACCGTTTCGTCATGACGCAGCAGGAACGCTACGACGACGCCATGTTTGATTTCAGCCGTGGCGATTACGATTCCGCCACCGCCAAGTTGCACATCCTTCTGGCCGAAGATCCGGCGTATTTTGACGCCCAGCTCTCGCTCGGCGTCGCCTATTATCGCAAAGGCGACTTCTCCACGGCCATCGCCGAGGGCCACAAGGCGGAAAAGTTACGGCCCAAGGAGCAACTCGTCCACACGAACCTCTCGCTGTTTTACATGAAGGCCGGCAACAAGGTCGTCGCCGAGCATCACGGACTGCAAGCGCGCATCGCCGGCTGGCGCGAAGACCCGCACGCCGAGGCGCAGAAGAATCAAGACCCCGATCTGCAAATGGCGAAACCCAAAATGCCCGCGCAGTCACCACCACCTCCGGCGAAATTTCCGGACATGCCTTGGAAGAAGAAAAAGGCGGATGGGACTCATTAGTCGCCGCCCAGCCTTGCGGCGACCCTGAACCGGAGCTACAACAGAACTGTGAAATCCGCCTACGAACTCGCGATGGAACGGCTGCAGAAGCAGGCGCCGACCGTCAAACTCTCCGCCAAACAAAAAGCCGCGCTGGCGGAACTCGATTCCCAATACGCCGCCAAAATCGCCCAGCGGGAACTTGCTCTCAAGGACGAGATCACCCTCGCGCAAAGCAATGGCAAGGATGAGGAGGCCGACCAGCTCCGCGCGCAACTGAACCACGACCGCGCCAAACTCCAGGCTGAACTGGAGGAAAAGAAGGAACTCGTCCGGCACAAGCCGTAGTGGGACAGGCGTCCCGCCGGTCCGCCGTTGCAAACAAATTCACCGAGGCACCCACCATGATCACCCGCAAACGACGGCGCAAAATTCTCCTCGCCGGTTTCATCTGCGCCGCGCTGGCGGCGACCGGTGTGCTTGCGCTGAACGAATGGATCGTCCGCTCCACCCGTTCCGCAGTGTTCACAGAGATAAGCACGCTGCCGCAGAATGATGTGGCGCTGGTGCTTGGCACGGGGAAGCTTCTGCGTGGCAGTGGAAAAATAAATCCGCACTTCCGCAAGCGAGTGGAAGCTTCGGCGGCCTTGTATCACGCCGGCAAGGTCAAGCATCTGCTCCTCAGCGGCGACAACCACGTCGCCGGCTACGACGAACCCACGGACATGGCCGAGGCATTGATGGCGCTGGACGTGCCGCCCGCCGCCATGACGCTCGACTACGCGGGTTTCCGCACGCTGGATTCCGTGGTGCGCGCCCGGAAAGTTTTTGGCCAGTCGCAAGTCACCATCGTCACCGATGATTTCCACGTCGCGCGCGCCGTGTTCCTGGCGCGGCATGAAGGGTTGGATGCCGTGGCGTTTTGTTCGGCGAAGGTTTCAACCAGCTTTTCCGCCCGCACCCGCGTGCGCGAAGTCGGCGCCCGTGTGAAAGCGGCGCTGGATGTTTACGTCCTGAACACCCGCCCGCATTTCCTCGGCGAGCCAGTGGCGATTGAAATCGCGACGCGCTGATCGGTGGAGCTCTGCGCTCCGGACGGCTCACCTAATCCCGCGTTGCAGCAAATCGAAGTGGGTCAGCGAGACCACAACCATCGAATGGCCGATTTTTCCGGAGGCAATGAGTTGCGGAATGTCCGCGATGGGCACGAGGCGTGTTACGATGTCTTCGCCGTGGTCGAACTCGACGGCGTGTTCGCAGCGGCAATTCTCGACGAGCACGGTATAGCACTTGTTGCTCATGATGGCCGGGTTCGGGAATATCTCGCCGATGATGCGCGCATTCCCGCCCGTGTAACCGGTTTCTTCCCGCAACTCCCGTTCGCCCGCGGCCACCGGCGACGCCTCGTGCTTGTCCATCATGCCGCCGGGCACTTCAAGTTCCACCGTGTTTGAGCCGTGGCGGTATTGCTCGATCATCACCAGTTCGCGCTGCGGCGTGACGGCGATGACGTTCACCCAGTTGACGCAATCAATGATGTAGAAGTCATGCTCGCGCCCGGTGCGCGGCGAACGTTTCACGTCTGAGCGGATGCTGAAGATCCGAAAATCGCCGACGGGTTTGGAACTGACGACGGGCCAGGGTTGGATCATTTTTGATTTATGATTGATGATTTACGATTGCGAAAAAAGGCATCGGCTGCGCCGTGACATCCTGCCTCAGCCAAATCATAAATCGCAAATCATCAATCATGAATTCACAGCCCCCGTCCTTTCGCCGCCCAGCCTTCCCGCATCAACTTCAACAGATGCGTCATGGCTTCCTCGTAGCTACGGCCCTTCTCGGCGACGAGTTGCTTGGC
>Ga0154020_10008344_pt1 | contig 12010 bp, 8 predicted proteins | sample Klosneuvirus_201_FD_109709 | JGI IMG/M metagenome (GOLD analysis project Ga0154020, IMG submission 109709) | Active sludge microbial communities from wastewater, Klosterneuburg, Austria - Klosneuvirus_20160825_MG | ecosystem: Engineered > WWTP > Aerobic digester > Activated sludge | place... | reverse complement strand
CGGCTGTTCATGTGGCTGAAGGTCTGGCCGCGGAAGGTGATCTTGCCTTCCTGCGGGGTGTAGACCCCGTTGATGCAGTTGAGCATCGAGCTCTTGCCGGCGCCGTTGGGGCCGATGATGGCGCGCACCTCGTGCTCACGCACGTTGAAGCTGATGTCGGTGAGCGCCTTCACCCCGCCGAAGCGCAGGCTGATGTTCTGGACGTCGAGGATGACGTCGCCGATCTTCTTGTCCTCGCTCATGCAGCGCTCCGTACGGCCGGGAAGGTCTTGGCGTCGACGATCTTCAGCGTGGCCGAGACGCTGCCGCTGCGGCCGTCCTCGAACTTCACCGCGGTTTCGATGAACTGCTCGGCGCGGCCTTCGTACATCGCATCGACCAGCACCTTGTACTTGTCGTTGATGAAGCCGCGCTTGACCTTGCGGGTGCGGGTCATCTCGCCGTCGTCGGCGTCCAGCTCCTTGTGCAGCACCAGGAAGCGGCTCACCTGGCTGCCCGCCAGCAGGCTGTCCTGCGCCAGGTCTGCATTGACCTTCTCGACGCACTCGCGGATCAGCTCCAGCACCTGCGGCTTGGCGGCCAGGTCGGTGTAGCCGGCGTAGGGCAGGTTGCGCTTCTCGGCCCAGTTGCCCACCGCTTCGACGTCGATGTTGACGAAGGCGCAGACCTTCTCGCGGCCGTCGCCGAAGGCCACCGCCTCTTTCACGTGGGGGAAGAACTTCAGCTTGTTCTCCACGTACTTGGGTGCAAACATCGCGCCGTCGTTGGCGCCACCCTGGATGCGGCCCACGTCCTTGACCCGGTCGATGATCTTGAGCTGCCCGCTGGCGTCGATGAAGCCGGCGTCGCTGGTGTGGTACCAGCCCTCTTCGGTCAGCACCTCGGCGGTGGCGGCGGGGTTCTTGTAGTACTCCTTGAGCAGGCCGGGCGACTTGACCAGGATCTCGCCGTTGGAGGCGAGCTTGATCTCCACCCCATCGATCGGCACACCCACCGTGTCGGCACGCACCTCGTGGTCGGGCTGCAGGCAGACGAACACGGCGGTTTCGGTCGAACCGTAGAGCTGCTTGAGGTTGATGCCGATGGAGCGGTAGAAGGTGAACAGGTCGGGGCCGATCGCCTCACCGGCGGTGTAGGCCACCCGCACCCGGGAAAAACCCAGCGTGTTGCGCAGCGGGCCGTAGATGAAGAAGTTGCCCAGCGCGTACTTGACCGAGTCCACCAGGCCGATCGGCTTGCCGTCCATGCGTGCCGGGCCCACGCGTCGGGCCACGTCCATGCAGGCGTGGAACATGCGGCGCTTGAGCGGGCTGGCGTCCTCCATGCGGATCATCACCGAGGTCAGCAGGCCCTCGAAGATGCGCGGCGGCGCGAAATAGTAGGTGGGGCCGATCTCCTTCAGGTCAATCGTCACCGTGGCACCCGACTCCGGGCAGTTCACCACGTAGCCGCAGGCCAGCCACTGGGCATAGCTGAAGATGTTCTGGCCGATCCAGGCGGGCGGCAGGTAGGCCAGCACCTCGTCGCGCTCGGTCAGATTGTCGAACTTGGCGCCGGCGGCGGCCCGGTCGATCAGCGAGCGGTGGGTGTGCACCACGCCCTTGGGGTTGCCGGTGGTGCCGGAGGTGAAGAACATCGCCGCCACATCGCCGGGTGCGGTGCGCTCGATGGCCTGCTCCAGAAACTCCGGGTGGGCATGGGACCAGGCGCGGCCCTGTTCCGCCAATGCGTCCAGGCCGGCGAGGCCCGGCTCGTCGTACTTGCGCAGGCCGCGCGGGTCGTCGAACCAGATGTGGCCCAGCAGCGGGCACTGCTCGCGGATCTCCAGCAGCTTGTCGACCTGCTCCTGGTCCTCCACCACCGCAAAGGCCACCTCGGCCATGTTGAGCGGAAAGACGAACTCGGCGGCCACCGCATCCTGGTACAGCGGCACGGGAATGGCCCCCAGGCACTGCGCGGCCAGCATCGAAGCGCTCAGGCGCGGCCGGTTGTCGCCCACGACGATCACATGCTGGCCGGCCTGCAGGCCGGCGGCCGCGAAGCCGCCGGCGATGGCGCGCACCATCTCCAGCAGATCGTGCCAGTTGAGCGTCTGCCAGATGCCGTATTCCTTTTCCCGCAGGGCGGGGGCCTGCGGACGCCGCCGGGCGTGGTCCAGCAGCAGTCGCGGGAAGGTCGTGTTCTGCACCGCGTGTCTCCTTGGGCGGGCCAGGATGAAAGCCTGACCACAGGGTGTTTGCAGCGCATCGTACGCAGCAATTTGACGTTCAGTTGTCGGTCTGACGACAATCCTAGGGACAGCCCGGGCAGGACTTTCCCCTGCTCAGATGTCGTGCGGTTGTCAGCACCGCGTCAACCGATTCGGCATGTCCGGGTCGGCTGCGCAGCCACTTGAGATTTGTCATGCCAGCACTTGCCGAGGAACTGCGCCGCCACCCGCCGGGGGGGATGCCGGCCCTGCGCCAGCGGGCCCGCCAGGCCACGGCCGCGGAGCTGGCCATGGTGCCCTGGCTGGCGGTGCTGTCCGCCGAGGAGCGGGCCCAGGTGGTGAGCCATCTGCAGGTGGCCGATGCGGCGCTGGGAGAGATCATCTGCAAGGTGGGCCGGCCGGCCAACTTCTGGTTCGGCGTGATCGACGGGTTGCTGAAGATGAGCAACGACAGCAGCGAGTCCACCTCCATCACCTTCACCGGGGTGCCGCCGGGCGCCTGGTTCGGCGAAGGCACGCTGCTCAAACATGAGGTTTACCGCTACAACATCGAGGTGCTGCGCAAGAGTGTGGTGGCCGGCCTGCCGGCGGCCACCTTCGACTGGCTGCTCGAGCGCAGCATCCCCTTCAACCGCTACGTGATGGACCAGCTCAACGAGCGGCTGGGGCAGTTCATCGCCGCCCGCCAGATCGACCGCCTGGGCGACCCGGACACCCGGGTGGCGCGCAGCCTGGCCGCACTGTTCCATCCGGTGCTCTACCCGGGGGTGGGCGAGCTGCTGCGCATCACTCAGCAGGAGCTGGCCTACCTGGTGGGGCTGTCGCGCCAGCGCGTGAACGTTGCGCTGCATGCGCTGCAGCGCGCCCGGCTGATCCGCATCGAATACGGCGGGCTGCGGGTGCTGGACCTGGCCGGGCTGCGCATCTTCAGCGCCCCGAGGGAGTGAGCTCCCGCGGGGCCGTGCGGCAGCCGACGGAGGTCAGCGCCGGGCCTGGCGCCGTCGCACGGCGCCCAGCACACCCAGGCCAGCCAGCAGCAGGGCCCAGGATTCAGGCTCGGGTACGGCGGTGATGCTGTAGCTGCCGAAGCCGACGTCGCCGAGGGCGCCTTCGTACCAGAAGGCAGCGCCGCTCCAGTCGGCGGCCGTGAACTGCACGTTGGGGCGAACCGCCGTGTCGCTGCTGCCCAGATCGTCGTGGTTCAGGCCGATCAGGATGCTCCCGGCAAAGGTGGCAACACTGTCGGGCTCCAGGCCGTAGTGTTGCCCGGCAAAGTCGAGCGAAAACGCGGTCAGGGCCACATCGCCGTCAGACACCGCTGTGTCGAAGGAGAAGCTGCCGCTGAAGGCACTGCCGGCCAGGGGTCCGGAGTCGGTCAGCCCTGAGAAGCTGTAGTCGGCGGCCGCAGCCGAGGCGCTGGCCAGGCAGAGCAAGGCGGCGGCGCTGGCGCGGCGGATGGAGGGGAGGTGGGTCATGGTGATCACCAGGAGATGGCGGTGGCGGTCAGTTCAGGAAGCTGCTGCTGTCCAGCGCGTCGCAGCGCAGGTTCTTCAGCAGGATCAGTTGGCGGCGGGCGGCGGGGCCTGAGGCATCCGGATCCACGCCGATGACGGCGTCGCTGCTGCCGGAGTGGGTGCAAGTGATGTATCCCTGCGTGAAAGGGGCCGCCGCGCTCACACGCAGGGCCTGCAGGATCGCTCGCAGGTTGATGACGTCGCTGCCCGGTGTGAAGTCGGCGATCGTCCCCCCGCCGGCAAAGCTGCTGGTGAAGGCGAACTGATCGCGCCCGCCACCGCCGGTCAGCGTCCGACGGCCGGCCCCGGCGGTGATGAGATCATCCCCCGCCGTGCCGGTGACGGTCGCGCCCGTGGCCGTGATGTAGCTGTTGTACAGGTTCAACCCGATCAGCGCCGGATCGTGGTCCGACGAGCGGTAGGGTGAGACGCTGTACGGATCCGGGGCACAGGTCCCGCAGGCCGGTTGTTTGAACTCCAGGTTGTAGTCCTGTGCCACCGACTCGTCGGCGTTGATGTGCCAGTGGGTGGCCCCGCTGACCTTGGCCGACAGGGTGGACGAGCTCAGCAGGTGATCCAGCCGGCCCGCGGCGCCGTCGAAGACGTAGCTGTAGGCAAAACCCGACGCCGGGGCAAAGCGGTGGGCTTCGTCGACCCAGCCGTAGCTGGTCAAGGCGTGCACCGGATCTTCCTGCCCATAGGCGTTGAGGTCGCCGATGATCAGCAGGTCGCTGCTGCCGGCCGCCGTCTGCACCTGGCTGGCAAAAGTGCGCAGGCGCTGGGCCTGCTGGGTGCGCAGCCCGTTCCAGCAACCCTGGCCGTCACCGGCGTCCGTATTGCCGGCAGCATTGGCATCGCCGGCGCTGGGGCAGCTGCCCTTGGTCTTGAGGGGGTCGGCCACCACCGAGAAGTTCACCCCATTGGCCATCTGGAAGGTCTGGGCCAGCGTCGGGCGGTTGTTGACGGCGTCGGTGTCGCTCAGCGCGGCGCCGGATCGGGCCACCCGGGAGGGCTTGTAGATCATGGCCACGCGAATGGCGTCGCTGCCGGTGCCTGCTGCGGGCAGGCCCACGCTGGCGTAGGTGCCTGCGCCCAGCCTGGTGTTCAACGCCTCCACCAGGTTGTCGACCGCGGTGTTGCCGTTGTTCTGGATCTCCATCAGTCCCAGCACGTCGGCATCCAGCAGCAGCATGGCCTCGACGATCTTGTTGCGCTGACGGATGAACTCGGCCGACGAGGTCGCGCCGCGGCAGTTGGACGTGGCCACGGTCCCGTCGAGGCTGCAGCCCTGGCCGCTCAGGCCGTCGGCCGTCTGCCCGTTGGTGAAGGTGGTGAAGTAGTTCAGCACGTTGAAGCTGGCCACCTTCAGGTTGCCCCCGACACCGGCGGGAGCCGCCGGGCGCGGGTGGCTGCTGCTGAACACCGGTACCGTGGTCGGATGGATCTTGTAGTCGCCAAAGCCGGCGCTGCCGGCGGTGGCCAGGCCGTAGTCGATGACACCCGTGATGCTGCCGATCGTGTCGCCGCCGCGCGGTGCGCCTGAGCTGTCGATGTAGGGGGTGGGGTTGCGGTTCTGCGCCGTGCTGCCGTCGTCCAGCAGGATGCGCGCGCGTGCGTTCCGGTCCGCCAGCGCAATCGCTTCGGGCGTGCCGGGGCGATGCCGGTTGGTGGGTGTCTCCAGCCGGCCACCGGCCGACAGGGTGAGCTGGCCGTAGCGGGCCTGGAAGTAGTTCTGCGCCACGGTCAGCGGGCCGGTGATCGTCACCAGCATGCCTTCGTGGCGTTCCAGGTCGTCGTTGACGGCTTCGGGCAACGACATCGTCACCGGGGTGATGCTGTAGCCCGTGCCGACCAGCGTGACGGCGGTGACGCCGGTCAGCTCGGTCAGCGTGTGGGAGGCGGTGTCGCTGTTGGCTGCCGCTCCGATGTTGAACTCGGTGACCGTACCGGTGACCGACACCAGATTGCCGACGGCAACGGCGGCGCTCCAGGTGGTGGGCGAGGCGAAGACAAAAAGGCCGTCGGAGGTGGCGGGGTTGCCGTCACCCGTCAGGTCCTGGATGAAGAAGCCGTTGCTGTTGATCTTGGTGACCACGCCGGTGGTGGTGACCAGGCTGGTGGCGTAGGGGCTGGTGCTGCCGCTGCCCTGGATCGCGGGGATCGACAGGGCGGTCTGAGCCTGCACCTGGGGCAGGGCAAAGGCCAGCGCCAGCGCAGCCGCCGGCAGGTGGGGACGCATGGGGAAGTTCATGGGGAGGTGGCTGGTGTTGGATGTCCGTCGGCCGGCCGCTGCGGACCGGCCGGCGCCATGGGAAAAGCGCCGCAGCGGGGGGCGCTGCGGCGCTTCAGTTCCAGTGCTGCGATCAGCCGCGACGGCGGCGGGCCATCGCGCCGATGACGCCCAGGCCGGCAAGCATCAGGGCGTAGGTTTCGGGCTCAGGGACGGCGGTCGTGAAGGACGTGGCATTGAGCGTTGTACCCGTGAACTCGCCCGATCCGACGTCGTTCCAATTGCCGTTGTCGTACACCAGCGTCTTGTAGGCGGCAAAGGTGGTCAGGCCACTGCGCGCGCCGGTGTATTCGCCGAAGTCGGCATCGTCAACCAGGTTGATCGCGTTGACGCCAAATGTCAGGCCTGCGTTGGTGACATACGAAGGAGCTGTGTCAGCCTCGGTTGTCAGTGCAGTGAGAAACGTCGTGGGTGTCGTGGCGGCGGAGCCGAGGTAGGCGTAGACCGTTTCGTTGGACTTGGCGAAACCCAGGTTGGTGCCGCCGCTGCCTGCCAGGCTGAGTGTGCCGGTGGACGCACTGATCACGTCGGGGGTGCCGTCGATTTCCGTGAACACCACGACGCTGCCGGCCGACAGGGTGGCGGCACCGGTGTTCCAGACCAGCGTGTGCTCGTTCGCGTCATTGAAGGCCGAGCCGTTCCACTCGTTGTCGCTGAAGTAGATGTTGGTGTTGGCAGCGATGTCGACGAAGGTTGCGACAGCCCAGCTGTCTTCGTCCGCATTGAACGAAGTGAAGGCGATGTCACCGGTGGTCAGCGCCTGAGCCGGCGCGATGAAGGCAGCCGCAGCGGCCAGGGCGAGGAAGTGCTTGTACATGAAGGGGCTCCTGAATCCATCGTGGGTGAATCGATGCAAGGCATCGACACGTCCTCACGTTAAGAACCCGCCATGTAGCTTCCGTGACAGTCCCTCATGAACGGACTGCAGCCCCCGTGGATGAAGGGGACCGGTGTGGCTCAGCTGTCTCGGCCTGCCCTCAGTGCACGAAGCCCATCGGTGTGCGTTTGCCGCCTCCCGCGTCCGGCAGGTCACCCGTTTCGATCTGCGATCGGCGTGCCAGCTTGGCATTGCCGAAGGCGGTCATCCAGGCGCGGCGCATCTCGCGGGGGGCCAGCTCGGACAGCCGTTCCAGCACGTCCTCCGAAGGGGTGTCTTCGAAACGCCGGCCCCAGTCGTGGGTGCCGCGGATGCTCCGGTACAAGCGCAGGGCGATGAGGCGGGCCGCATCACGGTGGGGCATGCCCACCTCGTAGACGTTCATCCGGTTCAGGATGGGCTCCGGGATGCTGCGTTCGTCGTTGGCCGTGGCCACCCAGATCACCTGGCTGGCATCGATGGGCACCTCGGCAAACTCGTCGATGAAGCTGTGGGCGGTGTCGTGCTCCAGCAGGCTGTACAGCGCGCCCAGCGGGTCGTAGGCATGCTCGCCGCCGGCCTTGTCGATCTCGTCGACCACGATCACCGGGTTGGCGTACTGACCGTCCACCAGCGTGTCGAACACCTTGCCCGGGCGCGCTCCCTTCCACTGCGAGCTGGCGCCGGAGAGCACCCAGCCGGCGGTCAGTGAACTCATCGACACGAAGCCCATGCCGGTGCCCAGCAGCTGTGCCATTTCGCGGGCGAAGTGCGTCTTGCCGACCCCTGGTGGGCCCAGCAGCAGGATGGGGGTGATCTCCAGCGCATCGCGGCTGTCCTCACACAGCGCGAGCTGGCGCTTGACGTCGTCAAGCACCGGGTGGAAATTGGGCAGACTGTCGTAGAGGTGATCCATCACCGGCAGGCCGGAGGGTTTGACCTGGAATCGCTCCGGCCCCTTCTCCAGCATGCGCTCGTAGGTGGCGCGCAGGTGCTCGTGTTCCTTGGGGGGCAGCTTGGTCAGGCGCTTCTCCACGTCGTCGACGCGGTAGACCTGCCGGATCTGGGCGATCGGGATCGCCGGGGTGGTGCACACCAGATCGGTGATCGGACGGCTCATGCGGACCTCCGGGGCAACTTCAGGCTCAGGTACGTTGCGCGACCGCGCTGGAGGTGCGGTCGTGCAACCCATTGCAGCAAAGCTTGCCAAAGCCTGCGCCGCGATGAAAGCGGGAAACCTCCCCCAGCAGCGGGGATGCCCTGCGTTGCGGGGGGTGGATGCTGCCGTCTGGCGCGTCGGCTCGGCAACCCAGGGCGAGCACGTTGCATGCCCATGCTCGGAACGTGACAGGGTGGCACCCCCACGGCTTGAAATCGCTGGCTGTGGGTCGATACCGCCTGAGTGTGACTCCCAAGGTGAAATGGTGCGGCAGATCCTGCGACTGTGGTGTTTGAGTGTCCTGCTCTGGGCAGCCTGTCTGCCGGGAGCGGCGGCCCAGCGCCTGGTGCTGGACGAGTCGCAGACGCGGCTGGACCTGTGGTCGCATGTCACCGTCTGGGTGGATGCCAGCCGCACCGCGACGGTGCAGGACGCCCTGCTGCACCTCAACGAGTTCCGTGCGCCCGTCGGGCCGCGCAGCAACCTGGGTGTGCAGCGGGAGGTGGTCTGGCTGCGCGTACCGCTGGTGGTGCCGCAGGCCGCGTCGGGTCGCTGGTTGCTGGACATCGACTACCCGGCGCTGGACCGGGTGGACCTGCATGTGCTGTCGGACCTGCACCCGGTGAAGCACCTGCGCCTGGGGGACCACCTGCCGTTGGCCGACCGGCCGCTGCCCACGCGCAGCCATGCGGCCCTGCTGCTGCTGGAACGCGGCATGGAGCATGAGCTCCTGTTGCGTGTCGAAACCTCCAGCACCATGGTGCTGCCGCTGGCCCTGTGGCGCGAGGAGGTCTACCGCGCCCACGAGTCCCGCGTCGAAGCCGGGCAGGGTCTGCTGGGTGGCATCGCCCTGTGCCTGCTGCTGTACAGCCTGGCGCAGTGGCTGGTGCTCAGGGACAACGCCTACCTCTATTACGCCCTCAACGTCTTCGGCCTGGCGCTGTTCTTCGTCAACCAGTTCGGCCTCGGCGCGGAGCACCTCTGGCCGGGCAGCCCCTGGGCGATGGAGAAGGCATCGCCCGCGTCCGTGCTGCTCGGGCTGATCGGCGGGATCCTGTTCATCGACCGGGTGCTGGAAGTGCGGCAGCTCTACCCGCGTGCCTCCCGGCTCCTGCGGGCCTGTGCGCTGCTCAGTGCGGTCACCATCGGGTTGTTTCTCACCGGTGTGATCGACTACCCGCAGGCGCATGTGATGACCACGCTGCTCGGGCCGGTGCCGATGCTGGTGGGGGTGCCGGTGGCCTGGGTGCGGGCCCGCCAGGGCGACCGCTCGGCCCTGTTCATCTTCCTGGGTTGGGGGCTGTATTCGATCGGTGTGGGGGTGATGGCCGCATTTCTGCGAGGCCAGGTGGATGTCAACTTCTGGACCCAGCACTCGCTGCAGTTCGCCACCCTGGCCGAGATGGCCATGTGGATGCTGGTGCTGGGCCTGCGCAATGTGTCGATCCGCCAGGCGGCCGAGCAGGCCCGCCGCGAACGCGACCGCATGAGCTCCCTGGCCTCCACCGACCCGCTCACCGGCCTGCTCAACCGCCGCGGCCTGCAGGCGGCACTGGCCCGGCGCCTGGACCAGGTCAGCCCGCAGCGCCTGAGCGCCGTCTACGTGATGGACCTGGACGGCTTCAAGCCGGTCAACGACCTGCTGGGCCACGATGCCGGCGACGAACTGCTGATCGCCGCAGCGGCCCGACTGCGCGGCGCGCTGCGCGAAACCGACCTGGTGGCCCGCGTCGGCGGCGACGAGTTCGTGGTCGTGGCCGATGGGCTGCCGGACCGCGCCACCGCGCAGCGCGTCGGCCAGAAGCTGCTCGCCTGCTTTGCCGACCCCTTCGACATCGACGCCGCCCCCTGCCGCGTCGGCGCCACCATCGGCTACGCCCTGTCGCCCCACGACGGCCGCGACGCCGACGACCTCATCAAACGCGCCGACCAGGCCATGTACGCCGGCAAACAGTCCGGCAAACAGCAGCTGCGCCACCTGGACGAACCCGCCCTGCAGCCCGCCTGAGCCGATCCGTTGATCGCTGCACCCGTACTGGCCCGGGGTCTTCGGCCAGCAGACGCCGCGGATCCGGCTCCACCGGCCCGTTGACCCCATCCCCCCCCGGCACCAGATCCCCCGCGTTCGTCCAGCAGACGCCGCGGATCCGGCTCCGCCGGTCCGCCGGGGTCGCCCCCCTTGAGGGGGGAGCGGCGTGAGCCGCAACGGGGGGTGGGCCTACTTTACCCAGGTGTTGAGCTGGATGATCGGCAGCAGCACCGCCAGCACGATCAGCATCACCATCGCGCCCATCACCACGATCAGCAGCGGCTCCAGGATGGTGGCCAGCTGCATGGCGCGGCGCTGCACCTCGGCACTGAGCTGGGTGGCGGCGCGCTGCAGCATCAGCGGCAGCTCGCCGGTCTGTTCACCCAGGCGGGCGAACATCGGCAGCAGGCCGGGGAAGCGCTTCTTGGCCGCCAGCGCAGCGGCCAGCGGGGCGCCTTCGCGCACCTGGGCCAGGGCGTCCACCGCATCGGCGCGCATGGCCTCGTTCGACAGCGTCTCGGCCGCGGCCTGCAACGCCTTCAGGATCGGCACGCCGGAGCCGGCCAGCATCGCCAGCGTGCCGGCAAAACGCGCGGCGTTGTAGCCACGGGCCAGCCGGCCGATCAGCGGCAGCGTCAGCAGGCTGGCGTCGAGCTGGCGCCGGGTGGCCTCATTGCGCCGCGCCAGACCCAGCAGCCCGACGCCCGCGCCGATGGCCAGCAGCAGCAGCCAGCCCCAGCTGCGCAGGAAGTCGCTGATCGCCAGCATCGCGGTGGTCAGGAAGGGCAGGGCCCGTTTGCCGCCCGCAAACACCTGAGCCACCTGCGGCACCACATAGGTGACCAGGAACACCACGATGACGATGGCCACACAGGACACGATGGCCGGGTACAACGCCGCGCCGATCAACTTGGCCTTGAGCGCCTGGCGCTCCTCCAGGTCGTCGGCCAGCTTCTCCAGCACCCGACCGAGCTGGCCGCTCTGCTCCCCCGCGGCCACCACGGCGCGGTAGACGTCGTCAAACTCCCGCGGAGCACTGGCCAGCGCCCGGGCGAAGGCCGATCCGGCGTTGACCTCGGCGCGCAGGTGCGCCAGCAGCTCGCGCTGGCGGTTGTCCTCGGCTTCTTCGGACAGCGCGGTGAGTGCCCGTTCCAGCGGCAGGCCGGCGCCGACCAGGCCGGCGATCTGCCGGGTCCAGATGGCCAGCGTGGTGGAGGTGAACACCCGCCGACCGCGGGTGGAGAAGCTGGCACCGCTGCCGGCCGCGGAGGCCTCCCCACCCACAGCCTGCACCGCCAGCGGGACCAGGTCGCGCCCGCGCAGCTGGCTGCGCACGGCCTTGGCGTTGTCGGCTTCCAGCAGGCCGGTGTGGGTCTTGCCGCTGGCGTCCAGCGCTTCAAATCGGTAGGCGGGCATGCCTCATTCTCGAGTGACGCGCAGCAGTTCCTCGACCGACGTGCTGCCGGTGGCCACCAGCCGTTCGCCGTCCTCGCGCATGCTGCGCATGCCGCCACGCTGGGCGGCGGCAGAGAGTTCGGCCTCCGCCGCACGGCTGTGCACCAGGGCACGCAGGGCCTCGTCGGCCACCATCAGCTCGTAGATGCCGGTGCGGCCCTTGTAGCCGGTGTGGCCGCAGTGGTCGCAGCCGATGGCACGCCAACGCCCGGACTCGTCCTGGCGCTTGCACTTCGGGCACAGGCAGCGCACCAGCCGCTGCGCCAGTACGCCCAGCAGGCTGGAGCTGAGCAGGAAGGGCTCGATCCCCATGTCGATCAGCCGGGTCACCGCGCTCGGCGCATCGTTGGTGTGCAGCGTGGCCAGCACCAGGTGGCCGGTGAGGGAGGCCTGCACGGCGATCTGCGCGGTCTCGTGGTCGCGGATCTCGCCGATCATGATCACGTCCGGGTCCTGGCGCAGGATGGCGCGCAGGGCCTTGGCGAAGGTCAGGTCGAT
>Ga0154020_10008343_pt1 | contig 12010 bp, 13 predicted proteins | sample Klosneuvirus_201_FD_109709 | JGI IMG/M metagenome (GOLD analysis project Ga0154020, IMG submission 109709) | Active sludge microbial communities from wastewater, Klosterneuburg, Austria - Klosneuvirus_20160825_MG | ecosystem: Engineered > WWTP > Aerobic digester > Activated sludge | place... | reverse complement strand
ACCTGGAAATGAAAGGCAACCTTCTTCCAACATTACTATATTCTGTGAAAATCCTTCATATACAGGATTGAATATGACCTTTGGTGGTTGTGGCTCCTCATTATTCAGATCACAGAAGGCAAACACTCGGTAAGGTTCGCCTATCTGATTTGCTGCTAGACCGATACCGGGTGCGTGTAACATTGTTTCGACCAAGTCTTTGGCCAAAGCAATTGCTTTGTCTTTGCTGCCTTCCTCGGTAAAATCAAATGGTTTTGTCGGGTCGACCATAATAGGCGTGATGCCCGTTACTATTTTTCTTACCACTTAATTTTGCTCCTCACATAATACATTACACATTCTTCTAGAGCATGTTCCAAGGTGACAGACGGAATGAAATCAAATTCCTGTGTAATGCGTGTAATATCAGGCATTCTCCATCTTACATCGTTTCTATAGGCCGGCATTTCCTTAAACTTCAAAGGTGCACCTGAGCGCAGTCCCTTCTTAACAGCAATGTCATGAATCATTTCGGCCAATTCAACCATTGTTGTCTTTCGGTGTGTGCCGATATTATATACACGGTGAACAGTGTCCTTGAATGAGTTTTCGGCAATGACCTTTGCAACATCATCAATCCAAGTGAAACAACGTACTTGCTTGCCGTCTCCAAGGATAGGCAATTCCTCTACCTTCTCACCAATCAATTGATCAATAAAATCGGCAAATACATGGTTATATCCCTGCGAATTGTCCGCTATTTCAAGTGGCGTCAGGATATTAAACGGCCTCCAGATCAAGTAATCTAGACCATATTGATCTTTGAAGGATGAACACAGGCGTTCACCCACAAACTTACTTAGACCATAGTCTGTCAACGGTGCGGAATGGAAGGCGGGCTCATCTTCTTTGTTGCCTGTTGCATATGCAGGGCAATTCTCATATACCATTGAGGATGAGATATAGATAAACTTCTTTACGCCGGCCTTGACGGATTCAGTTAGCATGTTTGATTGTATATCTAAATCCTTCGAGAGGATATCCGCACAATGCTTATTGAAGCCACCTACACCAAAAATAGTGGCTGCGCCTTGAATTATATATTCAATTGGCTCATTGAATTCCTTGTAGTTCGTGAATATATTATTCATATTTGAACTTGTGGCATCAATATTCACAAACTTATAGCGGGCAGATTGCACGGTTCCGCGCTTACCATGGCGTGATAGATTGTCAACACCCACGATATCATGTCCCATTTCAAGCAGTTTAGGAATAACGGCTTGCATAAGGGAACCTTCTGAGCCTGTTACTAGGACTTTAGCCATGTTTTATATTCTCCAACTGTATAAATTCCATTGTTTAAATTCGGTGCAAGCACGTTCCATCCATCCACAATGATGGTATTATTCTCAAACATCAATTGTTCCAGATTGATAGCGAAGTTCTGCATCATTTCTGTATGCGGTGTCATAACTACAAACGCATCTTGTTTTGGTAACATTCCTGTATTAAGTGACGGCCACAAATCCGCTTTGTGATATGGGTCAATCTCCAATACTTCAATACCGTTCTTTAGCAATATTTTCTTAAGCTTATAAGAAGCACTAAATCTAATATCATCGTTTCCTGGCTTGAATGCCATACCAAGTATACCGACTTTCTTGATTGTTACACCAATATCTGTTGCTTTGGCCATAAGCTGTTTAAACATAAATGCTGGCATTCCTTCATTAACATGGAAAGCCACATTGATCAAGTCGCCATAAGGTACGTCCTGTACCAGAAGCTTGCCATCTTTAAACAGGCAAGGCCCTGCTGCGTTAGGACCAGGTAGAGGCATATTCATTCGCGGATATTTTAAGTTGCATAGTTCGATTACGCGGTGTGCATTCACACCCTGCCCCGCGGCAATCATATAAAATTCATTGGCCAATGCAATGTTGACATATCGATACATGTTGGTAATAAGCTTGCCGTATTCGGCTTCCCGCGGTGTCATTTTAACGCATTTGCCGGTGCCAATACTATCAAAAAAATTTGACGTTGCCTTAAATGATTTATCGGAGAATGTACCGACAAGCTGTGGAAACTCGCCTGTTTCTTTCACAGAATGTCCCTGCGAAACTCGTTCGGGCGCAAACGCCAAGAAATAATCTTCACCTTCAATAAGACCAGGTCTTTGTTCCTCGATCATATTGTAAATAAGTTCGGTAACACCAGGTGAAACCGTGCTTCTCAAAATAAGTACCACACCCTCTTTCATTCGAGGAATGATAACATTTTTGAAAAGAGCGACAATGTTTTCAATCCGCGGATTGTTTTCACCGTCCACTGGTGTTCCGATTACAACTACAATAACATCTGCTGTATCAAGAGGTGCATATTGTGAAGTAAAATCTATCTTCTGTAGTATTGGCTTCCATTGATTTATATTATTGAATTCAAACCCATCCTCAATATAAGGAAAGTCATTCATGCCAAACTGGGCTTCTGTTGCAAGCTTGTAATTAGGGTCTATACCCGTTGTCTTATGGCCTGCTTTCGCTATAAGCCACGTAAGGGGAAGGCCTATTCGGCCACATGCTCCTAATACTGATACTTTCATTTTGCTAAATTTGCCTTCAATTGATTTGGAAAATCCGTGCAGACTCCATATATTTCGTTTTTTGTATTGCCCGACAAGTCAACCAATTCAGGATGGACGAATATTGAATACTTAGTTGCGGCTTGTGCATTAAATAATGCCCGCGGGTGAACCCAAACCAGGCCGTTGTTTAAGAGAATACATTCATCAACATCATGATAAAATGGAACAATATCCCACAAAAAAAGGTCTTCCATTATGTCAGGCACTTCAAGTATGCGCTGCAATGTTTCTACTGTTTTACAGTGAGCATATAATGTGCCGAATTGGTTTTCTGCTGTTCCGTAGGCCTCGGTCAATTTGTTATATTCAAAGGGATACTGGGGTTCATCATGACCTAGCCAAAATTTACCATCGTGATATCTTAGATCAAACTCAACTGAATAGCCTAACGCCATTGCTCCGGTAATGGCTTCTGTTGTGTTCTCTCGGGCAGGATCTGGCCCGTCTAGATTACCACGATGGGATATAATTTCCATTATTTTTGAACCTGAAACCAAATCCAGTAAGGATGCTGGTCTTGACATGGTGTGCGCAGAACAGAAGAATAATTCTTGAAGCCGATCTTTTCCAGATCACCTTTCAAATCATCTTCATTGTTTAGACCTACGTCATTTGCACCATTGGTGCCGCGGGCATCCACATAGTTATCATGATATGGCGTCAAGTGGGTTGAGCCAAAACCCATCTGGGCACAGAAATAACCACCTGGCTTCAATACGCGATAGAATTCCTGCATTAAAGAAAAACGAATATCATATACACAAATATGCTGTAGGCAGATAACAGAAAATACTACGTCATATGTATTATCACCAATATCTTGCAAGTCTCGGCCATTGTTCTTATACAATAGCGGAAGGTCCAGGCCAGCATCTTTTAGATTTACATGAGCAGCAACCAAATTACCCGCGGCAATATCAACACCATCAATTCGGGCAAAGCGGTCTTTATAGCGAATCATGGAACGGCCGGGGCCACAACCAAAATCCAAGGCAATCATACCGGTGGTATCAAAGCCACGGAATAACTGCGTATCATAATCCTCATGGCGGCCGTGTTCATGATACCAGGAAACTACTGGGTCTTTATTTGTCAGTGACCACTTTGCAGCTTCACCTTCATAATATGACTCTTGCATCTGCGAATAATCAGCAGGTGTCTTTGGGTCAGGAGGCAGGATTGTTATTTTCATTTCTTATCCTTGTGATTTAGGAAGTAGTTCAAATCTTCGGGTGTTCCGATGCCCCACATTCCAGGTACTTCTTTGACCTTGATCTTCTTACCATCGCGGATGGCATAATTGAATGAAGGTGCAACATAAAACTCGTTATTGGTGCGGTCATTGGCGCCAATCATCTGCATTGCATACTTGCAATAATCCGAACCGTGTTTCCAATAATACACACCCACCGTTGCGTTATCAGATATGACCTTCTTTTCGGCTACTTCTGAAACAAATCCATGTTCATCCAACTTGGCATATGACCATTTTGGGTGAGTTGATTTGAATGTCAGGATGCCGCCATCAATATCATCTGCCGCAAATGAATACATTACTTCATTGCTGTTCCAGTCAATAAATTGGTCGGAGTTTGCGATAACCAATGGGTTTTCATTGTTATATAGGTGGGCGGCCGTTAACGTAGTGCAAGCTGCACCTTCTGTCATTCCGTCTATCTGTATGATATCACAGTCGGGCGCAATAAGCTGTAGCATGTATTTCAGGTTATACTTTTCGTAATGTTCCTTCTGGACAATGAATATGAAGTGAGCGTCCATATTCAGATTTTCGACTACGGTCTGAATCATTGGCTTGCCGTTCACTTCGATAAGTGGCTTAGGGAACGTGTAACCAGCAGCAGCAAATCTTGAACCTGCACCCGCCATAGGAATAAGCACGTTTAATTTCTTGCTGTTCCATTTGATACTCTTTGATTTCATGCCGGTTTCTCTTTCGCCAAGTGTTCTGTTAATCAAAGGATATTGAACATCATCGGGATTTTCAACTGCTAGAAGCTGGGCTCCAGATGCAATTGCACCTTCGCGGCCAATATGAGAATCCTCAACAATAACAGTGGTTGCAGGAATTGCGTTTACTGCCATCATGCATTTCCAATACATTTCGGGATATGGCTTGGCGCGTTGAACGTCCTCATTCGAGACATAATAATCAACAAATGGAGTCAAACCTAGAGCATGAATGGCAATCTTGACAGTATCACGAATGGAATTCGATGCAACGGCAATCTTATATCCCCATACAAGCGATGCATCGGACATAATGCTGATTAGCTTTTCGGATTGAGGCATTAAAAGGATTAAGCGGCGCGTAGATTCTTGTTTTGCATCATAAATCAAATCATAGAGGTTGGCCGTCAGACCTTTTTCGCGGGTCAGCATTTCTAATTTCTTTTTTGTTGGAAGACCATCATATTTTGATAGGTGCTCGTTCCAACCAATTGTATATGTCACACCACATACTTGTTCAATAGCATCATTCAAAGCGTTATAATGCAATTCACGGCTGTTAATCAACACGCCATCAAGGTCGAATATTATTAGTTTATTATAGGCCTTTGACAACTTCACTCACCTTTACCATATCTTTTAGTCGGTCATTCTTGCCGAACATTTCACGTAGGCATTCTATTACTTCATCCGGCATCTGGTATAGATGCCACTTTCCTGGCTTCTGTAAGAATACGGCGCAGAAAGGATTGAAATGGAATTTGTAGCCGTGTTGAATTACATCTTGGCTCCAAATAATATCTTCTGACATACCCCATGTCAATTCTTCATTAAGAGGACATTCAAGTAATACAGATTTCTTCGCAATTATATAGCCACCCGAAATGTATTGAACATGGGTCATATCTGCCGTATCATATGGCAAACCACAAACCCATCGTGGACCGTTTTCGTTGGGCGCCACGGTTCTTAGTTCATCTGCTACATGAGGAAAGGCTTCAAGCACTTTGTCCATATAACGTTGGTTAACAAGCCAATCAGAATGTCGGGTGCCTTCATATGTCCACACCATGTTCATAAGAATCTTCCAGTCAGGATTTTTCTTATCATAGTGTTTCATGCCCTTCCACCAGATATCTTCTAGAAGATAATAATCATGCATGAGTACGATATTATCATACTGTGCCATCTGGGCGATGAGGTTCTTCTTACGTGTAATCCAACCTGGCTTTACGCTTTCATCAAAATCAAAATATTTTGCACCAGGAATACGTTTCTCAGCAGGCACGTTGCCCATAACGATGATTTCATAGGCATCACCTTCACTATTACCAAATGCAGCGGCATCAATAATGCTGTAAATCAGGTTTTCGAGATATTCTAGATTTCCGTTAGGACTAGCGCATATACCAAAGGTTACTTTCATTCGCTCTTTCTTTCCTCGGCCAGAATATCCTCAATGTCATTGCATGTTTGTTTTATCGTTCTATTGCTCATGACATATTCATAGTTACGTTCTATTATACCTTGTTTTGTTGGTTCTGGCAAGGCCTCAAACTCTTTTATTACCTCAAATAACTCTTGTTCATTCTCATATGTCATGACAAAAGGCTTCATATCCTTGGCACCGGCAATGTTCCTGGCGTAACACGGAACTTTATTGATCATGGCTTCAAGCAGGACCAATCCAAAGCCTTCATCATAGGAATTCAGGATATAACCTTTGGAATTTACAATAGCTTGTAGCACCGATGCACGGGGAAGGCCGAGCCATGATTTTACGCGATCTGAGGAAGGCATTTCACCATCAGCATAACCAAACAATTCAAGATTAGTTCCTGCTGGTCCTAATTGTTCAAATGCATTGGCCAAGGCGCTCATACCCTTGTGAGGGTAAAAACCGCCGGCTGACACATAATAGGGTACATGCTCCCATTCCGGAAGGAGCCGGCTTACTGAATTTTCAACCACAATACCGTGACGAATTCGGCGGGCTTTATGCTCTTGACCAACAGATTTGATATGCTCCAAATCCATGGACGTGGAATAAGCAAGATACTTTGCATATTTCATGCCGTGCTGTGCCGTCAGTGATAACGAAGGCTTGATAATCATATAGCAGATAGGCGACCGAATGATAGCAGCATTGGCCAATACAACGTTCTGGCTTACTACATCACAACCATGCACAATAATCATCAACCACTTTTGGTTGAGAATATTATAGTCATTGGTTACCTTGACTCTATTCAGGTCACCTTGGTGTTCGTGTGCTAGAACCGTTACATCATGGCCGCGTTTCACCATTTCCTCAGCCATATCCCTCGTATAATACTCACTTCCTCCTGGAAATGGAGCATATCTATGGACTACAAAAAGAATCTTACTCATATTATCCCTTATATACGTTGGTGCAGAACCAATCCAGAAAGTTTTCCATATTGGTGTAATCATTCGGTATGTCATAATTGAAACGAGGTTGCGACATGACATTACACCAGGCTTGTTTGTCGTTTAGCAATTTTCTTATATCGGAACCAAAGTGCTGATAATAAAATCCTTTGATACCAAGATTCATGAAAGATTTGGTGTTGAAGTCTCGTCCAACATTCTCAGAGCCCCAATAGATAGGCAGGGTATTCGAATAGAAAGCATCAAGGAGTTTCTCCGTGACATATCCTGGATGAGAGCCGTTCTCAAACGCAACATTCAATTTATGTTGGCGTAAGTAATCCATTTTGGCTAGTCTGTTTCTTGGTATAACCCGGCCAATATTATTCATATGTGGACCACCACAGTTTACCGTGAAATTCTTTTGTAGTATCTGCACAAACTCGTTCCGAGGTTCACACCGTGGATTTGATTGAATGTAGGAAATCTGCTCTGTTTTGGTATCGAATTCTTTTTCCCAATCAACGCGCTTATGTAATCCTTTAAGGTAGAAATAGTCCTCGGTGAACTTGTCGTCTTGCATGACGGCCCACATTTCCATGGCATAGAGAGGAAGTCTATAGTGCCGAGGACTATTTTCGAAGTCGAAGGTTATAGCGTGATCATATGTATAGTAATTTGGTCTGACATTCTCACCAGTATAGAAAATCTTGGTGACTTTCTCTGCATTATAAGTGTAATGATTTTGGCCGAAATTAGGGTCACCAAAAATCAGGTAATCAGGAAACGTATCGTCCCTGATAATGTTAAATCGGCTAGATAATACTTCGGTAAAGAATTTCTCACAATTCTCAAAAGTATCGGTAAATCCGAGAGATAAGTTGGGTTTAGTCATTCTGCCAGCGGCCCATGCTTCGGTTTCGCCGCTTGTTTCGCGCGTATCTGTTCCACCTTCTTCCAGATGCGAATAAGCTCTACCTCACCAAGTTCCTGCATGTCTAGATGGCTAGCATTGCAAAGCGCGGCCAGCGTCACCATAACGCCTCCGACCTCTTGGAAAGTCTCACCGGACGGGCGGTTATACACATAATCAACTAGTTGGTGTGCTTCCGAGGCGGTACAACCTAAGGTTTGGACAAGTTCTAAAGCTTCTTCCAAGAATCTGTGATTGCGCTCTGTCTTGTCATTTGAGATTTCCTCACCAAAACAGGCCTGCGCCCACTCGTTTACCCGATCTTGATATGAATTTAGATATACGCGCATATAATGTCCTTTTCCTGTACGCCATCTAGATATGCAATTTTATAAGCTGGGTTGATTTCATAGATCAACTTCATGGCATCTTCCTCAGTTACGCCTCCCCATTCACCACAACCAAACAGTCTCTTATCATCAATAAGGATTGTGTGTTCTTTGTTTGTTGAATAATCACGAATAGCTTTCAATTCATCCAGAACAGGTGTACCCACAGATGAGCCGCCGCCCAATGGGCCGGATGCATGGGCATCTAACCAGAATGTGGCAGGCCAATCACCTTTTTCATATGACAATTCATTTTCCAATACGTACTTAATGAATTCAGGTGATTCCATTTCCATGATTTTTACATCTGGATTTTCTTTGAATATTTCAACCGCAGCTTCATAAAGAGGCTTGTAAATTTCACAAGAATAAATGAAGTCAAAACCGGCTTCAAGGGCAATATAGATTGTATCGCCGCGATAAGTTCCTGTTTCGATAAAGAAGTTACCCTTCTTATATTGCTTCAAATAATCCACACCTAGGTGGCTATCGATAATTCTAATGCTACTCATTTTGTTTCCTTACATTACTGTCCAATACCAGGCGTTATTGTCGACCACTTGTAGTGGTAATCTAATTTTGTTCTCTGCCCTGAATTCTTCCAGTGCTTTTCTTACTGTCTGGAGATTATAATCATGTCCGGCAAAGATGCCGCCTGGTCGAACCAACTTACAATAGTTTTGCATATCTTTCTTGGCGCCTTCATAGGAATGATCACCATCAATAAAGATAAAATCAAATATAGGGGGTGCAGTATTACGAAAATCTTCTGAGGTTGTTTGTATCAGTGCAAATCGATTACCAAATTCTGACATGTTTTTGATTGCGATTTCTTTGGTCTTATCATTATGTTCCTGATCAACGGGTCCGTTCCAATCTTGATATGCAAGATATGGGTCAACACCAATCAAAGAACTTACATTAGGACATGCTTCGAGGATAGCATAAGAACTTTCGGCCCGAGCAACACCAATCTCAAGACCGATTGAATCAGGTCCCAATCTCTTGATATATGGAATCAGGCCCTTAACCGGTAACCACTCAAATGGCCAATCGCCATTTTCTTTATGGTCGGCCACCGTCATGTAATCTACTGCTGTGAACATTTTATTCCTTATATTTCGATTGAATGATAGACTTCCACGAACTTATTCTATCATATTGGTGAATGATTGTATAGTTTATTTTGCCGTTAACATCAATTATTTGATCTTTTTGCATGGCCGGCACAGAACTTAGATTCAGTCTTTCCTTGTAATAATTAAAGGCCTGTTGAGGAACGCCGCGTGGGTCATAGATTGATTCGCCAATTGCTCCCGAACCATGGGAAATGCCGGCTAATGAAGTTCCGACATGTAAAATTCTCTCTGTTGGAAATACGTGCTTTTCCCACTGCGGTGAAACTAGAGCAATATTCAAAGCAGATTGATCTGGGCCGCCGCCGCCCGGAACTCTATCAGGATACTTAGAACCTTCTGTCAAAATGAATATCTGATTGAATAGACTTGATATAGCATTCTTGCCGCCTGCGATCACACCTGCGCAGATAATATCTTTGTCTTTCATCATTTCAAAGATTTCATCGCCATAGGCTTGTTTCATGTTGTTCTTAGACCATGGCTCAACATCATATGTGAAGCCTTCATAACCAATCACGATCTTATCATCTTCCAATATTTCAACAGGATTACGTTGGAAAATAACATCTTTAACGTCTGTTGCGATTACATGAGTTACGTCATTGAGAAACGAATCACTTACAAGGAAATGCCACATGTGAAGGAAACGAATAGACATGATACCTTTGCGATCAAGGTCAAAAGCGCAATCGCAGCCCTTATCGGTTTTCATAAAACAGATAACATGAATGCCCTGCGCCTGCAATCTATCGATAAGGTCTTTTGAGCCGCGATAAACAATAAGAGCAACCTTGCCTGTATAGCCAGATTGTTTAAGAGAAACTACCCATGGTTCAACATCGGCATATTCATAATCATATATTGCACCAAAAACTAGGGGAATTATTCTTTCCAAGGGTATTCTCCGTCATAATATTCGAGCATTTTTTTATTGCCCTGCTTAAAGAAGTCTAGATTGACCGAACCTTTGTTACCATCTAAACGATAGTTTAATGTGTGATTAAATGTTGAGTAATTCTTTACACGCAATTGCTGTGTTGCTATCTGGAAGAAGCGCCGGTCAGCACCCCAACCCGAATGCCAAATATGGCCATGATTAATCAAAAACGACCGCTTAAACAGATAAGACGATGTATCAACATGGGTATGTGGCATAAGTTTTTGACTTTGATCGGAAACCCATACGGGCCACATACCGAGGCTTTCGCAGTTATCTTCCATGTGTTCTGTCTTATCAGGCGTCCACACTTTTCGATAGGAATAAACGAATTCACTTTCAGGATTTTCATCCATACACTTTACAAGTGTTTCGATATGATCTGGGTCATACCAATTATCTTCATCTAGGAATGCAACATAGTCACAATTGAGCAAGTGACCTATAGCGGCATAAACTCTGTGACCGTAAAATCCGTTGGCGCCTACGTTGAAAGGCAGTGTTAGAACTTTGCCGTTCATACCGAACCATGGTATCAGAGGCGTTACTTTATCAAAGAATTCAGCACCATCTATCACTAGAAGGTGCTGAGTATTTTTGTAAGTTTGGTCCATCACGCTCTGAATTGCGTCACTTAGTTTTGGGCTACCAACTGTTGGAGTTACAACTACAACGCTTTTCAGAACTTTGATTTCCATATTATTCCTTTGTTGGTGCGATAACCGTCTTGTTCATCCCAAGCATAGGCACTGTTGAGTCAGGAACCATGGTGGTTGGCAATGCGCCATCCCACTTTTCAGCCTGAATAAGTGCTACCAATGAAGGGTTGGCTGCAAGAGCGTCACCCTTTGCCTTAATGGCCGTAGCTTCGGCTTCACCCTTTAGGGTCGTGGCTTTTGCTTGTGCTGTAGCATTTGCTAGAACCGCTTCGGCAGCAGCGTTAGCCTGAATAACTACGATTTCGGCATTGACCTTTTCACGTTCGGCGTTCTGTCGAATCTTCTGTACTTCAATTTCAGCCATCATTCGGGCTTCGATTGAGTCTTCATATTCATCCGAGAAGTCAATATTTTCAATCTGCACGGACTTAATATTGATAGGATATTCAGCCGTTACCTCTTTTAGGTTTGTTAGAATGCTAAGGCCAAGACCATTTCGATCTTGAACAGCACGGAGAGCGGTAAACTGACCGAATGATTCCTTAACAGAGTTATATACGTTTGTGTTCAAGGCAGTTGTTACCAATCCTTGGTGACCACCAAAACGCGAATAAACTTCACCAACCTTATCGGCTGGAATTGAGTAGTTTACAGATACACGAATACCTGCTGTCTGCTGGTCATATGAATAAGACTGCAAACCTGGGCCTGTGCCATCACCCTCACCACCATCAAACATGGCAGAATGGTCCTTGACAGAGATATCAATAACTCGTTCGAAAATAGGAAGCTTGAAACCTAGACCAGGTTCAGCATGGCCCACCAAAGCACCGTTACGTAGGATTACGCCACGATAACCTTGATCAACGGTATAGAAACCGCCAAGGGCAATAAAGAAAACGGCAATACCTAGAACGGCAACGCCGGCAACTTTAAGAGGATTAAGCATAGTATATTTTTCTCCAAAATAGTTCATAGTAAATTT
>Ga0154020_10008341_pt1 | contig 12011 bp, 7 predicted proteins | sample Klosneuvirus_201_FD_109709 | JGI IMG/M metagenome (GOLD analysis project Ga0154020, IMG submission 109709) | Active sludge microbial communities from wastewater, Klosterneuburg, Austria - Klosneuvirus_20160825_MG | ecosystem: Engineered > WWTP > Aerobic digester > Activated sludge | place... | reverse complement strand
CCCAAGATGGTCCACGACGGCTTGCACGTTGACTCGCGCGGGTCGCTGCCATTCGGCCGTCGTGCTTCCGCGGCCATCCCAGTCCACTTCCTTTTCTGCCCACGCCACCAGCACATCACGCTCCTGTCCATCCGGCCAGGCCCGGAACGCGTACACCTGGACCGGCCCGGCGGGTTGCCAACGCCCGAGCACCCGGGCGCCGGCGAGGCAACGTCCCACAGCTGCCAGCGCGACATAGGCGGGGCGGGGCGTCAAATCCAGTCGCAGCAGGCCAAACTGAACCCCATTGGGCTCCTGATAATTCCCCAGGATAAAATGGAAATGCCGTTGGGCGCCCGCGAAGAGACTGCTGGCGTATGCTTGGGCCATCCATTCGGCCTTGAGCCGCTCCAGGCGCGGGGCCTGGTCAAACCAGGGCGGGTTCTTCAGATGCGGCGTGCCGCGATCCGCCTCGGTAATCCAGAGCGGTCGCCCGGCCGCAGCCGCGCGCGCCGGCTTCCAAAGGTCGGCGTAGCCGTGCGACCAATCGTAGGTGTGGATATTGTAGGTGTCGAAGTACGGCCACGTTTCGTTGGCCAGCACCCCTTCGGTATGCGCGGGCGTGGGCACCGCAGCCGTGGCATTCCAGCCGACCAGCACCGCCGGATCCCCCGCCTTGAAGCCAAGCCACGCAGCCTTCTGCCACGAACACATCTGGTCAACCGTATGCGCGCCGAAGGTGGCGACGTTGGCTTCGTTCCATGGTTCCCAAGCCGCGACCCGGCCTTTGAATCGAGTCGCCAAGGCACGCCCCAATTCATAGACGTGACGAAGGTCGGGAGCAAACTGACCACCCCGGCTGTCGCTCGCCTGGGCCCAGGGCGGGGTGTCGTGAAAGACCTGCAGCAACTGAAGTCCGGCCTCCCGCTGCGCGTCAGCCGAGGTGTCGTAGGTGGTTGGCGGTTTCGTCAAGTCACCAGCCTGCGGCTGAAGGTCCCGCCAGCGCAGCCGATCGCGAACCCAGCTTACGCCCGCGAGGGCTGCGAGATTCGCCAAGCGCCGTTGTTGCGCCAAATCGTCGCGGGCAAACCACGCCGCCGCCGAATCAAGCGCCACTGGCGAGTTGACCGGCACGGGGACTTGCAAACGCCGCAGCACCGCCAGACTGGTCCACGCGGGATCGGGCTGATTGGTGGCGCCGAATTCCAGCCGATACCAACCGATGCCCAGCGCGCCCAGCGGCAGCTTTGCTCGATTCTCGACCGCTTGGACGGGCAGCGCCCCTGCAATTACGAACCTGCTTCGGTCATCCAATAGACGCCACTGGGTGGAAGCCACCGGCAGTGCTTCCGGCAACCGCACCCAGACATCCTCGCCCTCCAGAAACACATTGCCGGGGTGATCAGGCAACGGCGCCGGCACGGTTCGAAACTCGTTCCCATCAAGTTGTGAGCCGTTTGGAGATACCAGGCGCTCGGCACTGATCGCAGGGGCGCTGACCCACATTGAGAGCGCCGTCAACGAAACGCCTATCGCCAGCGAGGTGCGTAGGTTGAATCGCCAGCCACCCCCGTAATCAAGCTTCCTCCCATTCATTTTTCAGTGGCGTCAGAGCCGCGGTTGAGCGGCCCAATTTGGTTTCTTGCGAATGGCGCATGGGAAATCCAGCCCCAATTGGAGAGCGAAAAACCAAACGCGAGGCAAACGTGAACTTTACCGGCTGGGTTCGTGAACGACGGTTGAAAGGACACACCGCAGATCGTTGTTCAAAAAGGGAGCGTGAACAAGCGCAACCTTCAACCCCGCACCGGCGGTGTCCCCGCCGAACGCGAGGATCGCCAGTTCACGCCGATGAATTTTCCCGGTGCGCTCCGCAAGTCGGCAAACGCCACGGATTCTGGGCTTGACGCCAGCGACGGCGCCTTCAGTATCCGCACAATGAAATTGTGCATGGCAACATGCTTCACACCTCTGTCGGTCGCCGACAAATCCGTTTCATTTCACCCACGAACCGCGCTTCGCGACTGACTCTGAATCATCACCCGTGACAGTCGCCCACCCTGGATTAACATGAAAAATGCAAACCAAACCCAGAAGACAGTCAGCCGTAGAAACTTTTTGAAACGGACCGGCGCCGCGGCGAGCGGCCTCCTCGCGGTGCCGTATTTCATCCCCGCCCGGGCCTTGGGGCGCGATGGCGCGGTGGCCCCGAGCGAGCGCATCGTGTTAGGTGCGATCGGCATCGGCGGTCGCGGCAGCTATGTGCTCGATTGTTTCGTCCATGAGCCGGGCGTGCAATTCGTGGCGATTTGCGACGTGAAGGAGGCACGCCGTCTGGCGGTCAAGAAAAAGGCCGATGAGCAGTATGGCAACCAGGATTGCGCGATGTATAACGATTTGCGCGACCTGCTCGCGCGACCGGACATTGACGCGGTGCTGATCGCCACCGGGCCGAACTGGCATGCGACGGCGTCGATCCTGGCGGCCAACGCGGGCAAGGATGTGTATTGCGAGAAACCCAGCACGAAGAACATCACGCAGAGCCTGGCGCTGGCCGAGGCGTTTCGCCGGACGGGCCGCGTGTTTCAGGCTGGCACCCAGCGGCGCAGCCTGCCGAATTTTGGGCTGGCAGCCGAACTGGCTCAGCGCGGACGACTGGGCAAACTGAAGACGCTCCACGCGCATCCCATGGGATTGACCACGCTAATGAGCGGCTGGCTGCCCGCCGAGGAACCGCCGGACAAGGAGAAGGTGGATTGGGATTTATTTCTCGGCCCGGCGGCGTGGCGGCCCTTCAACAAGAAGCTGCTCGATGGCTTCAACTTCGAGAAAGGCGGGGGCTTCTTTGGCGCGTTCGGCGGCGGCGGTTGTCTCGAATGGGGCTCCCATTGCGTGGACCTGTGCCAGTGGGCCAATAGCGCCGACAACACTGCGGCCGTCGAGTACTGGCCGGAGGGGAAGGAACTGCATGCGCGTTACGCCAACGGCGTCAAGCTGGTCATGCGCAATGATGGCTGGCTGCCACTCGGCTCGTGCCCGGTGCGGTATGAAGGCGAAACCGGCTGGGTCGAAACCGCCGACAATGGAGAGATGGTAGCCAATCCCACTTCGCTGATAGCGGGCCCGCGTCCGCGCATCTCCGGATACCCGGCCAATTTCCATGTGCGCGACTTCCTGAACTGCGTTCGGACGCGCGGCCAGACCCGCGCCAATGCCGAGACCGCCTGCTGGTCGCACATCACCTGTCACGCCGCCAACATCGCCCTGTTCCTGGACCGTCGGGTGCAGTTCGATCCAGTGAAATGCGAGTTCATCAACGACGAGGAGGCCAACCGGCTGCGCTCCGAAGCCTTACGCGAGCCGTGGCGGATTTGATTTTGGCAATTTGAATTACCAACTGACTACAAAAGAGAATATGCAACTCAAGCTTCAACGTTTCGGATGGTGTGTCGGTTTCCTTGCCCTCGCGACGATTGCCTTGGCGGCCGCCGACAGCCCAACCTCCTCCACGGAAAAAGCCCGTCAGGCGATCAGCACGCTGCAATCCAACGCGCCGGGGGAGGAGAAGGCGATGGCGTGCAAACGACTTGCCGTGTACGGCCACGCGGAGGCCGTCCCGGCGCTGGCCCCATTGTTGGCGGACGAAAAGCTGGCGTCGTGGTCGCGGATTGCGCTCGAAGCCATTCCCGGGAGCGCGGCCAATAAGGCGCTGCGCGAGGCGCTGACCAAACTGCAAGGCAAACTGCTGGTGGGCGTCATCAATTCCATCGGCGTTCGGCGCGACCCAAAGGCGGTGAACGCGCTGACCAGCAAGCTAAAGGCTACTGATCCTGAAGTGGCCTCCGCGGCCGCCGTGGCCTTGGGTCACATTGGCGGCGACAAGGCGGCCAAGGCGTTGACAAAATCCCTCAACCAGGCGCCGGTCGGAACGCGTTCGGCGGTGGCGCAAGGCTGCATCCTGTGTGCGGAAGGGTTTCTCGCGGAACGGAAGCAGGCCAAGGCCGCCAAGTTGTATGACACCGTGCGCAAGGCGGACGTGCCCAAACAGCGGATTCTCGAAGCGACTCGGGGCGCCATTCTGGCCCGGCAATTGGACGGAGTTCCCCTGCTGCTTGAAGCCTTGCGTTCGCCGGACAAGGGGGTTTCCAGCATCGGTCTGCGCACGGCCCGAGAGCTTCCGGGACGCCCCGTCACCGAGGCCCTGGCAGCCGAACTGGCCAGCACGCCGCCCGACCGGGCCGGCCCATTGTTCTTGGCGCTGACCGATCGCGACGACCCTGCGGTGTTGCCGGTTGTCCTCGCGACGGCACGGAACGGCGCGAAACCGCTGCGGTTGTTAGCCATCGAAGTAATGGTGCGCGGGGGCAATCTTGCTTGCGTACCGGTGCTGCTCGATACGCTGGCCGACAACGATGCCGAACTCGCGAAGGCCGCGAAAGCCGGGTTAGCCGGGTTGTGGGGCAAGGAAGTTGACGAGCAATTAACCGCCCGCCTGCCACAAGTCTCCGGCAACCCACGCCGACTGGTGGTTGAACTGGCCGGCCAACGCCATGTCGCGGCAGCGGTACCGGAACTGATCAAGGCCGCCAGCGATGCAGATCCCGCGATTCGCGCGGCGGGCATCAAGGCCTTGGGCGAAACGGTCGGCACCGCCGAATTGGGCGCGTTGACGGATCTGCTCGCCCAGGCCAAGTCCGCCGATGACGTGGCCGCGGTGCAAGCCGCGCTGGAATCGGCCTGCACCCGCATTCCGGACAAAGCCGCCTGCGCCGACAAATTGCTCCCGAGTCTGGCGGCGAGTCCCATTCCCGCCAAGTGTGCGCTGTTCCACGTGCTCGGCGTGGTCAGCACGGCCAACGCCCTTGCCGCGGTACAATCGGCACTGGATAGCCCGGAGCCGGCGGTGCGCGACACGGCGGTGCGTGTGCTCGCCGATTGGTCCGAGGCGCCGGCGCTGCCCGCGCTTTTCGAGGTGTTTCGCACCACGACGGACGAGACGCATCGTTTCCTCGCCCTGCGCGGCTGTGTTCGCCTGCTCGAGTTGAGCGGTCAATCCCGACCGGAAAAGGTGAAAGCCTACGGCGAAATGATGACTCGTACGGAGCGCAGTGATGATCGCAAGGCAATCCTGTCCGGTCTCGCCAATGTGGCCGATCCCGCCGCGCTTAAACTTGTCGAACCCCTCCTCGCGGACGCCCAAGTCCAGGCCGAGGCGGAACTCGCCGCGCTAACCATCGCCGCCAGCATTGCCGATTCCGCGCCCGCGGAGGCCAAAGCCACCGCCACCCGGATCCAAACTGAATCGAAGAACCAAGCCACGCGGGACCGGGCGGCCAAGGTTCTCGGCCAGTTGGAAAAGGGTCGCTGACTCTATTCCCACTTGGCGGAATTCCCAAGCTGCTTTACCAGGGCAGCCTGGTGGCTTGAGTTACGCGGCTTCGGTCGTGTTGCCCGCCAAGCGGATAATCCGTTTCAACGCCGGGCCACCCTTGAATCCCTCAAGCTACTTGATCCGGGTGGAGTTCCACGGTTGCGGCGTTCGTCTCTTCGCTCAGCGAGATGCTATGGTGCGGCGGTGTTCCCCAAACTGAATGCCCTCGGGAGTCTCAACGACACTTCCAAACTGCCGGTCAGCACTGCGATTGCGGTCGGTGGATTGGCGCGGATGAGTCGGTAGTACCCGGTATCAACGAGTTGGAGCGCCTGCGAAGCCATGCAACGGCAGATGAGAGTGGCCACCTCGCGGTTTTCGGCGCGCAAATAAAGAATCGGACCCATTACGGCCGGCGCATCCTCAACCACACGCGGGACCACGACCCGTGGGACCGTTTCGAGGCTGGGCTCAACGGCAAACCGCCGACCCGGCAGCACGGCGCCAAACACGGTTCGGGCAGCCGCCTCGACGGATTGAGCGACGTAGATTTGCGCGAGCACCGCTGGCGCGGCCAACACTTCATAAATCACCGGCCGACCAGAGTCATCGAGCGTGAGACGGAGGCCTTGCCAACGGACGGACGGTTCCAAATTGATCGGGCGCGCACGCTTCGGCGTGACGGACTCAAACATGAATGCGGCCCGGGGCGGGTAGAAGATTGACCGGCCGGTTGCCGCGGAAACCTCGCCGTCGCCGCGTCGCCACCAATAAAGAACTTGCACGCGGTCCGGACCGTTGAGCCGGGCGGATCCAAACTGGAAAAACACTTCGCGCGGACGGGGGCTGCTGGCGTTTGTCCCTTTCACCTCTTGAATCAACAGCGGGGCCAAAGCGTAGGCGACGGCCGTGTTGGTTTCTTCAAAGGGCTTGATCAGTTGCGCGTGCTCAAACACCAGGGATTCGCCAGCATAAAGGCTGCGCGCCGGAACTTGTGCCGACGCCGGCCAGGCCAGCACGACCCCGGCGACCACGCCAAGGAACCTCAGCCTGCGGGTGACGGCCCCATTCATTGCGGCAAAGGTAACGGGGTGGACGCAGCAAGGAAAGTGGAAGCTCTGCCAACCGTCGAGCTTCCCCCCGCAGCGCGGACATACGAAGCCGGTAATGTCAAAACGGCAAACAGCCTTTGCTAGCCAAGGGCCGGGCGGCGGTGTTATGATCCACCACGCCATGAATAATAACCGACTCGCCCTGTTGGTGATGGGTGGCTGCGTTGCGCTCGCCCCCCTTTCGTCACAGGCCCAAACCGCAACGACTCCGCCGCCCCCGCCAACATTGACGGCGGCGCCGAAGATTCGGTTTGCGACGAACACGTTTGATTTTGGCAAGGTGCCCGTCGGCACGGTGGTACATGCCACATTTGTCCTGACCAATGTCAGCACCGCCCCGTTGGAAATCAAGGACGTGCGGCCGGGATGCGGTTGCACTACGGCGGGGACCTGGGACCGCTGGATTGAGCCGGGCAAAACCACGACGCTGGCGCTGCAATTGAACACCGCCGCCTTTGGCGGGGCGCTGGTCAAGCACGCGACTGTCACCTGCAATGACCCGGCCCAACCCACCGTGATGCTCCTTATCAAGGGCGAAGTCTGGAAGCCGATTGAGGTGCAACCCAACATTGTGGTTTTTAACCCCGCTTCAAGGACGGCCAGCAATGACGTCCGCGTCGTGCGCGTGATCAACAACATGGAGGAGCCAATCACCCTCGAACCGCCGGCGAGCAGCAATCCAGCATTCCAGTCGGTGTTGAAAACCCTCAAACCCGGCAAGGAATTCGAGCTGCAGATTTCCGTGATCCCGCCCGCCACCGCCGGCACCGTGCAGGGAATTATCACGGTCAAAACCTCGAGCACGAACCTGCCGCTGATCAACGTCACAACAATGGCCATTGTTCCGGCCGCGGTAGTCACAACCCCCAGCCAGGTGATGCTGCCTTCCCGACCCCTGACCGGACCGATCAAGATCACGCTGGCCATCCGCAACGACGGCGGCGAGCCCATCGCCCTTAGCAACCCCTCCGTGAGCGTCAGCAATGTCGCGGTAAAACTGAGCGAAGTGCAGGCCGGCCAACGCTACAACCTCGTCCTCGACTTTCCCGCCGGGTTTGAATTGAAGCCCGGGGAACGCGGCAGTCTGGTCGTCAATACTTCAGACCCGCAGAACCCGCGCATCACGGTGCCAATCCTCCAACCGCCGGCGGCGCCAAAACCCAAGGCGAGCCCGTCCGTCCAACGATGAGCGTCCCCAACCCGCCCCCGGTGTCCCGCCCGGGCTTCACCCTGCGGGTGGTGTTCGGAGAAGCAGCGGTCGTAGCGGGGTCCGGGTTGCTGTTAGGTCTCCTGTTGAACGCAATCTCCCCGCGCGGAATCACGCTGGGGCGCGACTATTTTCCTACGCCCCCGGTCTTCACCTCCGGCCAGGACTCCCAGCAATCCGCTGCAACTGTCAGCCCACAAACGACGACCAACCCGGCCGTAACGCGCTTGCGTGAACGGGGGCTGCAACCGGTCGAGCACTCTGCCGCCGTCGCCCTTTTCCACCAGTCGCAGCGCACGCCAACCGCGGTCATCTTTGTGGACGTTCGGAACGACGCCCTCTTCCAAGACGGTCACATCCCGAGCGCCCACCAGTTGGATTACTACCGACCCGAGGCCTACCTCCCGAACGTGCTCGCGGCCTGCGGCACGGCGCAGCAAATTGTCGTGTATTGCACCGGCGGCGATTGCGAAGACAGCGAACTTGCCGCAAATTTGCTGATCCAGCTGGGTGTGCCGCGCGAACGCATCTTCGTATATCTGGGAGGCTTCACGGAATGGTCGGCCAATGCCTTACCTTTGGAACTGGGCGGACCGCCTGCGGGCCCGGCGCAAGGAGGCAAATTGTGAACGCCGTGTCCCCGCGAGCGGTGAGCGGTGTGGTGGCTCGCTGGATTCTCGGCGTACTTTATGTTTGGATGGGCATGAGCAAGGCGCTCGATCCGGTCGGCTTCCTGAAGCTTGTCCATGCCTACGATTTGGCCGGTGCGCCCGGGCTGCTTAACCTGATTGCGGCCGCGCTACCGTGGTTCGAAGTGTTTTGCGGCCTGCTCTTGCTCTTGGGTGTGGCGGTGCGTGGAACGTCGCTGCTGTCGGTGGTGATGCTGGTGTCGTTCACACTGCTGGTACTGCGCCGGGCCATGGCGCTGCACGCCGGCGGGAGCCTTCCCTTCTGTGCCATCAAGTTCGATTGCGGCTGCGGAACCGGCGAGATCCTCATCTGTCGAAAACTGGCCGAAAACTTCGCGCTGACGCTCGGCTCGCTGGGCTTGGTCTTCCTCCCGCAACACCGCCTCAGCCTCCGCCCCTCCCTGTTTCGCCGGGCAACGCCATCTGCCGAAGCGACGAACGGATAAAAGAGCATTGTTCGTGCGGTTGCGGTCGCAAACACGCGCACCGGCAAAGGGAAGGTGAAACCAGACAAGGGAGCGATTCAGAGAGAGCACGGGGTCCAACTGTTATTGCGACTGGAATCAGCAACCTGCCCGCGGGATTTGAGTCGGAAAAAAATGAGGCTGGCGTGGGCGCACCTACTAACTGACCACTATCACCGATCTTACGATCCACTGACACTGTCAACCAACACTCGCGTCCACGTCAGCCACTGTGAACATAAGCCTCATTTGCAAGCCGTCAAGGGCCCCAAGCAAGATTTTCAGAAACTGAGGATTGAAGCTGGAAGCCGCGGTTTCCAAACCAGCAACCGGGGGCTGCCCCCGCGCCGCCCTCCTGCGCAACTTCCGCCAGGCAACCCCGGGAATTATTTTCTTGGTGTCGACCGGGCATTCCCGCTCATCTATTGTCATGTCGTCTGACACCAAAGCCGCCCGCTCGCCCGGCGAATTGATCGTGGGTTATTTCAAAGACTTCGGAGTGCTCAAGGAGACGCGCCGGGAATATTGGGGCATCCAGATCGTCAATTTTTTGGATTGCACGTTCTATTTTGCGATGCTGACGATTGTCTCGGTGTTTTTGTCGGAGGACCTCGGCCTCGACGACAAGCGGGCGGGATATGTGGTCACCCTTTTCACGTCGGCAACGTCGCTGATGCTGTTCGTGGCGGGGATGTGTACGGATTGGCTGGGCATCCGCAAATCGCTAAACATCTCCATGGTGGCAATGCTGGGGTTGCGGCTGGCAATGGTGGGTGTGGGGCTCACGCCCGGCCTGCCGCACCGGGGAATCATCGCGGCCGGGTTGCTGTTGCTGATGGCCCCGTTCATGGCGGGCATCCAGACACTGTTTCAGGCGTCCTGCCAGCGTTATACCACCAAGCGTTCGCGGAGCGCGGGCTTCAACCTCTGGTATCTGTTCATGAACTTGGGGGCGGCGGCGGGCGGCGGGTTGATAGACGTGATCCGGCTGTATTGGAAATTGCCCCACGCCAATACGCAAATTTTCACCATGGGCGTGATCACGGCGGGGTTGAGCTTGGTGGTGGGGATGACGATGGTGCGGAGTGACCAACAGCTCGTGTCCCCCGATGAACCGGCCGCGACAGCGAAGGAAGACGCGAAAGTGGAACACAAGAAGCCGGGACAGCTTTTCCGGGAGGTGATCCGTGAACCGGCGTTGTGGCGGTTGCTCGCCCTGATCGCGCTGATCCTGGGGGTGCGCGCGGTTTACACCTACCTTTATCTGCTGATGCCGAAGTATTGGCTGCGCACCATTGGACCCGAGGCCGCCATCGGCACCCTGAACATGATCAATCCCATCGGCATCGTGATTGGTTTGATTTTGTTCATCCCGATCACCAACCGGTTTAATGTCTTCAACATGCTGGTGTATGGCGCGATGGTTTCCTCGCTGGCCTTATTTCCGATGGCCGTACCGTGGCAGATGTACGGCATGGATATCGCCCAAGCGCACTATTTGATGGCGATCCTGTGCATGATTATCGTCACGATCGGTGAGGTGGTGTGGTCGCCCAAATTGAACGAATACACGGCCGCCATCGCGCCGAAGGGACAGGAGGGCACCTATCTGGGCCTGTCCATGCTGCCGTGGTTTCTGGCGAAGACGGTGGTGAGTTTTCTCTCCGGCCACATGCTGGCGCGGTGGGCGCCGGAATCGGTGAGCGTCAACGGGCAGAGCGTACCACTGCAACAGGCGATGCTCAACGGGCAGGTGGATTACTGGCACAGCCCGGCGGCCCTGTGGTTGCTTCTGGGCGGTTACGCCCTGGGCGGCTGCATCCTGACGCTGGTGTTCAAGAACTGGCTGACGCGGGGCGCGCATTGGCAACTCAATCGCACCTGATGGTTGCACGGAACGGAGCGTCGCCCGGAAGGCGGTGAATGCGGTGGCGGAGTGGGGTTCGATCAGAGATCGGCCCGAAAAGCAACAGGCAAGCCGCGCAACGCAAGCGCGCGGTGACGGAGGGCGTCGCTGGATCAACTGACCAAGGCCAAAGCAACCAAGGCAACGAAAATCCAAACCTGAATGCAAAACACTCGGTTTGGTGATCGCGGTTTTTGAGAACTCATGAGTTGTGCTGCACACCAGCGTGAGCTCAGGCATGTGGGATTGATGCTGCCCTCCGCTACGGTGGAACTGAATCCGCCATCCTGAGTTGCCGACAGCGATTTGGGAACCCCGTTGTCATTTGATGGATCACTTGCGCCAATATCTCTGAACCTTCCCGTGCTCATCAAACTGAAAACCATCCTCAACGGTAGTCGCCCATGAGATATAGCCATTCGTAGAAATTTGGAACCCATATATCAATGGGTATGGGTCTTGATTCTTTCGTTTATCGAACTGTGAAACCAGCCCCAAGCGACTAGAGTAACCTGCAAGCATCGAAACCTCATCCGTCACGACATATGACTGCCAACCTCCCTTCATATTTTTCGTGACAGCTATCTTGCCTGCCTCGACCTGGTGCAGGAAATCTCGGAACTCAGGCAAACGCGCACCAAGCTGAATCACTGAATTCGATAACGCTGACTTGGAAGTCTGGTCAGCGAATGACGGAACAAACACCTCTTTGAGGTAATGCTCATCTATCAAATCGTAGCTTACCACCCGCTTCATGGTTGGTGCTTGTGGGCTACATCCCACCGCAACCACGACCAGACTAATCAATAGCAAGATATTTTTCATGTGCGTGGCGAGCGGCCTAGTTAGTATATCTTTCGTTCTTTGAGGGAGCGATGTCTGCCCTCCGGGATGAGGGTGGGTTGCGAACTGGAGTACGAAGCGCCGCGCCACACGTTGGGGGAATTGCGCCCCAGACTACCTGAATGGCCAAAAACACCGACAACATGGAGACCTGCATACTCCGTGACCCAAAAGCTGTCGAGTCGCAAATAGCACTACCCCGTGCTCGGCGCATTGGGTGGTTGCGCCCGGGACGCATTTTCGACCCGCTGGAGAGGCTGGACGTGTATTCCACCACTCCTCCCGTCCGCGATAATTTGGCAGCGGAAGCGAAGCCGATCGGACCGCCAGGAAAATGTATTTGGCCCCGCGCTTGATCAAAGGGTCAACAGATGGCGTGATTGCAGCAGGAAAGCCCACCACCACACCAGCAAGACGCCACCGCGCAAGTAGAGAAAGAT
>Ga0154020_10008339_pt1 | contig 12015 bp, 8 predicted proteins | sample Klosneuvirus_201_FD_109709 | JGI IMG/M metagenome (GOLD analysis project Ga0154020, IMG submission 109709) | Active sludge microbial communities from wastewater, Klosterneuburg, Austria - Klosneuvirus_20160825_MG | ecosystem: Engineered > WWTP > Aerobic digester > Activated sludge | place... | reverse complement strand
GCTCTGTCTCGCCTGCATTCATCGCGCGCACGGCAAAGTATGCCGCCATAACCCCAACAGCCAGCAACATCAGCAGCAAAGCAGAACCACGTTGGCGATTCATTTGCGTTTCCTCAAAAGCTGGCTTTTGGAGTGACCATATTCTTTGGAAGAATGTCGTCGCGCTCCAGGGTGTTGATGTCCAAAGCTTCGCCCACCTTGAGAGATTTGCCTTGAATAGTTACTTTAGTAGAAGACACGCCTATGCTTTGTCCAGTGGGCAAGGTGCGTTCCTCTGCTATTGGCTTTCGATTGATCCATGCGGTGCTATTTCCGCGATCACGCTTGACCAGACCGTTGATTTGCAGGCGCCCATATACGCCAGTTACCTCAAGGCCGGTGGCAGTGCTATCGCCAGCGCTAGTGCGTTCCCGGGCAATTGAACTTCTCTCTTCCGGTGTGTAGATAAAGGTACCAAGTCGCGGTGGGGTTGGAGGGGTTGGAGGCCTTGCAGCTGGCTTTGGGGCGCTTTCGGAGGGTAGTAGCGCAGGCAAGGTGCCTGAATTGCCCATGGTAAAAAAGCGCAAGACGCAATGGGCGTCAAGTCCTGACTCAGTTGCGTTTGAAAGCACACACGAATTGATGCGGAATTGACCCCTAACCCTACGAGCAAAGCTATCTGTGAGGGCAACTAACTCTTCCTCATGAATGTTTGTGATCGAGAATTCAAGGTCATGAAACTGGGCCTCGTTGCTTGCAGCTACTGGTAACCCTTCTGTCACTGTTCCACTTGAAGATGGCGAATCGACTTGCGCATTCAGAGTTTTTGGTGGGTGAAGCGTATACGTCAGCGTTTGTGGCAAACCTGTGAGTTGGTGGCTAAGGACAAGTTGTTCGACCCACGCTTCCCGTTCCACATTGCCAACCATTCCACGATCCACTAGCTTTCTGAACTGGGAAATGTGCGATTCGATATTTCCCAAGTCGGCCTGCTTTTGCTCCAGAACGCCCTGTTGAGAGCTCTTGTCAGCTTGCGTCAGGGCAGCTGATTGCTGCATCGAATTCATCCATTTCTGGCTGACTAAGACCAAACCTAGTCCAAGCGAAATGACGATACCCAGTGCTATGAGGCTCTTCTTGGCGTGGATAACGATTGACTTCCACGGCCTCATGATGTCCCCCCCTTCACTTGCTGGACTTGCACCCCATTTTTTATCAAAGTAAGACACCAAGCTGGCGCTGGACCTGCAATGTGTTGACTGCTATTGCTCAGAATTCCGTTTGCAGCGGCTTTAGCTGGATCAACAACAAGCGTAACGCCAGGAATATTCTGAAGATTTTTTGATACCTTCGCTATGCTCCTCGCGCGCTCGCGCGGCATAAGGGATTCGGACGGTAGAAATTCCACCAGAATTTCGATGCGCCGCGGAGGTTTGGCTCCAGGGACAGATGTATGCGTGGTTGTGGGTAAATCGGACGTCGGTGCTGCTTCTGTCGTCGACGGGCTACCGGTGACCGCGGAATCTTTGGCGGCTTTGGCGCAGGCAGTCTCTTCATCTGCGAGGGATCGGCTCTCATATCGAGTGAATCGGCTTTTCGAATCCATTGCAGTTGCCAAAGATATCGCAGAGATCGATTCGCTCAAGCCCGGCGAACCAACGATCTCGTTCAGATCTAGTGCGACGGCTTGTCGCACTAAATCTGGCGATACACCTACTTCGTCAAGGCGCTGTTCCACCTTAGCTAGATTGGCATTGATGCCTGCCAACTCAGTCTGTTCCCGTGCATTGGCCTTTCGCGCTAGCCAACCGCCATTCACGTTTTGTGCAGTTGTCCATCCGGCGGCAACCAGGCAAAGACTGGCGGCTCCGTAGGAGGCGAGCCTTAACTTATTTCCCAAAACTCTGGTTCGCCTGCCACTCGGTGCCAACTGAGCACTAGGTGCAGTTGAGGCTAGGTCAAAAATGACTGATCGCCAGTCAACCGGTTGACCGTGGTTCCAGGGGGCTGGCGAAGAGACCACGTCAAGGCCTTGATTGACCAGGGGAGCGATCAGTGTGTCAGCATGACCTAAAACCCAAACTGGATATCGCTGCTGTGAACGCTCGACGACACGTGTATTTTCTAGATGTCTGAGCGTCCTGACAACCTCAGCAGCTTGATCCGATGGCTTATTGCTACATGGCGCCAGCCTAGCAAGAACTGGCCGACGATCCCTGAGGAAGACGATTCGCAACGTACCGTTACCTGGCACTACAACAAAAATGTCGGGGGGCAAAGTTTCGATGCACCCCAACTGAGCGATCAATGCAGAGCTTGCCCAGACACCTGCCAGCATTGAAGGATTCGTATCCAGCGCTAGGTTCACGCGTGCAGCAGAGTCAACAGCAAATAGGACCTGTTGAGGTGGCGCCAGTCGATCAAGAAGCTTGCCGGTAGACGGTGTTTTCAGCACGGTGCGAAAAGGCGTATCAGGAAAGCGACTTTGTAGTTGCCGCTCAATAAAATCAGATCGGTCGCGCCCGAACAGTCTAGGTACTTTAACCTCGGCGAATATTTCCTCAGCAAAGTCAGTAACTACAAAGATCAAGTCATTTGCAGTAACTTTTTCAGAAGCCAGTGGACGCCATCCAGTCTTGTCTTTCTGCCAGAAAGTTTGACCGCTCGCATCCAGGTGAAGTATGGTTTTCACGTCTGACCTCAGGTTTTCATCGTAGCGATGGTGTCGTAAATCGGTCCCAATACGGCCATCATGATCCAGCCCAAAATCAAGCCCATAACCACAGTCAAAGTCGGCTCGATCATGGCCTGAACCTTGCCGACTGACTCGTCAATATCGCGCGAGTAGAAATAGCTGATGTTGTTCAACGAGGCGTCAAGCGCTCCAGTGGTCTCTCCAACCTTAAGCATCCGCACAACCAAAGAAGGGAATAGCATTTCTGCAGCAAAGCTCTCAGACATTGAGCTGCCATTGATGACTCTCTCACGGGCTCGGCGAATAGCCCGTTGAATGACAAGATTGCCAGATATCTTTTGGCAATACACCAGGCCGTCGATAAGTGGCACACCAGTTTTGTACATCAAGGCAAACGTGTCGGCAAAGCGGGCCAGCGCCATCTTCTTTAGCACCGGTCCAATAAGTGGAATGTGCAGGCTGAGCTGATGAAGGCGATAACGTACAGAAGGGAAGGTTGCAGCCGCGGCAGACAAGCCCACGAATAGCGCGACCGGCGTCAGTAGTAGAGCCCACCAGAAGTTCACGAACAAATTTGACAACCCGATCAAAAGTTGGGTTTGAAGGGGTATGGTCTGCCCCATGTTGGTTAGAAAGCCTACTAGCTGAGGGACGAGATAGATCATCAGAAAGAAAACGACGCCACCAATAACGACAATGACAAAGCTGGGATACATCAGCAAGGCTTTGGTCTGCGACGCCATTTCATCCTGCCACTTCAAGGACCGAACAATTTCCTTGATGACATCCGATAATTGTCCCGATACTTCCCCAGATCGGATCAAATTGACAATCGTGTCGGAAAACACGCCGGGATAAGCAGAAATTGCTTCTGCAAGAGTGGCGCCGCCCTCGATTTTTTCAAAGATTCCACCTGAAAGATCTCTACCCGCGGGCGATTCCGAGGATTCCCGGAGATCACCCAGCGCGGTCAGGATTGGAACGCCTGCGCGAATCAACATTTCAAGTTGAAACAGAAATCCAATAATCTCGCGCCGAGGCATGCTTTTCACGTTACGCCTGCGTTCATGCAACGCACGTGCGCGAAGCAGCAATAGTCCCATACGCTTGAGTTGGGTTTCCAGATCAAGCTCGTGCAATGCCTCAATCCGGCCCTTCAATATCTGGCCCTCTGGGTTTGCTGCGCGATAGTTGTACAGCGGCATTTAGTCAATTAACTCAGTTAGGTCGACAACACGACCAATTTCTTCTATGGTCGTATGCCCTTCGCGTACCCGCCGGAGCCCGTCCTCTGCCATAGAAACAAATCCGTGTTCTCGAACATGTTGGGTCATTGTTTTCAAGCTGGCACGCTGGGTTACAAGTTCGTCCAACGCGGCGTCGAACTTGAGGAGCTCCAGAATGGAGGTTCGGCCTTTGTAGCCTTGAAAGTCGCAGGAAGTACAGCCAGTGGCCTTGAACAGACTCACTTCTCCAAGATCGTTGTCGCCAAGCAGGCTCAACTCAACGGCGGTTGGAACGTGAGGTGCTTTGCATGAAGGACAGAGCGTTCGAACGAGACGCTGCGCAACGATGCCTATGACGTTTCCAGCCAAGACATCAGGCTTGATGCCAAGGTCCAGTAAACGCGGAATACTGCGAATCGCAGAATTGGTGTGTAAGGTGGAGAAAACCTGATGCCCCGTCATCGCTGCACGAAACGCCATCTCTGCAGTATCGTGATCACGAATCTCACCGACCAGAATGATGTCTGGATCCTGTCGCATCATTGATCTGATTCCCTCTGCGAAGTCCATCTTTACCGCATCGGAAAGGGATGTCTGTCGTATTACAGGCATTGGGTATTCGACTGGATCCTCCAGAGTCATGATATTGACTCCGACATCATTTAAGTGCCCAAGAATTGAGTAGAGAGTTGTGGTCTTTCCCGAGCCAGTTGGCCCCGTGACCAGCATAATGCCTTCAGGCCTAGAGAGCATCAACTGCATGGTCGTGAGCTGTTGACTGGACAGACCCAAGCCGTCTAAGGGAACTATGCCGCGCTTTCGATCCAGTATTCGAAGAACGAAATTTTCCCCGTGAATAGTAGGCTGAACTGCGGTTCGAAAGTCCACTTGTCGCCCCGAGATTGACAGAGATATTCGACCATCTTGCGGGGCCCTAGTTTCCGCAATATTCATTCCTGACATGACCTTGAGCCTGACTACCATTGCGGACCAAAACCGTAGATGAAGTACGCGCACCTGGCGTAGGACGCCATCGATTCGATAGCGAATTCGAAGAAATTGCGGCTCCGGTTCGAAGTGGATGTCTGAAGCGCCGCGGTGCGTGGCGTCAACTAAAAGTGAATCCATGAGTCTGACCACCGGGTGGCTATAACCTTCAGCGACCAGACTCAGACTAGCAAGGTCAAGCGTCCCCGATTCCAGTTCTTGCAGTACACCATCGATGGATAGCTCATGACCATAGAACTGCTCGATTGCGGGCAGAATCTCTGCGCTACTGGCAAGTGCCCACCGCACGGTGGGTCCTCCAATCAACAACGCGTTGACTTGGTCGGCAGCAACTATGTCGTTAGGATCGGCACTGGCGATCAAAAGTTCGTTGTTCTCCAGACTGACTGGAAACAGCATGTGTCTTTTTGCCAACGCCTTGGAAATCAGTGCGAGAGCCTTTGGATCAGCTACGACCCCCTTTAGGCTAATTTCCTGCTCCCCTAGCTTTTCAGCCAATGCTCCCCGCATGGCATCTTCGGTAATAAATCCAAGCGCTAGAAGCGCGGCCCCCAATGGTTGATTCGTATTTTTCTGCTCTTGCAAAGCAATGCGAAGTTGATCCGGGGAGATCAGCCCCTGAGCTACGAGTTGATCGCCGAGCCTGGGGCGAGCTATCTGGGAGGCCTGTACGGGTGCGTTCATGGCGAATTGCTAGAAGTCTGTTCAAGATCAGCTTTAGAGCTAGAACGAAGTTGTTCTAGTCTTTGCTGTGCCACACTTCTTGAGAACGAAACTACGCCTGAGAAAGATGCGGACAGTGATATCGCCCGCTCGTAGTAGGTTTGGGCATTTGCATAGCGGTGCAGCTGATCCAAAGCAACCGCCAGGTTGTAGGTGTAAGTGGGGTTCTCTGGTTCAAGAGCCTGGGCGCGTGCAAATACCTGCTGAGCATCCGCCATTCGGCCTTCTCTTGCTAGTTGCAAACCCAATGAGGTTTGAGCGGCAGCGGAATCATTTTGACCAATGACTCCCGCGCGTGCCTGGGTAGGCGATTGGTTGAGGTCGTTCTTCGTTTGCAATGCCTGAATTCCAGCCAGTGCATTTGCCTGATTTGGCTCCTGCCGAAGTACTCGTTCATAGTACGAAAGGGCTTCATCACGATGACCGGTTCGATGAGCAATGTGGCCAAGGCCCAATAGTGCATCCCGTTCCTCTGGATAACTCTTCAATACTTGTAAGTAATGTCGTGAGGCTTCATCAAACTGACCTGAGCTGAGAGCAGCATATGCCATTGCCAGGCTGTCATTCAACGTCGACTTCCCAACGAAGGAGGCGGATTCCTTCTTTGGGGTTGTGGGCTTAGTCGCCCCGACAACTGGATCTGGCGCGGAACCCGATTCATTCAAGGAGTTTTCTTTTGCAACCGGTTGGTTGCCCTTGTCTACTTCCTGCCCGGTGGTTTTCGAGGTGGGGTTCGGTACCTTGGACTGGCGGGCAGCAACCTTGACTGGTTCGGAAGGCTTGGGCAACTCTATTGATGATGGTTCCGTGCTTGCCGGTGTCGTTTTTTCAGTAGATCCGATTTCAGCGGTTGGGGCTGCACCAAGCACAGAGCTTTCAGCTGATATCGCCACTTTAGATGTGTCAGGTACTAAGGCCGTCGCATCACTCATTGCCAATAGCCAAGTTCCCGCTCCTGAAGCAACTGCTAGCGAAGCAGCGCTGAGCACCAATACACGTTTGTATCGACTTGTCCAGGGTACTGCTTTGGCATGTGCGCGCTGCATATCCATTGCAATCTGTGGAGAAGTGCTCTCCACATTCTGGCGCTGGTTTGCGCCCTGGCTGCTCACCTCAGATGGCATACTGCGGGAGTCATTCCTCTCCACTGATACTTCAGCTACCGAGATGGGCTCGAGAGAGAGTTTTGGTTTGGCACCGAGAAGTCTGTTCTTGTCGGTACTAGCCTTGTCCAAAGCGTCAAGAAGGAGACTCATGTTCAGCGCCTTTGTGGAAGGTTTTCTGCGCCTGGACCATCTATCCTCGATTGCAGCGTTCTGCCAGATTCTTCAAGTGAGGCACGAAAGTCCCGAAAATCGCCCGCGAGGCTAGCGTCGTAAATCACCGTCGGCCGCAAAAATACAACGAGCTCAGACTTTTGGCTGCTGTCATTGCGATACTTAAACAGATTACCGATCATTGGAACCTTGTTAATTCCCGGCACTTCATCTGATCCATCATTCCTGGTGTCCTGCATAAGTCCACCCAATACTGCTATGTCCCCAGACTGAACACGCAAGACTGACTCCATCTCTCGCGTTTGAACTTCGGGTATTCGATTGATGATGTTGTTTTGGGCAAGAGCAGGGCTCGGATCAGTGGCGTATCCAGTAATTCGACTAATCGTTGGTCGCAGATTCAAAGTGACTTCGTCTGACTCACTGACTTGCGGCATTACAGTCATTAGAAATCCAATGGGAACCGTATTGATCGTGGTGCTGTAGGTGGCAGGGGTAGCGGCCGTGGTAGCAGTAGCGGGAGTTCCAGGAGTCACGTCAATTGTGAAATAGACCTTGTTGTCCACAACTTTTAGTACGCTACTTTGATTGTTGAGAACAGAGATTTTTGGGCTAGACAGAACGCGCAAAGTTCCAAATGACTCCAGCATCCCAAGCATGGCGGTCAGGTCAGTGTTGCCCCCGAATATCCCGCTCCGACTCAGAGTGAGCGTAGTGAGGGAGCTCACCAATCCGCCCGTTTGCATTCCGGATGTTGGGCCAGATGGCGAAACGCTGATGCCGGTGCCAGCACTACTTCCTGCCGTCTTGAGTAAGGACCAATTAATTCCTTGTTGATATCTGCTTGACAGATCGACCTCAACGATAGTGGCTTCGATCAACACCTGACGACGAGCGGACATTAACACCCGGTCCAGAAACTCACGAACTTTAGCGTGTTGGTCTTGTGAAGCTCGTACGCTGATTACGCCTGTTTCCGGATGAGCGATGACAGAGGCAGCTTCGCGGAATGAATTCCGCTTGATGCCAGGTGAGCCATTCGGTATCACTGCAATTGGTTTTGCGATTGACGCAACAGCCAATGCGCCTACAGTTGGTACTTTCGAGTTTTGTGGGTCCGACCTTTTAGCTGTGGCATTTGGAGAAACAGGAATAGCCTGCGCTGGTATCGGTTGATTTGCAGTCTGTTCAGTCGAAGCATCTGAAGCGCCATCCGGAATGATCTTGTCGGTTTCACGCAAGAGATCCTTCAGATTGCCAATCAAGGTTTCCCAAAATCGGTTATTTGATGTGTTGTCTATGGACGAAGTGGATGCATTGCTGCCACTGCCGCCACCAGAGTTACCCGGCCCACCTCCGGTGCTTGCTACGTTCGTCGAGGTGCTGATAGTCGTGCGTGCATCCCTTTGAATGTTCGGATAGTCAATTCTGTAGTGCTTAAGATATGGGGAGTCGGGCAGAATCGAGAGACTCTTCCCCTTAATTTCATAGCGTAGATCGACTTGGCGAGCTACTCGATCAAGGATTTCCGTCAAAGTTTGATCACGAACGTTCATCGTCACCGTGCCCGCGATGCTTGGGTGTATGTCGATGTTCAACTTTGCGTCGCGCGCGAGGGCAAATAGCAACTGCTGAACGTCAACGCTTTGCATCACCACGGTATAGACCTCTTGCCGGACAGTTGGCTTTGGCTTTGGCGGGAGCGAAGGTGCCTCGGCAAACGCGGGCGGGGATCCACGAACGACCGGCGCTGGATTCAAGTGCGCTTTTGAGACCGGAAGCGGTGAAGTTGCACACCCCCCCAGAATCAACGTTACTCCGGAAAGCCAAGTAATCGGATTGCGGTCAAATCTCATGACTGGAGACAGTGTGTTGTTCGGTTTCAAAGTGATTGCTCCTTTTGCGTATGTCCCGTTCCGCGAGCAAGAGCCTGCTTACCAAGACCAAATATCCGAAGTAGTACAGAACTCTCCCCCAACGATTGGCCAATCGCCAAAGCGCTAAATTTGCGGGGCGCGTTGCGTTTGAACCCATGTCTCTCGACATTCATTCGGTCAACCGCCGCAACAATTTTTGTGACTTGCGACCAGCTAGAAAACAAATTGGTCTTCGAGTTAGAAAGTAGGGCTTCTTTGTCTTGCTCAATTGAGGATTTCGCGCCTATATCTGACGATGTCGCAATACCAGAAACATGCTCAGTAGAGGGTGAATCACTTTCTTTTGGCATGGACAATCTTGCATGAGGAGTTCCGGCGATGGCGCGAAGGTAACTTGACTGTTTGTCTAAAAGCCATAGCGCACCAAAAGCTATCGCGATGGACGCGCCGCATACTAGCCATGTGTGCTGAGCTTTCGAAAGTCCGTGATTTTTACTGCGGAGTCCGCCTTGCAGTTCATTAACTGCACTTTCGATCTGGGAGACTTTTATCGACCGACTAGCTTGCGCGAATGCTGCAAGGAGCGCTTTGTCGGCCAAGAGGTTTATCCGCCTTGCTCGCCCTTCCGAAGCCTTGAAGAGCTTTTTTCTTGCTGCTGGCGAGAACAACACACCACCGTTCCAACCCGCCTCTCGAAGACGATGGTCTAGATATGCATCAACCTCGTCTCGCGGAAGGGGGCCTAGTTCGAAACGGTGTACTACACGGTCGCGGACTTGACGAAGCTTGGGATCGCCAATCAGACTATCAAGCTCCGGCTGTCCAAAAAGGAAGATGTTGATCAGCTTATGCTGTCCAGTCTCAAGATTCGATAGCAGTCTGATCTCTTCCAAGGATTCGGCGGGCATCAAATGAGCCTCATCCACTACCAAGAGTACGCGTTGCCCCAAAGAGTGTCGACGAAGCAGCTCCTGATTCAGTGCGGCCAGCTTTTCTTCAGTTGAGTGAGATGTTTGAGAAAGGCCCAAATCTCGACAAATTGCGCTGATGATCTCGTCTCGGCTGAAGCATGGATTGGCTAGATAGACTGTGCAGACATCCTCGCCCAGGCGGTTGATCAGTAGGCGAGCCAGTAGCGTCTTGCCACTGCCTACTTCCGCAACTAGCATTGTTATGCCTTCGTCGTGATGAGCGACATGAAGCATTGCATTGAGAATATCTCCACGGCGCCCACCAGAGAAGAAGAATTCCAGGTCTGGTGTGATCTGAAACGGGGGTTTGGCCAGCCCAAAGTGATGGAGATACAAGTGGGACATTACGGCTCCCTACTTGCGAGTTTGGCAAATGAGTAGGATCGGAATTTGCGCGGGACCTCAACGGTACCCAGAGCGAACTTCTGCAAGCACGCTCTGCGCTCGAATTGCGGTAACAGACTGAATCGACAGACGTACATGGAGCTGGTATTGGCGTTGTTATTCTTCCAATGTTAGGCAACTCCGAGTGGGTTCAAAACGAAAAGTAAAGGGGTTTGACCTGCCAGTTCGAAGATGGGCCAGCGCGGCGCCCGAAATTGAACCTGGGGGTTCGGCATTCAAGACGGACTGATTTCCGCCGATATGTCACTCAAGTTGGCCTGATCTATAGCCAATGACCTTTTCCCTTCATTGACGGAAATTCCAGACAACCGCTCCGGGGACGGCTGTTGACATGTTTCAAGCCATTGCCGTGACATTGTGCACAAGTGGTTTGTCTACTAAGTCATGTTTTCTGGCCGTTCTGTTTGGACGGAATCGACGCTTCGCCTTTCTCCACCTAGAGTCGTAGTATCTTCAAAACAAGGTTCCTGCGGGTGATGCCTTCTACAATCAACCATCTGATCGACGCTCAGGCTCCAGCGCCTGAGGAGTCGTTGCTTAAGATGACTTTGCGTAAACTAGCCTCGCGTTCCAGCACGGTTGCAGGTCCAGCGCATCCTTATCCTGTTGACCGGTTTGCCAAATTGCGTGGCCATAGAGAGGCCTATGCCAATACGCTGGCGTGGTATCGCGTGGCCGCAGAAAACGGGGATGCCAGCGCGCAACTCCGCATGGGCTATCTCTACCAGCAAGGCGACGGCGTCGAACAGAACGACTCGGAAGCGCTGAAGTGGTATCGACTTGCCGTCGCCCAAGGACAATACAAACTAGGCGTTCGTTACGCCCAGGGCATCGGTGTTCCGCATGACTTCACGCAGACTGCGAAGTGGTACACGCTGGCTGCTCTGCACGGCCACACCCGGGCACAGGTGAACCTGGGCAGCATGTATTGCCAGGGGATTGGCGTCGAACAGGATCATGGTGCGGCGGTTAAGTGGTACCGGATGGCTGCTGAACAGGGGGATGCCATTGCCCAATTCAACCTGGCTGTCAGTTATGTCAAAGGCCTCGGCGTGACCCGGGATTTAGGCAAGGCGCACATGTGGCTCAGTTTCAGTGCCCGCTATGGAGATAGGCAGGCAGCTGCTGGGCTCGACAAGCTGGCCAATCACATGACTGCCCTGCAGCTTGATGAGGCACGTCAATTGGCGTTTGAATACGAAGCCAGCAGAGCGCTACCCCATCGGTAAGGGTTCTTGCTGCTGGAGCCTAGAACAACTCGACCTCACCGACATTGGCTGCCTGATCTTCCAGGTCCCCAAGGGTCACCAGCGCTGCGTAGCTGCAGACCTGATTTCTGCCGTTACCTTTGGCGAAATACAAAGCCTTGTCAGCCCGCTCGATGGCGCCGCTAGGTGTATCGCCAACCCGCACGTCAGACAGGCCCATGCTGACGGTGATGCGACCGACCTGAGGGAACAGGTACTGTTCAGTACAGACGCGCAAGCGCTCCAGCACCTGCAGCGCATCTGCTTCACTTCTGCATCGCATGAGAACGACGAATTCCTCACCCCCGAAGCGGTAGAGCTGGTCGCTCAAGCGAAAGCAGGTTCGCATCAAGCGGGCCAGCAACAACAGCACTTCGTCACCTATTAGATGGCCGTAGGTGTCATTGACCCGCTTGAAGTGATCGATGTCGATCATCGCCAGCCAATAGTTGCCAGCGCCGGGGTTGTCTCTACGGTCGCCTTCTATCGCTTCAAGATCAGGGTACTGTTTGGTGGTGGCCTTCAAAAAGGCGCCGTCAAAAGTCTTGCGGTTCAGCAGCTCGGTCAGTGTGTCACGCTCACCATAGTCCAGCAGATTCTGGAAATT
>Ga0154020_10008338_pt1 | contig 12015 bp, 10 predicted proteins | sample Klosneuvirus_201_FD_109709 | JGI IMG/M metagenome (GOLD analysis project Ga0154020, IMG submission 109709) | Active sludge microbial communities from wastewater, Klosterneuburg, Austria - Klosneuvirus_20160825_MG | ecosystem: Engineered > WWTP > Aerobic digester > Activated sludge | place... | reverse complement strand
TTAATTGGCTATAAAGTGCAACAAATGCATTAATTTTTTTTATATCTTTCATACGTTTTACAGGAATGCCTGAACCGTTAACCAACACGGAGATGAAAGATTTTAAAATTGATAATAAAGGAAGCAAGAGACTTTATAATAATCCTTTCTTAGAAAGCCTCACCCGAACACATTTCCTGATTCCGGTTACATTCTACTACCTTGTATCTGCTGCCGTTGTAAGCTATATTCTTTGGTTTTCTTTTGTTGGAATTATCCCGATTATATGGATCTATATTCTCGGAGCATTGTTTTTTACACTGGTGGAGTATTTAATTCACCGATTTGTTTTTCATTTCAATGCGAAGACTGAACATGAAGAAAAAATTCAATATAATATTCATGGAGTCCATCACGAATTTCCGAGAGATAAGGACAGACTGGTTATGCCTCCGGTGATGTCGGTCGTAATTGCCACAGCTTTCCTTCTTGTATTTAAATTTTTATTCGGAAATTATGGTTTGGTGCTTTTTGCCGGATTCAGTGCAGGTTACAGTAATTATCTCCTCATTCATTATTTTATTCATGCACATAAGCCTCCGGGAAATTTTCTGAAGTTCCTTTGGACACATCATAGTTTGCATCATTATCATTCCGTTGAATCAGCATTTAGTGTATCCTTCCCTCTCTGGGACTACCTTTTCGGTACAATGCCACAAAAAAACAAGTCATCAGAAAAGAAGCACTAATTGCTTTGTTTTCTAAGATATCTTGTTGATTTTTTCTGCCTTATGACAGGAAAGAAGGGTTAAAAAATTTACCTTTGCCATCGATCATTTCCTATGAAAAAAATCCTTATTGCCAACCGTGGTGAAATAGCACTTCGTGTAATGCGCTCAGCAAGAGAAATGGGTATTCTGACAGTAGCTGTATTTTCTGAAGCTGACAGAAACGCCTTGCACGTAAGGTATGCAGATGAAGCAATTTGTATTGGTCCACCGGCTTCCAATCAGAGTTATCTGGTCATTGATAAAATCATCGAAGCTGCAAAGTCATCCGGTGCTGATGCTATACATCCCGGATACGGCTTCCTGTCTGAAAATGCTGACTTTTCAGATCGTGTTAAAGCTGAAGGTTTGATTTTTATTGGCCCATCAGGTGACTCCATGCGAAAGATGGGAAGTAAGCTTGCCGCAAAGGCAACTGCCGAGGAGTTGAAAATCCCTCTCGTACCCGGTACAGCTAAAGCTATCGAAGATATTTCTGAAGCGAAAAAAATCGCTGCTACTATAGGCTTTCCCATTCTCATCAAAGCCTCTGCAGGTGGCGGTGGTAAAGGTATGCGTATTGTTGATAATCCTGAAGAATTTGAGGAGCAAATGAAACTTGCGGTGAGCGAGGCCCTTTCATCTTTTGGGGATGGTTCGGTTTTTATAGAACGTTACGTTGCATCTCCAAGACATATTGAAATTCAAGTGCTGGGTGATACTCATGGAAATGTAGTTCACTTGTTTGAAAGAGAATGTAGCATTCAAAGGAGGCATCAGAAGGTCATCGAAGAAGCGCCGTCTTCTGTGTTGACTCCCAAAATAAGAGAAGAAATGGGAGCTTGCGCCGTACGTATCTCAAAAGCTTGTAATTATGTTGGTGCCGGGACTGTCGAATTTCTTCTTGATGAAAATTTGAATTTTTATTTCCTCGAAATGAATACCCGTTTGCAAGTTGAGCATCCCGTTACCGAATATATCACCGGACTTGACTTGGTCAAAGAGCAAATTCAAATTGCACGAGGAAATCCTCTTCCTTTTAAGCAAGATGATCTGAAAATCCAAGGCCATGCCATGGAGGTGCGGGTATATGCTGAAGACCCTGCCAATAATTTTTTACCTGATATCGGTACGTTGCAGACATATAAAATTCCTCAAGGTCCGGGTGTTAGAGTTGATGATGCGTTTGAAGAAGGCATGGAAATACCGATTTATTATGATCCTATGATTGCCAAGCTCATCACTTATGGTGCGGATAGAAATGAGGCAATAGAACGCATGTCTCGTGCTATTGATGACTATCAAATCACAGGAGTAGCAACGACTTTGGCATTTTGCCGTTTTGCCATACAACATCCATCATTTAAATCCGGCCACTTTGATACGCATTTCATTAAAAAGTATTTTAAACCTGAAATGCTTGAAGGAAGTGTGGACAATGAAATGGAAATCGCCGGAATGCTCGCCATTTCCTTATTGAGAAATTCCAAAGCAATGAAAATTGGCAGTAGTACTCAAGGAAAGAATGAGGCCTCCGCATGGAAAAGAAACCGAAGCAATACGAACGATTAAAAACAAAATTGTGTCAATCCACCAGTCCATAATAATTTTCGGCACAGCTATTGAAGGGCTACAACTATGATCAGCAAAAAGCACCTTTACTTAAGCTTGTTCTTTTATTTCCTGTTTTTCTTTTCAGCCACAAAGCTTTTTTCACAAGCACCAATAGCTCTTCCTGAAAATAGCAGTTATAAAGTGCCTTATATAATTGAAGGAGAGGATACGATTCCTGTCGTGAATCTCCCAACGGTTGATATAATAGAAATGGCAAATCCTGACTACATGAAGGATTTGCAGGCTTATTATCGATTAAGGTACAATGTCATCAAAGTATATCCTTATGCCCGTCTTGCAGCTGTCAAGCTAAATGAGATGGAATTTCAAATGAAGGACATGAAAAATAACAGAGAAAAAAGAAAGTATCGAAAATCTGTGGAAGAGCAAGTCCGGAAAGATTTTGAAGAACAAATAAAAAAATTAAGCATCAAGCAAGGTGATATGCTCATCAAGTTAATCGACAGGGAAACGGGCCAAAGCTCTTATGAACTAATCAGTCAATTAAAAGGATCTTTAAATGCTTTTTTTTCGCAGGGAATTGCAAGGTTATTCGGGCATGATCTGAAAGATAAATATGATCCGGAAGGAGAGGATAAGACAATCGAAATGATTGTGAATCAAATTGAGACAGGAAAGATTAGTTTTTAATTATTTTCCCGGTAAAGCTTTTTCCTTCATGATTTTTTAACCTCAGTAAATAAAGCCCGGGTGCTAAGGACGAAATATCAATTCTCATCTCCGTTGAAAAGTCCAATTCATCTTCTGAAAGCAGTCTTCCATCTACTGAGAAAATGCTCATGCTCAGTTTTTCAAATTGTGCATTGGAGGAGATGAAAATAAATTCATTTGCCGGAACCGGGAAATATGAAATGTTTAATCGACTGTCCGGATATTCTGAAATTCCAATAGGTGATAAGCTTTCTACGGTGATAATTGGAAGATAGACCATCGAATCGAGAATGACATTCGTGTCAATTAACAGTAAGCAGGCATCCCGATTTCCAAGCCCATAACTGCTGGTATATCCGGCTATGGCAATTTCGTTGTCAGGGGTTTCAAGTATAGAGAAGCCTTCTTCGTCCAGTGGTCCTCCGAAACTCTGAGACCGGAAATTTACAAAGGCTGAATTTACTTCAATTGTATAAGTGCTTTTTTGACCAAAGCCATATGGATTCTTTTGACCGGTAGCGATAATGTCACCGTTGGATTTTGCGAGCACCGAATTCATATAATCGTCCTCCGCACTGATACCGTAGGATAAATTGCCTGTAGTAAAACCGAGTGTGTCTGTTTCAAATAACCAGAACTCACTTTTCAGAGAGTCGGTAAAAATGCTTCCTCCGGCCATAATTACCGTTGAGGAAGGGCTGATACAAATGGAATTTATTCTATCGTTTCCAAATTGATTGTATTTTTTTTCAAAAATCAGCTGGCCATTAAAATCCAGTTTTATTAAATAACCATCCAAATCACTTCCCTGAAAAAAACCACAGAGATAAATATGATCTTTATAAATGCTCAAGCCACGAAATGAATCGTTTCCTACAGATCCATAATTTCGTTGCCATATAATAGTACCGTCTTTGCTGAGATTTACAACCCAGGCATCGCTTCCGCCGGATGAATAGCTGTAACTCTCACCACAAATAATGATGCTGCTATCAGGAAGCAAAGCCATATCATTAATGAAATCCCAGTCGCTTCCACCTATATATTTCTCCCAAAGTTTGGATCCTGATCCATCGGTCTTTGCAAGATAGCCATCATAGCCACCGGCTCCCGCTGAATTCGAACTACCGGCAAAAAGAAATCCACCATCTGAAAGGCTCAGAACTGCTGTACCTTGATCAAGGTTTGATCCGCCCAGAACGGAAGACCATAGGTGCCGGCCTTTCTTATCTGCTCTCACAACATAAATTGAACTGTTTCCCGGCCCATAGCCATTCGTTGTTCCAACAAGAATAAAACCACTGTCTGCCGTTAATGCGAGGTCACGAAATTCTTCGGTTTGCGTTCCTCCAAAAGTGAAATATTTTGCGGTATCATTTGCGGAAAGCGAAGATGAAAAGGGAATCAGGTCAGCAGCGTTGCTGACAAAACTTATACTTATAAATAGCACTAGAAATACTCTTGACTTAGTCATTATTAATTCTTAATTCTTAATAATTTATCGAACCTTAAATGTACGAAATTTTAGTCTGTATAAATAAGAACCAATATATTGCACGGCTCGATTGGAAAATGTCTCTTAGCTAAATTGTGCTGCTACCACAAGTTCCTTGTTCCCTGATTTGTATTCGTAAAATCCTTGCCCGCTTTTAATTCCTAGGTGCCCGGCCATGACCATATTTACTAGCAGGGGGCAAGGAGCATATTTTGGATTGCCAAATCCGTCGTGCAGCACTCGCAGAATTGAAAGACAAACATCCAACCCAATAAAATCTGCAAGTTGCAAGGGGCCCATAGGATGAGCCATACCCAGCTTCATTACCGTATCAATTTCAGATACACCGGCTACGCCTTCATAGAGTGAAAGTATAGCTTCATTGATCATCGGCATTAAGATTCTATTCGCTATAAATCCCGGGTAATCGTTGACCTCTACCGGTATTTTCCCGAGTTTTTCGCTGAGCTCAAAAACTTTTTTGGTAACCTCATCCGAAGTGTTGTAGCCTCTGATTATTTCGACAAGTTTCATCACAGGGACCGGATTCATAAAGTGCATTCCGATGACTTTGTCGGGTCTGTCTGTCTCTGCTGCGATTTGAGTTATTGAAATAGAAGATGTGTTACTTGCCAAGATTGCATGAGTTGGTGAATATTTGTCAATATCCCTGAAGATTTTGCATTTCAGTTCTATGTTTTCGGTCGCCGCCTCAACAACCAGATCCGCCATTTTCACACCTTCTTCGATCTTTGAAAAAGTAGCAATATTTCCGAGGGTGTTTTCTTTATCTTTTACAGTAATTCTTTCCTTGCTTAGCATCCTGTCAAGATTTTTCTCAATAGTGAGAATCGCCTTGCGAAGAGAATCTTCAGAGATATCTATAATACTAACTTTGAATCCACTTTGTGCAAAGACATGAGCAATTCCATTTCCCATCGTACCTGCACCAATGACCGCAATATTTTTCATATTTCGTTAATTTGATTAATTAGAATTGATTGGACTTGCTAAATATATTGAGCCAATATTTGGAATTATTTTCCTGATCGTTTTAAAATTATCAAAACAGTATAGATCATTATTTTGAAATCTACTGCAAGAGACATGTTTTCGATATAGATCAAATCATATTTCAATCGCTCAACCATCTGATCCACATTTTCGGCGTAACCGAATTTCACCTGTCCCCAACTTGTGATGCCGGGACGCACTTTGTGCAAATGCCTGTAGTGTGGTGCCACTTGCATGATCTGATCTATAAAGTATTGTCTTTCCGGGCGTGGGCCTACTATGGACATATCTCCAATCAGTACATTAAAAAATTGCGGAATCTCATCAAGACGTATCTTCCTCATCCACCGACCAAATTTTGTAACACGTTTATCTTCCGTACTCGATAATTGTGGTCCGGCAGCTTCTGCATCAGCAACCATTGACCTGAATTTGTATATCCTGAATGGTTGTCCATGCAGACCAATCCTCTCATGACTGTAAAAAAGTCCGCCACGTGATGAAAGTAACACGCCTATGGAAGTGAATATATACAGTGGTGAGAATACCGTAAGCACAAAAAATGATGTAACGATATCAAACAATCTCTTCACTGATTGTTGCCATACAGGCATTATTTCCGGAGAAATTTCAATCAACGGTGCTCCAAAAATTGCATTCATTTTTACAGAACCGGACAGGATATCATACATATCAGGAATAATCTTCACAATAACAGGAAGATCCTCCAATTCATTTATAACTTTCCCTATGTTTTCATGTTCTGAAGATTCCAAAGCAATAATGGCTTCTTCGACTTTATATTGCTTGATAATATCGCGAAGATTATAAATTTCGCCCAGATTAGGCAAGTGCTGAGCTAGCAGGTGATCATTATTTCCATCAACGTGTACAAAACCAATAAACTTGTTTCCTTCTGTTGAAAATTCAGAATCCATCTGTTGCAATAAGTTTATGGCATTAATGTTACTTCCTACCATGATAGTAGGGAAGCCTATTTCTTTTCTATGAATTCTTCTGACGGTTTGTGTTGAAAGTATAATCCGAAAAGTAGCCGTCAGGATAAAATGTAAAGTCAGGAGGGTAAAGAATGTATGGTAGTAAGTTTTGTAATTAATAACAGTATCATCTAGCAATAGTAAAAAGAAAATAAGCAGGACGCCGATAACAGAGATATACAGCGTTTGACCCAACTCCTTCAGACGGCTTTTTCTGTAAATATTTCTGTATGCTCCTACAAGAGCGTAAACTGCAATCCAAAAAACAGGGATGAGGAGAATGCCCAGATAAAATTTCTTATCCAGCACAAATACATCATATCCGAATTTTTCGGCTTCGATTACCAGTTTGCGGTAACCATAAAACAATCCCCACGCCAGAGTAGCTGAAAGCCAATCTGCGAAAATGTGCTTAAAGGTTTGTTTCTTTTTATTCATCAATATAAAACTTTCAGATTATCCAAATAAATATCTGCCGTTGCAGAACCGGAAACCAGACTCGATTTCAGGTATATTTTATATTCGAGGGCGTTGTTAAATATTGCCTCGCCTTCATTCAGATTCACATAAACTTTTTTCCATGTGGATGTCGGACGAAGGTTAAGAACTGAAGTCTGAACTACACCGGAAATTGTCGTAACAAATACCCCAAGGCTGAACTCCTGCGTGCATTTATAATTCAGTTCCACGTATGATTCGGTAGTGATGGGAAGGTAAAAAGCACTTGATGATGCAAATTCAAAATCGGGATGACTGCTATCCAATGTGATATGACCTGAATTGCCTTCAAGAGCATTCGGATCATTTGCAGATGTAATGTTAAGTGTCGCTGTATTTGAGCCGGTTGCTACCAAAGTCAGACTTCCATCATCAAAATCTTCCATTTGAGCGAATACAATTCCATCAAGATATTTTACAGTTGGTTTGATAATGTTTGTTTGATTCGGTTGAAGACTAAACAAGGTATCGAATGTACTTGTCTTTGGATATGCAGCCCTGGATCCTGAAATTCCATTCTTTAAAATCCCTGCTCGCACACTGATTTTATGTTGTCCTTCTCCAATCACCGGAACTGTGAAAGGATATTCATACGTTCCGAGGTAATTTCCATCCACATAGATCCATGCATCTACGAATGAACTCAGATTGGATCCTTCATCCACATAGTTTGTAATTAAGGAAGTTGAGTCAAGTTGGATGTAAGTCGGGACCGGTTCAGCAGGGTTTATCACATCACAACTATTCAAAAATAAAATAGCCGGAAGTATTAAGCTGTGAGTAATTAACAGAAATAAATTTTGCTTTAGTGTACGCACTTTCATGATGCGAAGCTTATCAAGCCAGGATGTTTAGTGATGAATTTAATTTTTCCACCACTTGATGGGCTACCTGTAAAGCAAGGTAACCGTCTTCAATGGGAACAGGGATAGGGCTGTCGTTAATAATGGCTTCTGCAAATAATTCCAGTTCCATTTTTATGGCATTTACTTCATCAATTTTTGGTTGATCGAAATATATTTGCTTAGAGCCTTTTCCATTTCCGAGATCGACCGTGATATCCAGAGGGCCGGGTTCGCCAACCAGTGTTTTGAGTCGAACGACTTCTGTTTTCTTCGAAAGAAAATCTACAGAGATATATGCATCTCTTTGGAAGAAACGACTCTTTCGCATATTTTTAAGAGAGATCCTGCTGGCTGTCAGATTAGCTACACAGCCATTGTCAAATTCAATGCGGGCATTAGCTATATCCGGTGAATCGCTGACGACAGCCACACCGCTTGCACTAATTCTTTTAACAGGAGAACGAACAACACTCAATACGATATCAATATCATGTATCATCAGATCATGAATCACTGAAACGTCAGTACCTCTTGGATTAAATTCTGCCAGTCGATGCGTCTCAATGAACATAGGCTGGGAAAGAAATTTCTTTGCTGCCAGGAATGCAGGATTAAATCGTTCCACGTGCCCTACCTGCACTTTTACACCTGCCTCACGGGCAAGTGAAACCAATTTTTTTCCTTCATCTACAGTCTGGGTTACCGGCTTCTCAATAAATAAATGTTTTGATCTTTTCATTGCAAGCACAGCGTACTCGAAATGAGATACGGTTGGGGTAACTATATCAACTGCATCAACAAGATCCAATAACTCCTCCGATGAGGAAAAAGCTTTAACGCCGAATTCTTTTGCAACAGATTGGGCATGTTCAGCATTGTGATCATAAATCCCAATTAACTGTACTGTTTTGATCTCTTTAAGGAGACGGATATGGATTTTACCCAAATGCCCGGCTCCAATTACTCCGATTTTTATCATGTCTTGAAAATTCGTCCCTTTCTCCGTGCAAATTTAGCAAATTTAACAGCCTTTAAAATTTATATCGATGCCTATTTCTAATAAAAATGTTGATATTTAAGCATCCTTGCTTTCAAAAGAGTCGAAAGCTTGGGTTTCTTTGCAGGCTGAGGAAATAATTATGATAGAGAAAGAAGATAGCCTGAAACATCAGGGAATGCGGAAAAAGCTTGTTGACTCCATCCGAGAAAAAGGAATTGACGATCAAAATGTTTTGAATGCGATGCAGAGGGTTCCCAGGCATTTGTTTTTGGACAAAGCTTTTTTGATTCAGGCTTATACAGATCAGGCATTTAGGATAGGAGCAGGACAAACCATCTCCCAACCATATACGGTTGCTTATCAAAGTTCGCTTTTGCATGTAAGCAAAGGAGACAAGGTGCTTGAGATAGGGACTGGGAGCGGATACCAGACGTGTATTTTGCTTGAACTTGGGGCAAAGGTATTTAGTATTGAACGCCAGAAGGAATTGCATGATAAGGCTAAATTAGCTCTGCCTGCATTAGGATACTCACCTAAGCTTTTCTACGGTGATGGATTTAAAGGCTTGCCGGCTTATGGACCCTTCGACAGAATTATCGTCACTTGCGGCGCACCATACATCCCTGAAGATTTGCTGGGTCAATTAAAGATAGGAGGGGTGATGGTGATTCCGGTAGGTGAGGGAGAAGTTCAGGTCATGACTACCATATTAAAGATATCTGAAGATAATTTCGAGAAGCACGAACTTAAGAATTTCAAATTCGTGCCCATGTTGGAAGATAAAGAATGGGGAAAACGATAAGATTTGAAGCCTGGTTCTAGAATTTAGTTTTTATTGCCCGAAGATGTATTTAACATAATAATTTGCAAACAAGAATGAAAGGCAAATAAAAAAGGCTTCCGATAGGGAAGCCTTTTTTATTTGTAATCAAAGCTTTAAGGCAGTTTTAATCAATTTGATTTTTAGTTTACATCCCACCAAAGTTTGGTCGATTGTAAATCCGGACCTTGACCTGAAACTGCATTGGAGTAATTTCCGCTGTTGAGTGTTTGTTCATCCAACGCATACTTCAATCTCATTGGAATGCCGGTTCCATCAAGAACTCCGTCAGCAGGTAAAGGAAGGACAGGAAAATCCAATCGTCTCCATTCTGCCCAGCCCTGAATTCCTTGATTGAATAAGGCTATCCATTTCTGATTTCCGATTTTCTCTTCATAAGTTATTCCGGAACCAACGTTAGAATAATCCACAGATGGTTGAGCAAGATAAGTGCTGATATCTGTCGGACTAGCAGGAGAACCATTGAGAGTAGTCCAGAAATCAATGCTTGCACCAACCGCAGCATCATAGTGACCTTGTGCACCTGAAATTCCGGCATAGCCTCTTTCAGCTGCTTCAGCCAACATGAATTCTACTTGAGCGTAGTCCATAAATATCCCCGGAAGTGCTGCGGAGTAGAATAAGCCTGAAGGTTGTGAAACACTGCTATTTGCAGTTGCGGCTGCATTAGCCTCACTCAAACCGTAGACTTCTCCAACATACGTGCTCGTTGCTGTAGCCTGCGCATAGAAGCAAGGGAGGCGAGGATCGTTAACAGCTACCAATTTATCCAACATTGTATTACTTGCAGCGTAGTCAATACGCTTATCAATGACTTTGTTGTAATACAGTGGGTTGGCATCATTTCCCTCACCATATGCAAACAATGCATTATCTGCGTTTGAATCGAAGGCACCAGCATTCACTGCTTCAGTAAAGGCAGTTTGTGAAAGACTGGCATTTACATCAGCGATACGAAGTGCGACTCTCATCTTTAGTGAGTTTCCGAATTTTTTCCAAAGTGACATATCACCACCATAAATGAGGTCGCCATCTGGTCCGGCTTCACCTACATTAATCAATGCAAGAGCACCGTTTAACTCAGAGATTAAGCCTGAATAAATTTCACTTTGGCTGTCATACTTTGGCGCCCTGTTGTTATTCGGATCTAACGCCTGTGAATAAGGAAGGCTACCCCATGTATCAGTCATGTTTTGCAGTAGCCAAACACGAAGCATTGTTGCAACTGCGATTTGATTTTCAGGAAACCCTACTGCGGAAGAACCACCCGGATCTGATTTGCAATTTGCAATAATACGGTTCAATTCAAATAGTCCTCCAACGTTCAATGTTCCGGTTCTCCTGCCGCCTTGATTACCTCCGGCATAGAATAAACTGAAATAGGAGTTCGTAGTAGCCGTTCTGAATTGATAACGACTCTCTGAAGAATATTGGTTTGAAGACAAATACTGCGCAAGCTGATTTCCTACGTTAGTTCCCCACCAAATATCAAATGTATTATCTGATAATCCTCTTTGCGCTCCGGCCAGATAATAACTGTTAGGAACGTCTTCCGGATTATCCGGGTCATTATTTATTTGTTCAAAATTCTTCTCACACGAACTTAGCATGATGCTTGTCCCCAAGGTGAGAAAAAGGCCGATATATTTTATTGATTTTTTCATAGCTGTTTTTTCGTTTGAGGTTAGAATTTTACGTTAAGACTCACTCCATAGGTTCTTGTAGTTGGCAACTGGCCTCCTTCAAATCCCTGAACATTGCTTGTAGACAATCCTGCCTCAGGATCAATGTGAGGAACATTTTTATGAAGGATAGCTAAATTCCTTCCAACCAGAGAAACTGATAAGCCTTGAATTGCAGTTTTGGCAAATAGTTTTTCAGGAAGCGCATAAGTTAAAGTGATCTCTCTAAGTTTGATGTATGATGCATCGTAAACGTCAGCAGCTGTGATGATATAACCTCCATCAAGGAAGAAATGGTCAACTGCTGCGATGTTGCCGGTGTTAACCGTTCCATCAGATGTTGGATTTCCATCAGCATCAACTCCTGTTTGAACAACTCCATCCAACACCAGTCCATTTGCACGAATATCTCCTTCAGCTGTCTCTTTCAACGTGCCGGAATATTTACCCCACATATTTGTCATGGAGAAAATTTTTCCGCCGTCTTGGAAATCAACCAAAGCATACAAACGAATTCCTTTGTAACTCACCCACGTGCTAACGCCACCTGTGAAATTAGGGAGTACAGAACCTAAAGGCTTAACAGTAGCAGTCGTAGCATAAGAATTGG
>Ga0154020_10008337_pt1 | contig 12015 bp, 9 predicted proteins | sample Klosneuvirus_201_FD_109709 | JGI IMG/M metagenome (GOLD analysis project Ga0154020, IMG submission 109709) | Active sludge microbial communities from wastewater, Klosterneuburg, Austria - Klosneuvirus_20160825_MG | ecosystem: Engineered > WWTP > Aerobic digester > Activated sludge | place... | reverse complement strand
CTGCGCCGCTGCTGGCCAGAATCACCAGGAGATCAGCGCATGACACGAACGTCTTGGCGCACTCAGTTGCGCGCACCGCCGCAGGTCACGACCCCCGCCGCGCAAGCGGCTTCGTCCAACTGGTCTCGTTCCGGCAGAATCCACCAGTGCGCAACCGCTCCCTCGAGCGGGACTCGACCTGACGCGACAGCCTTGCTCTGCAGGAACGGACCCTGACCCGTGACCGTCCGGAATCCGGGAACCTTCGCCGCCCCCTCGCCAACGTCGCGCGCGCGAATCGTAATGCCCTCCGGAATCGAGAAGTACCGCATGTTCAGGTACTTCAAGATCCAGCGGTCTCGCGTTCGATGTCCGGCAGGCGCCCGCCACGTGTTGGCCTCTTCGGAATCGCCCAGCAGCACGACGCGAGTGCCGCTCTCTCCGATCACTTCGGGCTTCGTGTCGTCTGCAAGGGAGATGAACGCCGGGTACGTCCCGTCGTCGGACGCGAACCGCTTCAGCCCGTATTTACCCGTCGCCGGGTCGCGCCACAGGTGGATCATGTTCCCCTCTCCGCGCTTCCACGACAGGTAGATAAGTCCCGCGTGGTTCCGTGTGGCCGCGGCGATCTTCGCGCCGACCCCGTAGTTCCCAGCGAGCGACTGCGCAGACCCCGACGAGCTCAGGCAGTTGATGTGCTGGACCATTTCCGGCCCAGTCATGCCATCGCCGTTGTCCGTGATGGTCAGTTTCTCGATCCCGTTCTCGAGGTAAGCCGGGTCGCGGTCCCAGACGATCAAACCATCCACACGCCCGGTCCGCCTCACCGCCTCGATGGCGTTCTGAGTCAGCTCGCGGATGTACTGGAGCGGGGCACAGTCCTGCCCGAGTCGGTCCAACAGGAACCCGGTGTTGTCCACGGACAGGTCGAGGGTGGTAGTCATGACGAATCTCCGGTGGCCAGCGACTCGACGTAGCCCGGTCGCTGATCACGGCTCCGCCGGCTCCTGCCCCGCTCCCCCCGGGCGCGTTCTGTCGCCCACCGCGCTTCACCGAGCTGCCCGTTAGCGCGCGCCGGAATGGTCCACAGGTGAGCCCGCGAGGTGTGCCGGTGCGCGAGGGAAAGGACCAGGCGGGGCAGAGCTGGAACGCTCTCGACAGTGGCGTCGCGGAGCGCGTTCCCGAGCGACTCAGGGAGCGCAGTCGACCGGGCGGGGAGGCCAAGATGGTGAAGGGGCCACGGCATTCCAAAGTGCAGTTACACGCGGCGTGCCAGACGCCTGTGTTTGGGGGTTTGCCTCGGTTCGGGCGAACGGCCCGGCGACAGAGAACAAGCGGTCTTATGTGCAAGAGAAGAACCTTTATGCGTCGGGCACCCTGGCCAGCATGGAAGCTTCCGGCACTGGCGTGCTCTCGCCCCCCCTTGGGCGGTTCCCAACCCCTGCGACAGTCCGTGTGGCGATGCTGGACCCGGACTGCAGCGCCCACGACAAGCGTGCCCAACCTGGCTTGATCTAGGGCTGCCGCGATGAGCTTTCGGCTACGATGGGCGACGGGAATTCGATGAGACGCATAGACGAAGGCCGGGGCACCTCGCGCGGTTTTCGAAGCTGCGCCGGAGCGTATGCCCGGAGCAGCCTAGCTTCTTCGGCGGCCCGAGCAAACACCGGCGACGCGCGGCACCACGCCTCGAACTTCGCGCCGGCATCCAAGTGCGCCTCGACCAGATGGTACGCTTCTCGCATGAGCGCCGAGGCGTCAGTCGGAATATCAAAGCTCTGGTCCATAGTCCCCCATCGGCCGGTGCTTTGCACCGGTTGCGACAATTCAACCTCGCGGAGCGCTCCGTTGTGGACGACCTAGCCCCTCGACTGAGACAACTGGTGACGACGGCGACAGAAGCCGGAGCCCGCCTGTCAACCATCTGCGAGCAGCTGGCGATCGCAGTCGAGGTGCCTCGCTCGGAAATTGACGCAGCCATCGAGCAGGCCATTCAAGCGGGCCGTCAGCTCCGCGAAGCCGTCTGGCGCGCGGCCGGGGCGCTCAACTCGGAGCGCCCGTCGTGGAGCGATCCAGACGCGCTTCAAAAGGTCGTTTCGCAGCTGTCGCAGCAACTCGAGACGCTGGCCCGCGAAGGTGATAGGGAACGCCTGCAACTTCTCGCGAACGAGCTCCGCAACGGTGTAATCACGAACACGAAGCCGACACGGCGCTCGCGACTCGAGACCATGAGGACTCGCGCAGTCTCCGAAGTCAACGATGCGCTTCAGGGAAACAGTCCGACTCTGCCATGGCCGCCGACACCAGTAGAGAGCTTGGTGCGATGGTTCGCCGCCGACGACATCGTTCAGACGATCCAGGCCACGCTCCCCGAGTTCGGGGAGTTCCTCGCAATGCTGGAGCCCGACTGGTGGGATCCGCCGACTCCCGCCGAGCAACAGAGTGACGTTGCTCCTCGGTCAGACAGGGAGTTGCGCCGCGATCCCCCGGACCAGCGCGCGCGGAGCGAGTCTAGCGCAAGCACGGGGAACATCCTCACGAACGCCTCGGCGCAGGGCACGGGCACCGGCAGCTCTGCCTACCCCGGTGCCAACGACCGACGCGAGGTTGCGCGCCCACGGTTCGCCGCACCCGCAGTCTTGGTTCGGAGATCTCGAGCGAACGTCGGCGGGCGAACAGACCGGCCCACTTCCTCCAGCGACGACAGCAGCATCCCGCGACCTCCACCGGAACGAACTGACCGCCAACCAGTAGAAGATATCGGGGCTGGAAACGCTGCCGCCCTGACGGGTGCCGAGCGCGACCACGATGCGCCGGTACCTGGGTCGCCCGCTGGGCACTTCACCCAGGAAGCGAGCCCGTTCGCTTCCGAAAACGCGGTTGATGCGTCGCAAGAAGCCTCCATTTCCATCCGCTTTCCTGACGCGCGTCCATTGCCGCCGACGCTCGGCAGTTTTTCCGAGTTCCGCGCAGCATTCTGGCGCGACGAGCGAGGCCGAGTGTCGCCCGCGCCGTGGCGCCAAGCTGGGTTTGACCAGGAGCTAGAAGGCAACGCTCAGAAGGCGCTTGCAGAGGGTCGGTTGGCACATCTGTTCATCTTCTCGCAAGCGTCAGAGGTGCTCGACCTGAAAGCATGTCCGGCTTGCGAGGACGTCAGAGATATCATTGGCCTCGTCAGCGGTACGCTGACGACGCCCGTGGAAAGCGACCGGCGTCACGAGCGGATTCAGAAGCTGGTTGCGGGCGATTTCGCAGAGGCCTCGCTCGCGTTGCGCGTCAGCCTATTCCTTGAGGCTGTGGCATCGACACCGTCGTACTCTTTCGCGCCGGGGCGCGTACCGGACTTGGCAGAACGAGCTGGCTTCTCGGCGCCGATGGGTCAGGTCCTAGTCGGCCTCTTCACCGTTGGCAGCACGACCGAGAACCCTTTAGGAAGCTTGCGCGACGCCCTTCAGAAACTTCCCCAGAAGTCACACGCCGAGCTGCTGAACGCCGTCGCCCAGGCGGAGGCGGCGCTGAGAAGCGACGTCAAGACCCTGTGGAACGCCGCGGGCGGCAAGATTGAGCGTACGCACTGCCGTGACGCATGGCATCGCTTCATGTCGTTCGCACAACCGGTGTTCAGCGAACTCTTGAGCAGACCCGACTGGGACGACTTGCGGCGTTTGGACGGGTTGTTGGCAGAACACGCCAAGACTGCCGACAAGATGCAAGTGAAGTTCGGGGATCGCCATCGGATGGACCGCGCAGCGGAAGGACTCGTATCCAAGGCGCGGGCAATTGTCACGGCACGCAGAGCGGCCGCGCGTCGGGGCCGGGCGCTGGAAGGCCACGGTGTGCCAGAACTCGTCGAAGCGTTGCAGAAGCTGCCCCGCAGCGACGCGTCGGGACCGGATGCTTGCTTCGTTGCCCTTCTTGATCGCCTCATCGACAAGCGCGAGAGCGACAACGACCACCCCGGGGTCTTTCAGTTGGTCGAGTTCCATAGGCGACCGGCGCTGCTCGAGACCGTACCCGTGCTCTCGATCCCAGACGCCGCTGCCCTTGACGCGGGCATCTTCTCCGACCCTGTCTCTGCAGCCTGCCACCTGATCTTCGACAAGCCGCTCGACGCGGATGGCACTGTCCCACTCTCGAAGTACTTGCGGAGCATTGGACGCGAGGACCTTCTCGCGCATGTGCAGCCTAAGTCGGACACAGACGCGAAGTTCGCAGCCGACGCGTTCGGAAAGGCCCAAGCGAATACGGCGCGGGTGCTTGCGCATGCGCGCACCGTGGCCGTGGCGGTCAGCGGCATGGCGCACCCCGCGACGCTCGCTCTGGAGGCGGCGGTGGGCGAGGCGGAGGAGTTGGCAACCGCTGGCGATGCGCACGAGGCAAAGCCCGAGTTCCTCCTCGCATGGCTGCATGAGCTCGCGGCATTTGGCAAAGCTGCGATCGACGAGTCCATTCCGGCATTGCGCGGCACATTCGCTCGTCGGAGTCCAACGACGGACGAGAACTCTAGGTTCGAACAGGCTTTGGCGACCGGCCACTACTCGGATGCACTTGCACTCGCGCACGGCGAAGGGGATGCGCCGGTGGTGGAAGACCGTGCCACCCTGTGGAGGCTGGCCGCCTCCAAGGAGTTCCCGAACCCCCGGCGCACGTTGCACGAGGTGCAGGGCCCGCACGCGGAGTTGTGCCGCGCGTGGCTAGGCGCATTTCGTGACAGCAGCGGCGCGGAACGTGTGCGAAAGCTCTTCGTATCCCTCGTGTTCGACGATGTCGCTCGCGGGAAGAACGTCCGGGAGCCAAAGGCCCGTCCGGAAGTTCTCCTGAGCATGGAGCCCGTGCGAACAGCCATTGCAAGAGCCGGCCTGAACCCGTCATTCGTGCCCCAGATCACGGCGTTCCGCGACATAGCGATCGCAACGCCGCCGGTCGCACCCACAACGAGCACCTTTGTGCGCTCGACGATGGAGCTTCTCGCGAAAGGTGGCGATGACAGACTGACGGTGATTCTGGCCCCACAAGTCTCGAACACGGTGCGAGAACAACTCCGCGAGGAGTTCCGCCGGCGGGGGCGACGGGGCGTAGGCATCGTTGATGACCTGGACCTCGTGCGGCTACTCAATCCTGGCCGCCAAGAAGCGAATTCAATTCTCTCGCTACTGGAGATCGTGCTCGAACAGCAGCCCAAGTGGTCCCAAGTCAATCCGTTCGAGTCGCATGAAGGGCAGCACACCAAGCAAGAGATGTTCGTCGGGCGCAGGGACGAGGCACTCGCGCTGACTCAGCGCCCGCTATACTCCAGGCTGTTCTCAGGTCGACGACTTGGCAAGAGCGCTCTGTTGAAGCACGTCTACGACTCCCAAGAGAAGGCGAACTTGCCCTCGGGAAATCGGCTACGGGTGCTCTACGTACCAATCGTCGGCCTCGACAGCGAGGACGCGGTCGTGCGGAAGATCGTTAACGCGTTCGAAGCCCTCGGGTGTCCGCCGCCACGCTCGGTAGATCCTGCCGAGCGGCTGAAGGAGCTGGTTGACTCGTACCTACGGGCGGAGCCCAAGGGCAGCGTTCTGGTCTTCTTAGACGAAGCCGACATGTTTGTCGAAGCGCAGATCGCCCGATATGACGACGCTCGCGAAAAATCTCTAACCTGGAAGATACGATCCGAGATCGAGCACGAGCGCGACTCGCGCGATCTTCCACGAGTACGCTTCGTCTTCGCAGGCTATCGGGCCACTCACCGAACCGAAGGGGCATGGGCAAACTGGGGCGATGTGCTGCGGTTGCGTCCACTGTCAAGGAGTGATGCGGCTCGACTGATCTCGGGCCCGCTGGCACGGCTTGGCATCAATGCATCCTCGGAAGCGGCTTCGATCGCGTATAGGTGCGGCTACCAACCGGCGGTGCTGGTCCGTTTTGGCCAGCAGCTGCTCGAGCATCTCGACAACACGGTCACGCCCGCCCGCAGGGATTCGATCGTACTGACGCCGGAACTGGTCGCACTGATCTACCAATCGCCCGCGGTGCAGCAGGAAATTCGAACCATCGTTTGGAACAACTTCCAGGGAAACCCATTCGGGCAGATCGTGTTCGCGGCCTTGCTCCTGGAGTTCGCGCGGATTCCCCCCGGAGCAGCACTCGATGACGCGCCGACGCGTGTACTTCAGCGACTACGGGGCCTGGTGCCTACCTTCATGTCGGACGAGTCGCTCGACGGGCCCGCTGTGGATCGGATCGCGCGAACCCTGCGCGACTTCGTGGACCGCTCCTTGCTCGACGAGGCTGAGTTGACCACCCGGAGCTATCGGCTCCGATTTCCCCATCAACTCAGCGTCCTGCTCCAAGAAGACCAAGAGGCCATCATCCGCCGAGAAGCCGCGGGACTTGGTGGCCAACGGCTGGATGCGATTGACGAGGTACGTTCACTCGTGCCCCGTGTGGCCCTCGAGGACGTTTCGTACGCTCTGTCAAGCGACGGATTCGCCGCTGCCGTGGTTGCGAGTCACTGGCCCGAGGCCATCGACCAGCGCGCCGCAAGCGTTGCCGCTCGACTTGACTTCGTCGGGAACGCCGTCGCGGATGGCTGCCTTCTGCAGGAGGGGAACCCTCAGCTCTTGCTGGACCGGCTTGTAGTCACCAACGCATCACCGGAATCTGCTGAGCGCGTGTTGCGCTCGCGCGAACAGCTTTCCAGCGCAGAGCATCCCTTGTTCCTCGGAGGTCTGGACCTCCTTCGATGGAGCCTGCGGCGGGGTGATGGCGTGGAACTCGCAAACGTGCCCCGCCTCACTCCCGTGAAGCTTCGCTGGTGGCTCGAGCGTGTGAGGGAGATTAGCTGGTCGGGCGCAAGCCCTCTTCGGACTTTCTTCGACCTTACGGGGGGGATTCCGCACCTCGTCGCGCTGCTCGATCGTGAGCTCGACAAAGTTATCGGTTTCGAGGGCGCATCCGCTTCGGCCGAGCAAATCGAGCGAACCCGGGCTGCATACGAGAACAGCTTCGAGCGCTGGACGAGGGAGCTCGCTGCTGGCGATCCTGCTACGGCTCTAGACCGGCGTGAGCAGGAGCTTCTCGTGATGATCGCGCTTGCGAGCGACGAGGCTGCCTCGTCGACCGACGACACCAGGGCGTTCTTGCTCGAGATGCTCGCTGCGCCGACGGAGTACTCCGCGTTCGTCCCAGGGTTGGACGCATGGCCGGGCCTGTGCGCCGATGATCGCGTCGCGCTCGACGTGCTGCTGCGTTCAGGACTCCTGCCGACCGAATCCAGAGCGACCAGAAACGATCCTTTTGAGCGGCTCCACCCACTAGCCCCAGCCGACCCGGCGCGGCGCATCGCGTCGGTTCTCAGGCAATGCCTCTCGACGTGACCCTGGGCGGCCTCCCTTGGCGGTGGAAGCTGAAGGATGATGATGCCGTCGAAGACTGGCTGTGCCGGCGCCCATGGCTCGCAAACGGCGGCGTCGCCATCGTGCAGGCACCGGATGACCAGACGGCCACGGCTGCTGCGCTGGAACGGGCGGTCTTCTCGGCGGATTGTGGACTCTCAGACGTACGGGTCGTATCTCTGCCAGCGAACTCCGAAGACCTGTTCCGCATTCTCGTTTCCTGGCTGAACACGTCACACGAGCGCCCGCGCGAGATTGCGCTTGCGCTAGCCGCCGACCTCGATGTGCGCCCGGCGGTATTCGTTGTGGATGCTCGCGGAGCTCGGACGAACAGGCGCTGGGCAGAGGACGCCGTCACGCTCTGCGACCTCGCCGCGAAGCTGGAGGTTTCGCGATGCCCCACAATCGTGGTCCTCCACCTGCGGGGGGAGTCGCCGCTGCGCGGCCGCTACGACCTGCACCGGGGTTGGCCCGTGGGCCTCGCGCGCTCCATCCTCGAAGATGGACCCACCAACCTGTGGCAGAGCTACGTCCACCTTAGGCTTGCTTGGGAGACTGGTGGCGTCGTTGATGACAGTGTCGAGTGCGCCGCAATGGTGGGCGAGCTATGCCCCGAGAACGACGACCTCCTCGAGGATACGCTCAACAGGTTCGCGACGTCGAAGCTCAGTCTGCTCCCAGCGCCCGAAAAAGACGCCTGGATGCACTACGTCCAGCAGCCAAGCGCGGCGGAGGCGCCAACAGTATTCGGCTATCCCGAGCACGCCGATGGTCGCCTGACGCCGTTTCCATGGCTTGCCAGAGCGCTGCTCCTGCAGCACGCGGCAAGCGGCAACATGGTTCGTGCGCTGCGCTCGGAAATGACTTGCCGCCCAATCGCCGAGCAAGTGCTCAATAGGTGTTTCGCAGTCGAGGCCAGCCTTCGAGGACGCCTACCGAGTGAGCTGCCGGCGGCACCCGATGACCTGCAGAGAGCCTATGAGCGATTCGCGGCACGTGGCGCTCTCGGCCCGTCCCTCGAAGCCGAGCTCTACCCGTCAGCACACCCCTGCCCGCCCCGCGATGCATGGGACTTCGCGTCAGTTGGCCTGATCGCGAAACGGGTCAATGCAACCGGCGCGATCAAGTGGAGCGATCTCGACAAGCTGCGCATTCTCCGCAACGCGGCAGCGCACTGCCATTATATGGGGTGGAGGGCTGTTCTTACGGCACGTGCGACGCGCAGCCTTCTTTCGTGAACGCGTGTTCCGGGGCGAAACCAACCAGACGCGGGCCCCAGTCTGGGCATAGTAAACGCCTCGCCGTGCCGGCACCCGGGGCTCGCCGGGGCTGCCGGCGCGCCTGCAGCGGGGGCTGCACCCGCACCGGGCTCAGCCATCATCCCTGGCCGGGAGCCGGGCTCACGGGCTCGCGCGGCTTGGCAGTCCCGGGCATGCATGCCGCAGGGGGCAAAGCCGCCGCCCAGGCACGGGGCGGACACGGGACGAAGAACGACCCTGACGGCGCGCGTCATCGTCCAGCCCGCTCGCTGTTGTTGATTATGATTGACATGTGCGACCTGGGCGCGCATTGTTGGTGCCTGAGGTTTCTTCCACCCGAAGGACCCGAGGACACCATGGCCAACGAATCGGAGCCGAAAGAACCAGCAGACGACGGGATGGTGACCGGAACCACCACTGCCGCCGCGAACGTCGTCCATCCCAGCGTTGCCGTCCGCGCTGTGATCGACCCAGGCGTGCTGGATGAAGGCCGCCTCTACGCGGAGGCGCTCAACCAGACCCAACCCATCGCGACGCCCGGGGCAGATGCCCTCCGCATCGCGGAGGTGGTTCGCGATGGCACGGCCCGCCCGAATGGTCTTACCCAGACCGCAGCCGAGCGGATGGCCACGTCGGGACGGTCGCTCGATTCGTTCATCAACGCAGCCAACCCCGGCGGGAAGGCAGCCGAGGTGGTCGCGACCTCCGACTACCGCGCTCTCCACGCCGGGCAGGAGCCTGGGATCGTCAACCCGCCTCAGCACGTCGCTCAGAATGTCCGAGACATCCGCCTCGCGCCGGATGCGGCGAGCCGCAAGGATCTCGTCTTCGCGTTCGACACCAAGAGCGGCGAGGTGATCTGGAAGTACAACGGCCAGGTCAAGACCGGTGGTGCGCAGTACGTCTCGGAGACGCTCATCGAGATGGCGAAGACGCCCAGATACGGGAAGGTCGGCTACGTCGATGCTCGCTACGTCAACCCGGACGGCACGCCTCGGGTGGCGGCAGACGCATTCACTCCGGGGCAGGCGCGACGCCTCCTGGAGGCCAAGGTTCGCCTGCGTGGGATTCCGAACCTCGAGAAGCGCGCCGACCAGTTGATGGCAAACATCAAAGCCGGAAAGCTCGACGGCCTCGATCCGATCGCCCGTCAGGAGTTGCAGCAGCTCCGCGATGACATCATCGCCGCGTACCGCGCGCGCGGTGTCATCGGCCGCATCGGTGGCGGCGCGGCGATCGCGGCCGCATCAGCCGCCGTGGTCTCCCTCGTCGTGCAACTCGCGACGGAGGGCAAGGTGGACGCGAAGACCCTCGGCAAGTCCGCTGGCACCGGCGCGCTGTTCGGAGCGGGCGGTGCAGCCGCTGACGCAGGCCTGTACCACCTCGGCACCAAAGTCCTCGAGATGGCGCCTGAAGCCGCCAAGGAGTTCGCCAAGCAAGGTGTCGCCGTCGGCTTCTGCATGCTCGCGATCGGCACCGATCTCGTCTCCGAGATCAACGCCGCGCGTCGTGGCGATGTGAGCGTGACGGGCGCTGTCGGGGGCACGGCCGCAAAGACGGCCCTCGACCTCCTGCCGCTCGTGATGGCGCCGCTCGGCCTTGCCGGTCTTCCGATCCTGGTCGGTGCGCAGGTCGGGGGCCGCTGGCTCATCGGGAAGGCGCGCGAGGCTGACCGAGTGCTCGCACAGGCGATTGCAGCCGACCTCGCGCTCGCCGAGAGCATCACGAGCCGGATGGCTGTGTTCACCCAAGTAGCTGCTGACGTAACAGCCGAATGCGCGGATACCGATGCCCTTTTCAAGGACGTCATGGGCGGTGGTCTGCCCTCGACGCACCAGACGCTGCGTCTGGTGAAGAACTGAAACCCCAACCAGGAGAACGAGACATGAACCCCCTTGTGATTTGGCGCATCGTCGCAGCGGTCGGAGCTCTTCTCGGAATCGGTGGCGCGGCCTACGGCATCGACCAGCACCAGAAGAGGAAGCAGGAGCAAGCTGCGAATCGCGCTCGTCTCCAGCAAATCGAGGCTGAGCTTGCTCTGAAGGAGCAGCAACTCACCTCGCTCCACGCGTTGCTCGGCGACAAGAACGAGCAGGTGCGAGTTCTCGCGGCTGAGGTCGTTCGGCTTCGGAATGCCGCGAGTGAACTGAGGCGCTCGGCATGACGGAGCGCTCCACCGACGCAGTAGCCCTGTGGCTCCCGGTCGAGGAGGTGCAGGACACCCTCGCGCGCAACCTGTGGGCAGCGCGCGGTGCCCTCAGGATGTCGCAGGACCAGCTCGCGACTGCTGCCGGCGTGTCGCGAGCGACCGTCAACCAACTCGAGGGCGGGTCGACAGCGAAGGGCGATCCGCGTCTCTCGACCCTGGTGCAACTCGCAGCCGCGCTCGGGATCTCGCCCGTCTTCCTCATCCTCGGACGAGACGAACTCGACGCGATCACCGAGGCTCCCAAGAGCAAAGAGGTGAAGAACGTAACGTCTCACCTCACGGTTGAGGAGTTGGAGATGATGCGACGGCTCCTTCGCTCCGGTGTGGCGAAGAACCGAACGAAGGCAGTCGAGATGGGAGCGACGGCGGCAGCCACCGCGGGCATGACTGCGGGCGCGATCGCGGCTGCTGCGATCGGGACGGCGCTGTTGCCGGGCATCGGCACGGCCATCGGTGCCGTCATCGGCAGCACCTGGCTCTCCAAGAAGATGATCGACGAGAAGAAGAAGGGCGATGATCAGTGAATTTCGACGTGGGGGCATTCGCAAACGCGCTGAACCAGAACTACGCGCAGTTCGTGTCCTCTTGGGTTGCGCCGTTGGCTCGCGAGGGGCGCTCGGTGGCCGCCCGCGAGCGTCGTGGTCCGGCAGGCCGTGGTACAGCGGGAAACTGATGCCGACCTGCAACAGCGCGGAGTCGCTGGCGAGGGCGCGGGAGTCCCCGCGGTCGTCCCCGGTGCCGAGCGCGGAGCGGGCCCCGCTCCGGTACCGTAGCGAAATCCGCTGCCCGGCTCGCGGGGGACCCGTCGCCAGCTCGGCGACGGTGGGGCCGGGCGCCGTGGCGCCCAACACGTCACCTAGCGTGGGCTCGTCGAGATGCGCATCGCCCTCGGCAGCGGCTGGCAATATTCTGGAAACGGCTCGTCACGTCGCAACCGGCCGCTGTGTCGAATCAGGATGCCCCGACAAGATGGGCTGGCGATAGGTCGTCCTCCCGTTTCCACTCTATTGCCACCCACGCCGTTGCCCCACGTCTTCTCCCGTCGTTTTTCGTCGTGGCGAGCAGCTCGCTCACCCCCGCGAGATCACTCGTATCGCGCGTGATCGACCGCGGTTGGTGCGGGGGCTCTGCGAATCTGCCCGCCCCGACAAAAACCCTCTGGAGAGTCAAACAACGCCTGGGTGAGGCG
>Ga0154020_10008336_pt1 | contig 12017 bp, 9 predicted proteins | sample Klosneuvirus_201_FD_109709 | JGI IMG/M metagenome (GOLD analysis project Ga0154020, IMG submission 109709) | Active sludge microbial communities from wastewater, Klosterneuburg, Austria - Klosneuvirus_20160825_MG | ecosystem: Engineered > WWTP > Aerobic digester > Activated sludge | place... | reverse complement strand
CCTCCATGAAAAATCAAACCCGCGTTCCGCAGATCATAAATTCACTCCGGCAAACCATTCGTAAGTCTCAACCAAAAAGCAAGTGAAAACTTATGGCCTATAACGAGGGCGTTGCCCTGGGCTGACTTATGGCTGGCCCGTTGGGCCGGAACGCAAACTGGATTTCATTCAAACGCTGCTGGAAACGCCGTAGTTCAGGATCTGCCTGTGGTGCGCGACAAATAGCAGTTTTGGGGAAATTTGGTCTGTTTGATTGGGTGTGTTTTTGTTCCGTTGCGTCCACACCACACCAGATTTCAGGAGGGATCCGTTGGGAACGAAAACTCTGGACGAAATGACGACGCCGACAAAGGTCTTCAAAGATTTTTCGCATGCGTCATCGCATCTCTTCAAGGCCCGCCTGTTGGCGGACCCGCAATGGACCGAGTCTCTCGGTTTGTGCGGGAAGACTCAGCCGAGAATCAAGCAGACTCCTTTGGGAGGTATTGCACGAAATCCGAGAACGCTCATTGGCCTATCTTCGGATTTCCGGCTATCACGCGACGGCGGCCGGTGAGGCAAAATCCAGGCTGGCGTCGTTAAGAACGAGCGATTCGACTCGAATGATGATCGATCAAATTGTAGAACTGGTGCGTGAACAAAGTGAAGGGCTGGAAGTTGGCCAGAGCTATCCCGCCAGTACCGAGATTCTGGAATCGCTGATCGGAAAAGGCAAACAGATGCAATTCCAGAACAGTTGCCAGGGCTTCACAAAAATGCCTGCGGCAATGAGTGCTGTGGTTAGCGAAATCGACGAACCATTCGTTGCCGAAGCCCTCGAAACTGTCCGAGAGCAGGATCTGCGAACCTGGGCTCGCAACACCGTCGGACTCACCCTGGCCGCAATCCGCAGGATCGTTCCCGGTGGAACAAAAGTCACCTATACTTCACGTGGTCCAGACTGAGGTACTTTCTTCCATGTCCCTTCTCCCCCTGGCAAGGGGGAGAAGGTGGACGACAGGACGGATGGGGGCTGATTGGGCGTTAATATGATGAACCGGAAAACAGTGGATTCTTCCCCCTCACCCTAACCCTCTCCCCCGTGGAAAACGTGTCAAGTTGGAAAATCAATTGCGGGACCGATTCCCCATTGCGAACCGGCACGCTTCATCGCAGTGGAAAACGTGTCAAGTTGGAAAATCAATTGCGGGGGAGAGGGGACAATCGCAAGAAAAGCCACAGCTTCATTTCTAACCGCGTGAAGTATAAAAAGATTTTCACCAGATTGCTATTTGTCGCGCACCCCAGTCTGAGCCCATCGCGGCGGTGGCCACGAACACGAACACTCCTGCGACGCTGTCGTCGGCGAATGCGGTTGTGCTCGATTATTGCACTGCGGTGAAATCGTGGTCTCGATTGCGTGGCTGAGGAACTGCCCTTGATTCGCGGGCATGTGGAAGTCGTGCGTTCCATTGCCGCGACTCTCGATCCGACACAGGGTAACTGCGAGTTCCGCCGCCACCGCCATGCGGGTGTGCGAATCGTGCTGGAAGGCCCGTCGATGATTCACGCTCTGGATCTCCACCAGCGTCACCCGGAACCGCTCACCTCCACCGACCTGCTGCCCTTTCGCGACGCGACTCCTCACATCACCAACTCCAGTCGCTCCAACGCCGGTGCCTCATGCGGAGAGCACGCTCCACAAAGAAACGACCTCGACTTCTCGACGAACTCGAACCCGCTACAAAGACTCATCTTAGCCTGACAGCGGGCCGATTTTTAGACGCATGGTGTACCCGCGCGATGCGGAGTCGCATCGAGCCGATGCAGTCGCTGGCGAAGACACTTCGCAGAAAGCGTGAACTGTTGCTCAACTGGTTTCGAGCGGGCGGCAGGCTGTCGTCCGGTGTGGTTGAGGGATTCAACAACAAAATTTTCTGCACGGGGGATTATCTTATGCGGTGGGTCCACTTTCTGCGCCGATTGAGCTCCCGAAGTGGGTCCGATTTGCAATCCGTTTTCCGGTCATGGCACGGAATTGACCGTAAACACATGGCTGCCCCAGGCGGGCAAACAGACATACAATCCGTTCGATGCAACGTCGGCTCCATTTCGGTCGTAGGTGTCGGTGCCTATCAGTTCCTTAAAGCGGATTTCGCCGGGCAAATTGCTGAACGGCAGTCGCACACGAGTCTGACTCTGACGATCGGAATAGTTGACGACAATCAGGATCCGTTCGCTGTTCGACATCTCCCATGCATAGGCGATGAAGTTGTCATTTGATCCATCGCCGTCCCATGCAGGGCGGCATTCGACGAGCCGCCATTCACCGTCACGCAGGACTGGATGCTTCAGGATGCCGAGCAGACTTTGATAGAATTCAACCAGCGACGAATCGACTGGCTCGGCGGGTGCGCGGACCAGGTGAGGTGAAATGCGTTTGTGGCGTCCTTCGAACTGGCCCTGATGGAAAAAACGCAGGCCGGGTGACAGGAACGTGACCAGCGCAGCTACTTTTTGCTGGGTGGTGTTAAACGCTGCTGCTGCGCGAGGTTCGTCGTGATTTTCCAGAAACCGAGCCAGGTGGTCCTGAAAATCCAGCCCGGCGAACATGTGTTCTCGAGCCGGACGAGCGTGGCCTTCGCGCAGGCGGTCGTACAGGCATTTGTCGTAGCAGTAATCGAATCCCTGCTGCTGCAGAGTCCATTCGAGATCCCAGTAAACTTCGGCCATGAACACAAATCCAGGTGATTTTTCCTGAACGCGCGGAATCGCGCGAGGCCAGAACGGTTTTGAATCGATGCCCCAGGTTCGTTGAAACACCTCGGGCAGCACTAGCATGGCCATATCGCAGCGTACGCCATCACACTGGCCGGCAATGCGAGTGAGTTCGCCGATCATTGCCTCCTGCAGAGCGGGATTGCCGTAATTAAGTTGCACGGTGTCAGGCCAGCCTGAGAAGAACGGGTCGCGGCCGTGCGCGAACAGCCGCGAACCGGTTTTCGTCGGGACACGAAAGTAGTTCTGCGGCGTGCGAGTCAGGTCAATTTCGCTGCCGCCGACGAAATAATCGGGATGCTCAGAGACCCAGGGATGATCAGGTGCCATGTGGTTGGGAACGAAATCGAGCATAAGTTTGAGGCCGCGCTTCTTCAGCCGCTCCCGCAGTCGAGCAAGTGCCGCGTCGCCGCCGAGATCGCCATGCACGGTGTAACTCGTGATGGCGAACCCCGAGCCAGCGATGTCGTCGTCAGTCAGGTCCGGCAATGTCTGTTCAAATTCATGCCGCCATTCGGCATTCGACCGCGAAATTTTCTGCGCGAACGTGCCGGTCTGCCAGACACTGAGGAACCAAATCCAGTCAAAGCCTTGTGCGGCAAACTCGTCGAGTGCTGAGTCTGGAATGTCATCCAGCCTCGCGCGGCGACCGAGCGTGCCGGACAACTCGGTCAACCAGACACGCGTGTTGATTTGGTACAGTGATGGATAGCGGGGAGAGGACATCAGGATTCCTTGCGGCCTGTAGTGAGTGCTGGAGAAGGGGCATTCCCTGTTGTTGTCGGACTTGTCCCAGTTGCGGCATGAGCCCATGCGTTCTTGTCTGACTCAAGCGCCTGCTCTGGCGAGAGCGAAGCAAACAAGTGCAGGCTCCGGGCAATAACGCCGGTCCAGCCGGTTTGGTGGCTGGCTCCAAGGCCCGCCCCGTTGTCGCCGTGGAAATACTCGTAAAACTGCAGGCAATCGCGCCAGTGGGGGTCGTTTTGAAACTTCTCAGCTCCGCCGAACACCGCTCGCCGACCGTGCTCGTCCCGAACAAACATGTGCGCCAGGCGACGCGAGATTTCTGCGGCGACTTGATACAGCGTCATCATGTGACCGCTGCCGGTCGGGCATTCGACCTGGAACTTGTCTCCGTAGTAGGAGTAATACTGCAAGAGTGCGCGGATGATGAGCGAGTTGACCGGCATCCAGATCGGGCCACGCCAATTGCTGTTTCCACCAAACATGCCACTGTCTGATTCGGCTGGCAGGTAGTTGACTCGATATTCCTGACCGCCAACGTGCGTCACGAAGGGGTGCTGCTCATGGTAGCGTGACAACGAACGTATGCCGAACTCGCTGAGAAACTCATTCTCATCCAGCATCTTAGTGAGGACGCGACGTAGCTTCTCCTCGTTCAGGATCGAAGCGAGGCGACGGTCGGCGACGCCTGGTGCTCGTGAGTCATGGATGAACTCGACCAACTCGGGTCGCGCGGTCAGAAAATTGTGATAGCGTTCAATGATCTCGGGATACCGAGCGACGAGTTTTCCTTCAAAGACCGTGGCTGCGCAGAGTGGCAGTAAGCCAACCATTGAGCGGACTTTGAGTCGTTGCGACTCGCCGTTTGGCAGCTGCAATACGTCGTAGAAGAATCCGTCTTCTTCATCCCACATGCCGGTGCCACCGCCCGCATGAATCATTGACGAAGCGATCCACAGAAAGTGTTGTATGAACTTCAGCGACATCTCGGCATAAGCCGCGTCGTCGGCTGCCAACTCGGCTGCGATCTCAAGCATGTTCTGGCAGAAGAGAGCCATCCACGCGGTCCCATCGGCCTGTTCGAGATATCCGCCGGTCGGCAGTGGAGCACTCCGATCGAAGACGCCGATGTTATCGAGACCCAGGAAGCCTCCTTCAAATACGTTCTTTCCGCTGCGATCCTTTCGGTTTACCCACCACGTGAAATTCATCAGCAGTTTCTGGAAGCATTTCTCCAGCCATTTCGTGTCTCCCTGTCCGGTGCGGGCTTTTTCCAGGCGATACGTGAAGATCGTCGCCCAGGCGTGGACCGGGGGGTTGACGTCGCCGAAGTTCCACTCATAGGCCGGGATCTGCCCATTCGGGTGCATGTAGTGCTCGCGCAGCATCAGGCCAAGCTGCTGCTTACCGAAGTCGGGATCGACCATCGTGAGTGCGATCACATGAAACGCCAGATCCCACGCCGCATACCACGGGTATTCCCACTTGTCAGGCATCGAGATCACGTCGGCGTTGTACATGTGGTGCCAGCTGTCATTGCGCGGGCCATGTTTGCGACTGGCCTTGAATGGATCGCAGCCACGTTCTTCCAGCCATTTGTTGATGTCGTAGTAATAGAATTGCTTGGACCACAACATTCCCGCAAGAGCCTGACGCATCACGCGGGCTTCGTCCTCGCTCAGTTTTTTCGGCGTGAGTGCCGCATAGAACTCATCCGCTTCGCGCCGTCGCGAGATCATGACATCTTCAAACGACTGTCCAAATGGCCCTCCCTCCGGAGGAAGCGTCATGGCACTCGGCTGCAACTCGCTTAACCGCAGTCGCAGCGTCTTCGATTCCCCGGCAGGGACGGTGATGACGTACCGTGCGGCGACTTTGGTGCCGACCATTGCCGGATTCACGGCGTCCTTCTGGTCATGCACGACGTAACTGTTGATACTGTCCTTCACAAATGGCGTCGAATTTGGGAAGCCGAACAGCCGCTGCGTGTTGGATTCGTTCTCGGTGAACAACAGCGTTGGCGCATCTTCGCAGTAAAAAAATCTCTGTCCGAGCTTAGGATGCGTCGCGGAGACGATGGCCAGTGAATCGGTCTGTGCCGCGCACTCCAACGTCGGTTTTTCGCTATTGTCGCCCCACGACCACGTATTGCGAAACCACAACGTCGGCAGCACTTGCAGCGTCGCTGCTTCCGGCCCGCGATTTGCCACCGTAATCTCGATCAAAATGTCTTCCGGCCCGGCCTTTGCATACTCGACGAAAACATCGAAGTAGCGGTCCTCGTCGAAGACTCCTGTATCGAGCAGTTCGTACTCCATGTCCAGCTTGCCGCGATCGCGATTCGACTGCACGATCTGGCCGTAAGGGTACTCCGCCTGCGGGTACTTGTAGAGATATTTCATGAACGAATGCGTCGGCGTTGAATCAAGGTAGAAGTAATACTCCTTTACGTCTTCACCGTGATTTCCCTCACTGTTGGTGAGCCCGAACAAACGCTCTTTGAGGATTGTATCTTTGCCGTTCCACAGGGCCAGCGCAAAGCACAGCAGTTGCTTGTTGTCCGAGATGCCACCCAGTCCGTCCTCGCCCCAGTGATAAGCGCGCGACCGAGCCTGATCGTGGCTGAAGTAATCCCAGGCGTTACCGCCTTCACTGTAATCTTCGCGGACAGTTCCCCATTGCCGTTCGCTGAGATACGGCCCCCATTTTTTCCAGTCGCTGGTGCCGTCCTGAACCTCCTGTAAACGCTGCTTTTCAGTCGTCATATTGAATACTCCGGAACCTCGCGAACAGGTAATCAAGGCTGCCATTTGTCCACTGATGATTGTATCACTCAGGACATACTCGACATACTGAGAGAGAATGCAAAGAAAAAGATTTTAAGCAATAGCGAATCACGATGGCTGCGTTTGCGAACGGTTTCCTCGGGCAAACACGATTGCCAGCGGTGCCAACACGATCAGCGACAGCAACGCAACGACGATCACCATGATCATGACTTTGGGATCGACAAAGTTTTCGCGAGCAACAAGCAGAGCGGCGGGTATGTTTCGCGCGGCAGCACCAAAGCCCATCACTCTGCGTGCCTCGCTCCGAGGCTGTGAAAAAATGGGTCTGGCGCCGAACTTCGCTACTGTTTTCGTCGGAGATTCGATTGGTTGTGAGGTGCCTGACCCAATTTTTTCACAGCCTCTCCCTGTGCCGCCGAGAACATATCCTGCAGCAAACGACAGACCAACAAACAATATGCTGACGACAAAAATCTGCAAACTCAATAACTCCAGCAGAATTTGAAAGTTCACCACCGGAATCAGCACCAGCGCGATGATCATGCTGACATTGCTCAGTCCGCTCACCATGGGACGCAGTCGCACAGCCAAAGATTCACGGCGCGCTTTAATGCACAGTCCGATACTCAGCGGCAGGATCATTGTTACGAGCAGCGACTGCGCGATGCCCATGGAATTGACTGAGACTCTGGGCAACATCAGCGGCAACATCAGCGGCATGTATGCCAGCGAGGCAAGCATTAGCAGGACCATCAGAGCCACTGAAAATGCGACGTCACCCTTGACCACTTCGATGATCTTTGGCAGGAACGGAGCTCCGGCCGCAGACCCCAGCAACAGCAGGCCGATCTTCGCCGGTTCACTGAGCGACAGCATTTTCGTCATCGCAACAGCCAGGACGGGCACAATGACAAAGTTGACGACCAGCGACAAGACGACGAGGCGAGTTTGTCGCAATGGTGCCAGAATCTGCGACACGGTCAGACTCAGGCCAACACTCAGCACGCATGAGACGACGAAGACCAGTAACATCAGGTCCGCAATCTGCTTCATGACGAACTCGACTTCTTCACAGTTTCTCACCCTGATTGGCGTCGGCATGACTGAATTGTCGGGAGGAATCCTACAGCGGTTCGATTCTCTCACAAGCCAAATCCTTCCACAATGGATTTGACTGACGGAAACCGCCTGAATTCAGCGGTGCATCATGTTTCATCATGCAGAACTTTCCGTTCCAGTTGGACAAGCCAACCGGGGCGGCCTCGGGTTCGCTAAGCATCGAGCGAAAAATAAGTGTCGCCTTTCGCTCCGCGAAAGCTCCGAATACGCTGCTTTCGCGGAGCGAAAGGCGACTCTAAGAAACCGCTCGATGCTCATTACAAATCTTCCGCTCGTGCCCGGTGAGCTGGCAAGAGGCGAGATCAATTGTCACCTAAATTTTTTTCGCCGGATTGCTATTTGTCGCACAGCCCACGCTGCGACTATCTTACTCCCGTCGGTTTTGCAAACGGCGGCTAGCGTCCAATGGCACTCGATTTGAAAGTACGGCAGGCTTCCAGCCTGTCATTGAACGAGATTCGACAGGCTGGAAGCCTGTCGTACCTTCGTGATTCACCCAAATCGAGTGCCATTGGGCTAGCGCCTTGCCGCTCACATGGTCATCGAGCGATTCCAAGCAGCCAGATTGAGCGACTCCGCCATTGCAGATGACAGACTTTTCCCCGGAAGGCTATCTCGTGTCCGATCCCCAAACCAGCCCTTTTGTCGGAGCAAACGGTGAACCCCTGCTCCGCAATAGCATTACCGCGTTTCTCGACATTCTTGGCTTCTCGCAATTCTGCGGCGAGCACACAGAGATCGACAAAGCTCAGGATTTGCTGCAGCGAATCGCAAATGCAATCAGCAATGCCCGCAATTTTCTGCGGAGTTCCCGGTCGGAAGACGACGAGTCCTTCGTCCATCGAGGTGTGGTGAAATTCTTCAGTGACAATTTGCTGTATGCACATGCCTGTGAAACAGACGCCGATGTCGTCATTTCGGCAAAGCTGGTGTCGCGCTTGATTCAGCAGTATCAACTGGCCATGGCACTAAACGGATTCTTTGTTCGCGGCGGCGTAACCCAAGGCCTCATCTGTGTGACGGATGACATCATCAACATGTTCTGTTTTTGGCATCGGGATTCACCGGATTGTCCGAGCGATGTTCGAATTGTGCGAACCGATGAAGAGTCTGTGATTCGTCGCTGGACCGAGGTTTCTCATCCTGCTTGATCGCAACTCAGAAATACGTCCAGATTTGTGCGCGCATGAGTAGCCCACTTCCTCCGGCGATAAACCCCGTCCGATCCTGTTGAGCGGGAGAATCTTCGACCTGGGAGACGTCCATCGTAAACCTCCAGTCGGACTTTCCCTTAACATACCAGTTTACACCGCCCGCACACTCAGAGCCGTTCCCATACGGCCCAAGAACAGCCGAGCCACGACCAAAAATCTCCAGGGTCTTCGGTATCACGAATGTCCCTGCCTGCACAAAAAAGCCGTGATCGAAAACTGATGTACTCTGAAGTGAGCCATTTCCAGAAATGTTGTTCAGCCATCGAAAGAAGTATTCCCCTGAAAGGCTACACCCCCGGTGCTTCAATCCGGCATGAATCGTATACAAAGTGAGATCAAACTGATTGACTGTCACGCCTGGCCCCAGAGCCCCCTCTTCCACTAATTTCGTCCCGTCCGACAAACGAATAGCAGTCTGTTCCGGCCCCGGACCCAGCGTGGGGGCAGCATCCTGCCGGCTAAACGTTAGCGCCTGGCCAACTCGCACAACAGGTTCGGAATGATACGCGATATCGGAGAAACCTGGGCCGAATTCTCCAAGTGGCTCCCACCACAGCATTCCGGAATAGACCAGATTAGTATCAACTTCCGAAGCGCTCAGATTGAATGTATTAAATCCGTTGCCAATCAACGTGTGGTAATGAAAGCCAGGAAAAAGTTCGCCATCGGCCCAGATGCCCGCTGTCATGGATGGTCTGAAAAACGTGGTGGCCAGAGAGCGCTCGGCCCCTAACGTCACCCGAGAACTCTCCTGCCATTCCCATGTTCCAGGAACTTTGCCGAGGCCGTACGCGACGTTAAACGCCGGATCAAACGGGTGCCGAACCCATGCCATCAACATTTGGATTTGCTGGTCCGCAACCGTGTTGTAATCAACGTTGGCGTAGTACTCGAGCAAAGGATCGATGGCGTGCCCTGATACGATCAGCCGCCCCCGGTTGATGTCAAAATCATTCCGCGAAGGAGTGGCCACGGTGCGACCTGCAGCGTTGATCATAGACGGCTCATTGCTGGCGAAGCCGGTATAGCGGAACTGGTTCTGCAGATTGACCTTCAACTCGAATGGAGTTCGCTGCGGATTCTTCGGGCGAAGCGTCCATCCATTGTCGTAAGTAACGCCGTGCGAAAAAGGTGCTTCTGCATTGAGGAGCGATGAATGCGATTCGGAAGTACTTTGACTAGCGGAACGTCCTTCCAGAGCGTCGAGCTGACTCTGGAGACTCGAAACGATTTGTTCGAGTTCGCTTACTCTGGTGTCATGCGTTCCGTGCATCTCCTGTAGCAGTTCGTCGCCCAAACCGGAATTCCGGGCGACCAGCAGGAGTATGAACACCAATCGACGAAGCATTGCCGCGCTGCCTTAGTTCAGCCAGAGATATCATCACGCGGACGATCCCACGAATTGCAACGCCCTCACATCAATCTCGGCAAGCCAAGCTGTAAAGATTTAACGATTACATCGACTTTGACGGGGAAAACGGGCTTTTCTCAACGTCCTGAATGCCAGCATCCAAATTGGATCGCGCCATATTTGTCCGAAGTAGTAGTCCGAAGCGTAAGCAAGGGAATGATTTGCGTAGAATCCCTCGCTTACGCTTCGGGTTACAAAAACGCTCGGATTTCTCGAAGAGTGGCGATGCACAAATAATTAGACTTTTGCAAGTTTCTCCCACATGCGGAATCCTCCCACGAAAGCGAGGGCGTTGTCTCCGAGGCGGCAGCCTTGCGGAAGTGTTTTCAGCTTTTTGGCGTTGCCACCTCCGAGCACCACATCATCGGGATGGAGAACATCGATCATCCGCGCCACGAGGAATTCAACATGCTTCTGCCAGCGCTCCTTTCCCAGACGCGCCAGGCCTCGCGCCCCAACGTAGTCTTCATATTCACCCTTTCGGTATGTGAGATGCGCCAGTTCCATCGGCACGACAACACCTTCGGACACAATCGCCGAACCAAGTCCGGTGCCGAGCCCTAAAAAGAGCATCAGTCCATCCTGATAACTACCCAGAGCCTGCATCGCCGCGTCATTCATCAATTTCACTGGGCAACCGAAGGCCGCTGGAAAATTAAAACCGACCCAGGCCGGAGCAAGATTGTGCGGTTCAGCAACAATGCGTCCACGATGAATGATGCCTGGGTAACCCAGCGAGACGGCGTCGTACTTCCAGTCCCCTGCCAATTCCTTGACACCACGAACCATTTGTTCCGGGGTCATGGATTCGCCAGACTGAAACCGCCGGGGTCCAGACTCACCGCTGGCAAGAATCTTGACGTTCGTTCCACCGACATCAGCCACCAGAATATTCACAAGCAGTTTCCTTGATTTGTCGCGAGACGGCGTTCCGATACGGGTGTCTTCGCACTTCAATGTCCCAACTCAGAATCACGAATGCAACAAAGACCCCGGGCATTTTGCAAACTCGAAATCCGGTGGTCAGAACCCTGATTTCGTTATACTTCACGCGGTGCAGACAGAGGTACATTCAAACGCAACGTTTTCCATGTCCCTTCTCCCCCTCACCCTAGCCCTCTCCCCCGTGGAAAACGTGTGAAGTTGGAAAATCCATTGCGGGGGAGAGGGGACAATCGCTTGTTCCTGGTTCACGCATGGAATCTATTGTACGAAATTAACGATTGTAATCTTGAACTGCCAAATGGCAGAGGTATCATGCAGCCTGATTCGAGCGGTTGCTTGCCTTCACGACATTTCTTTTTTGGGGGAACAGCGTGATGCCAAATTTACAGGAAAATCCAACACTGCCCAGCTCTGAATGTATTTTGCCGGAAGATAGCCTGGTGACGCGGATCCGCCAACACCTCGAAGAAAAAACCTGTTTTCGCGGGCGCACTGGTGTTTTGACGATCGAAAAATCCGGTGAAACGATCGTGCTTTCCGGCAGATTGCCATCGTTCTATCTAAAACAGACTCTCCAGGAATCCATTCGAAAAGTACCGGGCGTGCGATACATCGACAACCGAACGCATGTGACATAATCTGTTCCGCTCCAGCAACGAAGTGGGGCGGTGTTCAAAACCAGGATGGCGCAGAGCCACACTGTTCAAACTCGACAATCGCCTGCTCCACAGACTGTCGGCGACTGAGATGCCCTACCTGTTCTTCCAGACCCACCGCCCGCAGTACGTTGCGTAAGTTCGAGTGAGCTTCAACCAGACGCAACTTCACGCCACGCTCGGCGAGGTCCTGCTGAAGTCTGGACAAAACGCGAGCCCCCGCGACATCGCATTGAGGGGAATTGGACAGGTCGCAAATAACGAGCCGCAATGGTGTCGTTGATTGAATCTTCTTCCACACGATGTCACGCACGTGATCGACATTAAAGTACAGCAGTGACGCTTCGACACGGAAGATCAAAACGCCTGGAACCGTTTCATT
>Ga0154020_10008334_pt1 | contig 12018 bp, 11 predicted proteins | sample Klosneuvirus_201_FD_109709 | JGI IMG/M metagenome (GOLD analysis project Ga0154020, IMG submission 109709) | Active sludge microbial communities from wastewater, Klosterneuburg, Austria - Klosneuvirus_20160825_MG | ecosystem: Engineered > WWTP > Aerobic digester > Activated sludge | place... | reverse complement strand
TTGATAAGTATCGGGTGATATTTCTTTACCATATAATCCTTCCTTAGTAATAAAATCCCAATTTAAAGTAATTTCGTTAGAATTATTATTATTTTGTGGATTTTTATTATTTTTAGCTTTATCCATTATATATTTAATGCTTGTAATAAGAAAACCAGCCGTACCCATGGCAGGATCTGCTATTGTTTCAATAGTTCCGTCTGGAAATACTTGAGGATCTAATAATTCTACTATAAATTTCTTAATTGGAGGGAGAGTGAAAAATTGTCCCAAATTGCTATTAGTTCCCGTCGCTTGAATTACATCTTCATATGCATGACCTAAAATATCATATTCAGTATTAAATAAATCATACGAATTTAATTTATCTATAAGTCTTCTAAAGGTACTTTTTTGTTTAATATCAAAACCTCCATTAGATTGGAAAATAGTTTTAGTTTTAGGATGTTTTGATAATATTTCATCCCATAAATCTTTAAATAAACTGAGTAAATCTTCATCTTTTTCTTTAGAAATATTACTAAATTTAACGAGAGATAACTGTTCATTGAGACGTCTTTTAATGTCTTCATTAGAATTTCCTATAAATATATCTTCTAGTTTATAATCATAATCATCAATATTAATATTCTTACCTAAATGAGGTTCCATTAATTTTAAAGTTAAAAGATATGATAAATTCCTTAATGCTTTTTCTCCTACAAGAGCTTCTGCATCCCGTAATATATTCAAACAAGATTTAAATAAAATAACTAATTGAGTTTTATCATCTTTTGTTATATTATTTTCACACGAAGTTTTAATATGTTTGTTATAATCTACTTTACGAGTGAAGTCAACAAAACATTTATCACAGGTATATTTAGGCATTTGAGTACTTTAAAATGATATCAATAAACTTATGAATTTATATAAAAAATAATTCAATTTTTTAATTCAATTTCTTTATTCTTCGAACTATTTTAACTAACTCACTTAAGTCTTTCAATCCATAATAATCAGTCCATATACTCGGTGGGGGAAATTGTTTGTCTTTTGCATATAACTTGCTTATGACATCATATATTTTAATATTTATATCTCTATTAGTTCGTAGATATTCATTAACCTTAGTTTTACAAGTTTCCAAATCGTAATAAATTCTATCAATACTTAAATAATGTATCCAACCAATAAATGCGGATCCATAATATTCCTCAGGTTTAGATGGGAATCTCGAATCTTCGTCACATAACGCAGTATATTCTTCCTTAGATTTAAATCCATATTCTTTAAGTAATTTAACTGCTTTCTTGTAAGTTAACCCAAGATCCAAACGTTTGATAGTATTAAGTTTTAACTCATTAGTTATATATTCCACATACTCTAATTGCTCCTCATTCGGATGCGAGTTATTCGTTTTCTTTGAGTTATATACTTTTAATTTTTGTAATACGTCTTCATCTTCGCAACCTAGTTGGTATACTATTTCTTTAATCTTCTTAAAATCACGATTATCCAAGTCATATAACCAATTATCACTATAGGTAATGGGTATTATTACTTTATTAATCTTATCAGGTTCTTCAAACCTGAGTCGGCTTGCTCGTAATATCGATTGTACTATGCGAATATTAGAACTCATATTCTCAGCAAATACGATACCATCTAATAAAGGTAAATCAAATCCTTCGCCTAAGCAGTATACACATGTTAATATGCCAAACTCGGATTTTTTGAAGTTATTTAGTATTTCATCTTGTTGTTTTTTACTCTGATCACTTGTATAAGCAGCATAGTATAAGGGTTTATTTTCCGTAAAATTAGACATTTTACTTAATTCCGATCCTATTAAGTTGATTAATAAACTTGCGTTACTTTGAGTATTACAATATATCAATAAATGATGTGAATATCCTAACTCAATACTTTGCAAAGCTGCGATAACTGCGTTATGTAAATGTTCATTTTGATTGTTATTTTCTTCGGTATGTTGAGAAAATATTATAGTTTGTATAACATAATCGCATATAATTCCGTTTTTAATTCCCCAATAAGTATTACGAGTTTCTACTACTTTACCAAAGTATTCCTCGTTAGTATTGCTTATTTCGCTATTAATATTTTTAATAGTAGCAGTTAAAGATAATTGTTTCTTCCCTTTAATTTTTAACGCTTCAACATATTGTTTCTTATCATCATCAAATCCTTCCGAAGTTAAGTGATGTGCTTCATCTAATATTTTGAAATCATAACTAATGATATCTGAGTTAAACTTATATATTGACGAATAAGTGCTAATAATTATAACTCTCAATTCGCTTAATTTCTCTAAATCAAATTTGCCACGAGATGCAGGTGTTATAATTTTATATCCTTTAAACATTAAATTACAAACATCTTTCCATTGACTAACTAAAATAAGATTTGGTACTCCTATTAATATACTCATCGGGTTAAACTTAGATGCTATCCATAAAGATATTAAAGTTTTACCCATTCCACAAACTAAAACCAACATAGCTTTATCATTAGTAAGTAAATATTCATAAGTATTGTTAATTATTATTTCTTGATCTGAGCGAGGTTCATAATGTTTAACTTGAGTGGGTTTATTACTTTTGTTTTTATCTCGTTTAGTTCTACATAAGTCTGACCAATCTTCTAACTTAGTATATTTAATTCCTATATACTTAAGGTATGGTTCTATACCTTGTAATATCTTAGTGTCATAATATTCCGTAGCACTTCCGTATCTTTTATTTATATGACTAAATTTAGTTTTTATTAAATATTCTACGTTACGAGCATTAACTTCTAATATCTCTAGTACTAAAATAAATTTTGATATATATAATTCGCTAGTTTTATAAGTATCATTTCTCTCTTTTAAATTAGTACAGAAACCAAGTTTATAAACATTGGATGGTTCATATACTGGATTTGAACGTAAGTAAATGTAACCAGGCATTATTGTTTGAAATGTTTATAATATTTGGTAAAAAAATTCAATTTGTTTTGTAGAAATTATAAAATTGAATTTTATAACAGCTAGTTTATATAAGATTCGTAATAAAAATGAAATCGTTCCTATTACTTTTGTTATTAAGTGCCGAACTTATTTCGTTCACAAATAGTATTGAATATGGTAACAAACAAGAACTTACTATTTTATGTGAAACTATTTCAAGCAGTAAAGTAATACCTGATGAAATGGCTAATAGATTTGCTGTGCATTTAAATTCTAAGGAATCACAAGCTAATGCATTACCTTTATTAGGTATGTTATTAGGTATCGTATTAGCACCAGTAATAGCTCCATTATTTGCAGCACCAGGTTTGTTTGGAGCTGCAGCAGTGAGCAATGGGCTCGCTACTATAGGAGGAGGTTCTATTCTTTCAGGTGGAGCTGGTATGCTTGGGGGTCAAGTAATTATAGGTTTAAGTGGTGCAACTTTAGGTAGTTTAGTATCTTACGCATCTTATAAAGATAGTTATGCCGAATTTATGAAAACACAACCAACTAGATTTTACGATTCTATAACTTGGGGTGATTACGAAATACAAGGATACTTTAAGTATAATGGTGATACATTGTTGGATGGTCCTACTAAAATTTACAAACTTAATGTCTTAATATTTGATGACTATGTTCATTGTGATAGTACATTAAAATGTGAATTATTATATAATTACTAATTGTGATTATTTTTTAATCTTAAAAAAATTAAGTTGTTAAAATTTCGTTAATCATATTAAGCTTATTATCGATATTTTTGAGTTCCGTAAATTCTAGCAATTCTTCTTTTGTTAAGTTAACAACATTCATACTTTTAATAAGTAAAGCAAAATTTAACAAACTTACAATATCAGAGATATCTTTTTTAGATAGAGAATAACAATTATTTTCTAACTTTTTATCGTAGAAATAATTACTGACTAATCTTACATAATTTATATTATCATAACACTCATATTTAAACTCATCTACTAGATTCCATTCTTTAAGAAAGTTGCTAATATCCTTAGCTTTACTTAATTTAACATGGGATGTATTTTGAATATTTCTAAGGAATGAAACAGACATTATTATAATATTATAGTACGATATCTTAAATATAATACTAAATTATATTACAACATAATCTATCATCAAATTGTAATACAAATGCAGGTCTTTTTTCTCCTATATTATCTCCTATATTGTCTCGTACAAGACTTATTTGATCAGATTTTTTAGGCACTTTTTCTTCAACAGTACAAGGTTCAAATTTTTGCATTTCGCTAATTGGTATATCTGTTAAAATTATTGGCAATTTCGTATCAATAGAACTATACGATTCTTTATTTATGAGTTCATTTATGGTAATTCCGTTTTTATTGAGTTCATTAGTATCAGATATTTGTAATATTTCTCTTAATAATGTTATTTTATTTTCAAAATTAGTCTTTAAGTATTTTAAGAGAAATGGGTTGTTATCTTTAAAATCTTTTACATCTTTAGATCTTAATAATTTAGCTAAACTTATAACTTTGCATACTTCATTTACTTGAGTCATATTAATTCCAAACCATTCCCCGTTTACTTTTTTGGTGTTAAAATATTTGTGTATAATCTTTTCTATTTTGAATACGTTATCGCATACTATATATTTTTTAACAGTTAGAATTTGATCATTACCAGTTTGTAACGCTTTAATTCGTTTCTGTATATTATTAGTTTTACCTATTTTAAAATTATTGGTCTTAGTATTCTCGATAAAGTAAATATACTCCATTGTTATATTGATATACTTGTTATTATTCTAAATTAAAATTAAAAATAAAAAAAATATTTATCCGAATAATGTGCATATAGATTTAAGAAACTTAGCAATCATTCTTAAACCAATGTAACAAATTATAAGACCAAATATTAATATCCAAATTCGTTCTCCTTCGTCAGGATATTTTCGTATTTGATCGGGGTCATTAATTGTGCCAAACATTACCACAATTAACAACACAAATAATATATAACAAAGAGCATCTATTTTTTCTTGTATATTAGCCATTATTATATTATTTAATTTTAGTTTTTCAATTTTTATGCTTATCTTTTGATAAAAAATTAACATATCGGTCCAATATATTCATATATATTTTTAAATATTCTAATAAGCAAGTTATTTTGATTAACATAATCTGGGTTTAGCTCATATAAGATACCTAAAAAGCAAGTCAAATATTTATCCCAATACGAAACATAACATGAAACAGTAATATCATCAACTATTATAGTACCATCATGCGTTAAGATATATTCGCTTAATCCGTAATATGATTCTATTTTGGTAACATCAGACCAATATGACTTACCAAGAAATTGTGTTTTAAGTTTATCACCGATTTTGATATCCTTAGCTTTTAATAATTGTTCTTCTTCATCTCTAATAACTGGCACTAAATGATTATTGCTAACTTTGATATTATCATTGAATGTTCTAATGCGTAATAATTGACCAAGTTGTTTATGTTTGTAAATAAAATATACCTCAGAATATCCTCCATCAGTTTTGATAAAGTCACCTAGTTGTATATTGTCTAATGAGGTCTTAATTACTTCGTCATCTTTAAGTAAATAAACTATAGATTCTATACCAATACAGTCTTTCCTATTTCGTGTAGTAGATTCATAATAGTAATGAGGTACAACCACAGGAGTTGGAGTAGGATTATTGAGAACTTTAAGTTTTAGCATATTCATACCTGCTTTATAAATATCAAATACACTTAAACCATGTTTCTTAGAAACATCAAGCATTTTGAACCATAAATCCCGAACCCAATAACTTTGGTGATCTTCATTATACGCGTATGCCCATGGTGTATTTGTCCAATTCATTCTATTATGTCGTGTTTCTATGCGTTTGTAAATCTCATCTTCTTTAAGTAAATTAGTCTTAGTATAAACTACTAATACATAATTAAGAATATCACTACCAAAATTATCAACAATATCTTGTTTAAGTTTGATATCATTAGAATTGATACGCGGTTGAGATATATCATAACATACTAAAATTATATTAAGCATTGCTTTTTTATCAATAATCATTTTCATAATACTTTTATCATCGTTGTTTCCGTCGTATAAACCCGGAGAATCATAAAGTTTGAAATCGAAGCCATAAGCCGTTACATTATACATATCTACAGAAGTAGTTCCAGTATCATCATGATTAACAAATGCTACATTTTGACTCATTAAATTATTAACTAATGTTGATTTGCCTATTCCAGTTGATCCAATAAGTAAAATTTCAATACTATTACATTCGACTAAAATGATCGAACATAGTATAATAGAGATTACTAATTTTATCATACTTTGGCTAGGTAAGATATGGAATTAGGCATAATAAATTCAATTAAATTATCCCTAATTTATAAAAATGAAATTAATTATACCAAATCATATTTGAATATGCCTTATATAAAAGTTATATCTGATTCTAAAGAAATTATTATTAAATATGGGTCAATATTAAAAAATAGTATATTTTCAAACATATTTGGTGATTGTCGATATTATGATGTTTGTATTTTAATCTTAGAAAACGCGGATAATTTAGAACAATATAAACTAACCAAAGGAAATGGTAAAAATTATTACAAATTAAAAATATATAAAGAAAATGTGTACCAAATTTGGTTCAATTATTTGTATGTAATAAATATTGATAACCTGGAAGAATTTAACTCTTCGGAAAATCAAGAAGAAAAAATAAGAAATCATTTTAGTGAATATAATTTCGATGGGTCAGATTTGTTTACGCAAAATAGTTTATATTCGCATGATAAAATTATATACCTTTTACAAGACAGAATAAAAAGAAAAAATATTTGCTGGTATAATTTTTAACAATTTTTTTGGTAAAATTCTCGAGGAGACCCATCATAATAAAATGTACCCATATGAAAATTATTACCTATAAAAGTTCCTTCATAAAACTTATATCCTGATTTGTAATATACCGTATCGTAGTAAGGTATCATATTATTTCTTATTCCTTTAAGTTGCGTAAGTTCTAAATCAAAAGTTACCTTTTTATGTCTCATCGCAGATATAGACACGGATGTATTACAAAACATTTTGTAAAACCAATTAGCTTCATCGTAATATTTTTTATACGAAGGCGGATATAACTCATGATCTATCATATATTTTTGGATTGTTTTGATAACTGGAATATTAAGTTTGTCATTTATTAAATCTGTAAATGAAATATTATAATTAGACGTTATATATCGAAAGATAATATACCTATCATTTGATAAAATTCCGATATTACTATGACCAACTGGTTCCCACGTAAAAGTTTTATAGCCTGTAAATGAAGGATTATTTTTGTAATTAACCATAAAATTATGTCGTTGTATTGGATTTAATAAATCAGATTTCGTAATATAAATTAAAGTTCTGTCTTTGGGAAAATTGTATATATCGATAATTTGTTTTACTTTAGTATCAACTTGATTAACACCTAAGAAAGTATTCATAGAAATACATATTACAATATAATCAATATTTGCGATATTATCTAATATACTTTCTAAATCGGACGCACTTAAATTTTCTCCTAGAGCACTTATATGGTCGAACAAACCAGGGCTATCTATTAACTCATAATCGGAAGCTCTATATCTATTAATTGAAGTTGTTGTTCTTGCCACACCGCATAATTGTTTTCTACTCTCGTGTAATATTTTAGCTTGGTCGTTATCGAGATATTTGTTAATAAAAGTTGATTTACCGACACCACAAGCACCCAAAATTAATACAGTATAAGGCATTCTTAGGTAGTATAATTTATGCTTAGTATGAAATTCAATTTTTTCCCTTCTTACATAAATTTGAATTTTGATATACACAAAAGTTATATTACAATCCCATCCGTATTATCAAAAAAGATGAACATAATCTTGTCTACGAATAAAAATACTAGTATTCCTAGAGGTTTTAAACATTATGAAATGTATCCTCCACATGGGCAAAAAGTAAACAATCTTATATTAGTAATTAATAATGATTATGAATTAGAAAACTGTGATCATAGAATTAAGTATGCTAAGTTTAAGAAATTATCTGTTATTATAGATATAGAAAATTCTAACAATGATAACCAAGTTAATAACGAAAGATTAGTCAAAAACTTAATACCTTATAATTTTGATAATCATAATTTATTCGTAACTAATGGATGTTATAAATTACCTAGAATTTACAAAGAAATCGAAAGCTATATGAGTTTGGGTCCAAAGTTTTGGGACAAAAAATATTTCGTAGAATTCTTAATAGTAATATCATTCTTAGGTTTAATAATATTTCTACAATGTAATACCACAACCCTGTTGCAAACACAAATTAGTAATAGCTATGATAACATAACTACTTATTTGAATATTGAAGTTGGTAAATTTAAAGAAGAAATTCATAATAACTTTACTTCGTATATTAGTTACGAGCTAGATAAGTTAAAAAGTGAAAATTATGACAATCGAGAATATATCATAATAAATATTACAAAGATACACCAAGATAATTTCAATATTGTTGAATATAATCTTAACAAATTAATAACCGCAAATGATGAAACCCAAATTAGTATCGTAAATTCAGTAATAGATAATTTTAACAAATTAAACATCGTGACTGAAAATTTAATGGATAATCTGAACACTAAATTAGACAATAAAGTTGATGATATTGAACAAGATATATTAGAAAAAATAGATACCATGGGTAATACAATAATAGATAAAATTAGACATATAACAACTGCAATTTATGCATATCGTTGGCATTAGTAAACTTTATAACTTTTTTTCATATAAGATAGACCCATCTTTATTATAAAATATACCTTGGTTAAATGAATTACCATATAAAGTTCCTCGGAAGAAACATTCACCTGATGCATAAAATATTGTGTCTTCAATAGGCGCATTATTATGAAATACAGAATTAATCTTACATAATTTAATTTGGATTTCATAATCCAAACCATACTTCCGATATTTGAAACTATATTTTTGATTAACATGTGTTAAGAATGATACACCACACATAATCCCTACATCTACGGCTATATACAATATAATTAATACCGATCCTGAAACTAAGAATGATAATAGAATACCTAGTAATCCAAAAGTATTGTTAAATGCTAGATATATCAGAGTAATAATTTGAAGTGCACATACTACGAAGAGTAAGTTTTTCTTATGCTCAGTATAAGGTTTCTCATATTTAAGATATCCATTACTATACAGATTATTACTAACCATTTCTAATTGTAATTTTTCTATGATAGGTATCTTGTGTTGTTCTTCTATTATGTTGCACAAATTCCTGGGGTTTTTAGAAGTAAACATATTCATTAATGAAGAGTTATTCCCAATTTTATCTGAGTTGAATATTTTATATCTATTAATTAACTCATTATTATAACAATGTCTTCTGAAATTTGCGTTCTCAACATCGTCTAATAAATCAGTCTTGGTAATATAAATGAAAGTACGATCTTTTAAGAATGTTGGAAAGTTATGCAATATCTTTAATGATTCTAAGTCTATCTTTCTTATACCATGCTTACTTGCGCTGATGCAAAATATTACATAATCTACGAATTTGACTTCTTTGAATATATGTTCTAAATGTTCACAACAACTTTCATAAGATATTAATATTTGGTCAAATAACCCAGGCGAGTCTATGAAAGTGACATTCATAGTTTCATTTCTAGGTATTGAATAATAACTTATATCAGTAGTAGTTCTACGTATATTTTGGTTACCGACATAATCATCATTAACACGAGCTACATTAGGAATAAATCGATTGATTAAAGTAGATTTGCCTACAGAGCATGATCCCATTACTAAAACGTTATATTCAGTCATCTTTGAGAAAGTATAATTGTAGCTTAATAAATTCAACTTTTTTTCTTATGCTCAGTATAAGGTTTCTCATATTTAAGATATCAATTCTAAGATAATTCATATTTTAGGAAGATTGGTCATCAATTATTATAAAAAATTGAATTAATTTCGGACTAATTTCTAGAGAATAACTAGCTATCAAATCCGTAAGCAAGCCGATAAAGCGCGTTAGAAACATGAATAATGCTAATAACAAAAACGAGTGGAGATCCAGTGGGGATAGTGAAAATAAAGGTGAACAGATCGAGGAGATTGCACCTGTTGGGAATGAATTGACATTGAGTGAAATTTTATTACCCGATATCAGTTCAATAGATTGGAATACTTTTGAGATTACAGAAGATTTTACTAAAATCTGTAATGAGTTAGAGTTGGACGCTATTGGAACATCTTGGTTTGGCGAAATGACTTCGAATATCCCCTTAAACAAGGAGATTAAGAAGAAAAAGCGCAAAGCTGAGAACTTGACATTGTATGATAATCCTCAGGGACTTATGAGGATCATCCCTAAAAAAACAAGAAAATTATCCAATGTGGGTCGTTTTCGAGGAAGTGATTGTATGGAGGCCGGGTGTATCCAAAGACCTACTTACAATTATGAGGGAAATACAGTGCCAATCTGGTGCAGGAAACATGCATTAGTCAATATGATTAATGTGCTTAAATTTGAACAATATGAATCTGAAATGCAACCACGACCAATTGCTCCTAGAGTGATTAAATCGTGTGATCATGGAAACGGTGTCTCCTGCAAGAGACCAGCTTACTATGGTAACCCCCTCATGGGGCTTTACTATTGTGAGGTTCATAAGCATTTTAACGACGTTATGGATCCTGATGACATCCACCCATGTGGAAAATCGGGCTGTAATAAACCTGCGGTGTACAGTTTTACTGGACATTGTAAGTTGTATTGCAGAAAACATAAGGGCGTTGACATGAAATTGTTTAAACCTAAATCTAGATAGTTATGAGTTCTACGAGATAAGAACCCATGATGAACGTTATACTTCTCACCAACAGAATTTGTGCCTGAGTTTCGAAAAAACTTGGACAAAAGGTTACGCAACCTTAATCACAATGATATAATTATCCCTTTACAGCTGGGTAGTTATTGAGTGTTGAAATGCGCGTCGAGCTCGAAAGAGTTAGATTGCTGGTAATATATCATTAAACGGATATATTACAAGAGGAGAAATCTTCTTAAAAATACGTTTTTTATCATATTTTAATTAACTGTGTGATATTTATGCGAATCTTATATACGTCTATAAACGTTTCAATGTATTCATTTTATATGCTCAATATTCCATTGTCATAATATGATTTCGAAATGCTGCATATTTTATGAGATTATGTTCGAAAATCCGGGTTTGAGAATTACGTCTGTTAATTTTGGTAAGCTTGAAAAAGCTTTAATATTAGAAGAGCTACCCCAAGTACCCATATAAGCATCTACGATTTCGTTTACTACTTTTATTTATGAAAATTCTTTAACCTGAAAATCGATATCCTTCTTTTTATTACCCAGATATTTAAGTCCAATTTCAGTTTTATCATTATTTAAGTATAATTTTCATACAATTTAGAACCTATTTTCCATAAATTTCAAATTAAAACTTATAATAAAAAAAGTAAGAATTAGAAAAGTAAGAATAAGAAAACTTTGTTGAAAGTTATTCATTATCATCAATATATTTTCTAAGAAGTTTACGAGATTGTTTATCAACCAAACTAAATTTACGATCAGTATCTGTCTTCTCATGACTAGGAATATGGCCTGCTACTTTAATTATATTGACGTTATCATATAATTTTTTGAACTTCTTATTCATTAGAGCAGTTTGAGAATCGGTATGTATGTTAATTTTCTTAGCATTGGGATACAATTCTAAGCATTCATCTATGCAGGTTTGTACTCCTTCTAATTCTAAAGCCGAGACTGTTATGTTATCCACGAATTTGTTCTTAATTTCGTTATCTCCGATTATATACGAAACAAACCCATAGTTGTATTTGGGACTATGAGATGCATCAGTGAAACAATCAATTTCT
>Ga0154020_10008333_pt1 | contig 12018 bp, 10 predicted proteins | sample Klosneuvirus_201_FD_109709 | JGI IMG/M metagenome (GOLD analysis project Ga0154020, IMG submission 109709) | Active sludge microbial communities from wastewater, Klosterneuburg, Austria - Klosneuvirus_20160825_MG | ecosystem: Engineered > WWTP > Aerobic digester > Activated sludge | place... | reverse complement strand
CGCAAACATAGGAATATTGCGCCCTCTTGAGCAGAAATCGCCGGTTGGGCGTAATAATCCCTGGCTCATTTGCGGAAAATGGCTAAAAAATAATGGGTCTCTAAAAAAATTAAGACACAATTATACCAAAATGAGAAAGTCGCGGCATTTTGCAAAGGTCACAACTTATATTTTTCTCACTGAGCTTTGACGCCCATCATATAAGCCGTTTAGCATTCTGTTTTAAATTAACAAAATATCAGAAGAAGTATAGATTTTCTATAAATTAAATCATATCCGAACAGATTTCCAATAGTTAGATTTCCAATAAACATTATCTAACCGAGATATCGTGACACCTTTCTTTTGAGAAGCATGTAAGAATTTATTTTTTTCCAAATAAATCCCCACGTGGTTTGAGTTTAAGCCTGTTCTAAAAAAGATCAAATCTCCAGCTTTTAAATCATCTCGCCTGACTTCTTTACCCAATCTTGACTGCATTCCAGTTGTTCTAGGCAAATGCAACCCAAGCTTCGATTTAAATGTCAGATGCACAAAACCCGAACAATCAATTCCATGTTGACTCAATCCACCTCGTTTATAGCGCACACCTTGCCAATCATAAAATTGTGAATAAAGTACGCTTTTAACGTGACTGGAGTCTGTTAATCTATTGGATTCAGTAGCTGATTCGAACTTAATCGATTTTCTTTCCTGAACAGAGCTACAGCTTACCAGCAAGCTGATACCCAAGAAAATGATAAATTGAGTGAAATTCCTATTCATCGAGATATACTTTTTATCTTCTTTCAAGTCAAAAAGTAATAAAATCTATGCTAGATTCGATTAGTGTGCTTGCCCATACCTGACAATTTAGACAAAACACATCTGGCCATATCGTTTAGAGACACTATTTCGTCTACCCCACCAGCTGCAATTGCTTCTTTAGGCATACCGAAAACAACACAACTTGCTTCGTCTTGAGCAAAATTATAAGCCCCTGCTTTGTGCATTTCCATCATCCCAGCAGCACCATCTTTACCCATGCCTGTCAGGATAACACCAATTGCATTTCTACCCGCACTATTGGCTGCTGATCGGAATAGTACATCAACAGACGGTCTATGTCGACTGACCAGCTCACCCTGATTTAACTCAGTCATATAGTTTGCACCGCTACGCCGAAGTAATAAATGTGAATGGCCGGGCGCTATAAATGCATGACCTGGAAGCACTCTTTCTCCACCCTGCGCCTCAGCTACTGATATTCTACAAAGACTATTCAATCGATTAGCGAATGATCTAGTAAATGTTTCAGGCATATGTTGTGTAATCAAAATACCCGGTGAATCTGGTGGCATCCGTATTAGAAACTCCTTTATTGCCTCCGTACCTCCGGTTGAAGCACCAACAATAATCAGTTTCTCTGTTGAAGCAACGCGATTACATACTGCCGGTAGTACCACATCAGCCGAAGCGCTTTTTGTAGCAAGAATAGGCACATGCTTTTTGAGTTTTGCTGATTTTGCAATCCGAATCTTATTCGCAATCTCAACACCATATTCCTTCAGTCCTGACGCAATATCAATTTTTGGCTTAGCAACAAAATCAACCGCGCCCAACTCAAGCGCACGAAATGTTACATCCGAGCCTCTCTCGGTTAGAGTTGACACCATAACTACTGGCATTGGTCTTAATCTCATTAGTTTTTCCAGAAAATCAAGCCCATCCATTTTCGGCATTTCAACATCCAGCGTCAACACATCAGGATTCATTTCGCGAATCATTTCACGCGCCACTAGTGGATCTGGCGCAGCTCCAATTGCTTCCATATCAGGTTGGCTATTAATAACTTCGCTCAATAGCTTACGTATTAAAGCTGAATCATCGACAACCAGAACTCTAGTTTTTTTCATGATAAGTACCCAATTCAATTCAGAAAAAAAATCTCTTTAAGAAAACAATTCCACTTCTCCACCTGAATCAACCTTATGCAAACGCAATCTGTAATCTTTCTCACGTTGGGATACAGTCGTATTTCGCACATTCCGTAATTTTTTCACCATCACCTTATTATTTTTTGGAAAGAAATAAACTTTCCGTGGGAACACATCAACGAGATCTTGTGCAACCACTCTAATCTTCTCGAGCTGTAAAAATTTTAGAACAAAATCAGCATTTCTTTGCCCGACATTTGCTACTGTCAATCCATCCAAAACATTTCCTCCACCAAATACTTTGGCTTCAAGATTGGATCGACGCGCTCCCAGTTTCAATAACTGATTTATCAGTATCTCCATTGCATAAGTCCCATAACGAGCTGTAGCATTCAATGGACTACCTGCATCCCCGCCTCCTTCTGGCAACATGAAGTGATTCATACCACCAATGCCACTTTGACAATCACGAATACAAGCAGCCACACATGAACCAAGTACTGTCACCAGCATCATATCTTTGTCTGTAACATAGTATTCACCCGGCAACAATTTAACAGCCTGATTATTGAAGTATTTATCAAAATAAAAGTTGGTTGCAACTTGATCATCGATGATCTCAGTCATGCTATTACCTCAGTTTATTGGCTAACTCATACACAGTTTTCTCACGCAACTTAAATAAATCAACTGCATGCTGAAAGCTTTCGGAATGACCAGCAAACAACAAGCCATCTGGAGCTAATAACGGTACAAATCTCTTCAGAATTTTGTATTGAGTCGGCTTATCAAAATATATCATCACGTTACGACAAAATATCGCATCAAATGGACCGCGTATTGGCCAACTTTCATCCAACAGATTCAGTTGTCGGAAAGTAATCATATTTCGGAGCTCTGGGCGTACTCTTGCTGAGCCCGCATGATGCCCTTTACCTTTTAAAAAAAATTGCTTAAGCCTTTCTTTAGGTATTTTTTCTAGTTTATCAAGCGAATAAACTCCCAATTGCGCTTTTGCAAGAACATTTGTATCCAGGTCGGTTGCCAGAATATGAACCGGTGGCGCAAATGTTTTGAAAGCCTGCACCATCGCCATAGCCATAGAATAAGGCTCTTCTCCCGTAGAAGACGCACTACACCAGAGTTGAATCTTTTTTTGATTTTCACGTTGTTCTACATGCTTCTCAAGGATGGGAAAGTGATGTTGCTCACGAAAAAAAGCCGTTAAATTAGTTGTTAAGGCATTTGTAAAAGCTTCCCATTCTTCCGATCTGCCACGCTCAAGGAAATTTAAATACTCATGAAAAGTATTAAAACCATTGGCACGCACACGCCGCGCAAGTCGGCTATAAACCATATTTTGTTTACTGGCAGAAAGTGAAATTCCTGCATGCTTATATATCAGCTTTTTAATACGCTCGAAATCAGATTGGGTGAACGTATATTCTCGCGTTCTGTTTTCAGAAGCATCTTCAATTCCTGAAGTCATTTCCATAGTATATCCATTCAAATAAGAGGAAATACTGCACTATTCCCATTAATCTTTTGTAGTGTTGCTACTCATATAAAATCCATCAAATTGAGTAGCTGAATTGATGCATTTTCCAATACACCGTCAGCGCTTGCGCCTACTACCATTTTTTAGTAGCAGCCGATCAGGTCGATTTTCACCTACTCTTCACACTATTGCTCAGCGCTTCTTTAATTAATATTCCGCTCGATTAAGCCCATATCACTGCTGCTCATTAGCTTCTCAATATCAATCAATATCAGCATGCGCTCATCGACTGTTCCCAATCCCATGATGTATTCGGTATCAATTACTGAACCAAATCCCGGTGCTGGGCGCATTTGATCCGCACCAAGACTAATGACATCAGAAACACCATCCACCACTATTCCCATGACACGTCCGGACACATTTAAAATAATTACCACGGTAAACTGGTCATAATCCGCGTTGCCCAACCTGAATTTGATCCGCATGTCGATAATCGGAACAATGATGCCACGCAGATTGACCACCCCTTTGATGAACTCCGGCGCATTGGCGATTTGTGTGATCGAATCGTAGCCACGAATCTCTTGTACCTTGAGGATTTCTATCCCATACTCTTCTTCTCCCAACCTGAAGGTTAGAAATTCATTAGCTAAATGACTAGTTATCGAATTTGATGGCGCAATTGTCCCAATCTTAGATTGCTCGTGCGGCATAATATGCACTCCCATTATCTATTCGCGTGTACATGCAAAAGGAACAGCTCTTAACATTGACTTATACCGCTTCTTGTTGTGATGCCATTACTAAAGCAGCAGTATCAAGAATAAGCGCCACCTTGCCATCACCCATTATCGTGGCGCCAGAAACACCCTGCACTCTCCGATAATTACTTTCAAGACTCTTAATAACTACCTGATGCTGTCCTATTAAATCGTCCACAAACAAAGCCGCTTTATACCCCTCGGCTTCCAGAATAACGAGAATTCCCTCATGAACTGCGGTCACATTTGGATGCAAGTTAAAAATCTCATGCAAGGCGATGACAGGCAAATATTCTCCGCGTACTTGCACCACGCGCCCATGCCCACTAACAGTTTTGATATCAGCCGCAGCTGGTTGTAACGACTCAACAATATAATTAAGTGGAACGATGAACATTTGATCACCAACAGCCACTGACAATCCATCAAGAATAGCCAGTGTTAATGGCAAGCGTATGGAAATGCGAGTCCCCACGCCCAATGCCGACTCAATATCAATCCGCCCACCCATGCCTTGTATATTTCGTTTCACAACATCCATACCAACGCCACGTCCAGACACATCAGTTACTGCCTCGGCTGTAGAAAAACCAGCTTCGAAAATCAACAACCAAACTTCTTGATCAGTCATTCCGTCATGAATTGGCAAACCGCGTTCTCTCGCCGTAGCAAGAATCTTTCCACGATTCAGGCCCGCACCATCATCGCTTACTTCAATGACAATACTGCCACCTTGATGAAATGCGCGTAGCGTAATCGTACCTTGCGCTGATTTACCTGCAGCCACTCGCTTCTCGGGTATTTCTATACCATGATCCAGACTGTTTCTCACTAAATGAGTAAGCGGGTCGGCAATTTTCTCAATTAACCCCTTATCTAATTCTGTATTTTCACCAACTGTCTTCAATTCAACTCGTTTGTTCAATTTTGCTGCCAAATCACGAACAACTCGTGGATAACGACTAAACACGAAACTAATTGGCATCATGCGAATGGACATAACAGATTCTTGCAAATCCCGGGTATTTCTTTCCAGTTGATTCATGCCACTATGCAGCTTCTCAAAAACTACCGGGTCAAACTGAGAAGCTGTTTGAGCAAGCATTGCCTGTGTAATTACTAATTCACCCACTAAATTAATCATTTGATCTACTTTCTCAATACTGACTCGTATTGAAGAAGCTTCGCTAGCTGGCGCTGCAGCACTGGCTTTCTTGGATGACTTATTAGATACAGCTTGATCATCATTTTTACCATTGCCTATACTCTTTGGTTGCAAGGAATTTTCAGTCGAATCCGATCCATCTAAATTCTTGGGCGCAGCCGGTGCTCCGGGAAAAAATCCATAACCTGGCTCAGTAGAAATATTGGTCGCCACAGACTCCGCTTCACCAACCGATGATGCTGTTGCAGTGACATTCGAAATCAAGGTTTGGGCTTCACTCGCATTGACCTCGCTATTAACAGGCAAGTCTAATTCGATTTTCAGTTTTGCTGGATCGACCACAAATGCCAGTGTTTCCCAAATATCTTCTTCACTTTTACTGGTGGTGAGTTTAAATTTACAAAACTCTTTTTCATCTGCTGAAACAACTTTTTCCAATCTGCCTAGTTGCTGTAAATTAGCAAACAAGTTTTCCATAGCGGCACTATTAATGCCAATACTGGAAAATTCAATGCAGTATGTAAATCCAGATGCAACTTCTACTGATGAAGAAGTTGCCGTTTCAGCTATCTCGCAAACCTGCTCGATTGGCATCAATTCACTTTTAGCATTTGAAACCAAATTCTCTTTCGCTGACACCTGTGTCTCATCACTTAGTCTCTTTAGCTCCTCGCAGACAGCAGCGGCAGCGGCAGGATCCGCCTGCCCCTCTCCACGATGTCCAGCTAACTGGCCTTTAATGATATCTCCAGCTTTTAAGAAAGCATCAACCATCTCGCTGCGCACCTCAAGCTCTCCTTTGCGCAATTTATCCAGCAATGTTTCCAACATATGCGTCATCTCCGTCATATCTGTAAAACCAAACGTACCCGCTCCACCTTTGATAGAATGCGCGGCACGAAATATAGCGTTTAAATCTTCCAAATCCGGTGAATTCACATCAAGACGCAACAGACATGTTTCCATATCCGCAAGTAATTCTGAGGATTCCTCAAAAAATATTTCATAAAATTGTTCGAGATCTGTACTCATAGGTAGCCCTATTTCAAGTTAAGTAATTAGCTTAGCACTTTAGAAAAACAAACTAATTAAGGAACAGAAGTGTAAAAATAATTTAATCTATGGAACTAATTGAATGAGCCGCAATAGATTAATTCGCATAAAATACTAACCGATCACCTTACCAATCACTTCCAGCAAGCGCTTGGGATCGAATGGCTTAACCAGCCACCCCGTGGCGCCCGCTGCCTTACCTTTTGCCTTTATTTCATTCCCTGACTCGGTCGTCAGCATCAAGATAGGTATTGTTTTGTAATGAGATAATTTGCGCAACAATTCAAGTAGTTGCAGCCCATCCATCCGTGGCATATTAATATCAGTCAATACCAGATTTACCTTATGAGTATTCGCTTTATCTAATGCATCTTGGCCATCAACTGCTTGAATAACCTCATAACCTGCTCCCTTTAACGTGAAAGCAACCATCTGTCGAATTGATGCAGAATCATCTACTGCCAGTATCGTCTTAGCCATTTACTTTGCTCCTGTTACTAATGTCGTTAATTTGTCAGATGAGAATATGCATATTTACAAACACTTTTATCAAAAAAGCTCAATATTGCCCATTTGCATTCCTTGTTGCACAACAGGCTTTCTCTTACTCTTAGCATTTGCCACATCAACTACCCTTGAAATCTCTTCATGTATTGCAATCAAGGTTTTTTTTCCATGTTCCCAGCTGCTTTGCTGATCAATACGCTGCAATTCGATATTCAGCACCTCCACTTGGTGCGATGTATGCGCCAACAGTTGCGCTACTAAATCTCCAAACTGCAATGATGTGATTGTTATTTCTAGCTCTTGCTCAATCTTGTCAGCAATAATCATCTGTTTTCCTAATAATTCGATAATTGGTTTGCTGCTATCAGGAGCGGCCGTTCGTTCTATAGTCAGGACCATTTCATGATGTGATTTAGTTAATTCACTGATATATCTAAAATTTGATACCAGGTTATTAACTGCATCACTCACTATTCGATCAATTTGATTGAGATCTCCTTTAATGCCCATGAAATATTCATCAGCCTCCACATTGCACGAAGTTCTATTCAAAGCTACCGGCATTATTTCGTTTGCAATCTGATCATCGACTCCATTTTTTCCTGATTGCACATCAGCCATACTTTTCTCCCCATTACCCAACATGATAGAAGTCTAAAATGCCACCATCTGACCAAGATAATTCAGAATTTACAGCACACTAATCATGGACTTCCAGAAGCAGGAATTTTTCTGAAAGGCTAACGGATATATGAAGGAAATTTCTAAGCGCCAACTCCATCACCGCCGAATCCTAATTCATCGATAAATCATTACTACTCAAAGATTTAACGACAAAACACAAGATAACTTTAGTTATCTTGATATTTCAGAAAAGAAAAGGAATTGTTGATTGAAACATGAAAGATGCAGCCTATTTATCTCCAGCTAGAGATTGACTAGCCAGCAAGCTTGCTGATGAAAAGTTTCGGGACAGAACAGGGCAGGTAAGATCAGTTAGCAGCCTCACCAATTCGATTGGCCCATCCAATCGCTTGTATTTCCATATCGGCTAATTCACTCAGGCTCATGAAACCAAGCTCAGCCAATAGGGATTGAATAATCGTTATTTCACCTTTTTCATTGGCTTCAATTAATTTCAATTCATGACCCAGACGCCCTTCACGAGAGATTAATGCTTGACTCATATCAGCAGGAATACCCAACTTATCAATTATTTGTTGCATTTCCATACCAAGCAATACATCCAGCAATGATAAAATCCCTACCATAAACGCCCTATCTTGATGCGTTTTGTCGTGCGGACGCTCTTTAATTGCAATGAGCTCCATTAATTTGCCACGCGCTGCAGCAGTCTGCATCAAAGCATTAGATACGCTATTATCTGATTGATTAGAAGAATAGAGCAGCAATTGTATCCATCGCTGCAATTGCTTACGCCCCATTGTTATGATGGCATGCTTGATGGAACTGATCTTCTGGGGCAAACCACCCGCCACTGAATTCACCATGCGCATCAGGTTGTAGCTTAATCCAGGTTGATGCTTGAATTCCTTTTCAATCTCACCGATATCGCAATCGCCCATCACCAATGTCAATAGCTTCAATAATGACAACTTACCTGGATCTGCACGCTTTACCGACATAATTTCAGGTCTAGCAAAATAGTATCCCTGAAACATTTGAAAACCCAATTTCATGCACCGCGCTTCTTGCTCACGATTTTCTACTTTTAGCGCCAACAACAAAACCGGCCAGCGATTCAATTCCGCGACAAGTACTGCAAGCTCCGCTTGTTCGAGTGCGAGAATATCTACTTTTACCACACTGACTATCGGTAATAGTTGATTAACTTTGCTGTTTATGGCCACCACATTATCCAATGCAAACTGATAGCCTTTTTGTTTTAATTCGTGACAACGCTGCATAAATTCTGGGGTAATTAATGCAGTCTCTTTTATTTCCAGCACGACGTGTTTACTAGGTAATAGACTAATAATATCGCTCATCACCAAGTCAGGATCTGCATTAATAAAACCACGCTGCCGACCTAGTACATTCTCGATACCTAATTGGCAATAAGCATTAATGATGACATTAGCTGATGCAGATAAATCATTGGTAACGTTGGTTGCTTCCTCAGTTCCTTCTTGTCTAAAAAGTAATTCAAACGCAACCAAGTTTTGATTACGATCTAGAATGGGTTGCCGACCAAGAAAAAAACCTTCCATTGATTCCCTCACATTTATGCGCTATTTCACATGAAATACGTCCATCCATTGATTTCATGCCATTGTTTCTTAAAAATTAACCTGGACCGCCATTTCTGATAGTGTCATTCGAAAAATTCTGAAACATATCGATCGATAAACTCAGAAAAATACTCCTTGCCATAACCTAAATACAATTAGGTTAATGCGGGGATTGCTCGATTCTTTCCCGTACGCTTTGCTTGATAAAGCGCTTTATCGGCGCGACTGATTACTGAATACTGATACTCTCCAAATGTGCGTAATGCAACGCCCGCACTAAAAGTGATAGGGGCTTCCTGGTCATTTAGTTGGAGCAAGCTATTTCTTGCTAAATTATTCTGCAGCCGATGAACGATCGTTAATACTTCTTCCATTTCCACATCAGGTAACAAAATCACAAACTCCTCTCCACCAAAGCGTGCTATCGAATCAGTAGGACGTAAAGTTTCTTTGGCAAGCGTAACCAAATTAATTAGAACACAGTCCCCATATTGATGACCTAAGTTGTCATTAATCTGCTTAAAGTTATCCAAGTCAATCAGAATAACTCCCAATGACTGCGCATTCCGATCAGCACGAGCCGCTTCACGTTTGAAGCACTCATCAAATCCACGACGATTGAGTGCTCCTGTCATCTGGTCAATTTGAACCAACCCTCTTAATTGCTCTAACTCACTCTTTAATGACTCAATTTTTTGCTCTGCAAGTTTAACTTGCTCTTGTGCAGCAAATACCTCATTACTGAATCTTAAGCCTCTGGTTTCAGATAAAACAATATCAAGAATGCTAATGATTTCGTCCGCACTACTGGTTTTACGAATTTGTTCTGCATAACGTTCAACTTGCTGATAATAATCATCAGAATCTATCACTGACTTCTGATCAATTTTAGTTGCATCAGATGATTTAATTAGCCGCAATAATCTTCTTTGCTTTTGTTTAATAGCTTCTTGCATTGCTATTCTCCTGATTTCACGTCATTTAATGTCAGGCTACACCAGCTCGGGAGATAGTTCGTTGGATTGCGAAGGAGAACCCATTCCGTAATAGACTGCCATACGCCTAAAGTTAGCAGAACAAGCAAAAATGAAATGAACGAATAAAAAGGGAAATCGGTGCTATTTGTAGGCTATCATAAAATATCTATTTAATAACAATGAGTTGATTTATTCAGAAACGAGTATTTGATTTTTTCCATTTTTCTTTGCACGATACAAGGCTTCATCGGCACGTTTAAAAATATGATCCTGCGATTCTCCTGGCCTTTGCTGCGCAATTCCTGCACTGAAAGTGATCAATAAGCGTTTATTTTCATGCAAGAAAAATTTCTTAGTTAAAGTGCGTCGCACTCTGGATAAAATCTGTACAGCTTCTTCAAGCTGGGTGTTGGGTAGTAAAATCACAAACTCTTCCCCACCATATCGCGACACGATATCCTCAGGCCGCGTCGTTTCTTTAATGGATTCAACCAAATACACTAATGCATTATCACCGGCCTGATGGCCGAGCATGTCATTGAGTTGTTTGAAGTTATCAATATCCAACAAAGCAAAGCATAAAGGAACCTGATGACGTATTGCGCGATAAGTCTCGCGCTCATAGGCATTATCCAAACCACGTCGGTTCAATATTCCTGTTAGATGATCTTCATGAACTTTCTCCCCCATAGCCATCAACTCAATTTCCAATTGATTGATTTTGTTCTGTGCCAAACTGACTTCGGTGCGAGCTGCCAGAAAATCATTACGATAATTTAATGTATCTTTTTGCATTTGCTTGGTTTCTTGCATGATTAACACAAGCAACTGATTCAATTCTTTTATATCATCTGTATTACCAATTCTCTCCGAATAATGCTCAAGCTTTTCCTGGTATTCACCAGCAGTATCAGTCAGCTCTTCGATATTAGTGATTAAAGAAGTAACCATCAGCTTCAAGGTCATCTTGGCTTCACTCAGACTGTGCCGGATTAATTCCTGACCTTGCGCAATTTCATCCAAGTAATGTTCGGCTTGAGCAATGATGCGCAAATCCAATGGTCTGGAAATCGTTTCACGCAATTTATTGATCAACTCCCCAATCCATTGATCTTCAGACAATAACTCACCCGTGTTATCCATTAATCGGTGAATTAGTTTAAGAAGTCCCTGTTGCAACTGGATACCATTCTCAGTATAAGCATCAAATCTATAACAAAATCGTTTAAAACAAGCCGCAAAATGTTCCAATTCAGACTTATCCTGAATTTTCCGTGCTTGATAAGCCAAAACTTTGGCTTCTTCCGCCAAAATCACATCATTTGATTGCATTAATGCCACATGCTCTATCATTTGCGCCAATAATTCCAATAACTGATCCGACAATTGATTGTTCAGACGAGTTTGCTCAGATACTGCAAGTTCCGATTGAGAATTTTGCGTTACAGAATCAACCGACAGCGCTTTAGATGGAAAGCTTTCTGCTGACTCATGCTGCATCGGCTGTAACTCATGAGGCGTCGCTGGTAATGCTCCCCATGAATCGATCAATGCTTTTAGCTTATTATGTAGTTGGTTTGAATCTTTGGAGAATTTAGTCAGAACCCTGTTAATGCCCTCTCGCTTCTTGACGGTCGTCAATGTTCCCCGCCTAGTCTCAAGTTGCTTCAATAATGCTTCTATCGTATTTCCCCAAGGAATGGGAATGTCCGTTTCTGGGCTATGCGCAAATATCGATTGATTAATGGATAGAGAAATAGCGACATCCACTCCACTGTTGGAATTACCTGCAATTTGCTCATACAGTTTATGATAATTATCGGGTGTTGGTGGAATTTTAAGCGATGCAAGTCGCCGCAATGTTTCGCGGGCAATGACGGTTGGAT
>Ga0154020_10008332_pt1 | contig 12020 bp, 9 predicted proteins | sample Klosneuvirus_201_FD_109709 | JGI IMG/M metagenome (GOLD analysis project Ga0154020, IMG submission 109709) | Active sludge microbial communities from wastewater, Klosterneuburg, Austria - Klosneuvirus_20160825_MG | ecosystem: Engineered > WWTP > Aerobic digester > Activated sludge | place... | reverse complement strand
TAGCTCTGGCCGTCGACCATGCCCTGCTTGTTGCCGACCTCGCTGGCGCGGAAGACGGTGTTCGGGGCGTCGCGGTAGTAGGCCACGTCGGTGCCGTCGCCACCGTCGAGCAGGTCGCCGCCGGTGCCGCCGCCCAGCACGTCGTTGCCGGCACCGCCGCCTAGCGTGTCCTGGCCCTCGCGGCCGAACAGCCAGTCGTTGCCGGCACCGGCCTGGACCGTGTTGGCGAGTTCGTTGCCGCTCAGCACGTCGGCGTAGGCCGAGCCCACCAGGCCCTGGATGGCGATGTAGTGGTCGCCCGCGGCTTCACCGCCGTTGCCGGCCTCCCAGGTCAGGTAGGCAGAGACGCCCGTTGCGGCACCGGCATAGCTGGCATGGCTGGTGCCGCCCGTGCCGTCCAGCCTGTCTGCGCCCGCACCGCCTTCGAGCTCGTTCTCGCCGGCGCCGCCTATCAGCGTGTCGTTGCCTTCGCGGCCCAGCAGACGGTCGTCACCGCCGCGGCCCTCCAGACGGTTGTCGGCCGCGTTGCCTTCCAGCCGGTCTGCCGCGCTGCCGCCGATGGCGTTCTCGATCACGGCATCGAAGGCGATGGCCAGCATGTTCGAGCCGTCGAAGAAATCGGCCTCGGACAATTGCAGTGTGTCCCGTATCCAGCTGACGATGCCTTCGGGCAGGCCGGCGAAGGGGTCGCGCAGCGCAATCGTCGAGTAGCTGCCCGGCAGCAGCGACACCAGGTTGGGCAGCGTCTGGTTCGACAGGTCGATGGTGTCGATGCCATCACCGTCCCACAGGGTCTGGTACCAGCGCGGTGCCAGCTCGTAGGTGTAGGCCGTGTCGCCGGCGGCCGAGGCCGCATTCGCGCCGTAGATCATCTGCAGCGCCAGCACGTCCAGCGGCATGGGGCCCAGCGGCGCCAGCAGCTGCGTCACGGTGTAGCTGCCGCCGGCGCCGGGCTCGACGTAGTGCGTGCGCGGCAGCGGTGCGTAGTCCATCTGCGTCAGGTGCAGGCCCGACGTGAAGCCGTAGTCCTCGGGCTGCGGGTGCGTGGTGTCGAAGGGATGGTCCAGCCCCAGCGCATGGCCCAGTTCGTGCAGCACGGTGTTCATCGTGGCGGCCGACCCGGGGTCGAGAAACACGTCACCGTGCTCGGCGATCTCGGTGCCCTGGGGCGGGTAGAAGGCGAAGCCGGCGGTGCCCGAGCTCAGCGGCACCTTGCGCAGGACGATCTGCGCCGTGGCGACATCGCTCGCGGCCTGGAAGTGCAGCCCCGTCGAGGCCTCGTACAGGGCCATCGCCTGCAGCACGACGGCCTGCTCGCCGGCCGTGAAGGCCGCGTAGCCCGTCGGGTCGGTGATCGTGGGCCCGGGGTCGTAAGCCGGGGCGCTGCCGGCAAAGGCGTAGCTCACCGTGACCGGCGTGCCGGCCGCCGATGCCGAGTTCCAGCGTGGCACGCTGCCCGCCAGCGTGGACAGGGCCGGCAGTGCGCCTTCGGGCTGGGCCACCGGGAACAGCACGCGCACCATGTCGCGTGGCAGAACCCAGGGCTCGAGGGTGTCGAGTTCGGCTGCGGCCATGGTGCCTCCTGGCGTGAGTGTGGCGCTTCAACGCGGGCCGGCCTGGCCCGCGTTGCATTTCACGCCGTCCAGATGTCCGACAGCGTGAAGGTCGGCAGGTTGCTCAGCGTGGCGATGTTCACCGCCGCGGTGCCGCCGGTGCCGTCGGCGTCGAACTGCAACTCGCCGGTGGCCGCGTTCCAGAAGAAGGTGGGCTTCGTGGAACCGGCTGCGGTGCCGCTGGTGATGAAGTCGGCGTGCTGCGCGGTCAGCGCCGCGGCCGGCCCGCCGATGTTGCCGAAGCCGAACCAGTAGCGGCTGACGGTGATGTGGTCGACGCCGTGCTCGAAGTCGGTGATCGTGTCGCCGCCTTCGTAGGCTTCCAGCGTGCCGTACTGGTTGTAGTGGTCGTTGTACGACAGGTAGAAGAAGTCTTCCGCGCCGGCGCCGCCGGTCAGGGTGTCGGCGCCGGTGCCGCCGTAGAACACGTCGTCGCCGCCGCGGCCGTCGAGGATGTCGTTGCCTTCGAAGCCGTAGACCTGGCCGCCGACGTTGTCGTCGCCGCGGATGATGTCGTCGAAGCGCGAGCCCCAGATGTTCTCGATGTTCTGCAGCACGTCGCCGACGGCCTCGCCGAAGTTGTTCACGCCGTTGGCGATGTCGATGCCGATGCCGTAGCTCTGGCCGTCGACCATGCCCTGCTTGTTGCCGACCTCGCTGACGCGGAAGACGGTGTTCGGGGCGTCGCGGTAGTAGGCCACGTCGGTGCCGTCGCCGCCGTCGAGCAGGTCGCCGCCATAGCTGTTTTCGGTGCTGCCGGTGCCGCCCGAGAGCACGTCGTTGCCGGCGCCGCCGTACAGCGCGTCCTGGCCCTCGCGGCCGAACAGCCAGTCGTTGCCGTCACCGGCCTGCAGCGTGTTGGCCACTTCGTTGCCGCTCAGCACGTCGGCGTGTGCCGAGCCGACCATGCCTTCGATGCCGATGTAGTGGTCGCCGGCGGCTTCGCCGGTGCCGCCGGCTTCCCAGGTCAGGTAGGCCGAGACGCCGGAAGCCGCGTCGGCGTAGTTCACGTAGGTGTAGCCCAGCGTGCCGTCCAGCGTGTCGCCGCCCGTGCCCCCCACCAGGTGGTCCTCGCCACCGCCGCCGACCAGCGTGTCGTCGCCCGCGCGGCCGTAGAGGTAGTTGTTGAGCGCGTTGCCGCCCAGCGTGTCGCCGAAGGCCGAGCCGATGACGTTCTCGATGTTGGCGAAGGTGTCGCCCGAGGCGTCCCCGAGGCCGGCGTCGCCACCCAGCATCAGCGCGCGCACGGCCGACGGCGCGTTTTCGTAGGTCAGCAGGTCGGTGCCGTCGCCGCCGTCCATCGCGTCGGCACCCGCGCCGCTGAAGATGATGTCGTTGCCGGCGCCGCCGTTCTTGGTGTCGTCGCCGGCACCGCCGATGAAGCGGTCGTTGCCGTTGCCACCGTTCATGACGTCGTTGCCTTCGCCGCCCTCGAGCCCGTCGTTGCCGTCGCCGCCGTCCAGCGTGTCGTTGCCGGCCAGGCCCAGCAGGATGTTGTCGCCGGCGTTGCCGGTCAGCGTGTCGTTGAAGTCGGTGCCGGCCAGGTTCTCGATGCCGGTGTAGCTGTCGCCCGCGGCATCCCCGGCGTTGCCTGCCGGTGCGCCCAGGTTGGCCACGACAGCAGCCGTCGCGGTGGAGTACGACGCCAGGTCGTAGCCTTCGCCGCCGACCAGCATGTCGGCACCGCTGCCGCCGATGAGGATGTCGTCGGCAAAGCCGCCGTTGAGCGTGTCGTTGCCGGCCAGGCCCTGCAGGTTGTTGCTGGCGTAGCTGTAGCCGGTCAGCGTGTCGTTGTGCGCCGAGCCGTGCAGGAACTCGAAGCCGACGATGACGTCGCCCGCCGCGTCGCCCGTGTTCTGGCCGCCGTCCTGCAGATTCACGCTGACGGCGGCGGTGGCGTCCTGGTAGCTGACGGTGTCGTTGCCGTCGCCGCCGGTCATCGAATCGGCACCGGCACCGCCGACGACGAGGTCGTCGCCGGCCTGGCCGTTCAGGTTGTCGGCGCCGGCGCCGCCCTGCAGCGTGTTGCCGCCGGCGTCGCCGTAGATGACGTCGTTGTGGTCCGAACCCAGCACACCTTCGACGCTGGTGAAGGTGTCGCCGACGGCGTCACCGAACGCGGACAGGCTGAGATCCAGCGCCACCTGGACGGTGCCCTTCGCGTGGGCGTAGGACGCGTAGTCGTAGCCTGCGCCGCCCTCCAGCGCGTCGGCGCCGGTGCCGCCTTCGAGCGTGTCGTCGCCGCCCTCGCCCTTCAGCGTGTCGTTGCCGGCCTCGCCGAGGATGGCGTTGCCCAGGTCGTTGCCCTGCAGCACGTCGGCGAAGCCCGAGCCCAGCAGGTTTTCGATCGAGACGTAGCTGTCGCCCGTGGCGTCGTTGGTGTTGATCGAAGGGTTCAGCAGCGAGGCCGTGACACCCTGGTTCACCTGCGTGTAGAAACCCCAGGACGAGATGACCAGCGTGCCGGCAGACGCGTAGGAGGCGGTGTCCTCGCCGTCGCCGCCGTCGAGCTGGTCGGCGCCCGGCATGCCCTCCAGCGAGTCGTTGCCGCCCAGGCCGCGCACGATGTCGTCACCGGCCCAGGCCAGGAAGTTGTTGGCGTTGTTGTCGCCCTCGAGCGTGTCGTCGAACAGCGAGCCCGCCATGTTCTCGACATTGACGTAGCTGTCGCCGGCGGCATGTCCGGTGTTGATGGACGGGTTGAAGAACGAGGCCGTGACGCCGGTCTGGTCGGCGAAGTTCGACACGTCCACCGACACGCCGTTGACTTCGCTCTCGTGGAAGCGCCAGACCTCGTAGTCGGCGATGTCCTGGCCATCGCCGCCGTCCAGCAGGTCGGCGCCGGCGTCGCCGATCAGCACGTCGGTGCCACCCAGGCCGTAGATCTGGTCGTCGCCGTCCAGGCCCCAGAGGTTGTTGGGGTGGTCGGTGGCGTTGTCGCCGTAGAGGATGTCCCGGTACACGCTGCCGGTGATGTCCTCCATGCTGTCGTAGGTGTCGCCGGCGGCGGCGCCCGCATTCAGGCCCTGGTCGGTCAGCGACGCCGTGACACCGGTGCGCGTGACGTCGAAGACCGTGTCGGTGTCACCGCCGGTGCGCCACAGCTGGTAGCTGACCGTGTCGCCGTTGAAGCGCAGCGGGTCGACACCTTCGCCGCCGAACATGTGGTCGATGCCGTCGCCGCCGACGAGCGTGTCGGCGCCGTCGTCGCCGTACAGGGTGTTGGTGCCGCCGTAGCCGTACAGCGTGTCTTCGCCGCCGCCGCCGCGCAGGGTGTTGTTGCCGCCGTCTCCGGCCAGGTAGTCGCCGTAGGCCGAGCCCGTGAGGTTCTCGATCGAGACGTAGACGTCGCCCAGAGCTTCGCCCACCATCTTCTGCGGGTCCGGCTCGCTGAGGTTGGCCACCACGCGCGCAGCCGCGTTCACGTAGCTGGCGGTGTCCGAACCGGTGCTGCCGTCCAGCGTGTCGGCGCCCGTGCCGCCGATCAGGGTGTCGTTCCCGGCGAGGCCGTTGAGCGTGTCGTCGCCGGCGCCTCCCACCAGGGTGTCGTCGCCGGAGGTGCCTGTGAAGATGGCCATGTTGTCCTTGAGTAGGCTGGATTGAAAATGCGGCCCGAATGCGCTTCGGACCGGTGCCGGGGGTGCACGGCCCGCCCTGCCGGGAAGGCGACGCGTCGGCCCTCAGGACATCGGCAGGGGTTGCACCGACATTGAGCCGTTGTTGCGCCGGCAGTGCGACATCGTGCAGGCAACTGACGCTCCCGTGCCGGGCGAAGCGGGCATTCTGACTTCGCCCGGGCTGCGGCGCGCCGCCTTCCCCACGTCCCTGGCAGCGTCATTCCGTGATCACGGCACGGCAATGCCGCTGTAAGGTGCAATGCGTCCGCCCGACCACGCCATGCCGGCCCGGCAGGGCAGCGTGCCGGCACACTTCCATCCACCTGCCCCGGAGTCGTCACCCATGAACCAGCGTCTCATCGTTTCTTCTGCCCTTGCTTCGGCGCTGGCCCTCGGCCTCGTCGGCCAGGCCGCGGCCCAGGACAAGGGCAAGGAAAAGTGCTACGGCATCGCCAAGGCGGGCCAGAACGACTGCGCCAACCTCTCGGGCTCGCATTCCTGCGCCGGCCAGGCCAAGGTCGACAACGCGCCCGACGAGTGGAAGTACGTCGCCGCAGGCACCTGCAAGCAGATGAAGGGCATGACGGCCGACGAGGCCAAGGCCAAGGCCAAGAAGGCCTGAGCGCCGCGGCCGCCGTGCTGGCCGTGCCGCCCGCGCCCGTGGTCCACCGCGCCGGCATCGGCCTGCGGCAGCCGCACTATGAAGCCCTGCTGGCGGCGCCGCCGCCGCTGGGCTTCGTCGAAGTCCACGCCGAGAACTTCTTCGGCGCCGGCGGTGCCGCCCTGGGCGTGCTGGACGCGGCGCGGGCGAACTGGCCCGTCAGCCTGCATGGCGTGGGCCTGGCGCTGGGTTCGGCTGCCGGCGTCGACGCCGCCCACCTGCAGGCGCTGGCCGCACTGGTGCGGCGCATCGAGCCGGTGCGGGTCAGCGACCATGCCGCCTTCGCGCGGGCGCCGCGCCGCCAGGGCGGGCCGGTGGTGCACGGCAACGACCTGCTGCCTATCGCCCACACCGAGGCCGCGCTCGACATCCTGGCGGCCAACGTGCAGCGGGTGCAGGACACGCTGCAGCGCCCGCTGCTGGTGGAAAACCTGTCGGCCTACCTGCGCTGGGCCGACGACCACATCGCCGAGCCCGCCTTCTTCAACGAACTGGTGCGGCGCACCGGTTGCGGGCTGCTGCTGGACGTCAACAACCTCGTCGTCAATGCGCTCAACGACGGCCTCGACGAAGGCGCCGCCACGGCCGCGGCCTGCCGCTGGGTCGACGCCATCGACGCCGCGGCCGTCGGCGAGATCCACCTCGCCGGCTACACCGTGGCCGGCGACATCGTCATCGACGAGCACGGCAGCCGCGTGCACGCGCCGGTGTGGCAGGTCTACCGCCACGCGCTGCGGCGGCTGGGCCCGCGGCCGACGCTGGTGGAGTGGGACACCGCGCTGCCGCCGCTGGACGTGCTGCTGCACGAAGCGGCACTGGCCGACGCGGCCGGCGCGGAGGTGGCCGCGGCATGACACCCGCCGACAAGGAAGCGCTGCGCCAGCAGATGCTGCTGCGCGCGCTGCTCGGCGACGCCCGCCCCGGCGTGGTGGGCGGCTGGCTGCGTGCACCGGCCCGCGGGCCTGGCGTGGCGCGCGGGCTGGCCGCCTACCGCGCCAATGCCGGCGCGCTGGCCGAACGGGCGCTGGCGGCGGCCTATCCGACGCTGCAGCAGCTGCTGGGCGAAGCGAGTTTTGCGGCCCTGGCGCGCCACTTCTGGCAGCGGCAGCCGCCGCAGGCCGGCGACATCGCGCGCTGGGGCGGCGGCCTGGCCGATTTCATCGCCGACGCCGAGAGCCTGGCCGACGAACCCTGCCTGGCCGATGTCGCGCGCCTGGAATGGGCCGTGCACGGCGCGGCCACCGCTGCCGACGCGGGCCCGCCGCAGGGCCTGGCCCTGCTGGGCACGCACGACCCGGCACAACTGCGGCTGGCGCTGGTGCCGGGCACGGCGCTGGTGGCGTCGCCTCATCCGGTGGTCGCCATCTGGCAGGCCCACCGCGCGCCGGCGGCCGCAGCGCGCGACGCGCCGTTTGCCGCCGTGCGCGCCGCCTTCGCCGCCGGTGCCGGCGAGACCGCGCTCGTCGCGCGCCGCGGCTGGCAGCCGGTGGTGCGCGCGCTGGCCGAGCCCGAAGCCGCGTTCGTGGCGGCGCTGCTCGGCGGCAGGCCGCTGGCGGCTGCGCTGCACGAGGCCGGCACGGCCTTCGACTTCGCGTCGTGGTTCGTCGCGTCACTGCAGCAGGGGCTGCTGGCCGCCGCGCTGACCGTGGACCGCGACGTGGCGCAGCACCCGCAGGTGACGGCCTGATGCCCCCGCGCGGCGCCGGCCATCCCCCTTTTGCAGGGGCCGCCGCGGGTGCAGCCCCGGGGCCCGTGGATGCCAGAATCTGTCGATGCCCTACCTTCTGATCTGTGCTGCGTGGCCACGCGCCGCGCTGGCCCTGGTGCTCGCCGCCGCCGCGGCCGGCCTGCACGCCGAAGCGCTGCCACGCGACGCGCAGGAACGCAATTGCTGGCTGCAGCACACGCGTGAACGCACCCAGGTGCGGCTGAACGAGCCCACGGCCGTGCAGGTGGCCAACCTGCGTGACGGCGACGTCGTGCGCACGCCCTTCCGCGTCGACTTCGCGGTGCGCGGCATGGGCGTCATCCCGGCCGGGCAGGCCCACCCCAAGGCCGGCCACCACCATGTGCTGCTGAACACGCCGCTGCCCGTCAATCCCGGCGACAGGATCCCGTTCAACGACTACCACCGCCACTTCGGCAAGGGCCAGACCGGCACGGTGCTGGCGCTGCCCCCCGGCGAACACCGGCTGCGCCTGCTGTTCGCCGACCACGACCACCGGCCCTACTTCGTGTTCAGCCCCGAACTGCGGCTGCAGGTCACCGGCCCGCGCACCGATGTGGCGCCGCGCATCGACCCGGCCCGCTTCGCGGCCACCTGTCGGGCCTGGTACCAGGATGCGATCTCGCGCCCGCGGCCGGAAGGCCAGCGCGCCGTCATCACCAACCTGCGCGACGACGAGCCCGTGGTCAGCCCCTTCAACCTGCGCCTGGCGGTCGACGGGTTCGGGGTGGCCCCGCGCGGCCGCGGCGGCGACGGCCTGGGCCACTTCCTGCTGGACGTGCTGGGCGAGGGGGGCCGTGTCGTGCAGGCCATCGACCTGGGCCACGGTGCCACGCAGGTCAGCCTCTTCCTGGCGCCGGCGGCCTACACGCTGCGGCTGCGTTTTGTCGACGACAGCGGCCGGCGCGACCTCGTGCCGGCCATGCTCATGCCCATCGTCGTCACGGCGCAGGAGCGGATCTGAACGGCGTGCGCGGCGGCCGGGCCCGACCGGCCCGCGGTTGCGGCCGCATGCGGGCCGCCCTGACGGCCGGCGCGCTGGCCACGGCCGCCGGCGCGGCCGCCGGCGCCGCGCCGGCGCTGCCGCCGCTGGTCAGCGGGGCGTCGCTGGGCGCGGGCTGGCGTGTCGCCCTGCTGCCGGCGCAGCAGCCCCCGGCCACACGTTTCACGCCCGAAGCCGTGGACGGCCGCGCCGCGCTGCGCATCGAGGCCGCGGCGTCCTACGGCAACCTGCTGCACGAGCCGCCCCCGGGCGCCCTGCCGCGCCGGCTGCACTGGTCGTGGCGACTGGCCGTGCCCAACCCCGCCGCCGATCTGCGGCAGAAGGCCGGCGACGACACCGCCGCGAAGGTCTGCCTCAGCTTCGACCTGCCGCTGTCGCGTGTGCCCTTCGGCGAACGTGTGCTGCTGCAGCTGGCGCGCGCGCGCAGCGGCGAGGAACTGCCCGCGGCCACGCTGTGCTGGGTCTGGGGCGGCAGCGAGGCCCGGGGTGAGGTCGTCGACAACGCCTACTCGCGCCGCGTGCGCTACCTGGTGCTGCGCAACGCCGACGACCGTACCGGCGCCTGGCTCGACGAGGCGCGCGACGTCGGCGCCGACTTCGCGCGCGCCTTCGGCGACGAAGCCGGCGCGCTGCCGCCGCTGCGCGCCGTGGGCGTCGGCGCCGATGCCGACAACACCGGCGGCCGCTCGGTGGCACACGTGTCCGCGCTGCGCTTCGAGCCGTGAAGCGCCTGCTGCTGCTGGGCGGCGGCCACGCCCACCTGGGCGTGCTGGCGGCGCTGGCGCGGCAGCGCCTGGCCGGCGCCGAGGTGATGCTGCTCACCCCGCACGCCGAGCTGGTGTATTCGGGCATGGTGCCGGGCCTCGTGGCCGGCCACTACACGGCGGGGCAGTGCCGCATCGCGCTGGCGCCGCTGGCCGCCGCCGCGGGGGTCAGCCTGGTGACGGGCGCGGCCGTCGGGCTGGACGCGGCAGCGCAGGGCCTACGCCTGGCCGACGGCCGCACGGCAGGCTACGACCTGCTGTCGATCGACACGGGTTCCGAGCAGCGGCGCGACCGTGTCGCCGGCGCCGGCGAACATGCACTCTTCGTGCGTCCCATCGAGGCCTTCGTGCAGGGCCAGCAGCGCCTGGCCGAGCGCGCCGCGCGGCGGGCGCTCGACATCGTCGTGCTCGGCGGCGGCGCCGCGGGTTTCGAACTGGCGCTGGCGCTGCAGCACCGGCTGAACGGCGACTTCCGCCGTGGCCGCAGCCACCCCGGTGGCGCCGAACGTGTGCGCGTGGCGCTGGTCACCGGCGGCCCCGAGCCGCTGGCCGGCTACCCGGCTGCGGTGCTGCGCGACGGTGCGCGGGTGCTGGCGGCCCGGCGCGTCACCGTGTTCCGCGAGGCCGCGGTGGCCGTCGATGCCCGTTCCGTCCAGCTGGCCAGCGGCGCGCGCCTGGCCTGCGACCAGGCCATCGTGGCCACCGGTGCCGAGGCGCCGGCCTGGCTGGCGGGCAGCGGGCTGGCGCTGACCGAGCGCGGTTTTGTGCGCACCGGGTCGACGCTGCAGAGTGTGTCGCACCCCGAGGTCTTCGCCGCCGGCGACGTGGCCACGCGCGACGACCTGCCGCACCCCAAGAGCGGCGTCTACGCCGTGCGTGCCGGCGCGCCGCTGGCGCTGAACCTGCGGCGCGCCGTCCAAGGTCTGCCGCCGCAGCCCTGGCGACCGCAGGCGCGCACGCTGAACCTGCTGTCCTGCGGCGGGCGCCGCGCCATCGCGGCGTGGGGTGGGCTGTCGGTGAGCGAACGCGGCTTCGGCCGCCTGGCCTGGTGGTGGAAGGACCACATCGACCGCGGCTTCATCGCGCGTTCCGCCGCGCCGCAGGCCGTCGACGGCAGCGCGCCGCCGTCACTCGCGCGGCCGGAAGGTGATCACCAGGCGTGACGGCACACGCCCGTCGACGTCGCGTGGCAAGGTGCCCGTCTTGTCGATGGCGCGCAGCACGGCTTCGTCCCAATCCTTGTGTCCGCTCGACTTGACGACCCTGCGCGAGATGATGGTCCCGCCGGCAGCCGTCGTCACCTCCACTTCGGCGGCGCTGTTGTCGGGAATGCTGCCGGTGAACACCAGGTTGCCGCGGATCAGCTGCACCAGCCGCCCGGCGTAGGCCGCCGACGGCGCCGCACTCTGCGCTGCCGTGCCGGTGGACGTGGCCGGGCCGGTGCCGCCCGCCACGCCGCCGGCCTGGCTGATGATGCGGCGCAGGTTTTCTTCGCGCTGTTTCGCCACGCGCTCTGCCTGGGCCTGGGCCTCTTTTGCCGCCTGCGCGGCTTGCGCGGCCTTCTCGCGCTTCGCCTTCTCGTCGTCGGCGCGTTTCTTCTCGGCGGCCAGGCGCCTGCGGTCCGCTTCGGCTTCGGCTTCGGCCTTCCTGCGCTCGGCCTCGGCCTTGCGCCTTTCGGCGCGTTGCGTGGCGATGTCGGGTTCGGCGGGCGGCGCTGCGGCCTTGGGCGGCGCGGGGGCGGGCGTGGGTGACGGTGCGGGCACGGCCGGTGCGGGTGGTGGCACCGGTGCCGGCTGAGGCGCCGTGACGGGCGCCGGTGGGGCGGCGACCTGCGGCACGCTGGCCCAGAGTTCGGCGCTCACCACGTCGGGCGTGCGCGCGCGCCAGTCGACCGACACCGTCAGCGCCGCCACCAGCCCCGCATGCACCAGCAGCGCCAGCACGGCGCCAGGGCCGGTGCCGCCGGGCGGCCGCGGCAGCAGCGCGTCGTGCGCCATCGGCAGGGCACCGGCCTGCGCCATGGCCCTCAGCCGGCGCCCTGCTTGACCGACAGGCCCACGCGCTTGACGCCGGCGCGCTGCAGCGTGTCCATCACGCGCACCACGCTTTCGTAGCGCACGCTCTTGTCGGCGCTGATGACCACGGGCACGTTGGCGTCGCCGCGCTGCTGCTCGCGCACGCGCGCGGCCAGCTGCGGCAGCGCCACGCCGGTGGGTTCCTGCTGGTCGATGCGCAGGCGCAGCTTCTCGTCGGTGCCGACGATGACCTCGATCACGCTGCCCGGCCGCTGCGCACTCTTGCCGACGGTGGGCAGGTCGACGACGCCGGTGGTGATGAGCGGCGCGGTGACCATGAAGATGATCAGCAGCACCAGCATGACGTCGATGAACGGCACCATGTTGATCTCGTTCATCGAGCGGCGGCCGCGGCCGCGGTGGGTGACCTGCGGCATGGTCAGCAGCTCATGAGCGCGCAGCCCATGCCGAGGGATTCCGCGAGATCGGGCTTGCAGTCGGCTTGCGGCACGTTGCGGACGGTCGCGCTCGTTCGTTCGTGCCCAGGGCCGAGGCCGCAGGGTGGGGGGCTGCGCTCATGTCCCCCGCCGCCGGCCTGGCGGCCGACGGCTCCTCCTTTAC
>Ga0154020_10008331_pt1 | contig 12020 bp, 8 predicted proteins | sample Klosneuvirus_201_FD_109709 | JGI IMG/M metagenome (GOLD analysis project Ga0154020, IMG submission 109709) | Active sludge microbial communities from wastewater, Klosterneuburg, Austria - Klosneuvirus_20160825_MG | ecosystem: Engineered > WWTP > Aerobic digester > Activated sludge | place... | reverse complement strand
GTTCTGCCCTACCAGACCGATGCGTTCTCCGGGCTTTATTTGCCAGTTGACGTCTTTGTAGAGGTAGCGGCCACCGAAGTCGAACGATAATTCATTTAATGTTAACATGTAAAACGTGCAAAGATAAGCAGAATAGCTGAATCTGAACACCTGTTTATCGTCGAATGGGTGTATGTTCAGATGAATCTTTTTTTAACCTGTCTGAGTCCCCTTTTTTACGCTAACACTTTAAGGTCGCATCAACCCAATAGGGGCAAAAACAGTTCTGTCGAAAAATGATGCCGGTGCATAGATGTCTGATTTGTAAATTTGAGTTCAATAAGTATATTTGACGCAGAAACATATGAAAAAAGCCCTGTTAATCCTCTTAACCCTTATCGCTGTTATCACACTTCTGACACTGATTGCAGATGACTTCAGCAAGCTCAGCAGCAGCTTAATCCAGTTTCTGTACTTTGTTGCTGCATTGCTCATCGTAATGGCAGGCATATATACTATAAACAAACTTATTAAAAAATGATCACCATAATACTCGTTGCGGCGGCAATTGCCATTACCATCTGGTACATTCTTAAAAACAGGAGTGAATTCAGCATCAAAGAAACCCGCATTAAAATTGTGCTTAAAACAATTTTGCTGTTTGTAGTTGGTATTCTGGCTGCTCTTATACAACCTTTTGAAGCAAAGCGGGTGGATGCAGGCCATGTTGGCATCAAAGTCAATTTAACGGGCGACAACCGCGGAATTTCCAAGTACGAATACCGCACCGGTTGGGTCGTTTACAATACCTGGATTGCTCAGTTATACGAATTTCCTACTTTTCAGCAACACATCGATTACCCCGAACAGGTGGTGATTACCAAAGGTGGATTTCAGACCACCATCAAACCATCTTTCAACTATTCTCTGATACCCGGAAACATTGGCGACATGTTCCAGAACCTGAGACGCCCTCTGAGTCAGGTGGAACAGGAATGGCTGATGAATGCCATCATCAGTTCTGTTAACGATGTAGCCAACACCTGGGCCGTCGACGATATTTTCAACAACCGTGAGAAATTTGAATCGGCCATCATAACCGAAGCGCTTAAACGCACCGGTAAGTGGTTTATCATCAGTCAGCTCAGAACCAATATTGTTCCACCAGATGCCTTAAGACAAGCCATTGAAGCCAAAACCAAAGCGATACAGGAAGTTCAGGTGGCTGAAAACGAAAGAAAAGTAGCCGAAGCAGAAGCATTGAAAAAAATTGCCATTGCCAGAGGAGACAGTGCCCAGGCCGTCATTGCTGCATCGGGCAGAGCTGAAGCCATCCGCAAAGAACAGATGCAATTGACATCTATGTACATCGACTACCTGAAGGTTACCAGATGGGATGGCAAAAATCCAACGACGGTGCTTGGGGGTAATTCCGGCGCCATCATTCAATTGCCTAAATAAGCCCTGGAACAGGATTTCAAACCGAATAGTCACCACCCTTTTCACCTATACCAGCGCCATTTAAAGCCCGGTCATTTGATGCATTGTAAATGTACAGTATGTTTATGTATTGGTTTGTTATATAACGCTATTGGTTTCCCCAATCCGGTAAGCGGTTTAAATACGATAACTTTGCCCCATGAAAGTTGAAATCTGGAGCGATGTGGCCTGCCCGTTCTGCTACATCGGCAAACGCCGTTTTGAAGAGGCACTCGAACAATTTGAGGGCAAAGAGCAGGTGGAAGTGGAATGGAAGAGTTTTCAGCTGAACCCGGATCTGAAACCCAAAAGCGAACAGAATATATACGCCTATCTGGCGGAAGCCAAAGGCTGGACGGTGGATTATGCCCGTGAGGTGAGCAAACAGGTTTGCGACATGGCCGAATCGGTGGGCCTGCATTACAACATGGATCAGACCATAGTGGCCAATACCGCCGACGCACACCGCCTGATACAACTGGCCAAAAGCAAGGGACTTGGAGACGCAATGGAGGAACAGCTTTTTCAGGCCTATTTTATGCAGGGTAAGAATGTTGGCGACCATGCCACACTGATCCGCCTGGCAACAGATGCAGGCCTGAATGCGCAAGAGGCAGAAGAGACGCTTAATAGCAATGCATTTGCAGATGCAGTAGAACTGGATGCCTACGAAGGCAGTCAGCTGGGCGTTAGCGGGGTGCCGTTCTTTGTGTTCGACCGGAAATACGGCATCTCAGGTGCTCAGCCCCTTGAAGTGTTTGAGCGCACCTTCCTTCAGTCGTGGCAGGAAACAGCGCATTAGTCGTTTTTCTGTTTGCACGATGCAGCCGTCAAATGTTGCGTAACAAACAGGTACACATAATTTCTAAACAGAAACGCTTACTTTTGTTTTTCTGAATCCCGATTATGAATTTCTTTGCGCTCAAGCGGCTTTTTGTCGGCACTTCCTTATTGCTATATGTTTCCGGCACTGCATTATTTGCCCAAACTGAAACAAAAAAAGACACAGTCTTTTTGTACAACAAAAAAGCCATCGCTTCTATAACCACCACCACTGGTTCTGAAAAAACAATAAACAAATACAACCAGGCCGGCTTGTGTACAGCAGAGAACCATTTTACAAACGATACATTAAACGGCAGCCAGAAAACATGGTATCAAAATGGTCAGATTTCGGGTGATGAATTATATCAGAACGGTTATATAATCAGCAGACAAACCTGGTTCGAAAATGGATTGCGCCGCTCTACTGAACATTTTAAAATAAGCAGCAAAGAGAACATACTCAAATCAGAATTACATGGAGACTGCCGTTATTATTACAGCAATGGACAGTTGAGAGAAGGCGGCACTTATTCCGAAGGGGTAAAACACGGTAAATGGGTTGAGTATTTCGAAACCGGAATTAAAAAATCTGAAGGCCGCTTCGCCAATGGATATGTAGTTGGAAAGTGGACATACTGGCTGAACACGGGCAAACCGGCTTCTATAGGAAATTACATTCCGGACACGTCGGGCAAAAGGCACAACAAAGTCTTGAAACACGGCAAACAGATTCAATACTATAATACCGGTCAGATGTCTGAAATCAGCCATTTCAAATACGGAAAATTAAATGGCCGATTTATCAACTGGTATGAAAACGGGCAGAAAAAATCTGAAATAGATTATTGCAATGGTTTGCAATGCGGGGTTTATAAAACATGGAAATCAAATGGCGACCTATATGAAAACATCAATTATGTGAGCGTTTACGACAGTTCCAGAAAATCAATGACCGTGCGTACCCACGGCAAATATGAACTGAATTACGACAATGGCAAACCAAAAATTAATGGAACGTATAAAATGGGGAAAGAAAACGGACTGTTTATCCATTACCACCAGAACGGCAAAGAATCATACAGGGCATTTTATCAAACCGGCAATCTGAGTGGTCGAGTTGTCGAACGCAATATTCTGGGCATAATCGTGCGCGACGAAACGCACATGATTACCCGTACAGAAAAAGGCATCAATGTATCGGTAAAACATGGACTGTGTCTCTACTATACCGATGACGGGGTATTAAGAGACAGCGGCAGATATGACATGAACATGAAAACTGGCCTTTGGACGAGCAGACATGAAAACGGCAATCTGGCTTCTAGGGCAAACTACTGTGGTAACATCTTATGTGGTGATATGAGCACCTGGTATTCAAACGGCAATCTGAAGTCGAAAAAAACCGAAATCTTTGACTCAGCCACCGGTTTTAAGGGTTATACCCTCCGGGAATATAAAGAAGACAACACTTTGGCGTATTATTCCCTGATGAATCAAAACCACTTTTCGCTTGAAAACATTCTTTATTTTCCCGATGGCAGCAAAAGGGTATTGAACCAGAGCATTCTGATCTGGGATAAAGCCCAATCAAGCTATGACAGAACGGTTAAAGCATCCAGAATTTTGACATACCACAGCAATGGCCAGATTTTATCCGACGAAATGCAGCTTGACAGCCGCACTGTTGGCAGAACTTTAACCTTTTATATGAATGGCCGTATAAAATGCATAAACGATTTTTCTGAAAGAGGCATTGCACATGGCCTTTCGGTATACTGGGATTCTGAAGGCGGCTTAATATCTGCAAATGTGATCAACAACCACTATTCTATAGAGCCATTTACAGGATCTGCCGATTCATTATACAAACTCTACAATTTTTATTTTCAGGATCAAAAAGAATCGCGTTACAACCCTGGGAAGGTTCTGCGCAACTCTTCGGTATATTCATACTACCATAAACAGGCTTTACGATTAATGTATACGGAACAACATGGGTTCTTAAACGGTCCCTATACCATGTATTATCCGGATGGCAAAAAGTTGTTAGAAACCGTGCTCATCAACAATATTTCCAACGACACCATTCGCATATGGAATCCTTTGGGCTTTCTGATGAGTGAAAAACGAACTAAAAATGGTTTGATCAGAGGTCGGCTGCGTGAATTTTACCAAACCGGCATTCTGAATTCAGAAGTGGTATACAACGACAGCGGATTGGTGCTCAGCACCCAGGAAATGTATGAAAACGGACGTATAAAGAACTTAAACCGCTACCTGGCTGGTAACCGCTACAGTTGGATTAGGCATGGCAAGCAGGAATCATGGCATGCCAATGGCAAACCCTATAACATCTATTTCAGCGACAGCAACAAAACAATCGGTGCTGCATATCTGTACCATCCGAATGGTCAACTGAAGGAATTATCGTATTACAAAAATGGCCATCGCGACAGCGTCAGCAGCACCTTCGATTCAATGGGCAATATCCTATATAAAATTGCATACCTGAATGGTGTTAGGCATGGTAAATCAGAATCGTGGTGGGATAACGGACAATTAAAACACCATGGATGGTTATACAACGAACAGATTGACAGCACCTGGGTGTTTTACAAACGTGATGGCTCGCAGGAATCGATAAGGCATTATAAATACGGTTTGCTTACCAGCGCATACAGCGGACGCTCGTGCGAATGTATTGATTCATTCAGATCAAAAAGGGGATATGCGCCTTTACTCAACAATCTGGCAGATTTAAAAACGGTAAATGAATGGAGCTTTCGATTCCACAAGCCCTTTGGCGAAGAATATAACAGTTTGTTCTACGTCAATATGCAAACAAGCTCCAGTCAGAATTCTGTGTTTTGTTCATTTGACCTCATTTCATATAAAACGCTCGAATTGCAAATTCCCGAAAAAAACGGCATCCGATTGATACTAAACCCTTGTTTCAATATCGGAACGGATAGAAAACCAATCCCTTTCACCATCCATTTAAACCGACTGGACAAATCCGATACCCGGGCAACGCTTGAACCTGACCGGCTTGCCATTCGGTTTAATGAAAATGTTTTGCACCGATGGGACAGTTTGGTGCAGGGTGGCCCATACAGGTCGGGGCAAATACCTTTGTATTCTGAACTCCTGTTTAATGCAGAACAGATTGAATACAACAGCCGCGAACTGATCCAGATTTCAAACATCAGCGCAACCTGTTTTCCGCATTCTGAAATCGGCTTTACCGGAACAGGCATTCATATTGACACCTGCGAAATTGATGTTAATCCCGAAAAAAATGATTTCACCTTCCCCGGCAATGCTTTCTCGTATGAAGGTTTTGCTAAGAGGGTGTATGAGGAATACAACGACGACTATTACAGACGTGATAACCCTGCAAGCAGGATGCGCAACAGCATTTTTGACCAGTTCACCGGAATTTACGCCAGAAATTGCCGAGTCGATTTACCCGCTTCTGCCTTTAACACGCCTGGTTTGCTATCTGTCAGGGGCAGTAACTTTATGCTGGGCGGAACCTTTGTTGCCGGAACTGTGCGTTTGAAAGCCACTTTGTCTGAAGGTTTAAATTACAGTTTAATACACCAGGGGAAAAAGATCATGTTCAATTCTGCTGATATTGAAAAGCGACTGCTGCAATCAGGTTATCGGAATGTAAAGACTTCATATGACAGTAAAACTTCAGAATTCATCATCTATCTATTTTACACCCTTTAATCCGCAAATATGAAACCCGTATTATTTGTTCTCTACTTACTTTACAGCACACATATTTTCGCCAAATCGAGTGAAAAACGCCTGCACGACATTCCCGGCAAAAGAAGCATTACCTATTACGATCAGTCAATGGAACGCCGTTTCCCTAAATTGAATTTCTATGATGAAGTCAGTTTGTATTACCCGGTCATCACCGGTCAAATAGACAGTTTGGTCCGAAACAAGATCAATAAACGGTTGTACGAACTAAGTACTTCAATTATAGACAGCAACTCGCTATGGAAAGTCATATCGCTTCACCACGATAAAACGCTTTTGTCTTACACCAGGAACAATCCTAATTTCAGAGACGACCGGGGCTATTACAGTGACAATGAACTCAAATACGAACCAGTAATAGACCAAGTCAAATTAAGTCTGACCACTTATTACAACCATATACTGGCGGTGGAATTGGTTTATGAATACCATTCTCAGTTTGAAAGCCATAAAATTGACAACGATTTTACATACCGCACAATGTATTATTTCGATACCCGAAATGGGCGTGAATACAAATCAGGTGAAATCTTTAACCCGAGCAGTTTGCCTGCGCTTAATAAATTGATCGAGTCCAAAATTATTGCATATTTTGAAAAATACCCTGCTGAAATGCCCGAAGATTATGATGAAGAAGATGAAGAACAGGCCTTCTACAGAAATCTGAAGCCCAACAACGACCAAAAAGAAAAGAAATTGACCGGATTCTCTGCAGACAAGAACGGCTTTTGGTCAACACTCGCCTTTTCAATGGTTTTACGCCTGGATGAATGGGATCCGGTAATGGATAATTTCTATGGTTACCCAATTACTTTGCGCATCAGCTTTAACGATATTAAAGCGTTTATCAATCCGAAAGGTCCCTATGCCAGCCTGCTTCAGTTCCAATCCGGTTCCAATACGGTTTTGAAGGAACAGAATAACTATAAACGGGTAACGACCGGTTTCGACGTGAGTACTTATACCTCAACTTCTGAGGTCAATGGCTATGATTATTACAGTTTGCAAACCCAAAAGGCCATTAAGCGCATAGAGCTGTATAAATTAAACGATGATCCCCGTGACACTGTGCGCGAATTCAAACAAAGGGCTTTACTTTATGCCGAAAACGGTAACTTACGGGAATGCAGATACTTCGACAATAACAGATATCAGAGTCATGCCGTCTTCGGATTTGACACTGCCCGTAATCTGACTAAAATTGCTTTGTTGAACGGTGCTCAGATCACAGAAAGCCAGGATTTGCATTATGACCAAAATAAGAATCTGCTGCGTTTAGATCAGTTTGAACGCTACAGGGGCTATTCTGAAGTGTATTACTGGTATTTAGACAGCATAGTTTTGTCTGAAGAAATTAACAGCCAGAATACTACTGCCCGCATAACATGTCAACGGTATCAGAATGGCATGCCAACTGAATTACTGGTTGCCGGTTCGTCTGAATATACCCGAATTACGCGTTATGGTAAACAGGGCAATATTTTGTACAAAAACGCGTATGAAAGTGCTGCAGGCAGAGGCGAATTTTACACCTACGACGAAAAGGGCCGGTTAATCTGCCGTGAAAACGATGGTAACAACACCCGCTCTGTTTATTCTTACGACAGTCTTGGACGCATTTCAGAAGAAAGGGTTTACAGCCAAACTGAATTGAATTTCAGCAAAAAACTCTGGTACAATGCAGAGGGATTGCCCGCTCAAATTGAAATCGTCCATGGCATAAACGGCAAACCCAATACCCTGTATTTCAGGTACAGTTATTATTAAGCGCTTCTGTGCTTTCTGATTGTACATAGATGTGCTCGGCAAACTTCCGGCTCACATTGGTCTGCTTCTGGTTCACCTCTATCAGCAATATATCGTCGTAGGGATTGCGTGCCAATACCTTGATTTTGTTGTTGATACCCAAACCCACTTCAATTACATATTGCAGAAAAGGCGCTGTGTTGTCTTTCACCGCCACCATAATGCACTGACTGCCCGGTGCCACATCGGCCAGGGTGGTGGAATACACATGGCGGATCTCGCCTTTGGCATTCGGAATGGCGTCGCCGTGCGGATCAAACTCAGGGTAGTCCAGAAACTTATCCAGCCGGTCTATCAGCTTCTGGCTGTGTATGTGCTCCAGCTGTTCGGCCACTTCGTGCACCTCGTCCCAGCTGAAATCCAGCTTCTGGTATAAAAAGGTCTCCCACAGGCGGTGTTTGCGCAGTACCTCAACCCCTGCTTTAAGTCCTTTAGCGGTCAGACTGATCTTGCCGTACTTCTCATAATCTATCAGCTTCTTTTCTTTCAGCTTTTTAAGCATGTCGTTTACCGAAGCCGGCTTAACCCCCAGATGGACCGCCAGCTCGTTGGTGCCCGCCTCGGTATTTCGGTTATTTTCGCGGGTAATGCGGAACAGGGCTTTCAGGTAATTCTCTTCTGTAAACGACAGCATGGCACAAAGATATAAAAATATTCAAACAAAATTTGTTAGACATACCTAACATTTGTATTTTTGCATGCAAAACAAGAAGTGTTATGTCCCCTTTGCTTAAAATATGCCTGCTCCTGATTATTTTGCTGATGCGCATCAGCGGACTGCAGGCGCAGGGTGCTGTGCTGCACATACACGTGTATTCTGAACAAAGGGCCCTGAACAGTGCCACCATTAAAGCCGCGCTGAATGGCACCAGTGTTGCAACAGACAGCAGCGGTTGTGCTGTTCTGGCGGGTTTAAAACCCGGCTCTGAAACCATTACCTGCAGTGCGGATTTGCACCGCCCGTTTAAAATAAAGCTGATGTTGAAGGCCGGCGACACACAGCATCTGCGCATTGATATGCAAATGCTGCAGGAGTCGTTCCGCGAGTTTGTGGTCAGCGGCACCCTGAAAACGGTGCGGCGCAGCGAAAGTCCGGTGCCGGTAGAAGTGTATCAGCAGGCTTACTTTAAGCGCAACCCCACTCCAAATCTGTTTGATGCCCTGCAGAATGTAAACGGGGTCAGACCGCAACTGAACTGCAATGTCTGCAATACCGGAGATATTCATATAAACGGGCTTGAAGGTCCGTATACAATGATACTGATAGACGGCATGCCCATGGTGAGCAGCCTGTCTGCTGTATATGGCCTGTCGGGCATTCCGAATGCGCTTGTTGAACGGCTCGAAATTGTAAAAGGGCCTGCTTCATCACTTTATGGCAGCGAAGCCGTGGGTGGACTGATCAATGTGATTACCAAAAAACCTTCGTCGGCGCCCCGTTTGTCGGCCGATGTGTTTGCCAGCTCATGGGGTGAATTCAATGCCGATCTGGGTTCAGCCTTTAAAGTGGGCAAAAAAGCGCGCGTGCTGAATGGCTTAAATCTGTTTAACTACAGCAATCCGGTCGATAAAAACGGCGATGGTTTTACAGATGTAACCCTGCAAAAACGCATTTCGCTCTTTCAGAAGTGGGGTTTTACGCGAAAATCGTCTAAGGCATTTAGTCTGGCCGCACGCTATCTGTACGAAGACCGCTGGGGAGGCGATATGCGCTGGAAACCTGTATTCAGGGGTGGCGACAGTCTGTATGCCGAGAGCATATATACCAGACGCATAGAACTGATGGGCCAATACGAATTGCCTGTGCGCGAGAAGCTGATGCTGGCTTATTCGTATAACCGTCATTTGCAAAACAGCTATTACGGCACCATGCCCTTTATGGCCGAACAGCGCATTTTCTTCAGCCAGCTGAGCTGGGACAAGCAAGTTGGCCGGCACGATTTGCTGACCGGCGCTACCCTGCGGCATACCTGGTACGACGACAATACCCCCGCCACGGCAGGCGGCGATTCTGCCGGACGTTACAATCAGATTCAGAAGGTTTTACTGCCCGGCATTTTTATTCAGGACGAATTCAAAGCCCATAAAAAACACCGTTTGCTGGCCGGCCTGCGCTACGACCACAACTCGGTGCACGGGCATATCGTTACACCCCGCATGGCCTGGAAATGGACCATTAACCCCTTAAACACCTTGCGTTTAAATGCAGGAACGGGCTTCCGGGTGGTGAACATTTTTACCGAAGACCATGCAGCGCTTACGGGTGCCAGAACGGTTGTAATCCGCAATGAACTGATGCCGGAACGCTCTGTAAACATCAACCTGAATCTGCTGAGCCGCCTCCTGATTCAGAAAAAACGCATGCTGGGCATAGACCTGAGCGCCTTCTATACGCGTTTTCAAAACCGCATCATTGCCGATTACGAAAGCGACCCCAATCTGATTGTTTACGACAACCTGCTGGGCTATGCCATCAGTAAAGGCCTGAGCCTCAATCTGGATTACAATCCGGGCAAACACCTGAAAGCGGTTGCCGGCTGCACCTATATGGACGTGTACAGCATGAACGGCGGTTTAAAGACCCCCCAGATACTCACCGAACGATTCTCGGCTACCTGGTCGGCCACCTACTCGTTTATAAAGGCAAAGTTAAATGTGGACTATACCGGCAACCTATACAGTCCCATGCGTCTGCCGCTGCTGGGCGAACTGGATCCGCGCCGGCCGTATTCACCCTGGTTCAGCATACAGAACATTCAGCTGGTGTACAACGGGTTTAAACGCTGGAAGGTTTACGGCGGCGTCAAGAATCTGCTGAACTGGACGCCTAACCGGGGCAATCCGTTTATTATTGCCCGCAGCCGAGATCCGTTCGATAAAAAGGTGCAGTACGACGGCAATGGCAAAGTAATGGCCAGCGGCGAAAATCCATACGCGCTCAGTTTCGACCCTAATTATGTCTTCGGGCCCAACCAGGGCATGCGGGTATTCGTTGGACTTACTTACACCATTCCATGATGAAAAAACACATAAGCCATTTAATAACAGTCCTTAAGAAAAGGGGCAAAAAAGGGATAACGCTGCTCTTGCTGTATCTGATTTTGAAATGGACACTGATTTTAACCCTTGGCAAGCAGCTGCTGAAACAGCCCTGGTGGAAGGCTCAGTACGCGCTTTTTTTGCCCCTGGTGCTTGTATGCCTGCTGCTGATCAAACACTTTTATTTAAGAAGTAAAGGACAACAAAAAACGGCGCCCGAGTGGATCAGACGCCGTTTTTAAACTAAAACTATGAAAAACACTACCTATATAACAAGGGTGTTTACAGATTGTTTTAGGTTTTATTAATTATTTGATAACACGGCTTTAGGTGCTGCATTGCGGATGGCCTCACTGCTGCCCTCTTCAAACTTCTTGAAGTTTTCATTAAACTTCTCGGCAAGTGCATTGGCAGTCTGGTCATAAGCTGCTTTATCTGCCCAGGTGTTTCTCGGGTGCAGTATTTCCTGTGGCACATTCGGGCAACTGTCGGGCATGGACACACCAAACACCGGATGGGTGGTGTAGTTCACATGGTCCAGTTCGTTGTTCAATGCTGCAGTCAGCATGGCTCTGGTGTATGACAACTTCATGCGGCTTCCTACGCCGTATCCGCCACCGCTCCAGCCGGTGTTGATCAGCCATACGTCGATGTCTTTATCGGCTTTCAGCTTTTCGCCCAGCAATTCGGCGTATTTGGCCGGATGCAATGGCAGGAAAGCCTGACCAAAGCATGCAGAGAATGTACTCTGAGGCTCGGTGATACCGGCTTCTGTTCCGGCAACCTTACTGGTATATCCGGAAATAAAGTGGTACATGGCCTGTTCTGCTGTCAGTTTTGATATCGGCGGCAAAACACCGTAAGCATCGCAGGTCAGGAAAAAGATGTTCCTTGGGGATTTTCCAACGGATGGCACTGCGATGTTGTCGATGAAATCAATCGGGTAAGCCACACGGGTGTTCTCGGTTACCGAAACATCTTCGTAGTTGACTTTATTGGTACCCGGAAAGAAACGGACGTTCTCTACAAGTGCGCCGCGCTTAATGGCGCTCCATATCTGCGGTTCTTTTTCTTCGGTCAGGTCTATACATTTGGCATAACAACCGCCTTCAAAATTG
>Ga0154020_10008329_pt1 | contig 12023 bp, 10 predicted proteins | sample Klosneuvirus_201_FD_109709 | JGI IMG/M metagenome (GOLD analysis project Ga0154020, IMG submission 109709) | Active sludge microbial communities from wastewater, Klosterneuburg, Austria - Klosneuvirus_20160825_MG | ecosystem: Engineered > WWTP > Aerobic digester > Activated sludge | place... | reverse complement strand
CTGCTCAAGGATCCCAAGTGCGACATTGACTCGCAAGTGGACAGCGTAAAGACACTGACCGGCGTGGTGGACTACGAAATCGCGGTCAAGCTGCTGGGTTATTGGGAAGCCTGCGACAACGGCGGAGTCGTGGAGCGCGACGCCAAAGGTAAGCCCAAGCCGCCGGCCAAAGACGCTCGTCCCAAAGGCGCACACAAGATCGCCATGGAGATTCTGAAACAGGTGCGCGGCATCACCGAGCCCGAAGAGACCCTGAAATTTTCCAAGGACGTGCTGGACAAGAACAAGTGGCCGCTGCGCGTGCGCACGGCGCTGTTTGACACTATTGCCGCCAACGCCGCGGCCAACGAGCAGTGCATGGCGTTCATCATGAAGTCGGCCAAGGAAGTGCCCGATGTGGACGTGCGCGTGCTCGCGATTTCTTCGCTCGTGGCCCACGCCGGCGCGCCGGGCGTTTACGACCTGGCATGCAGCGCGCTCAACGACAAGAGTTGGCGCGTGCGTGACGTGGCCATCGACCTGGTGCTGGCCTGCGCCTCAAGCGATAAAGACCGCGCCATTCTGGCGCTGATCAATCGCCTCGCAATCGAACAGGGCAAGCTCAAGCTGACGCTTTCCAAGGCGCTGGCCAAGCTCACCAATGAAGCCCTGGGCACGGACTCCAACGCCTGGGTGGACTGGTGGAAAGAGAAGAAACGCGCCGAGGCCGGCCTGCCTCCCAAAAAGGAAGACAGCGGCAAAGGCACCGCGGTGAAGAAAATCTTCGATACCGAGACGTTCTCTGACCGGTACATCTTCGTGATTGACGCCTCGGATTCCATGACGCGCAAGATCACGCCTGAAGAACTAGAGAAGCTCAAGAAGGCCGTGACGGGCGAGAAAAAGGGCGACGACAAGCGCCGCGACCTCGACTGGAGCAAGATCTCCTGCAAGCTGGATCTCGCCCGCGAGGAGCTGATCCGCTCACTTGAAATTCTCGATCCCAAGGTCGCGCGATTCACGATTATCTCCTTCAAGGACGACATCTCCATCTGGAGCGACGAATTGCGCCCCACCGAGCCCAAGATCGTGGGTGAAGCGGCAACCTGGCTGCGCGGCTTGAGCGGCAAAAACAAGACCAATATCTCCGGCGCCATGGATAGCGCCTTTGACATGTGCGAAAAGATCGCGGGTGTCGATCCCGCCAAGTTGCAGAAGAAGGAAAAGGGCGTGATCACCGGGCCGCACCCCGACGACTACGTGCCGGACACGATCTTCCTTTACAGCGACGGTTACGCCACCAGCGGCCAGTACGGCGCAAGCACCGAAGAACTCAAGGCCATGGCCAAGGGCAAGGATCTGGCCACGGTTTATCGCGGCATCATGACCGATTATTTGTCCTATGTGCGCGACCGCAACCGCATCCTGCGACTGTCAATCCACACCGTAGGGGTCGGCTTGCAGGATGACTGGTTCCTGGGCAACCTGGCCAAACAGAATGATGGCAGCTATCTGGCACTGGCTCGGGAAAAGCACGAATCCAAGTAGGCTTTTCTCCTGCATCGATTCGAGCTTCATGCGTTAGAATTGGCGCATGAAGCTCGATCAACGTCAGGTCCGCAACATCGTCGCAGGCGGCGTGCTGCTGCTGCTTGTGATCCTGGTGATGTGGTGGTTTGGCGTGTTCGAAGCCAAGGGCAGCGACGAAGACCAGATCCGCCGCGTGACCGAGCATGCGCAGTCAGAATTCAACGACCACGACTGGGACGATCTGCTGCAATATTGTCTCGTCGAGCCAGACACACCGCAGCGCCGCAAGCAATGGGTCGATAGCGTACCGCGCCAGGCCAACGGCATCCGCATCATGAGCATCATGCACACGCAGCCATTGAGCGTGCCCGTGGGCGCCACGGAGTATCAATCGCAGGTGTCCGTCGTGGCGCAGCCGATCATCGGCGCCACGCGCATCGAAGTTCCGAAGGGAACGATTTTCTACGTGAAGAAGAATGACGTCTGGCTGATCGACATTGAACGCAGCGCGCCGACCTTCGGCGTACCGGTTCCATCGCGCTAGCGGGAAACCACGACGTCCGCTGGAACGATGCGCGCAGGTTTCGTGGCTTTGACTGACTGTTGTTCCGGCACGCGAACAAAAGTCGCCGCCAGTGCCAGCCCCACGAACGCGCAGGCGCAGGCTGCCGCCACGAAATGCTTCGTCACCTTGGTTTCGTGCCAGCCGCCGAACTGGAAGTGATGGTGCAGAGGCGCGCAGCGGAAAATGCGCTTGCCGTGCGTAGCCTTGAAGTAGCCCACCTGCAACATCACGCTCATCGCCTCGACCACGAATACGCCCCCCACCACGGCGAGCAGCAACTCCAGGCGCGCCAGCACCGCGATGAAACCCAGCAGCGCACCCAGCGACAGGCTGCCCGTGTCGCCCATGAACACTTTGGCCGGATGGCGATTCCAGTAGAGAAAGCCGAGCAACGCGCCGGATGCCGCGCAGCCCAGCAGCGCGGCTTCCAACGAAAGAGAAGACGCGCTGCCGAATGCCGCAATCAAGGCTGCACCGCCGGCCATGGCGTAGAACGCAATGCTGCCCGTGCCGCCGGCAAGGCCGTCAAGCCCATCCGTCAGGTTGTAGGCGTTTCCCGCGCCCACAATTACGAAGGTGCCCAGCGGGATCATCCACACGTCGATGTCAACTTTGGCAAATGGCAGCACCAGCACGCGCCCTTCTTCACCCACGAGCCACCAGGCGCCAGTCGAAGCCGCCAGTGCGATCACGGTCTGTGCCGCCAGCTTGGCCTTGCTGCTGATGCCGTCCTTGCCGCGCTTGGCGAGCTTGCAATAGTCGTCGTAAAAACCCAGCGCCGCATTGCCGAGCACGACCAAAGCGCCAAGGCCAAGCGCCGACCAAACGCGCACAGGATCAAAGCCCATGAAGCTCATGACGCCGCCGCCGACGGCGACGACAGCCAGCCACGCCGGAACAATGAAGGCGCCGCCCATGGTGGGCGTGTTCTTCTTGTCGGAGTGCAGCATGCGCAGGTAATCACTGGCCTTGCGCTGCTCGCCGTCGTTGATCTTGCGCTTGACCAGCCAGGGAATGACCAGCCGACCCGCAGTCGCGCAAACAACCGCCGCAAGCACACATAGCGCCAGGGCCATGACCAGCATCAAAAGCGCGGAGGAGGGATCCGCAATCGCAAGCGGTGTTGACATGTCAAGCCTCGTCAGGAAGCAATCGATTCAGGAAGCGCGTCGCCCACGGGCATTTCGCGCAGCGTGGGCCGCATTGAGCGCACGGCGACAGTGGTTGCGAATTTCAAGCGAAGCGCCTGCGTGACGCGCTCGAGCTTCATGCCGTGGCTGCCCTTGAGCAGGAGTACGTCGCCATCGCCCAGTTCGCGCATCAATTCGGCCGCGGCTTCACCCGCGTCGCGGCAGCGCCAGACAGCGCCCTGGCCGCGATTTTCAAAGTGCTCTTCCAGCGCGTCGGCGATAAGGTTGGAATTCGGTCCCACTGTCACGACAAGGTCGGGCGCCACCGTTGTGGCAAACGCACCGACTTCGCGATGCAGGCGCTCAGTGTGCGCGCCAAGCTCCAGCATGTCGCCAAGAACTGCCACGCGCTGACCCTTGCACGGGAAGCCAGCGAGCGTTTTCAGCGCGGCGCACATGCTGGCGGGATTGGCGTTGTAGCTGTCATCAATAACGCCTACGCCGCCGAACTGGCGATACTCCAGCCGGTGTGGCGCGGGCTCAACTTCGCGCAGCGCGGCCTGCATGTCGCGGATATCGACACCGCTCACCCAGCCCACGGCGATAGCCGCAAGGGCATTGAGTACGTTGTGCCGGCCAAGCAGCGGCAGATCAAACTCATGGCGATCGTTGAGTGTGAAGTGCGTGCCTTCACGGTCCATCTGCACGTTGCTTGCGCGGATCTCGCAGCGGTCGTCCGTACCATAACTCACGACGCGGCAGCACGCGCGCGAAGCAGCGCGCACACAGCGCAGGTCGTCATAGTTAACAATCGCTATGCCGTCGCGCGGCAGTGCCTCCAGCAACGCGGCTTCTTCGTTGAGCACGCCATCGAGGTCGCCCAGGCCTTCGAGGTGTTCCTCGGAGATGCTGGTGAGGACGGCGCAGCGCGGCTTGGCGATGGCGGCCAGCCTGGCGACTTCGCCCAGCTGGTTCGTGCCAAGCTCGACAACCGCAAAATCATGGCGCTCGCTCAGGCGCAAGAGCGTCAGCGGAACGCCAATCAGGTTGTTCTCATTGGCGTGATTTTGAAGCGTGGTGAAGCGCCGATTGAGGACAGCGAAACACAGCTCACGCGTTGTGGTTTTGCCGTTGCTGCCGCCGATGCCGATGACACAGGCCTTGAGCGCCTGCACGCTGGCCGTGGCCAGGTGGCCCAGCGCGACCAGAGTGTCGGGCACAATGATCGTAGGCACCGTGGGCGTGAACCCCTGCGGCAGGCGTTGCGTAACGAGTGCACAGGCGCCGCGCTTTTGCGCCGCTTCAAGGTAACTCGCGCCATCGAAGTTCGGGCCGGTAAGCGCGACGAACACGTCGCCCGCTACAAGCGTGCGCGAATCGGTCGAGATGCCGCGCGCCCAAAGCAACGCCGCGCGCTGGCTGTCGGAGCTGTCGGCGCTGGGGCGCAGCGCCCACTCACCACCCATGGCCAGCTTGCTTTCTTTGACGCTCATTTCACGCATGGCTAGGCCTTCACTTTTTCGCGGCGGCTGCCGGCGGCGGAATTCCAGTGCTTGGCAAGGGCGCTTGCCGCTTCTTCGCGGTCGTCGAAATGCACAGTGCGGTCCTTGAAGATCTGGTACGGCTCATGGCCCTTGCCCGCAATCAGGACGACTTCGCCGGGCCTCGCTTCGCGAATCGCGAGTTCAATCGCTTCGCGCCGATCGACCAGCGCATCGACGGGCCGTTTCTGCGGCGGGATACCCGCGATGATCTGCTCGATGATGGATTCCGGCACTTCGCTGCGCGGATTGTCGCTGGTCACGATCACGCGGTCGGCGATTGTCGCGGCAATGGCGCCCATTTTCGGGCGCTTGGTCTTGTCCCGGTCGCCGCCGCAGCCGAACACACACGTCAGGCGCTGCCCGGCGCACACCTCGCGCATGGTGGCAAGCACGTTCTCCAGCGAATCGGGCGTATGGGCGTAGTCCACGAACACCAGCGGGCCGTTGGCGCAAGGCACGCGCTCCAGACGCCCCGGCGCGCCGCGGAACTTGGCGACAGCGCTGCGGATGCCCTCAAGGGGCAGCTCCAGCGCCAGCGCCATTCCGATGCAGGCCGTCAGATTCATGGCGTTGTAGCGGCCGGTGATGATGCTCTCGAAATGCTCATCGCGACCTCGATAGCGCACATCAAAGCTCATGCCGCCCAGCGCCATGCGCAGATCCGTCAGGCGTACATCGGCACTCTCGCTTGTTCCGTAGCGCAGCGCCAAGCCGCGCGCGCGCGCGTACATGCGCTCACCGTAGGGATCATCGGCATTGATCAGAGAAACGCCGGCACTCTCCTCAAACAGGCGCGCCTTGGCGTTGAAGTACGATTCGAAATCGATGTGGTAGTCGAGGTGATCGTGGCCGAGATTGGTGAAGATCGCGCCCGCAAAGGGAATGCCGGCAACGCGATCCTGATCGAGCGCATGGCTGGAGACTTCCATGGCGCACGCACCCTGGCCGCGTGCGCGCATCTCAGAAAGCATGCGCTGCACCTCAAGCGCGCTGGGCGTGGTCATGGCCGCGACCCGATGATCGCTGCCTACGATATTTTCAACAGTTCCAATCAGCCCGCAAGACACACCGCAAGCCTCAAAGATCTCCCGCATGGCAAAGGCCACCGTGGTCTTGCCCTTGGTTCCGGTCACGCCGACCATGCGCAGGCTTTGCGCCGGCTGGCCATTGAACAACGCCGCAAGGTGCGCAAGTGTGCGGCGCGGCTTCTCGCTGACCAGTTGCGGCAAATCGATCGGCAGCTCGCGCGCAACCAGCAAAGCTTTGGCACCCGCGGCGATGGCCGCCTCGACAAACTGCGTGCCATCGGCCTTCGTGCCCGGCAGCGCGGCAAACACCTCGCCCCTGCGGACTTTGCGGCTGTCGTCGGCTACGCCCACAACGCGGCTCTGGCGGTTGTTGACCACGCGCAACGTGGGGTCTTGACTCGTCAAGTGTTTGGCAATCGTGTCAAATCGCATATGCGTCCCTCTGCGGCACAGCCGCGCTAGTCTTTGGCAGGTTTCACATTGGCTTCAACGCTGCCGTCGCCGAGCTCGGGCAACACGGGCGCTGTTTCGGCCACGCCGAGGTATTTGAGTGTGCGCAGCGTGATACGCGACATCGTGGGTGCTGCCACGGTTCCGCCAAAGTGCAGAATCGGATAGCCCCACTTGTTGAGCACCTTGGCCCGCGCTTCGTTGACCACCACAATCACACTGATGCAAGGGTTGTCAGCCGGCGCGTAACCGACGAACGAACAGATTTTGTCGGAGCTGTATTGGCCCTGTTTTACTTTGTGCGCCGTACCAGTCTTGCCCGCAATCTTGTACTCCGTGATCGAAGCGGACTTCGCAGTGCCTTCCGCGCTGACGACGCGTTTGAGCGTTTCGTTCATCAGGTTGCGCGTCACGTCTTCGTTCAAGCCCGTATCGCACAGGATTTCGGGTTTGCGCTCGTAGAGAACCTCACCATCGGTTGCCACAACGCGGCTCACAACGTAGGGCTTCATCATCTTGCCGCCGTTGGCGATGGCGTTGAACGAATTGAGCATCTGCAACGCTGTAACCTGCACCTCGTAGCCCATGCAGATCGAAGGGATGCTGCTGCCCACGCTCCATTGGGGCAGCGGGCGCAGGCGCCCCGGACTTTCGCCGAACTGCGGCCCGCCCAGGTCAAAGCCGGTGCGTCGGCCAAAGGCGCAGGCATCAAGATGCGCACGCAGGCGCTCGGGGCCGAGCAACAGGCCGATACGCGTCATCTGCGTGTTGCTCGACTTCACGAGGCCCACATCAACCTGTGCGCCCCAACGACCGTCGGGCATTTGCACCAGGCAGTTGGCGGGAATGGGGTGCGTCCCGTCGCTCACCGACTTGCGTCGGCCCGGCACCTTCAATTCAGGCGTGTAAGGTAGTATCGAATCGGGCGTGAGCAGCCCGTTCTGGTAGGCACCGCAGACAATCAGCGGCTTGAACATCGAGCCCGGCTCAAAAGCATCGGTGATAGCAATGTTGCGCCGCCCATCCGGTGAAGCGCCGGGGTTGTTGGGATCGAAGGTGGGGTAATTCGACATGCCCAGGATCGCGCCGCTGTGCGTCTCCATCACCACAATCGCCACGCTCACGGGGTCCCACTTGTCCACGCATGCCTTGAGTTCTTCTTCCACGATTGCCTGGATTGCGGCGTCGAGCGTGAGTTCCACGTTGGCGCCATCAATCGCAGGCTCGATCAGGTCATCCACGCCGGGGACCGCTCGGCCCAGCGCGTCCACCGTTACTACGCGCCTTCCGGGCTGCGGCATCAGCATGCCGTCAAGCAGTCGCTCCACGCCTTCCTGGCCGGATCTGTCAGAGCCGACAAATCCGACAATATGCGGCGCGAAAACGCCCTGGGGATATTCGCGCGTTTCAATGGCGCGCAACTCCACGCCCGGCAGGTTGCCGGCCTTGCAGGCCGCCTTGATGGCCTCGGCTTGCGTGTCGCTGATTTCACGGGCGACGCTGTAATAGAATTTGTCGGCGCGGCGGTTGAGTTCGAGTTCGAGGCTCTTGGCAAACGCTTCGTCGCGGCCGAGCAGCGCGGCCAGCCTCGCTGCCAGTGACTGCCGCTGCGCGGCGGGGACAGCGCGCGGGTTCACCACAACGGTGTTGCCGGAGAAAGTGCTGCGGGCCAGCGCCACGCCATCGCGCGTGAGAATGGCCCCGCGCTCACCGGGCAATGGAATCGTGCGCGTGCTGTTCTTGTCGCGCTGCGCCTGGTACTTGTCGTGCGCGAAAACCTGAATCGAGAACAGCCGGCCGCACAGGCCGGTGATGACGACCACGACCAGCCCCAGGATGAACAACGCCCGACGGCGCGGCGAAGGCGCGCTCGTGCCCGGCTGCATGAACCATTGAAGCCAGCGGGCCATGGTCAACCTTTCTTCTTTTCCGGCTTTGCCTTGGCAGCGGATGCTTCAGTCTTGGGTTTGCCGGGCTTGGCCGGCTCTTCTTTGAATTCAGGCGGGACGAGTGGAATGCCAAGTTCCTTCACGCGCTCCCAGAGCCGGCTTGGGTTCTGCGCTTCTTCGTGCTTCTTGTTGAGCACGCGGATCTGCTCGTCCGTCTCGAGAATCTGCTTTTCGGTCTTGCCGATGTGGTAGTTCAAGCTGCGGATCTGCAGCTGCTGGGCGACGACGATGCCGCCCAGCCCCACAAAGAACAGCAGCGCGCAGATTGAAGTTGAGAGATTCACATTTCACCTATGGTGCTTGCTGCGCCGCACATTGGACTTTGTGACGACTTCGCCCCAGACAAACGCGCGCAGCTTGGCGCTGCTCGCCCTGGGGTTCAAAGCCACCTCTGATTCATCGGCGGTTATCGGCTTGCGCTTGAGCGTTCTTCCCAGCCCTTCGCGCTCCCATTGCGCAAAGCGTTGCTTGACGATGCGGTCTTCCAGCGAGTGAAAACTGATCACGCACAGAACGCCGCCGACGCTTGTGTGCGTCGGCACCGCGTCAAGTGCGCGTGTGAGTTCACCCAGCTCATCGTTCACCGCAATGCGCAGCGCCTGGAATGTGCGTGTGGCGGGGTCAATGCGCTGATGGCCGCGCGGATAAACGCGCCGGCAGATCTCGGCCAGCTGCCCTGTCGTAGAAAGCCGCGCCGCATCGCGCTCGCGCACGATCGCCTTCGCGATTGGCCAGGCCAGCTTCTCCTCGCCGAATTCACGAAGCAGCTTCGCGATCTCGGGCGCATCCTTGCCCGCCAGAAACTCCGCCACGGACAGTCCCATGCTTGGGTCCATCCGCATATCGAGCGGGCCATCAGCCCGAAAGCTGAAGCCGCGCGCAGGCGAATCAAGTTGGAGGCTGGAAACACCGAGGTCGAGCAGCAGCCCGTCTACACGCTCAAGGCCCAGTTCGCGGATGACACCAGGCCACGATCCGAAGCTCGCGTGGCGGAGAGTGGCACGGTCGCTTCCTCGCAGACGCTCAGTTGCACGCGAAAGCGCGGCATCGTCTTTATCAAGCCCGATGATGCGTGCTCGCGGGTGGGCATCGAGGATGGCCTGGGCATGTCCGCCCAGTCCGACGGTGCCGTCCACGACAACTGCGTCGTCGCGAAGTCCGCTAAACGCTTCAAGCACGGCTCCGACAAGGACGGATATGTGCTCGGCCATGAGCTCACGCGGCCACCGAGATCATCCGGGCACTTTCACGCGCCTCGGCCTTGTCGAGAGCGCGGATCAGGCCCATGACGTGCTCGGAGAACTCAATGCCGCCGACAAACTTCTGGGCGCGCTTGAGCAGCGACTGGCAGCGGCGGATTTCTTCGCGCTTCTCCAGCAGCTGGAGATCGCTCAAATCTCCGAGGTTGGGCAGCAGGGTTGCCACGGCGTTCAAGCCGTTGGGATCATGCTGCTCGTTGAAGTTGAAATCCATTTACCGTCCCCTTGTGTTTGAAGCAAAGCACGGCCCGACCGCGCAAAGCGCGTTTCGGTGCGTGCCGGAAGTTGGTCAGCTCTGTGGTGTGGCGCCGTTGCGCGCGGCGTCTCGCGGTCGGGCATATCGCGGCCGACGGGCGCCAGCTTTCGCTGGTATCGGTTGAGCGTGCGGCGGAACTTCACTCAATCCGAAAATGGTTTGCGGCTTGCGGTCAGCGGAAAGTGCAAAGCCTCCCCGCAAACTACATGCTGCTACCCTGCAACTTGGCTTCTTCGTATAGCCTGGCGACCGCGGCCGGATCGAGATCCTCCAGCTCCAGCTGCTGCGCCGATGTCTTCGCCTCGTCCGGGCTGAAAACAAGCAAGTGGCCCCCCCGACCGCTCACTTTGAGCTCGCCCTTGAGCCGCGCCCACGCCACATGGCTGGCCGGCAAAAGCACTCGTCCCTGTTTGTCGCATTCGCAGTACTCGAATTTGCTCAAGAGCGCCTGGCGCTTGCGTTGCTCCGCATCCGGCAGCCCTGAATCCCCCGCGAGCTCATCCATGCGCCGCTCGCCGCTTTCCTTGTCGAAAACTTCCAGGCTCCGGAAATCCGGCCCGGGGGCCACCAAAAGGACAACCGTTCCATCCGGCGAAGGCGGCAGCTTGCTGCGGAACTTTGCGGGCAAGGTGATCCGGTTCTTCGCATCGATGATGGTCTGCGCTTCCCCGATATAGCGCGAACCCATTGTCATTGTGTGGCACCTGCAAGGAAGTTACTCCACTTTGCCCCACTTGTCCATTTATCGGCCCCACTTTTCCTGATTTTTTTTGACTTTTTCGCTCGGAGCCGGTTCGGCGTCGCCACTCCACTGCGTGTAGGACATACACGCTGGTGTCACTACATATCGCGCGTTTTTCAGTTACCGACACACTTATCCACGCCAAGCCATGGCGAGTTCGGCACCCCAAATTGCAATTTTTCTGCCGCGCCGACATGCAAACTCACCCACCTTGTGCCACTTCATGGCATATTCACGCAAAACCCGCTTGGAGAGCGGCTTTGAAGCACTTCGCCGACCGTTTGCTCGACGCCATCGCACGCAAGAAAGCACCCGTGTGTGTGGGCTTGGACCCGCGCCTGGACTGGGTTCCAGAGGAATTCTTCGCCGCCGCGTTTGAACAGCACGGGCGCAACGATGCCGCCGTGCGCGCTGCGGTGCGCGCCTTCTGTATTGAAGTGATTGATCTCGTTGAACCCTTCTGCCCCGCGATCAAGCCGCAAGCCGCTTTCTTTGAGGCTTTGGGGCCGGCGGGCCTGACTGATTTCGCGGCGGTTTGCGCCCATGCCCGAGCGAAGCACCTGCTCGTGATCGCCGACGTCAAGCGCGGCGACATCGGCAGCACGTCTGAGGCCTACGCGCAGAGCCTGTTTGGCGGCGCGCAAACAAGGGGCATCGATTTACCCTCGCTGAACGTGGACTGTGCCACCGTCAACCCCTACCTCGGCGCTGATGGCGTGACGCCCTTTGTAGAAGCGGCCGCCAAGGCCGGCGGCGGAGTCTTTGTTCTTGCACGCACCAGCAATCCGGGCAGCGCGCAGTTCCAGGAACTAACTCTCACGCTTGGCGGCACCGTGGTTGAACAGGTTGCGCAGCGCATCAACGAATGGGGCGCGGCTACGGTTGGCGCCTGCGGCTACTCGCACGTCGGGGCCGTGGTCGGCGCGACGCACGCTGAGGCGGCCAGGTTGATGCGTCGGCTGATGCCGCGTGCGCTGTTTCTGGTGCCGGGATATGGTGCGCAGGGTGGTTCACTGGAAATAATTCGTTCGTGCTTCGGCGCGGACGGCAAGGGCGCAATTGTGAATTCCTCGCGCGGCGTGATGCACGCCTATGCGCAAGGACCGCTCAAGGACTACGGCGTGGGCCGCTGGCGCGAAGCCGTGGCAGAGGCCGCCCGGTTGCTGCAAAGTGAAATTGGCGGATTGGTGGCCTGAACTTGCGGCCCTTTCGACCGTTGGTATTCAGGGGCCGCAGCTTGCGCGTTTTCGTTTTCGGGGGCACACTGCCGTCCTCAATGGAGGTTTCAGGAATGACCAGGTTCCTTTCAGTTTGTGCGCTGGCGCTGCTTGCGCCCGCGTTGCTGGCCGACTCTATCGGCTACATGGTTAACAAGAATCTGCAGCAGGAGAACAACGTCGAAATAACGGCGTGGTCCTGGAAACAGGTGGATTACACCGCCACGATCGAGAAGACGGACAGCAAGGGCGACCTGAAAGTAGAGAAGGTGAAGAAATCGGTCGCGCGCAAGGATGTCGTAACGCTCACGCGCAGTTCCGAAGGCGGAAGCATGAGCGAATCACTGTTCCGCGCGCTGAGTGAGCTGGGCAAT
>Ga0154020_10008328_pt1 | contig 12023 bp, 7 predicted proteins | sample Klosneuvirus_201_FD_109709 | JGI IMG/M metagenome (GOLD analysis project Ga0154020, IMG submission 109709) | Active sludge microbial communities from wastewater, Klosterneuburg, Austria - Klosneuvirus_20160825_MG | ecosystem: Engineered > WWTP > Aerobic digester > Activated sludge | place... | reverse complement strand
GGCCGTCCAGCAGCGCCTCACGGAGAAGCTCGCCGACCTCCCCGAGCAGCTCGAGCGCAAGGCCGTGCGGGCCGCCATGGCCGCCGTCGAGCAGCGGCTGGCCGAGGCCGACCTCCACGCGCTCCGCCGCCAGGTCGAGCGCTCCGCCAGCGAGCGGGCCGTCTCGGCCGTCGAGGAGCGGCTGGCCGAGGGCGAGGAGCGGCTGCGCGAGGCCGTCGTCCGCGGCGGGCTCGTGGCCGAGGCCGAGGCCGCCGGCCGGGCCGCCGCCCGCGCCGCCGTGGCCGGGGCCCGCGTCGAGGAGAGCCTGCGGCGCGCCGCCGTCGTCCCGCCGGGCGCGCTCCTCCGCGCCGTGGGGCGGGCCGTCCGGCGCCGGGCCCCGCTCGCGGCCACGGTCTTCGGGCTCGCCTCCGTCGTGGCCCTCGTGGCGGTCCTGCGCCTGCCCTTCGTCCACGAGGCCCGGGCGATCGTCGGGCCCGCCGGAGCCAGCGCACTCGAGACCCCCGCCCTGCGGCTGGCGGCGCAGCTCCTCTCCGGGCCGACGCTCGACGCCGTGGCCGCGGACGCCGGGCTCCCCCCGCACCCGGGTCTGGGCGGCGTGCTCATGGGGCTCTCCCCTCACCCCGGCGCCCGGCTCGCCGCGCGCATCGAGGTCGTGGGCGCGCCGGTCCAGCACGTCGAGGTGTGGGCCCAGGGGACGACCGAGGAGCAGGCCCGCCGGGCCTGCGACCTCCTGGCCGGTCGCCTCGTGGCCGCGCCGGACGCGGGCGCCCTGCGCCTCCTCGTCCCGGCCGAGGTCCAGGCGGTCCGCTCCCCGTGGGTCCACCTCCCGCACCTGCTCGGGTGGGCGGCCGCGCTGGCCCTCCTCGTGGCCTTCGTCGTCGAGCGGCGCAAGGACGCCCTCCACGACCCCGAGGACGTGGTCACGACCCTCGGCGTCCCGACCCTGGCCGTCGTCGGCCCGGAGCGCGGCTAGTGCACGCCCGCTGCGAGACCTGCGACACGACCCGCCCCGTCGAGGACAAGGACCTCCTCGACGTGGCCGTGAAGTGCCCGCAGTGCGGCGACCTCCTCGTGATCGAGGAGGGCGACGAGGACCCGGTGTCCGGCCGCCAGACCGACACCGCCGCCTACCGCATGGCCGCCGCGGCGCTGGCCACCGAGGACGACGGGCGGCCGATACCGCCCCCCGGGCCGGAGACGGCCACCTTCGACCGCCCGCCCGTGGGAGGCGTCGACGGCGCCGACACCGCCGCCTTCAAGGCCGCGGCCAAGGCGCTGGCGGGCACCGCCAGGATCACGACGCGCCTCCTGAAGGGGCACAAGGCCGTGGAGCCGCCGCTCCCTGCCTTCGACGGCAGCGACACGCAGGCCGTGCGCGCGCTGGCCGCCGCGGCCCCGACCGAGCCCCTCCCGCCCCCCGTGGCCGTGGGCGACGACCTGGAGCTCCCCGAGAGCGCGCCGGCCGCGAAGTCCGCGAGGGCGACCGCCCCGAGCCTCCTGGACCTCCCCGACGCGCCGGTGGTCGTCATGCCCAGGGGGGGCTCGACCGGGCGCGGCTCGCGCGTCTTCGACCGCGACAAGGCGCCGGACAGGCCGGAGAAGGGCGAGAAGAAGCCAGGGACGCGGTCCGCCCCGCGACCGCCCTCCGACCGGGTCCCCGCGGTCGCGGCCAGGGCAGACGGCAAGCCGCGGCTCTTCGACGACGACGACCTCGACTGGGCCAAGCTCGTCGACGGCGCGCTCCCCGAGCTCGAGGTCGCCGACCCCGACGCGAAGCGGATCGTCGTCCGCCTCCCGCCCACGGCGGCCTTCCAGGGCATGTCCGACATCCAGCGCGTCGAGGACCTGGCCAGCATGGGCGACCTGCCCGAGCTGGCCCGGGACCTCGTGCGCAAGGACGTCCGCGGCGGCGCGGCCTCGCGCCCGGGCGGCGACCAGGAGACCCAGACCTTCCAGCTCGGGGCCCTGCGCAGCGAGCTCCACGCGGAGGAGGCGGCGAAGGCCTCGAAGAGCTCGTCGCGCCACCTGGCGCGGACGCTCGTCGACGAGGACGAGCCGCGCTCCGGGCGGTCGGACGCCCCGACCGCCAGCGCCGGGATCGCCCGCTCGGCCTCCCGCTCCGCCGCCCGTCCGGGGCTCCGGCTCGGCTCCGACGTCGAGGAGCTCCCGCCGCTCGACCCGACGCCCGGTCGGGTCGTCTCCGAGCTCCGCGCCGACCGCATGGAGGAGACGCTCGTCGTGGCCCGCCAGCCCGAGAGCGGCCGCGCGGCCTCCTTCGACCGGCTCGCCGGGCGGCTCCTCGACGCGCTGGTCGACGCCGGGGCCGAGACCCCGGCGCCGGGCCGCCGCCAGGGCGGCGCCGTGGTCCTCGTCACCAGCACCCGGGCCGGGGAGGGGCGGACGGCCGCCGCCGCGAACCTGGCCATGGCCGTGGCCCGCCGCCCGGGGCGGCCCGCGGTCCTCGTCGACGCCGACCCGCGCGGGCGGGGGCTCCCGACCGTCCTCGGCCTGGGGCCGAGCCCGGGCGGGCTGCACGAGGCGCTCCGGGCCAAGGCCGACCCGGCCCCGTGGCTCCTGCACCTCCCGCTCGGGAAGCTCGACCTCCTCCCGCTCGGGACGCCGGGCCAGGACAGCGCCGGCCTCCTGGCCTCGGACGCCCTGGGCGAGGCCCTCGAGCACCTCCGCCCGCGCGCCCCCCGCGGCCTCGTGATCGTCGACGGCCCGGCGGCCCTCGGCCCGGGCGGGCTGTTCGGGATCGAGGCCCACGTCGACGCGGCGATCCTCGTCGTCCGCGCCGGCGAGACCTCGCGGCGCGACGCCCGCGAGGCCGCCTCGGCGCTCGGCCGGAAGCTCCTGGGCGTGGTCCTCGTCGAGGCCTGACGGTCTCGAGACGGGGCGGAGCGCCGGGCCGGACGTGATCCCGCCGGGCCGCGGCGACCCGCGTTGATCAGGCGGCGTCCGTCAGCGTCGAGTCTCGAGCCCGCGGAAGCGCCACAGCTTCGGGGCCGGCGCGCCCTCGCGGCCCCCGGCCGCCCAGTCCGTCTGCCACCGGGCCTCGAAGGTCGCCGCCTCCTCGGGCTCGACGCGCTGATCGAGCCCCCGGAGCTCGCTCTCCAGCCCCACGCTGACGGCTCCGGCCGGGACGACGGCCAGGACCACGTCCATGCGGCCGCCGGCGCGGACGATCCAGGCGTGGGTCCCGTCGCCCACCTGCCCGACCTGGAGCTGCTCGTCCGCGGCCAGGTCGACGGTCTGGGTGAAGCCATTCGCCTCCAGCCGCAGTCGGACCGGAGCCGCCTCGGGCTGCGCCGGTCGCGACGCCCGCGGCTCCCTCGGCGGGGCGGCCTCCCGAGGAGCGGGCGGGGTGATCACCACCTGCGTCCCGGAGGACGACCGGACCGTGAGGGCCACCGCCGTGGCGCTCCCCGCGAGGCCGGCCGAGGCGGCCACGATCCCGAGGAGGGCAGGCAGGCTGACCATGGCCGCGCGCGGGCCGGCCGGGACGCGCGGGCGCGCGGCGCGCCGCCGCTCGGAGGCCGAGCGCGGCCGGACGGTCGCCGGGCAGCGGCAGCCCGGCGCGGCGCAGCGACCGTGCGTGCGCCGGCAGTCCTCGTGGTGCGGCGCCAGGCACAGGGAGCAGAAGAGGGCCTCGCGCTGGCCGACGGCGTCCTTGCAGTAGGTGCACCGGAGCACGATCCGCAGGCGCGAGCCCGAGCCCGAGCCCGAGCGCCGCTGCCCGCGCGTCTCCTCGTCGTCCGTCGGCTTCACCCGCGCCCTGCCTCTGCTCCGAGTCGCACGACTCCGAGCCCCGATCACCCGGTCGGACGCGCCCAGGTTCCATCCCGGCCGTACAGCACGACGCCGCGCGGGGTTGCCGCGCGGCGTCGCCTGGATACAGGTTCGGAGAGGGGGGGATTCGAACCCCCGGAAGGAGGTATTCCCCCTTCAACGGCTTAGCAAGCCGCCGCGATCGACCACTCTGCCACCTCTCCCGTAGGTGCTGCCCGGGTCGTGGGCACAGGGGCCGGATTCTAGCGCCCGGATGGTGCGACGCAACACGTCGGTCATCCAGGGCCAAGAAGACGGAGGGTGAGGGATTCGAACCCCCGATCCCCCGAGGGGGACTCCTGATTTCAAATCAGGTGCAATCGACCGCTCTGCCAACCCTCCACGGTGGCGCGCCCGATCCTACCCCGACCTGCGCGGGTGAGCGTCAGGCGGGCCGCCGTCGAGGCGTCAGGCGACGTTGGCGGTGTCCAGGACCTTCGGGGCCACGAAGATCGGGCAGCCGGTCTTCAGGGCCAAGGTGATCGCATCCGACGGGCGGGCGTCGACCGAGCGCTCGTCGTCGCCGCGGCGGAGGACGACCTTCGCGTAGAAGGTCTCCTCCTTCAGGTCGTCGATCACCACGCGGGCCACGCGGGCGCCCAGCGCGAGGACGAGCGCCTCCATGAGGTCGTGCGTGAGCGGCCGCTCGGCGGTCCGCTCCTTCACGAGCCGGTCGATCGCGAACGCCTCGAACATCCCGATCACGATGGGGAGCGTCCGGCCGCCCTCCACCTCGCGGAGCGTGATCACCTGCTCGTCCGAGCGCTCGTTGATCACCACGGCGCTGAGCTCGACCTGGATCATCCGACCTCTGCGCGGCCTGGCGGGCCGCTTCGCGGGCGCACGGTAGCCGCCGCCCGGGGAGCGCGCAACGGCGCGTGGTGTGCTGCAGGACCGTCGCATCGACGCTTGCGTCGAGATGGTCGAGGGGGTGGCATCCCCGGAAACGACCTGCTATGTTCCCGCCCCGTCGCAGCCAGGGCGGCCCTTCACGGGGCCTTCAAGGAACGCGCGACCGCCGGACGGATCTCACCCACTGCCTCGCGGCCTCTCACGTCTCCCTCGCCTCTCCCGCAGAAGACCGCAGAGCCGCCGTCCTGGCTCGTCTCTCACAGGACCTCTTCTTCCGCCGAGCGCCCCTCGCCCGGAGCAGGACCGTCTGTGCATCCACTTCCGACCGACACCACCGAACGCTTCCAGCGGACCCTCGAGCTGGTCCAGGTCCGCACCAAGCGCTCCATCTTCGACACGTGGTTCAAGAACCTCGAGCTCGTCGAGGTCCAGGACGACGTGGTCCGGATCGGCACGCCGAACCAGTTCGTGAAGCGGTGGATCGAGGAGAGCGACCTGCTGCACACCCTGTGCGAGGCGCTCCGCGAGGGGTTCGAGCGCTCGCTCACCCCCGAGCTCGTCATCCTTCGCCGCGGCCAGGAGGTCGCCGAAGGGGAGGAGTCCGAGGACGAGGACGAGCCCCTGCCGCCGACCGCCAGCGCCGCCGCCTTCACCCAGGCCCCGGCCCTCGAGGTCCCGCCGGCCTCCTCGACGCTCCGTGGCCAGCTCGAGCAGGACTCGAGCATCCAGCTCAAGGACGGCTACTCCTTCGACACCTACATCGTCGGCCCGAACAACCGGCTGGCCCACGCCGCCGCCCTGGCGGTGGCCGAGTCGCCGGGGCAGGCCTACAACCCGCTCTTCGTCCACAGCGCCGTCGGCCTGGGCAAGACGCACCTCCTCCAGGCGATCTGCCAGGGGCTCCTCAACAAGTCCTCCACACCGCGGGCGAAGATCCTCTACCTCTCCTGCGAGGACTTCGTGAACCGCTTCATCGAGGCGGTCAAGGACGGCGAGCTCGAGCAGTTCCGCTACAAGTACCGGAACGTCGACGTCCTCGTGATCGACGACATCCACTTCCTGGCCGACAAGGAGCGCATCCAGGAGGAGTTCTTCCACACCTTCAACACGCTGTACAACAGCCAGCGGCAGATCATCCTCAGCGCCGACTGCGCGCCGTCGGAGATCCCGACCCTCGAGGACCGGCTGGTCTCCCGCTTCAAGTGGGGCCTCGTCACGCGCATCGACCCGCCCGAGTTCGAGACCCGCGCCGCGATCATCAAGCAGAAGGCCGAGGCCAAGGGCACGCGCCTCGACGACGACGTCGTGCGCCTCCTGGCCTCGCGGATCGACTCGAACATCCGCGAGATCGAGGGGGCCATCAACCGCCTGGTCGGCACGGCCTCGCTCATGAACCGGCGCATCGACCTGGGCTTCGCCACGCAGATCCTGTCGGACCTCCTCGGGGGCGACTCGAGCCGGGTCCAGATCCAGGACATCTGCGAGGCGGTCGTGAACCGGCTGCGCGTCAAGCTCAGCGACATGCAGAGCAAGAAGCGCACGAAGCGCATCGCCTTCCCGCGCCAGGTGTGCATGTTCCTGGCCCGCGACATGACGGACCTCACGCTCTCGGACATCGGGGCCCACTTCGGCGGCCGCGACCACACGACCGTGATCTACGCGATCGAGCGCATCGAGGACCGGGTCAAGACCGAGCCCGACCTGGCCCAGCTCGTCGAGGACCTGAAGCGCGACGCACGCGCGCTCCGCGGTCAGGCGCCGCAGCGCTAGGGGCCCCACGGCCTCCCCGGAGATCGCCAGACGGCCGCGCGACACCCGCGAGGCCGTTCGCACGTACGGGCGACCCGAGGACGACGGTGAAGACGGCGCGCGCCCCCGGCCGATACCGCATCTCGCGGCGACCTCTCGCGACCTCTTGCGCTCCCGTGACTTCGTCTCCGCGTGCAGAACGCGTGGGCAACCGCGGCGCGCCGTTCCATCCCGCGCCGGAAGAGCACGAGGAACCAGGGTCGACTCCTGGACGATGGTTTTCGGCGGCGTGCGGAGAACCGCGGAGAAGATGGGCCGTGCGGGGAGCACCCATCGGGAAGACGTCGAGAACCGAGGGGGCTTGTCCGGCCGACTTCGGCATCCTCTCGACACGACGCGGTGCGCCCGATCGCGCGCTAACTCGTCCGCCGACCTGCTCGCTCGACGCGGGACCCGACCGTCTCTCCACACCACGAGAAGCTCTAAGAAGAGAGAAGAAGAGACATCATCTCTCTTCTAGAAGAAGGAAGAGGGAGCTCCGGAGCGGACGGATGACGACGAGGAGCTCGACCAGCAACGCGGCCTCGGGGGCGGCCTCGGTGGTGCGTTTCCTCTCGCGGCCTCCGGAGACGTCCTGGTAGAATCGGCGCCGTCGCGGGACGCTTGCACGTCCGACGCGGCATCCCCGGGACACTGATAGAGCCCGAACTCCTGCCCCTCGAGCCCTCTGCGGCTCTTCGAGGCCAGGACGGCCTGGCTCACGCCCGGGGACGTCGGTGGGACCGCATAAAATCGACGCTTCCGGGAGGCGCCCATGGCGACCATGACGGCCGAGAAGACCTGCTTGAAGGTCCGCGGCGACGCGAAGGACCTGGCCGAGGCGGTGGCGATCGCCGCGTCGGTCGCGCCGAGCAAGAGCCCGCGGCCGGTGCTGCAGAACCTGCTCCTCGACGCCAAGGACGGCGTCCTCGAGGTCACCGGCTCCGACCTGGACGTGTCGGTGCGCGTGCGGATCGAGCGCGTCGAGGTCGGCCAGGACGGGCGCATGCTCGTGAACGCCGCCCGCTTCCAGCAGATCCTCCGCGAGCTCGTGGGCGAGCAGGTCGACATCGAGGCCGACGAGCGGGCCGGCTGCGTGATCCGCACCGCCGACTCGCGCTTCCACGTCATGGGCGAGGAGGCCGAGGAGTTCCCGGAGCTGCCGGCCTGGAAGTCGGACGGCGCGATCAGCCTCAAGGCGGCCGAGCTCGTCGAGGCGATCCGGCGCACCCACTTCGCCGCCCACGCCGAGAAGACCCGCTACGCCATGAACGGCGTCCTCGTCGACCTCCAGGGCTCGCGGCTCCGGCTCGTGGCCACCGACGGCAAGCGCTTGTCCATGGTCGAGCGGCCGACCGAGAAGGCGGTCAAGGCGCCCGTGTTCGTCGTCGTCCCGACGAAGGGCATGACGCTCCTGCAGCGCGTGGTCGGCTCCGGCGAGGAGACGGTCGAGGTCGCCGTCGAGAGCTCGCAGGTCGTGTTCAAGACGGCGAACGCCACCGTGCTGGCCCGCCTCATCGAGGGCCACTTCCCCCCCTACGAGGACGTCCTCCCGAAGGCCCACGACAAGAAGCTCCAGGTCAACCGCGAGAGCTTCCTGGGCGCGCTCCGGCGCGCGGCCCTGCTGGCCACGAAGGACAGCCAGGCGGTGCGCTTCGCGTTCAGCCGCGAGGGGCTCGAGCTCACGGCCCGCGTGCCCGAGGTCGGCGAGAGCCGGGTGGCCTTCCCGCTGGACTACCCGTTCGACACCCTCGAGACCGCCTTCAACCCGCAGTTCTTCGCCGACGTCCTGCGCGTCCTCGGCGGGGCCGAGTTCAACCTCCTCCTCAAGGACGCCCGCAGCGCGGCCGTCGTGCGCGAGGACGACCCGGCCGGCGGCACGTTCGTTTACCTGGTCATGCCGCTCAGCCTGGGCGCCTAGGACCCATGCCCAGCGTTCCCCCGGGTCGCAGGGCGACCCGCGGTGCTCCTTCGGCTCCGCCGCGGGGTGATCCGGGCTCGTCGCCCCGTCACCTCCATTCCGAAGCCCGGAGCCGACGTGACTTGCGTCCGTCGGCCGGCGGCGGAAGCGGACCATCCTCCCCGCGTTCTCCACAGTCCGGGGGGGCAGGGAACGGGACCCCGCACGGAGGCGCATCCGCCGGCGGAGCTGCTGGTTATGGCCGGACCGCCCGGAACTCCTCGACAGGCTCTCCCCAGCCGGGACCGAAGCCGGGCCGGCCCATCGGGGCCCGTCAGCCCGCGGCAAAGGTCGGCGACCTCCTCGAGGGGGTCCTGGCCGCGGCCGGGATCGGGAAGACGAACAACAAGCTCGAGGAGCTCGAGCGGGCCTGGCGCGAGGCGGTCGGCCGCGAGACGGCGTCGCGGACCCGGGTCCAGGGGGTGAAGAGCGGCCAGCTCGTGGTCCTCGTCACCTCGTCGGCCCTCGCCCAGGAGCTGTCCGTCTACCTCAAGCGCGACCTGATCGGCCGGCTCCGCGAGCAGGCGAAGGTCACGATCACCGACCTGCGCTGCAAGGTCGTCGGGACGCTCGACGGGACCCCCGTCGAGTCGGCCAGGACGGCCGCCGACGGGCCGTCGTCGGGCGCCCCGCCGACCCCCCCGAAGCGCTCCGATCGGCGATAATTGGCTCATGTCCAAGGAGAAGCCCATGGCGTCCGGAACGACGACGATGAACCCGCCCAAGGGCAACACCGAGGCGCCCCGTGCCGAGGACTACGGGGCCGACAGCATCCAGGTCCGCGAGGGCCTCGAGCACGTCCGGACCCGGCCGGCGATGTACATCGGCGACATCTACGAGCGCGGCCTGCACCACCTCGTGAACGAGGTCGTCGACAACTCGGTCGACGAGGCCATGGCCGGCTTCTGCACCCAGATCGACGTCACGATCCACACGGACGGGTCGCTGACGGTCCTCGACGACGGGCGCGGGATCCCGGTGGCGATCCACCCGAAGGTCAAGAAGCCGACCCTCGAGGTGTGCCTGACGGTGCTCGGCGCCGGCGGGAAGTTCGACAAGGGCTCGTACAAGATCTCCGGCGGCCTGCACGGCGTCGGCGTCTCGTGCGTGAACGCCCTTTCGGAGTGGTTGGACGCGGAGGTGTTCCGCGAGGGCCAGACGTACCACATGCGCTTCGAGCGCGGCCAGACGAGCAAGCAGCTCGAGACGCTCGGCAAGACCGAGCGGCGCGGGACGAAGATCACCTTCAAGCCCGACGCCGAGATCTTCAAGCAGACCGTCGAGTTCAAGTTCGAGAAGATCGCCAAGCGGCTCCGCGAGCTGGCGTACCTCAACGCCGGGCTCAAGATCTCGCTCCGCGACGAGCGGGTCGACGGCAAGGTCGAGAACTACTGCTTCCCGAACGGCGTGGTCGACTTCGTCTCCGACCTGTCGGGCGGCGAGGCCGTGCTCCTGAGCAAGCCCATCTACCTGAAGGGCACCCAGGACAGCGTCGAGAGCAAGGGGCGCGTCGAGGTCGAGATCGCCGTCCAGTACAACGACACGTACGCCGACTCGATCGTCAGCTACGTGAACAACATCAACACGATCGACGGCGGCACCCACGAGACCGGCTTCCGCACGGCGCTGACGACGACGCTCAACAACTACATCAAGGAGAACGAGAAGGTCGGCGGCAAGGAGGAGGAGCGGCCCACCGGCGACGACTATCGCGAGGGGCTCGTGGCCGTGATCTCGGTGAAGGTCCCGGAGCCCCAGTTCGAGGGGCAGACCAAGAGCAAGCTCGGCAACTCCGACGTGGCCGGCATCGTCCAGAACGTCGTGGGCGAGTTCTTCAAGGCCTGGCTCGAGCACCACCCGGCCGAGACGAAGCGCATCATCAACAAGGCCCGCCAGGCGCGCGACGCCCGGCTCGCGGCCAAGAAGGCCAAGGAGCTGGTCCGGAAGACGAAGGACGCGCTCCGCGGCGGCGGGATCGCCAAGCTCAAGGACTGCGAGTCGACGAACCCCGACGAGTGCGAGCTGTTCCTGGTCGAGGGTGACTCGGCAGGCGGCACCGCCTGCGAGGGGCGCGACCCGCGCACCCAGGCGATCCTCCCCCTGCGCGGCAAGATCCTGAACGTGTGGAAGAGCACCCACGAGAAGATGCTCGAGCACAACGAGATCGCGAACATCATCCAGGCCCTGGGGACGGGGATCCTGGACGACTTCGACATCGCGAAGTGCCAGTTCGGCAAGGTCATCATCATGTGCGACGCCGACGTCGACGGCTCGCACATCCGCACCCTGATCCTGACCTTCTTCTTCCGGCAGATGCCGCAGCTCATCCTCAACGGGCACGTCTACTGCGCCCAGCCGCCGCTGTACAAGATCACGTACAAGGGCAAGCGCGCGGCGAAGAAGGACGGCGCCGAGGAGACCGAGGAGACGACCGACGACGTCGAGGGCGAGGAGGCCGCGGCCCCGGCCCCCAAGGGCAAGAAGAAGGCCGAGCCCGCGAAGAAGAAGGGGCCGCGCGAGGTCTACATCCGCAACGACTCGGACTTCGTGAAGACCATGCGCGCCCGCGGCCTCGAGGGCACGACCATGGAGCTCCGCGCCGGCAAGCCGCGCACCTGGAGCTCGGCCGAGGTGGCCCGGCTCCACGACCTGGTGGTCGACGTGCGCCGGATCTCCGAGGAGATCAAGCGCGCCGGGGTGGACTTCAAGAAGTACCTCGGCCGCAAGCGCGCGGACGGGCTCCTGCCCTTCGCCAAGGTGGTCTTCGCCGGCACGAAGGACGCGCCGGCGGTCTTCACCGAGGCCGAGTTCGACGCGCTGGTGGCCAAGGCCCGCGGCGAGAACAAGAAGGTGTGGTTCAGCACCGACCCGCTCAGCGAGCGCGAGACGGCGCAGGTCCACGTCACCCGCTTCTCGAGCAAGACGAAGCTCGAGCAGCACCTCCGCGAGCTCGAGAAGCTCGGCCTGACCGTCGACCTCCTCATGGGCGAGGAGCCGAAGGGCGAGGCCGGGCCGGCCCCGCTCCTGGTCAAGCGCGAGAAGGAGGAGCGGACCCTGTGGGGCCTCCTCGGGCTGCCCGAGGCGACCTCGAAGCTCGCCGAGCACGGGATCCAGCTCCAGCGCTACAAGGGGCTGGGCGAGATGGACTCGGACGAGCTCGCCGAGACGACCATGGACCCCGAGAAGCGCCAGCTCGTGAAGGTCACCCTCGAGGACATGGCCGAGGCGAACCGGATCTTCAACATCCTCATGGGGACGAAGGTCGAGCCGCGCCGCGACTACATCGAGCGCAACGCCGACTCGGTGAAGAACCTCGACGCCTGAGCAGGGTGGGCCCGGGCCGCCTGGCCCGGGCCTACTCGCGGTCCCGGAGCGGGACGGCGGCCACGACCCGGTTCGTCCGCAGGTCGACCAGGGCCGCGACCGAGGGGTCGTCCGCGGCGGCCAGCAGCACGGCCCGCCGACCGACCCGGGCCACGCGGACGGGGTGCCACACCGCGACGGGGTCCTGGCGCAGGACCTCGGCCGTCAGCGGCCACGAGAGCTCGAGGCGCAGGCTCCGCTCCTCCAGGTCCAGCCGGAGCGTCCGGTCGAG
>Ga0154020_10008327_pt1 | contig 12023 bp, 9 predicted proteins | sample Klosneuvirus_201_FD_109709 | JGI IMG/M metagenome (GOLD analysis project Ga0154020, IMG submission 109709) | Active sludge microbial communities from wastewater, Klosterneuburg, Austria - Klosneuvirus_20160825_MG | ecosystem: Engineered > WWTP > Aerobic digester > Activated sludge | place... | reverse complement strand
TGCCGTGGTCCAGACCGGAGGCGTCGGCCAGCTGAACGGTCACCCCGGCTTCGCGCAGCAGACGCACCGCACGCGCGGCGAGAGCCGGGTCGCCTTCGGCGTCGTAGCGCTGCTCGTAGAGCTCACGGGGAAAGCCCCCGAAGTCATGGATGGCATCGTGCATCGGGCCGGCCAGCGCCATTGGCTCACGGGTGGCGGAGTGCGGGGACACCACCAGCGCCGCCTTGGGGCGACCGAAGCGTGCCTCGATCAGCGGACCGAGCCGGTCCAGGAAGTCGCTGGCCTCCGATCGGGTGATGGCGATCATTGGCGAGCCGTGGGAGAGGTAGAGGCTGGGCAGGGGCTTCATGAGAGTGGATTGAAGCATGCGACCCCAACCGCGGGGTTCGCCGGCTTTGCACGTTGCGTTCATGCGCAGCGGCGACATCGTGTAAGGTGCCCTCTGCCATGAATCAGCCTACCTCCGCGACCGCCTCCGCCTCCGCCTCCGCGGGCGCCGCCACCGTCAGCGCCGCCCGCGCAACCGTCTCGCCGCCTCCGGTGTGGCGCATGGCCTGGCGGCAGCTTCAGCGCGACTTCCGGGCCGGAGAGCTGAGGTTGATCCTGCTGGCCGTCGCGCTGGCGGTTGCGGCGCTCAGTGCGGTCGGCTTCCTGGCCGACCGGCTGCAGTCCAGCCTGGCGCGGGATGCCCGCACCCTGCTCGGAGGGGATGCGGTGGTGGCCAGCGATCAGCCCCTGCCGGCCGACTTTGCCGACACCGCCCGGCGCATGGGGCTGGCCACCGCCTGGACGGCCACCTTTCCCAGCATGGCGCGCCACTCGCAGGATCTGTCCACCGGCCTGGTGGCGGTGAAAGCGGTGAGTGAGGGCTACCCGCTGCGGGGGCGGCTGGAGATCGAACCCGTGGCCGTGGCCGTGGCTGGAGGAGGGGGAGGCCAGACGCTGAAGTCGGTGGCACAGGGGCCGGCCGCCGGTGAGGCCTGGGTGGACGCTGCGGTGCTGGATCTGCTGCAGATCCGCCTGGGTGATGCGCTGTTGCTGGGCGATGCTTCTCTGCGGGTCAGTGCGGTGCTGCAGGTGGAACCAGACCGGGGCGCGGGCTTCCTGAACTTCGCCCCCCGCCTGATGATGAATGCGGGGGACCTGGCGTCCACCCGGTTGATCCAGCCCGCCAGCCGCGTCACCTGGCGCCTGGCCGTGGCCGGGCGGGAAGGGCGGGGGGCGGAGACCGCCGTCAAGGGCTTTGTCAGTTGGGCCGAAGACGCTGTGCAGAAGCGCCAGCTGCGCGGGGCGCGGGTGGAGTCGCTGGAGTCTGCCCGGCCGGAGATGCGCCAGACGCTGGACCGTGCCGGTCAGTTCCTGCAGTTGGTGGCGGTGCTGTCCGCACTGCTCGCGGCTGTGGCGGTCGGCATTGCAGCGCGCGGCTTTGCGCAGCGCCACCTGGATGCCTGCGCCATGCTGCGGGTGCTCGGCCAGCCGCAGCGGCGCATCGCGGCCACCTACGCGCTGGAGCTGCTGATGGTCGGGCTGCTGGCCAGTGGCATCGGGCTGTTGATGGGGCTCGCCGTGCAGCAGGGTTTCGTGGCCCTGCTGAGCGGCCTGATCGAAACCCGTCTGCCTGCACCCGGTGCGATGCCGGCGCTGCTGGGGCTGGGGGTCGGCCTGGTGCTGCTGGCAGCCTTCGGCCTGCCGCCGGTGCTGCAACTGGCACGGGTGCCGGCGCTGCGGGTGATCCGCCGCGACCTGGGGGAGCCTCGCGCCGCGTCGCTGCTGGTGCTGCTGGCCGCGCTGTCGGGCTTTGCCGGGCTGTTGCTGATGGCCGCAGCCGACCTCAAGCTCGGTGCGATCGCCGTGGCGGGCTTTGGTGCAGCCTGGGCCCTGTTTGCGGCAGGCGGCTGGCTGGCGGTGCAGGCGCTGCGGCGTTTCGTGCCGGAGACGGGCGCGCCGCGCTGGCTGACCCTGGCGCGGCGGCAGCTGGCGGCGCGTCCGGGCCTGATCGTGCTGCAGGTGAGCGCGCTGGCGGTGGGGCTGATGGCGCTGCTGCTGCTGGTGATGTTGCGCACCGACCTGATCCGCAGCTGGCGGGCCGCCACCCCCCCGGATGCGCCGGACCGCTTTGTCATCAATGTTTTGCCGGAGCAGGCCCAGGAGTTTCGGGCTGCGCTGGCCAGCGCCGGTGTGGCCCGCTACGACTGGTTCCCGATGATCCGCGGCCGGCTGGTGGCCGTGAACGGCCGTGCGGTGCGGCTGGAGGACTTTGCCAGCGACCGGGCGCGCCGCCTGGTGGATCGGGAGTTCAACCTCAGCCATGCGGCCGAGTTGCCCTCGCACAACCAGGTGACCTCAGGGCGCTGGACGGTCGACGAGGCCGACGGGCTCAGCGTCGAGGAAGGGCTGGCCGAGACGCTCGGGCTGAAGCTGGGCGATCGGCTGCGTTTCGACATCGCCGGCAGTCCGGCCGAGGGGCGCATCACCAGCCTGCGCAAGGTGGACTGGACCTCGATGCGGGTGAACTTCTTCGTCCTGTTCCCTCGAGTGCAGATGCCCGAGCATCCAGCCACCTTCGTCGCGGCCTTCCGGGCACCGTCGCGGGCGCTGGATGCATCGCTGGCGCGCGGCTTTCCGAACATCACCAGCGTGGACGTGTCGCAGCAGATCGCTCAGGTGCAGCGGGTGCTGGACCAGGTGGTGGCAGCGGTGGAGTTTTTGTTTGCCTTCACCCTGGCGGCTGGGCTGCTGGTGTTGTTTGCCTCGGTGAGTGCCAGCCGGGACGCCCGGGCCCGGGAGCTGGCGCTGCTGCGTGCCTTTGGGGCCGGCCGTCAACTGCTGCGCCAGGTGCAGCGCGCCGAGCTGCTGACGGTGGGCGCGCTGGCGGGGGCATTGGCGTCGGCTGCAGCGATGGTGATCGGCTGGGCGCTGGCGCGGCAGGTGTTCCAGTTCGACTGGAGTGCACCGCTGTGGATTCCGCTGGCCGGCACCGTCGTCGGGGCGCTGCTGGCCTTGGGCGCGGGCTGGCGCAGCCTGCACGAACTGCTGGAGCAGCCGGTCAGCGTGACGCTGCGGCGCGCCAGCGAGTGAAGGCACAAGCCATCGCGGATTCCCGGTCGGGACTGCTCAGAACGTGTTCTCGAGCAGGCTCATCTCGTCGCCGGTGAGGATGGATTCGATGTCCACCAGGATCAGCATGCGCTCGGCGACGTTGGCGATGCCGCGAATGTAGCGGGTGTCCACCGCGGCGTGCATCAGCGGCGCAGCCTTGACCTGTTCGGTGCTGAGCTGCAGCACGTCGGAGACGGCGTCCACCACGGCGCCCACCACGCGGCCCGCCATGTTGAGCACGATCACCACCGTGGTGCCGCCAAACTCTGCGCTGTCGCAGCCGAGTTTCACCCGCAGGTCCAGGATCGGCACGATCACGCCGCGCAGGTTGACCACCCCCTTGAGGAAGGCCGGCGAGTTGGCGATGCGGGTGGGGGCCTCGTAGGAGCGGATCTCCTGCACCTTGAGGATGTCGATGCCGTACTCCTCGCTGCCCAGTCGGAAGCTCAGGAACTCACCGGCGGAGGTGCTGGCGGGGCCGGCCTGGGCGCCAGCGCGGCTGCTGGCGGATGCCGCAGGCCGATGGCCGGACAGCAGCGAGGACGGGGCGGGACGGGTCTGGACGGCGCTCATGGGGACTCCGGAAATCGGGCTGTGCAGCGAAGAGTGATCAGGCGGGACGGGCTGCCTGTGGAACATCAATGGGCGGTTGCGATGGTGGGGTGCACCTCGCCGGGGACCTGGAAGGTCGCCACCAGGGAACTCAGCCGGGCGGCCTGTTCACGCAGACTTTCGGCTGCTGCGGCGCTTTGCTCCACCAGGGCGGCGTTCTGCTGGGTCATCTGGTCGAGCTGGGTCACGGTGCTGTTGACCTGGACCAGCCCCTGGCTCTGATCACCGGCGGCTGCGGAGATCTCACCGATGATGTCGGTGACCCGCGTCACGCCGCTCACGAGTTCGCGCATCGACTCGCCGGCCTCGTGCACCCGACGGGCTCCGCCTTCCACCTTCTCGACGCTGGCGCCGATCAGCTGCTTGATCTCCCGGGCCGCATCGGCGCTGCGTTTGGCCAGGCTGCGCACTTCCCCAGCCACCACCGCGAAACCGCGCCCCTGTTCGCCGGCCCGGGCGGCTTCCACCGCAGCGTTCAGGGCCAGAATGTTGGTCTGGAAGGCGATGCCGTCTATCACGCCGATGATTTCGCCGATCTTGCGGCTGGAGGCGCTGATCTCGTCCATGTTGTGCACCACCTCGGCCACCACCGTGCCGCCGCGTTGGGCGGCGTCAGAGGCCGCCTGTGCAAGGTTGCTCGCGGTGCGGGCAGACTCGGCGGTCTGCTGAACGGTGCCGGTGAGTTGCTCCATCGAGCTGGCCGTCTGCTGCAGCGAACTGGCCGTCTGTTCGGTGCGCCCCGACAGATCCTGGTTGCCGCTGGCAATTTCCTGGCTGGCCAGGGCAATCGACGCGGTGGAGACGCGGATGTCGCCCACCATGCGCTGCAGCGAGGCCTGCATGGCCGTCAGGGCTTCCAGCAGCCGGGTGGATTCGTCATTGCCGCTGGCCTGGACCCGATGGGTCAGGTCTCCGCGGGCGATCGCGGCGGCCATGGCCTGGGCCTGGGCGATGGGCTGCAGGATGCTGGCCGAGTTCGCCAGCGTCAGCGGCGCGACGAGCAGCACGATCAGACCCAGCACGCCCAGGTAGATCCACAGGGCCTGCTGCATCGTGGCCTCAAAGGCATCACGGGTGACCTTCGCTTCGTTGCGCACGATCCCGTCGATGCGGGTCACGGAGGCCTCGATGCCGGCAAAGATTTCCTTGGACCGGTTCAACATCTTCGACACCGCCGCAGCGTTGTCATAGCCGCCCGATTCGATGTTGCGGAACACGGCAGATGTGGCGCCGGCATAGCGGTCCAGCTGCGTCAGCGCTTCGCGGGCCAGTGGGTTGTCCTCGTCCTCCTCGCCTTCCAGCAATTGCTGGAGGTCGCTGCGGGTTCCTGCAACGGCTTCCTTCCAGGCGGCCAGGTGCTTCGATACCGCGGGCAGGTTCTCGTAGTCGATCACCATGGCCTGCTCGTGACGCAGGATGCCGCTGAGCCTGTGCCGGATGTCGGCGACGTTGGATGCTTCCTTCGTCGAGTGCTCCATGAACTGCCGGTTCAGCTCGGCGAGCTTCATGCCGCCGAACAGGCCAGTGCCGCCCAGCAGGGCGAACAGACCGAGCACCACCGCGATGGCGCCCAGCATGCGGGTGCGGATCGTGAAGCCGCGCAACAACAAAACTGCATTCATGCGCTTTCTCCCGCCGCGCCGCTTCTGCCGGCGCCGACGACGTGGGACAGTGGTTCAGTGGCGCGAACGGCGCACCAGGGAGCCCACATCCAGGATCAGGGCCACCCGGCCATCGCCCATGATGGTGGCGCCGGAGACATCGGTGACCTTGCGGTAGTTGGCTTCCAGGTTCTTCACCACCACCTGCTGCTGGCCGAGCAGCTCGTCGACCAGCAGGGCCACGCGGCCGCCTTCGGCCTCCACCACCACCATGATCGAGGACACCCGCTCGAAATCGAAGCGCGGCACGTCGAACACCCGCTCCAGCTCGATCACCGGCATGTACTCCTCGCGCACCTGCACCACCCGGCCGGTGCCGCCGATGGTCTTGATGGTCTGGTCCTCGACCTGGAAGCTCTCCACCACCGAGGCCAGCGGCAGGATGTAGACCTCTTCGCCCACCCCCACGCTCATGCCGTCCATGATGGCCAGCGTCAGCGGCAGTCGCACCTTGACGCTCATGCCGTAGCCTTCGGCGGAGTCGATCTCCACCGTGCCGTTCAGTGCGGTGATGTTCTTCTTCACCACATCCATGCCCACACCGCGGCCGGACACGTCCGTCACCTGTTCGGCGGTGGAGAAGCCGGGCGCAAAAATCAGCCCCCAGACCTCCTGGTCGCTCATGCTGTCGGGCGCGTCCAGGCCGCGCTCACGGGCCTTCTTCAGCAGCTTGTCGCGTGACAGGCCCTTGCCGTCGTCGCGCACCTCGATGACGATGGAGCCGCCCTGGTGCGAGGCCGACAAGGTGATCGTGCCCAGCTCCGGCTTGCCTTTGGCCAGACGCTCGGCCGGCATCTCCACGCCGTGGTCGCAGGAGTTGCGCACCAGGTGGGTCAACGGGTCGGTGATCTTCTCGATCAGGCCCTTGTCCAGTTCGGTGGCTTCGCCCTGGGTGACCAGCTCGACCTTCTTGCCGAGTTTGCTGGCCAGGTCGCGCAACATGCGCGGGAAGCGGCTGAACACGGTGGACATCGGGATCATGCGGATCGACATCACCGCTTCCTGCAGGTCGCGGGTGTTGCGGTCGAGGTCGTTCAGACCCGCCACCAGCTGCTGGTAGACCACCGGGTCCAGGTCGCGGCTGTTTTGCGCCAGCATCGCCTGGGTGATCACCAGCTCGCCCACCAGGTTGATCAGCTGGTCCACCTTCTCCACCGAGACGCGGATGGTGGTGGAGTCCAGGCCGCCGCCGTGGGCCTTCTCGCTGCGGGCGGCTGGCCGCGCGGGGGTGGCGGGGGCCGCCTCCAAACGACGGGCGTCGTCCTCCTTGGGCTGCACTGCCGGCGGCACAGGCGCCGCGGCTTGCTGGGCCGGGTTCGCCGCAGGAGCACCAGGTGCGTTGTCGAAGAATCCGTAGCCGGGATCGGCCTGGGGTGCAACAGCCGCCACGGGGGGCAAGGGGGCCGGCGACGTGTCTGCCGGAGCGCCGGGATTGCCCGGGTAGAAGCCGTAGCCGGGGCCGAACGGCAGGATCTGCACCTGTTCCCGGGCCACATGGAAGCCGAACAGGTCGATCAGGTCGGCATCGCTGCTGCGGGTCTCGACCTTGAAGCGGCGCATGCCGTCGATCGCCTGGCCCATGTCCAGCGGTTCGATCGTGCCCAGGTCGGTGATTTCCTTGAACAGATCCAGCAGGTTGTCGGCCTGTTCCGGTTGGGTGAGCGGACCGATGCGCAGGTCCAGCACACGCTTGCCGTCGGCGGTGGTCGGTGCCATCGGTTCAGCCTCCACCGGCGCCGGTGCACTCGGTTGAACCGCGGTGACCACAACCGGGGCCGGCGCGGCAGCAGCGGCTGCCACTTCGCCGGAGGCGAGGGCACGAACACGGGCCAGCAGCTCACGGGTATCGACCGGGTCTGCGCCGGAGCCCTGGTGGCGTCCGAGCTGTTCGCGCAAGGCATCCCCGGCTGCCAGCAGCACGTCCACCATGCTGGCGTGGGGAGCCAGTTCGTGGCGGCGCAGCTTGTCCAGCAGCGTTTCCATCTCGTGGGTCAGCTCGGCCACATCGGCAAAGCCGAAGGTGGCGGCACCGCCCTTGATCGAGTGGGCACAGCGGAAGATCGCGTTGAGTGCCTCGTCGTCTGCGGCGCTCACGTCGAGCTCCAGCAGTTGCTGTTCCATGTTCTGCAGGTTCTCGCCGGCTTCTTCGAAGAAGACCTGGTAGAACTGGCTGAGATCAATGCCGGCGCCGGCGGAGGAACCCGCGCCTTCGGAAGTCATTTCGGCCATGGCTGGACTCTTTGTCAACCTGAATCGGGAATCGGATCGGGCGCCGGCCCGCCTGAGGTGGCGAGGCGGGGCCTACCGGCTCGGAGCAGACCCTCAGCGGATCACCTTCTTGATCACTTCGAGCAGCTTGGCCGGGTCGAAGGGTTTCACCAGCCAGCCGGTGGCACCGGCGGAGCGGCCGGCCTGCTTCATCTGGTCGCTGGACTCGGTGGTCAGGATCAGGATCGGCGTGGCCTTGAACTGAGAGGTTTCGCGCAGCTTCTTGGTCAGGCTGATGCCGTCCATGCGGGGCATGTTCTGGTCGGTCAGCACCAGGTCGAAGCTGCGACCGCCCGCCTTCTCCCACGCGTCCTGGCCGTCCACGGCCTCGACCACGTTGTAGCCAGCGCTCTTGAGCGTGAAGGACACCATCTGACGCATGGAGGCCGAGTCGTCGACGGCGAGGATTGAATGCATTGCGCTCTCCGGAAGAATTCAGGTTGGCCGGGTGGGGTTTCGGCGGTTTCGGACAGATCTTGAGGCGGAACTAGAAAAGCTCGATCGAGCCGGCGTCCATCTCGTCCTGGGTGACGGGATTCGGTCGGAGAGGGACGTCGGTGACCACCACCTCTCCCTCGGGGTCCTGCCCCATGGCCTCTCGGGCGATCTGGTCGGCACAGGCGCGCAGGCGGCGGTGCGTGTGATCGATCAATTGGCTGGCCATGTCCTGGAACTGCATCGCCGTGATGGCGCCGCGCAGGTCGCCCATCGCGTCGTGCAGCGCATGGGTGTCCACCTGCGGCAGCAACGCTCCCTGGTGCAGCAGGTGGTTCAGGTGCTGGTTGGCACCGTAGAAGTGCCCCATCAGCGACTCCCCTGCATCCAGCAGGAGGCGCTGCAGGCGCTCCAGGTCGTTGGAGGCCGTCAGGAGATGGTCCTGCAGCTCCGCAGCCACCATCAGGGGCAATCGCCCCTGGGCATCCATCTGCGTGTCGTCGTCGATCTGCATGCTGGCTCCGGTCGTGACCACCCCTGCCGGGGTTGCCCTGTGTTTCTGGTGGCCCGTTGACTTGCGTTCGCCATGGGACACCCGTTGCTAGAATTTTCACAATGCGCGGACCTTGCAGTGGGCGGAAGATCCGGCGAATCGCAGTCCAATTTCGGGCACAGCGGCGGCGTCCGTGACTGTGTGCGCCGCCTGCCAGCCCCATCAGCCGACGGCCGATCGCCTCCCACTGCCATGCCCAGAACCCAGACCCTGCGCCGCCTGCGCATCCTTCACCTGGAGGATTCGGAGCTCGATCACCAACTGGTGCTGGCCCACCTGCGGCGCGGCGGCATCGAGCCGACCATGCGGCGGGTGGATCAGGAGGGCGACTTCCTGGCGCAGCTCGGCAAGGGCTGGGATGCCGTGATATCGGACTTCAACCTGCCTGGCTTCAATGGCCTGGTGGCGCTGGAGCTGCTGCGTGAGCGTGACAGGCTGCTGCCTTTCATCCTCGTGTCCGGTGAAATCGGCGAGGACACCGCCGTGGAGGCCATGCGCAATGGTGCTTCCGACTACCTGCTCAAGAGCAATCTGACCCGGCTGGTGCCCGCCCTGCTGCATGCGGTGGACGCATGCGAAAGCCAGCGTGCCCGCCAACGTGCCGATCAGGAACTCGCCGTCTCGCGCAAACGCCTGTCCGAACTGGCCCAGCACCTGCAGACCACGATCGAGATGGAGCGGGCGGCGATCGCCCGCGAGATCCACGACGACGTCGGCGGCTCCTTGACGGCCATCAAGTTCGATCTGGCCTGGATTGCCCGCAACTCCCAGGTCCTGCCGGTGCGCGAGCGGGCTGTGCAGGCGCTGGAGAGCGTCAAACATGCGATCGAAGCCAGCCAGCGCATCATGCACAACCTGCGCCCGGCGATCCTGGAGCAGGGGCTGGTGGCGGCGCTGCAGTGGATGACCTCCCGCTTCGAGCGTCGCACCGGCATCTCCACGCGCTTTCGCACCAGCCAGGACCCTCTCCGCCTGCCTGCCGGTGTGCCGCTGGTGGCGTACCGTACGGCGCAGGAAGCGCTCACCAACATCTCCAAACACGCCAACGCCACCCGGGTGGAGGTGGACCTGACCGTGGCTGCCGGGGTGCTGTCGCTGGAGATCTCCGACAACGGCCGCGGCCTGGCCAGTGGCGACCTGGGCAAGGACCGGTCCTTCGGCATTCGTGGATTGCATGAACGAGCTGACACCGTGGGCGGCTGGATCGACCTGTCCAGCACGCCGGTGGGCACCACACTGATACTCTCCGTCCCGCTCGCCGGACCGGCCACACGGGCCGGCAGCCTGGACGAGCAGGCCGGCGGCCCGCTGACCAGCCCGCACGATCCGTCCACCTGGGGAGAACTATGACCACGCGTGTGATCCTCTGTGACGACCACGCCCTGATCCGACGCGGCATCCGCGACACCCTGGCCGAACAGCCCGACCTCCAGGTGGTCGGCGAAGCTGGTGACTACGGTGAACTGCGCGCCCTGATGCGCAAGATCACCGGCGACGTGCTGGTGCTGGACATCAACCTGCCCGGGCGCAGCGGGCTGGACGTGCTGCATGCGCTGAAGGAAGAGGGTTCGCCCATCCGTGTGCTGGTGGTGTCCATGTACCCGGAGGACCAGTACGCCCTGCGCGCCCTGCGTGCCGGCGCCTTCGGCTACGTCAACAAGGGCGGTGACCCGGCGCAGATCGTGGCTGCGGTGCGCACCGTGGCGCAGGGGCGCAAGTACATCACCGCCGAGATGGCGCAGATGCTGGTCGAGAACCTCACCGCTCCGTCACCGGAGGCGGCACACGACAAACTCTCCGACCGCGAACTGCAGACCCTGACGATGATCGCCTCAGGCAAACGCCTGTCCGACATCGCCGAGGAGCTCAACCTCAGCCCCAAGACGGTGAGCGTCTACCGCGCCCGTGTGCTGGAGAAGCTGGGCCTGGCCAACAACTCGGAGCTGACCGTCTACGCCATCCGCAACGGGCTGGTGGGCTGACCGGCAAGGTCCGGCAACAAGAATGCCCTGGAGCGCATCGGCTTCCAGGGCTTGTCTTCAGGCAAGAACCGGTGACGGCAGTGCCGGGGGCTGCGCGTCACATCGGGTTCACTTCAGCGTCAGCCGAACCTGTTCGGCGGCCTTGCCGGGCAGCGTCAGACGCAGTACCGCCTTGGCGCCAGCGGCTGCCGTGGCCGCCGTGGTCGCACCAATGAGCTTGTTGCCGCCCGCCGGAGCCAGGTGGGCGGTGGACTTGGCGCCGCCGGACAGCAGCGTGACCTCGGCCTGGGCGCCCTGGGCGTTGACCGGCTTGCCGTCGTGGTCGGTGAGGTAGGCGGCAAGTCGGCCGTCCTCGCGTACCAGCTCGATGTGGTGACCGGAGGGGGCTTCGGCCACCGCGCCGCCATGTGGTGCCTTGAAGTCGCCGTGAGCCAGCGCGGTCAGTGGAGCGGAAGCCAGGGGCAGGGCGGCGCCCAGCAGTAGAGTGGCCAGGCTGCCGCGCAGGCGGGGGAAGCTGAATCGCAGCGGGGTCATGTCATCTCCAGGTGCAAGGGTGTGTGCAAACAGTAAACGGGTTGTCAGGCCACCTCATCGGTGGATTCGTCAAGCAGCCGCTGCAGCGGCGCGGCGCCGAACAGCCAGAACATCAGGGGCGTCAGCAGGGTGTCCAGCAGCGTGGCGCTGACCAGGCCGCCGAAGATCACCACCGCCACCGGGTGGAGGATTTCCTTGCCCGGCGCATCGGCGGCCAGCAGCAGCGGCAGCAGGGCCAGCGCCGCCACCAGTGCCGTCATGAGCACCGGGGTGAGGCGCTCCAGCGAGCCGCGCAGGATCATCTCGCGGCCGAAGCGCTCGCCCTCGAACCGGCAGAGGTTGATGTAGTGGCTCACCTTGAGGATGCCGTTGCGGGTGGCGATGCCGGTGAGGGTGATGAAGCCCACCATCGACGCCACCGACAGGCTCACGCCGGCCAGCCACATCGCCGCCACGCTGCCCACCAGCGCCATCGGGATGTTGCCCATGATCATCAGCGCCAGCACCGCGCTGCGGTAGCGGCTGTACAGCAGCAGGAAGACCAGCGCCAGCGACACGCTGCCGAGCAGGGCGATCAGCCGGGTCGCCGCCTCCTGCGCCTGGAACTGGCCCTCCAGGCTGACGAAGGTGCCCGGCGGCATGGGGGTGTCGGCCAGCACGCGGCGGATGTTCGCCACCACGCGGGCCATGTCCGAGCCGTCGGTGTTGGCCGAGACGACGATGCGCCGACGGCCGTTCTCCCGGCCGATCTGGTTGGGGCCGTCGGAGTCCTCGATGTCGGCCAGCTGGGACAGCGGCACCGTGCCGCGCGGCGTGACCACCGGCAGGTCGGCCAGGCCCTGTGGCGCGCGGGCAGCATCGGGCAGCCGCAGCACCAGG
>Ga0154020_10008326_pt1 | contig 12024 bp, 6 predicted proteins | sample Klosneuvirus_201_FD_109709 | JGI IMG/M metagenome (GOLD analysis project Ga0154020, IMG submission 109709) | Active sludge microbial communities from wastewater, Klosterneuburg, Austria - Klosneuvirus_20160825_MG | ecosystem: Engineered > WWTP > Aerobic digester > Activated sludge | place... | reverse complement strand
GTGGACGGATGCTATGGGCACTTGTCGGTTGTTCAGGAGGGGCATGAGCGAACCGATTTATTTTATCCGCTGCCCAGGCGCTGGATTATCGTCTGCAAGAACGTTCCGACGGAGCATCCTCGCATGCCTTTTGATTTCACGGCACTCGATCGGGCTCAGGCTCCAAACGGTTCTTCCGAACGCGAATTAGCCCGCAGGGCGTGATTCTTCCCTAGTTTCTCCTGCAGCTCTCCTGAATAAACGACTCGAGCCCACGAAGTCCCAGTAGTAAAGGGGCTTATTGGGAGGATACTGCCTCCTGGCTGAAGATGATTTTCCAGCGGGAAACGGGTATTCTTCCGCCAACTAATAGCCTTCCAGATAGGTCATCTTATCCATAACGCAAAGCTTGAATGAATAACGACTTTTTCTCGAAGCCGATCCTGAACTCTCCCTACGCGATTTCCTCTCGTCATTGGGAGCTTGATGAAGGCGGCCAGCCAACGCAGAAGATTATCGAATCTCGCCGGCCTGCCGAATTCATCACGCCGATTCCAAAGCCCAAGAAACGAAAATCCTCAGAGAAACGAGCTACCGTCAAGAGGTGTTTAAATGGGGTTCAGGCGGCGGTCCTCCCCGGTTGATGGCTCACGTCGCCCGTCACGCTTTCTGACTTCATCATCACCCATCCTTGAACGTCAGGCCGGAGGTGACCAGCGGCAGCAGCTCCGGCGCGTTCAGCTTCCTCCACGACGTCTCGGCGATCCGGAGCATCTTCCAGATGATGGCCTTGGCTCCCTCCACGCGCTTGTAGCGGCGGGACGCGTTCGTGCGGAGACGCACCGAGGCGAAAGGGGATTCCACGATGTTCGTCGTCCGTAGATGGCGCCAGTGCTCCTGTGGGAACGAGTAGAACGTGACCATACGGTCCCAGTCCCGCAGCAGCGTGTCGACGGCTTTCCCCTCCGTCCGCCGGTTGTTCAACGTCAATTAGATTTGACCCCTTCAAATCTAATTGACGTTGAACACACGAGCAAGGAATTGCGGACCGCACAGATCGCCATCTGGCACTACCACCCCATCAACAGCCGGTTGGCCATCCTGGGCTATGCCGACGAATATGGGTGTAAAGGGCCGCCCGGCGGTTCGGCTTGGATCGCAAAACGGTGAGAATTTGGCATCGCCGCTGGTTGGCCAGTGGGCCGGCGGGGTTGGTGCCACGACATCCGCGCACACGACGCCGGCGCATTTCTGACGAGGCGGTGCGCTTGATCGAACAGGCGTGCCGCGAGCTGCACTTTGGCGCTATGCGAACCCGGTTCTAGCTGGACCGAGTGCATCACATCCGCGTGGCGGCCGCGACGGTCCGTGAGTCTGCCGGGACTTCGGCTATCCGCCGATTCGGCGCACTGGGCCGCGACACCCTCGGCCGCCACTCCTCTTTAGCAAGGAGCAGCCGGTGACTGTGTGCAGGTCGATTCAAGGAAGTGAAGGTCGTTGGCCAGAAATGTTTCCAATACACGTCGCTTGATGACTGCACGCGCTATCGCCTCTTGCGCCTCTATCCGCGCAAGTACCACGGTACGACACGCCCTCCCATTTCCCATTCGCAAAGTTCAGGTCGACAACGGGACCGAATTCCCGCTCGCCTTTGCCCTGGCGGTACAGGAGGCCGGGATCCGCCTGCGACACATCAAGCCGCGGTGGCCTGAACAGAACGGGAAGGTGGAACGGAGTCATCGCATCGACGAGGAAGAATTTGGAGTTGCTCGACGTTTGACGAGTTCACATCCTCGGCCCAGGCGCTGCGCCCCTGGGAACATCGGTACAACCACGACCGTTTCTCCATGGCCCTGCAAGTCCTGACGCCCGCGGATAAATTGGCAACGTTTTTCTCGCCACCGGCACCATCATCACCACCCACGCCATGTACAGACACCGGGGCCGCTGCTTGACAAATCATTGCACACAAAGAATTCCAGTGTGTCTGTCCCCCAGCATCTACTTTTGATCCCCGTGCTCACCTCATTTCTCTGGTGACGACTTCAGATGGAGTTGGCCTCGGCTGGTGTCGAGGGTGATCTGATACGCACCGAGAAAGCTCAATCCCAAGAGCCCATCAACCGTAAATGGAAGATCGGGAAGGTCGTGAATCAAGACCTGGCTATTCCGGATCTCTGCCCCGCCGATCCGAATCGAGTCAAGAATTACCGCATCCGCCCTGACTGAGCCACTTGCGGTGTGGAGCAAGACGTGAGTCGTGTGGGCTGTCGAGTAAAGGCCGAGATCCAAGGCGAGTCGTTGCGAGATGATCGTCTGGGACGCACCGGTGTCGACGATGAGCCGTGCTTGTTTGGAGCCGTTCAAGGTGGCCGACACGACGAGAATATTACCCAGGCGTTCGACCGGGACGGCGGTAGTCAGTGGACCACCGAGTACAGGTGCCGTGGGGAGGGAGTCTCCGGTATCCTGGCCAGACCCCGATGTCGAAGGTGCACTGGCAGGGGCTGAAGGTGCTGTTGAGGTCTTGAGGGAAGAAAAGTCCAAGGCGTGACAGGCCAGAAGTTGACGGGGACTGTCTGTGAACACCGTCTTCCCATGGGCATCCACGCACTCAAAGAGGGTGCCGGTCGCAAAGGTATCCGGCACTACGAGCAGTATCAGCGTCGAGAGTGTGAGGAATTTCGCCTGTGCCACTTGCGATGTGGGGAGGGCACAGGCTGGAATTTGATTAGACCGCCAGGTCATGAATGTCCTGGCCCACGGCAGGAGTGGTTGTATTCGAGAGCCACGCGACCAGGTTGTGATCACCCAACAGTCGGCTGACCACGGCAGTTCGGGTAGTCACCCGAGTTTTCTTCATCAACCGTTTCAGATGATCCTTCACCGTGTGCTCGCTGATCCTCAGTTTGTTCGCAATTTCTTTGTTCGTAAAGCCTTCCAAGAGGTAACGCGTGACAGATTTCTCTCGTGGGGTCAGGTGGATCGGGGTTGGTGGGGGCGGGTGCGGAGCGAGCGCTTGATACGTTGGCTGAGCCGGCTCAATCAGGAGCAGGAGTTGTCCGTCACCTTCATTGAGTGGCGCAGGGACGCCAAATGCACGGAGGAGAATCGGACGAGAGGTGGAGAAGGTTACGCGTGAGAGGCGCAATCCCTCCCAGGCTGCTGGCTCGGGAGACGCTGGCAGCGTCTGCATCACTTCCTGGCAGAATGATCGAATTGCGGGAGGCAGGTCAGTAGATGGCATTGGACGAAGGGTGAACTCCTGAAGCAATACGCGAGCTTCCGGATTGAGGTACAGCAGTTGAAAGGAGGAGGATAGTAGGAGCAGGCCGGCTTGACTGGTGGGATTCAGCTCTTTGATGTCCGCATTCGAAGAACTAGGTTCCTGTGCAACCATCATATGTTCCCTCGCCGTAAATCCAGGTTGCTGTTGTCTGTGCCGGAGGAGACGCATTCGGGCGAGTGTACTGACGGCACGAGCAACGCTCAACCCCACCTACGGTGGCCCTCCCCCTTCTGAGTGAGCAGCTTGTGATCGCTCACGAGCGAGTAGAGCCATGCTGGAATCCGTTGAAGGCATGCTTTCTTTACCCCGAATTGTTGAGCCGACGGGAATCCCCTCCCTCTCCGTTAGCTGATCTTACCCCTGTGAACACATGCCCCCAGATGGGTGTACATCCATCTGGGGTGATTGTGGTTGCGGAACGGCTTTCCGTAACCTCTGTCGCGATGCAGCTTCCGTGTGTATAGGCAACGTTACCCCGCAGCAAGGAGCTTGACATGCGTCTCGATCGTCGTGTTTTGCCAGCTCTGACATTCGTCACGGTCTTCATGGCGTCAATCAGCCTCAGCACAATTGCACTTGCGAAAGAGGCAGATACTGAAATGCCTATCGGCGTGCCGGGTGGGGCTGTCCACGCAGATCCATTCACAGGTGTGGCGACGATGAGTATTCCAATCGAAGTTCCGCCTGGTCGGCATGGCGTACAGCCGAACTTGGCGCTGACCTATTCGAGCAGCAATGGGAATGGATGGGTGGGTATGGGTTGGAAGCTGGAGCTGGGTGCGATCGAGCGTCAAACACGCTTTGGAGTGGATTATTCAAAAGATGATTACGTGATCCGATTGGATGCAATGTCAGCTGACCTTGCTCCCGCGCCGCCTCCGGCTCTAAGTGACGAATATCGTGCGAAGGTCGAAGGCGGGTTCTTGCGTGTCAAGCACCTCGCGAATGGAGGATGGGAGCTCACAGATAAGAATGGAACGAAATACTTATTCGGAACCTCATCGATGTCACGGATGTATGACCCCGGGGATTCTACGAGAATTTTCATGTGGGGATTGGAAAGGGTAGAGGACCGAGACGGAAACTACATGACAGTCACCTATCAGACCGATGGCACGACAAATCAGCGCTACCCTGACCATATCGACTATACGGGGAGTGGCACCCTAACGCCGTCTGGTGTGGTTAAGTTCCATCTGGAAACTCGGCCAGATAGAGCCACGTTGATGTATACAAGCAAGTATCCCGTGCGGACGGAGCGACGGCTTAAGAGTGTGACAGTTTGGTCGGATCAGTCCATGTCAAAATTAGTACGGGCTTATCGTTTGGGCTATGATCTTAGCTATGGCTCTGGGGCCTCCATTTTGGTTGGGGTCGAACAATTCGGAAGCGATGCAATTATTGATGGTACTGGGGCGATCATCAATGCGTCCAGCGCATCCAAATTACCGATTGTCAACTTTAGGTACAGACAAGAATCGCAAACGTTCGCGCAAGGTGTCGCGTCATTAAGCGGCTGGTGCTCGGGTGGTTCCCAGTTCAACGCCAGTGACTTCAATGGGGATGGCAAACAAGATCTGTGGTGCCGAAACACAAGCAATGGGTTTTCTATCGCCATTTCCGATGGGGTAGGGACACTCACTGCCGGGAGTAATGTTTTTAGTGGGTGCTCAGTTCAAAGAGTTGGCGACTTCAATGGTGACGGGAAGATGGATCTTGGATGTGTGAGCTGGTATGAACAACCTCGGAATTGTGGTCCAATAGGCGGGCTCACATGTGAGCCATTAATAAACTGGCGAGCTTCAATTGCGACTGCTACCGATGGATTAGGAACTTTCTCTAATCCATCGAACTGGCTGGATCCAATTTGTGGGGCTCTTCCCTCATATACTCCTGCACTGGGTATAGGAGATTTTAATGGCGATGGCAAGCAAGACCTCTGGTGTCAAATTCGAGGTGGGACCTTTGCGCAAGTAATGGTAGCTCTTTCTACAGGCGCAGCATTCCAGACATCTAGTAATTGGATATCGAATTGGTGTATCGGCAGCACGCCCTTTGGGGTTGGAGATGTCAATGGCGACGGCAAAACGGACGTGTGGTGCCATGGCGGGGGCAATACCTCGGTCGCTCTTTCGAATGGAACCAATTCGTTCACTGGCGGCAATGTGTGGTTGAGTAATTGGTGTGGGGATGGTCTGCCCTTCGGGCTCGCAGATTTTAATGGCGATGGGCTCACCGACATTTGGTGCCATAGTGGAGGCAATACATCGGTTGCTTTGTCCAACGGCACGAATGCCTTTGTCGATGGCGGCGTCTGGCGGAGCGGTTGGTGCAGCAACGGAGTTCCCTCCGGCGGCAGTGATTTTAATGGCGATGGCAAAGACGATCTGTGGTGTTATACCTCCGGTGGTACGATACAAATTGCCTTGTCTAGCAGCGTCGTTGTTCCTGATGTCCCCTCATGGCTAGGCATTTGGTGTGCAACGGGGATTTTCGGCGTAGGAGATTTTACTGGTGACGGAAAACATGACCTGTTCTGTCAGGAGAGCGGGCAGGTGTCCATCGCACGGTCTGGGTCTTACCCCGGTGCTGTCGATTTGCTGGTGATAGTTTCGAACGGACTGACCGGTACTAGCACCCTTTCCTACACTCCCTCGACACAGTACAGTAATACGCAGTTGCCCTATCCGTTTCAAACAGTCTCTTCGATTACCACCTGTGACAATTGGGTGAGTGCGACGGAAACGTGTGCAGGTTTATCGGCCACGACGAACTATACATATGCCGGTGGATATCATCATCCCGCGGAGCGAGACTTCCGCGGCTTTAACTATGCCAAAGTGACCGGCCCCGTCGGGCCGGCAGGCGAGCAAGCCATCACGGAGACCTGGTTTCATCAAGGCAACGATGTCGCCGTGGGGGCGAACAATCCCGCGGCGCCGAATGGCTACACCAAAGGCCTGCCCTATCGCAGTAAGGTCACCGATGCGACTGGCAAGGTCTACAGCGAGACCACCACCACCTATGTCGCCGATGCGGACGGCGTCGCGCCCTTCTTTACCCCCGTGGCGCAAGTGGATACGTCCATTGATAACGGGGCCAAACAAACCCGTGTGGTTTTTCCAATCACTTCCGGGTATGCCCCCGCCTACGACGATTATGGCAATGTGATGATGGAATATCACCATGGTGACCTTGCAACGACGAGTGACGACCGCTCGATCTATCGCGTCTTTGGGGTGAATACCACTGACTGGATTGTGGGGCTTCAGACTCGCGAGTCTGTCTATACCGGCATTGGGACGGCTTCGGTGAACATGGTTGCTCAGACCGATCTCTATTACGACGGCACGACGAGCTGTGCCACCGCGTCGGTGAATCAAGTGCCGACCAAAGGGCATGTCACCCGGACGGTTCGCTGGCTCAACGGCGGCACCAGTCCCGAGACCAGGATGGCCTACGATGCCTTCGGCAACCTAACCTGCACCCGCGACGCCTTGGGCCAAACCAGCACGGTGACCTACGACGCGAGCAACACCTTCGCCAAAACGGCCACCAATCCACTCGGCCATGTGGCCACCACGGTCTACTACGGCGTCGATGGCGTACTGATGGACAAGGGGCTCTATGGCCAGGTCAAGAGCGTGACCGATCCGAATAATCAAACAACGACCAGCGAATACGACGCCCTCGGACGCAAGAGCAAGACCACGACTCCCGATGGCCTGATCACCACGGCCACCTACAATTACGGCACGGGCTTCACCGTCGGCACCCAGCATGTGTTGACGAGCACGTCCGGGGCTGGACTCGCAACGATACTCACCACCGCCACCTACTTCGATGGCCTCGGCCGGACGATCAAAAAAGAATCGACCGGACCGGATGGCAAGACCGTCGTCACAGAAGTGCAATACGACAGCCGCGGGGCGGTTCGGCAGAAGAGTTCGCCCTATTTCAAGACGCTCGAGTCCGTCACCGGTCGCTGGGCCATCACGAATTACGATGCGCTCGGGCGTGTCGTGCGCATAGATAGACCCGATAGTACCCGTGGCCTGGCCTGCTTCACCGATTGGGTCACCGTTACCATCGATGCCGCCGACCATCGCAAGCGCGAGACCAAGGACGCCTATGGCCGGACCGTTCGTGTAGATGAATATCAAAGCACCGTCAGCACCTGCGATACCACCGTCGGCACCCCCTATGCCACGACGACCTATCAATACGATGTTCAGGGCAATCTGCTGGCGGTGACGGATGCCAAAGGCAACATCTCGACCATGACCTACGATACGTTGGGGCGCAAGACGGCCATGCATGACCCCGACATGGGTAACTGGAGCTATCTCTACGATGCGGCCGGCAACCTGACGAAACAGACGGATGCCAAGGGGCAGGTGCTGTGGTTCCAGTACGATGCGCTCAACCGTCGGGTGCAGAAGGACTTCGCTACGCAAAAGACCTTCGGAGCCGGCGATGTCCGCTACACCTATGACGGGACGACCAATAACCGGAAGGGCCGACTGCAACAGGTGGTCGATGCCTCCGGAACCGTCGCGTTTCAGTATGACAGTGTGGGGCGGATCCTCCAGACCGAGAAGAGCCTGGATGGCACGACCTATACCACACAGAGTACCTATGATGGGCTCGGCCGACTCTTGACCGTGACCTATCCGAGTATCCCTTCGAAGACCATCAGCTATGCCTACAATGGGCCGGTGCTCGACAAAGTCTTTGAGGGCACGACCACCTACATCCGCTACACGAACTACAATGCCTTGGGTCAGGCCGGCACCACGACCTATGGCAACGGCGTCAGCACGACGAAGACCTATGCCAATACAGCTAACGCGGTCTGCACTCAGCAGAACTTCCGACTGTGTACCCTAAAGACGAGTGGCCCGGGATCGGGTGGCGGGAGCGGAAGCACCGGCACTCTCAGCGGCAGTTTCACCGCGACCCCGTCGACGGTGAACCTCTCTACCGAAGGCACGACGGATTGGGCCCATTGGGGCCTGGTGGATGCGGCGAGCTTCGACCATAAGAGTGGCGTGTCCAGCCAGCTGAACACTTACTCTACCCTCGGCGGCGGGACAGCCCTTCGGTATGACGACAATGGCGATGGCTATACCTGGACGGGCGGTACACCGACGGCCAGTGCGACCAATTCGACCACTGGCGTCTATGTCGTCGGACTGAATAAGGGTTTCCAGATTGTCGTACCTGCCGATACTACATCGCGCACCGTGAAACTCTATCTGGGAGGATGGGCGGCACAGGCGAAACTAGAGGCGACGCTCAGCGATAGCAGTGCGGCTGCCTATACTGAAACGTCCTTCAACGATGCGGGCGTGAACGGTACGAACCGGGTGTATACGCTCACCTATCAGGCTGCGTCGGCGAGCCAAACGCTCACGGTAAAGTGGACCGTGACGGGGATGAACGACCCGCAGTGGGGAAACGTTAGCGCTCAAGCCGTCACGTTAGTCATCAACAGCGGGAGTGGTGGAGGCGGTGGAGGAAGCTCGACGACCTACAACGCCCAAGCGGACTTCTCCATCACGCAAGGCCAGCAGGGCTGGTACTACCTCAGTTCCACCGGCGCCCAACTGACCTGGAACGGGAACTTCTGGGCCGGCACCGATGGCTACATCGGTCTCTGGAACGACGGCGGCTATCCGGGCAACAGCACGGACTCGGTCCGTCGCTGGGTGGCCCCGGCGGCCGGCAGCGTCCAGATCACCGGCCAGGCGATTCTCGCCGAAACTTGCGGCGGGGACGGCACCACCGTCACGGTCAAGAAGAACGGCACGGTCCTCTGGACCGAGGCCCTGCCGGTGCACACGGTGGTCCATAGCTTCAGCCTCTCCAATACAGTCGTCGCGAATGATCAGCTCGATTTCGTGACTAACCGGACCGGCACCAGCTTCTGCGACAATACGATCTTTACGCCGACCATTGTCCTGACGACAGGAAGTGGTGGAGGCAGTAGCGGCACGGCCTATCAAGATCTCCGATATGTCTACACGCCGGATGGCAATGTCAGTGACATCTACGACAACCTTGTGGCAGCCGGGGCCGGGGATCAACATCTGAGCTACGACAGTCTGAGTCGGCTGACCTTGGCCAACGGCCCCTATGGAACCAGCGGAACCAATGCATCATTGACCTACACCTACGATGAGTTAGGCAATCTCACGTTTAACACTCAGGTGGGCACCTACACTTATCCCACCAGTGGAGCTTCCAGCGTGAGGCCCCATGCCGTGACCATGGCTGGCAGCAACACCTATAGCTATGATGCCAATGGCAATCTGAGCAGCGGGGCAGGACGGACCCTGACGTACAACCTTGAGAACAAACCACTGACGATCACGAGCGCGGGACAGACGACCACGTTTGTCTATGATGGCGATGGCGGGCGGGTCAAGAAGATCGCGGGAACCACGACCACCCGCTACATTAGCAAGCTCTATGAGTGTGATAACGCCAGTTGCTCACGAATGATCTTTGCAGGGAGCGCGCGTATTGCTACCATCGGCTCCGGTGGGATTGTCTACTACCATCCAGATCATTTGGGCTCATCAAGTGTGATCACCGACAGTGTGGGCGCCAAACTGCAAGCCCTGACTTATTTCCCTTACGGCGCCACACGCACTAACACTCCCTCGGGCACCCCAACCATAGATGTGCCCTATAAATACACAGGGAAGGAGCTCGATAGCAGCACGAGTCTCTACTACTATGAGGCGCGGTATTATGATCCTACACTAGGGCGCTTTCTGAGTTCAGATACGATTGTGCCGAGTCCTCTGAATCCCCAGGATTTCAATCGTTATACTTACGCCGGGAACAATCCCTTCCGATATACGGATCCGACAGGACACTTTAAGATTGGTAAGTTTCTGGATCGAGTGTTCGACAAACCATGGGCACGGGCAATTGGATGGGCGATCAATCCGATGATCATGCAATTCCTCGATCCTGCAACACGCAGAACTACGGTTCCAGTTGCCGCAGGTGTTGTCGGAAATTTCGTCTGCGGGCCTATTTGTGGCGGTATGGCATCGGGGGCTACCCGTGCGGCACTGGTTCAATCAGAAGGGAGGAGAGCCAACATCTTGCGGTCTACGTTGGCTGGTGGGGTAGGAGGCTTGGCTGGAGGCGTGGCCAATCTAGCGGTGCCTGGGGATATGGTGATGGCCGGACTCGCAGGCGGCATGGCCAACGGGGCGGTCAACGCTGCTATCGGGGGAGGGAGTGTCCTCCAGGGCGCGCTGATGGGGGGGGCCACAGGAGCGTTGACTGGCTACTATAACTCGCAAGGAATCATTGACCGCACCACCGGGCCTATCTGGAGTGGTCCAAATACGCTGATAGGTACAGGATATTTACTCCTGAACACGATAGCAGCTGGACCGGTCATGTTAATGGGCGGTGAAGGCATGGGATATGCGTATGGCAATGGTGGCTTTCAGTTCTGGAATGCTCCATTAATGATGGGTGGGATTCGCTTGGGAGCCATTACCTTAATGGGCGGAGTGGACGGCAACGGCATTCCTTTTACGCCTGATTATAATGGACCGAGTCCATACGAGGGCCACCAGCAGATTAATCTAGGACGACACGAGGGTGGGCATGGTATTCAACAAGAAGTTCTAGGACCACTGTTCATCCCTCTTTATTTCCTGACTGGTGGACCGCATGAGGCTAATCCGTTCGAAATCGGAGCCGACAATTACTCGACCGGCAATGGGTCCCCATGGTCTGGCTTCTAGTAGAGGATACTGTGAAGAACATGCACTTCCTGAGATTAGTCGCTACAGCAGGGCTATTGGTCCTGCCTAGCTGTGATTTAATGTACAGTCCGGTGCTGTGTAACGGTTATAATATGCCGGTCGTGGTCACGTCTGTATTCGGAAATAATGCTCGAAAACGTATAACGAAAATATCATCAGGAGAATGTAAGGCGGAGGATCCCATTGTGGGAGCACCAAGAAGTGATTCAAATACTCTGCGTAATGAAGTAACCGTTGAGGCTGTGACAGGCGAGATCGTTGCCCGATATTCTGAGCAAGTAAATGAATATGCCCGTTCTGGTCGAAGTTTCACTCCTCATTGGTTACTGTCTGATAAAGGGTTATTTTTTATTCCTCGAAAATTTGAAAACAATTGGCAAGGGAATATTCCCGTCATAGAGAAAACTGGTCAATTTTTTATTCCAAATCAGCTCAAAGTTCAGTAGCGGTTCCTATAACAATCTGCAAAAGCGGTTGTCTCAGCAGACTCTTCATTACGGATGGCTTCTCTCTCTCACGTTGTTGGAAGTAGGGTATGACCATCCCCCGTTTATTACACCACCGCTGAAGAAGTTAGTTCCTGCGCCGACCTGGCCCCAGCTTGATAGTGAGTAATGAACTCCTGGGGTGTCACATCCCCAATCGCGCTGTGCGTCCGCTCTTCGTTGTATTCCCGCCTCCAGGCTTCAATCACGAGCTGCGCTTCCTGCAACGTCAGAAACCAGTGCTCGTTCAAGCACTCGTCCCGGAACTTGCCGTTGAAGCTCTCGATAAACGCATTCTGCACGGGCTTCCCCGGTTGAATAAAGTGCAAGTGGACGCCGTGCTGAGCGGCCCAAACATCCAAGGCCGTCCCGGCGAATTCAGGACCGTAGTATAAGCGGAAGCGAGGCCATACGCAGTTCATCTCTCCTCTAGAATGCAGGTACCCACTCACTCTAGCAGGAGGGACCGCCT
>Ga0154020_10008325_pt1 | contig 12025 bp, 13 predicted proteins | sample Klosneuvirus_201_FD_109709 | JGI IMG/M metagenome (GOLD analysis project Ga0154020, IMG submission 109709) | Active sludge microbial communities from wastewater, Klosterneuburg, Austria - Klosneuvirus_20160825_MG | ecosystem: Engineered > WWTP > Aerobic digester > Activated sludge | place... | reverse complement strand
TTCAAGATGATCCGCGGCATGGGTTCCCTCTCGGCGATGCAGGACGGCAGCGCCGACCGCTACTTCCAGGACGGCGAGATGACCTCGAAGAAGTTCGTCCCCGAGGGCATCGAAGGGCGCGTGCCGTACAAGGGCCCCGTCTCGGACGTGCTCTACCAGATGGTCGGCGGACTGCGCTCGGGCATGGGGTACGCCGGTTGCGGCACGATCGACGCGCTGCGCACCGAGGCCGAGTTCGTGCGGATCACGCCCGCCGGGCTGCGCGAGTCGCATCCGCACGACGTGACCATCACGCGCGAAGCGCCCAACTACAGCGTCTAGCGCTTCCCGTGTCCGAACTCCTGAACGTCCCGACTGCCCGCCGCGAGGCGATCCAGCGCCTCGCCGCCGAACTCCGGCCGGGGATGACCGTCGCGCTCTCCACGCACATCAACGCCGACGGCGACGGCTGCGGCTCGCAGACGGCGCTCGCGCGGCTCCTCGGCCAGATGGGTGTGCGCGCCGTCATCGTGAACCCGACGCCCTGGCCGGAGCTCTTCCGCTGGCTCCTCGGCGACGACGTCGAGGACCGCTCCGCCGAGGGCGCGAAGGTCCTCAAGACCGTCGACCGCCTGATCGTGCTCGACATCAGCGACGTGAGCCGTCTCGGACAGCTCGCCGATGCGGTGCGCGCGCTCCCGGTCGACGCGCTCGTCATCGATCATCACCTGCCCGGCGATGAGCCGCCCGGCAAGACGATGCTGAGCGACACCGCCGCTTGCGCGACGGCGGAGCTGGTGTTCGACTTCGCGCGCGAGCGTGGCCTCACCATCTCCACGCCGATCGCCAAGTCGCTCTACACGGCGCTCGTGACCGACACCGGCGGCTTCCGGTTCGGCAACACCTCGCCGCGCTGCCTCGCGGTGGCCGCCGAGCTGCTCACGGCGGGCGTCGATCCCGAGCAGATGTACGCGCGCATCTACGGCAGCGTGCCGCTGGGCCGGTTGCATCTCCTGCGCGATGCCCTCGACACGCTCGAGGTCGACATGACGCACGGCATGGCCTGGGTGAGGGTCGTCGCCGGCGCGCTCGAGCGGCATGGCGTCTCCAGCGAGGATCTCGACGGCGTCGTCGAGCATCCGCGCTCGATCGCCGGTGTCCGCCTCGCGATGCTCTTCCGCGATCTCGGCCACGGCAAGGTGAAGGTCTCGTACCGCAGTCTTGCGGGCGTGAACGTCAACACGCTCGCCCGCACCTTCGGCGGGGGCGGGCACGCGCGCGCCTCCGGTGCGCTCATCTCCGGATCACTCGCCGACGTCGAGGCGAAGGTGCTCGCCGAGGCGCGCCGCCTCCTCTCCTCCGGCGCACTCGCCGACTGACCTCGCGCCCGCTGCACCGGCACCACCTGATCGTCCGTTCGTCCCCCGACTTCCACACGCCATGACCGATACTCTCCAGGCGCGCCTCGCCGAGGCCCTCGCCCCGATCGCCAACCCCCGCACCGGGGCGTCGATCTACCAGACGCAACAGGTGCGCGACATCGCCGCCACGCGCGACGGCAAGGTGCGCGTGACGCTCCTCCTCGCCGCGCAGGACGACCCCACGCTCGCCCGGCAGGTGCGGCAGGCCCTCGAGAAGGTCGAGGGCGTGACCGACGTCCGCGTCGACGTGCGGGACTCCGCCGAGGCGCCGCCGTCCGCCGCCGCGCCCTCGGCGCCGGCCGCGCCGAAGCCCCGTGGCGCACTGCCGGTCATGGACACCGCCCCCGCGCCGCGCACGCCGGCCGCGCCGACGCCGGTGGCGTACCCGAACCTCGGCCGCGTGATCGCGGTCTCGTCCGGCAAGGGCGGCGTCGGCAAGTCGACCGTGACGACGAACATCGCGATCGCTCTCGCCAAGGCCGGGTATCGCGTCGGGCTCATGGATGCCGACATCTACGGGCCGAACATCCCGCGCATGATGGGCGTCGACGAAGCGCCCCCGGTGAAGGACGAGAAGATCCAGCCGCTCGTCGCGCACGGGGTCAAGGTCATCTCGCTCGGATTCCTGATCGAGCGCGACCAGCCCGCGATCTGGCGCGGACCGATCGTGATGAAGATCATCACGCAGTTCCTGCGCGACGTCGCGTGGGACGAACTCGACCTGCTCCTGGTCGACATGCCCCCGGGCACCGGCGATGCACAGCTCTCGCTCGTGCAGGCGACGAACGTCGCGGGCGCGGTGATCGTCACCACGCCGCAGGAGGTCTCGGTGGGCGACGCGCTGCGCGGCGCGATGATGTTCCGCCGCGTCGGCGTGCCGGTGCTCGGCGTGGTCGAGAACATGTCGTACTTCGAGTCGCCGGAGACGGGGAAGCCGCTCGCGATCTTCGGCACCGGCGGCGGGAAGCGACTCGCCGACGAACTGCAGGTCCCGCTGCTCGGCGAGGTGCCGCTGCATCCGCCGGTGCTCGAGGGGGCCGACCGCGGTTCGCCGATCGTCGTCTCGGAGCCCGACTGTTCCGCCGCGCGGAAACTGACCGCCGTGGCGATGAGCATCGTCAATCAGCTCGGGATCAAGCCGCCCGCCTGATCGGGCCGGGAGGATGCACGAAGGGGTGGGCCCGACGGGCCCACCCCTTCGTGCTTCCGACGACAGGTCGCTACTGCGGCGTCGCGCCCGGTCGGGCGGGGATCGGCCGACGTGCGGCCGCCACGCCGGCGATCGGCGTCGGCGTCTGCCAGCCCTGCATCGGCGGCTTGGGACGGTCGGCGTCGGCGCGGCGCCCGGCGCCCGCGCGCGAGAGCAGGGCGGCCCCGAGTCCGGCGCTCGCCGCGACCCACGAGACGGCGAGTGCGACGATGCGGGCGACGAGGGCGGCGAGGCCGGTGCCCTGCAGCGCGGCGGCGAGGATCCAGGGCGCCATCAACAGCACCACGCCGAGCGTGAGCGCCCGGAGCGCCTCGGAGCGCGAGGCGCCGTCCCGACGCGCGCCGGAGAGGGCGCGGCCGGTCACGAGCCCGAGCGCGAGCCACCCGAGCGTGACGAGTCCGGCCAGTGCGACCGGACCGGCGACGAGCGCGAAGGGGATCAGCAGGATGCCCACCAGCGTCACCGCGAGCGCGATGCACGTGAGCAGGAGCAGAGGCAGGAAGCCGAGCTGGCCGAGCACGCCGACGAAGAAGGCGCGCCCGAAGTCCTGCTCCAGCACGCGGGCCGTGGCCTCGATGTTCGAGGCGAGCAGCACGAGCACGACGAGCCCGATCACCACCAACATCGCCGTCCAGCCGGCGCTCAGCGTGAGCGCGCGCATGCGCGTCATCGGAGCCGCCGCGGCGGCTGCCACGGCCGCCGCCCGGCGCTGCCACGATTCCATGGTGCCGCGGACGCGGCCGCCGTCGAGGATCACGCGACCGCGATAGGCGCTCGCGCCACCGATGACGTCACCACCCGCGTGCACGACGACGTCGCCCCAGAAGGAGTGCACGTCCCCCGCGACGACACCGAAGACCTCGGCGGTCCCACCGACGACCACGAGCGGGCCGCGCACGGTGTCGCCGGCCGCGATGGTCGTGTTCCCCCGGGCGTAACGGCCGTTCACCTGCAGGCCTTCCTCGGTGAAGCCGAACGCGTCGAGGGCGGCGGCGACGCTGTCGGTCGGGACGGCTCCCGTGCTGACCTGAGCGCTCGCGGAACGCGGAGCGGCCGTGCGCGCGGAGAGCGCCACGGCCATGAGCAGGATCGGTCGCCGCATGGGACTAGCTCCGATTGGCGGCGGCGGTGGCGGCGAGTCGGCGGAACGCGAGGACCGCGCCCACGGCGGCCAGCGTGAGCACGCTGCCGACGATCGCGAGGGTCGGGAGACCGCCGGCGGCCAAGGTCGTCGCGGCCTCGGAGCCGAGTGCCCCGGCCGCGACCTCGCCGGCCCCGGCGACGATACCCTGGCGCGTGCGGTCGATGAAGAGATTGACCACCCAGCCCGCGAGGTCGCCGCGGAAGGCGAGCCAGGCGGCCGAGCCGGAGATCGTGACGGCGGCCAGACCGGCGCCCGCACCGGCGAGCAGGCGCATCGGCGCGCTCGAGGGGACGAGGCGCTTGACCGACTCGCTCAGGGCGACGTGCCAGGGCTCGACGATCTGCACGTTCTGCATGATCCCGTCGGCGAAGCGCAGCTTCGGCGTGAAGTGCGGCAGCGAGTCGACGGCCTCGGCAACGATCCGCAACTCGTCGAAGCGTGCGCGGCAGTCGTCGCATTCCGACAGGTGTGCGCGCAGCGGGGCGACGCCGAATCCGGCGTCGCCGTCGACCAGCAGGTCGATCTCGTTGGGAAGGAGGTGGCGATGGTTCATGGTGAGCTCTGGTGAGGCGTACGGGGGTGGGGGCCCGGGGGTTTCAGCGGTTTCGATGAAGGCTGCAGGATGAGGGCTGAGGGAAGAAGTTCGGCGCCTCTTCGGGGAGTTGCACCCCTCGCGGGTCCGCCTTCAGCCAGTCCCTCGCTCCGCTCTATTCCCGGAGATGTTCGAGTGCTTCGCGCAACTGGTGTCGCGCGCGGTGGATGTAGGTCTTCACGGTGCCGAGCGGGAGGTCGAGCGTCGCGGCGATCTCCTCGTAGCTTCGGCCCTCTACGTGCCGGAGCATGATGCAGTTCCGGTATTCGGGGCGGAGCTTGCCGATCGCCTGCTCGATCGCGCTGCCCAGCTCCTTGGCGGCCAGTTCGTCGAGCGCATTCTCACTGGAGTCGGCGATGTCGAACGAGGTCGCTTCGAGCTCCGAGGCGGTCATCGCGTTGGGCGAGCCGTCCATCGAGATCGTGTCGTGCTGCCGGCGGCGCAGATGATCGATCGCGATGTTGTTCGCGATCTTGAAGAGCCAGCTCGAGAACTTGAACTCGGGCCGGTACTTGTCGATGTGATTGAGGACCTTGATGAACGCGTCCTGCGCGAGGTCCTCGGCCGCCGTGCTGTCGCGCACCATGCGGTAGATGAGCGAGAAGACCGGGCGCTCGTAGCGGCGGATGAGTTCACGGAACGCCGCCTCCCGCCCCTTCTGGGCGAGCGCGACGACGTCGGCATCCGGCAGGTTGGGCAGGTCGAGGGGGGCGGCCATTCGCAGTCGGTAAACTTGCCCGAGGGTCACACGCCGGGCAACTTTCAGTTCTATGCCGCACACGCTCGACACCGAGGCTCTCGAGGCCAACGCCGCCGCCGAGGGCACCTCGGCGGCCGGCAAGCGCAGCTACGTCCAGCGCATCTTCTCGGAGATCGCGCCGCGCTACGACCTCCTCAATCGCCTGCTCTCGTTGGGCATCGACCGCCGCTGGCGGACCATCGCCCTGCAGCGCCTCGGCTGGGATCGTGCGCCGAAGGGGGCGTATCTCGATCTCTGCGCGGGAACGCTCGACGTCGGCGCGGAGTTGAGCCGGAGGCCGGGGTTCGCCGGGCGGATCCTCGGTGCCGACTTCGCGGAGCCGATGCTGCGTGCCGGCGTCGGGAAGGCGCCGGTGTCGGTGCTCGCTCCGGTAGTCGCCGACGCGCTGGCGCTGCCGGTCGCCGACCACACGTTCGACGGGGCGATCGTGGCCTTCGGCATCCGCAACGTCGCGGATCTCGGCGCGGGGCTCCGGGAAGTGCATCGCGCGCTCAGGCCCGGCGCACGGTTCGTGATCCTCGAGTTCTCGACGCCGCGCGTGCCGCTCGTGCGGGCGGCGTATCTGTTCTACTTCCACAACATCCTGCCGCTGATCGGCCGCATCATCAGCGGACACAAGACCGCCTACACCTATCTGCCGCGCTCCGTCGCGAACTTCCCCGAGACCGGCGTGCTCGCCGCCGCGATGAGCGCGGCCGGCTTCCGCGACGTGCGGTGGGAAGCGCTGACCTTCGGGATCGCGGCGGTGCACGTGGGAACCAAGTGACCGACTCGCTCGACACCCTGCAGGAGTTCATCGCCGCCATCGAGAAGATGGGCGAGCTCAAGCGCATCGCGGAGCCGGTGAGCGTGCATCTCGAGATGTGCGAGATCGCCGACCGCGTGATGAAGCTGCCCGGAGGCGGCCCGGCACTGCTGTTCGAGAAGCCGGTGCTCCGCGACGGCACGATCTCCAAGCTCCCGGTCGCGATCAATCTCTTCGGCTCGATGTCGCGCATGGCGATGTCGCTCGGCGTGGAGAAGCTCGACGACCACGGCGACCGCATCACGAAGCTGCTCGACCTGAAGGTCCCCGAGGGCTTCCTCGGCAAGCTGCAGCTGCTGCCGCGGCTGCTGGAGGTCTCCAAATTCCCGCCGCGCACGCAGTCGGGGGGCGCGGCCTGCCAGGAGGTCGTGTGGCAGGGGGCCGACATCGATCTCGACAAGCTCCCGGTGCTCACCACGTGGCCGGAGGACGGCGGTCCGTTCCTGACCATGACGGCCGTCGTGAGCAAGGATCCGGCGCGTGGGATCCGCAACGTCGGCATGTACCGCGTGCAGCAGATGGGGAAGCAGCACGTCGCGATGCATTGGCAGCGCCACAAGACGGGCGCGGCGCATTTCGCCGAGATGGCAGCGAAGGGCGAGCGGATGCCGGTGTGCATCGTGATCGGCGCCGACCCCGCCTCGATGTACTCGGCGAGCGCGCCGCTCCCGCCGAACATCGACGAGTTCATCTTCGCCGGCTTCCTGCGCAAGAAGCCGGTGAAGCTCGTGAAGGCGCTGACCTGCGACCTCGAGGTGCCGGCGGAGGCGGAGATCGTGATCGAAGGGTACATCGACCCCAAGGAGGACCTGGTGGTCGAGGGGCCGTTCGGCGATCACACCGGCTACTACTCCGAGGCCGATCTGTATCCGAAGGTGCACGTCACCGCGGTGACGATGCGGAAGCAGGCGGTCTACTGCGCGACGATCGTCGGCCGCCCGCCGATGGAGGACTTCTATCTCGGGCACGCGACCGAGCGGATCTTCCTGCCGTTGCTCAAGCTCACGAACCACGAGATCGTGGACTACCACATGCCCGCCGAGGGCGTGTTCCACAATCTCGTCTTCGTGAGCATCAAGAAGACCTATCCGGGGCAGGCCTGGAAGGTGATGAACGCGCTCTGGGGCGCGGGGCTGATGTCACTCGCCAAGGTGCTGGTCGTGGTGGACGACTGGGTCGACGTGCGCAACCCGCAGGAGGCGTGGTGGGTCGCGCTCAACAACATCGACCCCGAGCGCGACACGCGCTTCACCATGGGACCGGTCGACGTGCTCGATCATTCGAGCCGCGCCTTCACCTACGGCTCGAAGATGGGGATCGACGCGACGAAGAAGATGCCCGAGGAGGGCTTCACGCGTGACTGGCCGACGGTGATCACGATGGACGACGCGACGAAGGCCAAGGTGGACGCGATGTGGCCGCGCCTCGGCCTGGGCCCGCGGTGAGCCGGCCGGTGCCGGCCAAGGACGGTGCGCGCGAGGGACAGACCTTCGCCGGCGAATCGGGTTTCGCCCGCTGGGCGAGCTTCGTGAAGCTGCCGCACACGGTCTTCGCGCTGCCGTTCGCACTCGTCGGAGTGACGATCGCGACGCGCACGGTGCCGATCACCGCCGGGACGGTCGGCTGGGTGATCCTCGCGTTCACCTGCGCCCGCTGGGTGGCGATGGCGGTGAACCGGATCGTCGATCGCGAGTACGACGCGAAGAACCCGCGGACGGCGCAGCGCGAGATCCCGCGCGGCGCGATCGGCGTGCGCGAGGCGTGGATCACCGTCGCGATCGCCGCCGCCGTGTTCGTGTGGGCGGCGTGGATGCTGAATCCGCTCTGCTTCGCGCTCTCGCCGGTCGCGCTCGCGTGGGTCTGCTTCTACTCGTTTACCAAGCGCTTCACGCGCTACGCGCACCTCGTGCTCGGCTTCGGCCTCGCGATCGCGCCGGTGGGCGGGTATCTCGCGGTGACGGGCGCGTGGAGCGACCCGTGGTGGCTGCTCCTCGTGCTCACCGCCGCGGTGATGAGCTGGTCGGGCGGGTTCGACATCCTCTACGCGCTCCCCGACGTCGAGTTCGACCGGTCGCAGGGACTGCACTCGATCCCGTCGGCGCTCGGCGTGCCGCGCGCGATCGTCGTCGCACGGGGGCTGCATCTGGTGACGGTGGCCGCGCTCTCGGTGACGGTGTGGGCGGTGGGGGCCGGCGCGATCGCGTGGGTCGGCGTCGGGATCGCGGCGGCGCTGCTGGCCTACGAGCACTCGCTCGTCGCCGCCGACGACCTCAGCAAGCTCGACGCGGCCTTCTTCACCATGAACGGCGTGATTTCGATGGCGTTCTTCGCCTGCATGCTCGCCGACCGGGTGCTCGCTTGACGCGGCCCTACGACGCGAACGCGCCGCTCGTGCTGGCGATCACCGGCGCCTCGGGCGCGCCGTACGGCATCCGTCTGCTCGAGCAGCTGCTCGTCGCGGGGCGCCGGGTGTCGCTGATCGTCTCGTCGCATGGCTTCCGCCTGCTAAAGACCGAGTCCGACATCAGCGACGTGGCGACGTTGCGCGCGGTGCTGGGCGCCGAGCGCTTCGATGCGCTCGTGACCGTGTACGACGACAACGATCGCGGTGCAGCGCCGGCCTCCGGCTCGTCGCTCGCCGGCGGGATGGTGATCTGCCCCTGCTCGATGGGCACGGTCGCGAGCATCGCCGCGGGCACGTCGCGCTCGCTCGTTGAGCGCGCGGCCGACGTCGCCCTCAAGGAACGCCGTCCGCTGCTGCTGGTCACGCGCGAGACGCCGCTGTCGCTGATCCATCTGGAGAACATGCGCACGGTGACGATGGCGGGGGCCACCGTCATGCCGGCGGCGCCCGGCTTCTACCATCGCCCGACGCAGGTCTCCGAGCTGGTCGATTTCATCGTCGCGCGTGCGCTCGACCACCTCGGCGTGCCGAACACGCTCGCCCCGCGGTGGGGAGAGTCCGACGCCTGATGGCGGAGGCGATCAGGATCGGCTTGATCTCCGACACGCACGGTCAGCTCCGCGCGGACGTGCATCGCGCGCTGGCCGGCGTCTCGATGATCCTCCACGCCGGCGACGTGTGCGGCGACGGGATCCTCGACGAGCTCGACCTCATCGCGCCGACTCGGGCGGTGTTCGGCAACTGCGATGCGCCGTGGACGGCGCGGCTCGTGGAGCGGCTGGACATCGAGGTGGGCGGCCTGCGGATCCACGTGAGCCACGGACATGAGCTCGGACGTCCGGGGGCGGCGAAGGTCGCCGCAGCGTACGACGCCGATGTCTGCGTCTACGGCCACACGCATCGCCAGCTCGTGGAGCGCGTCGGGGACCGGCTGGTGGTCAATCCGGGGGCGGCGGGTCCGCGAAGGTTCGATCTCGTTCCGAGCGTCGCGATCCTCACGATCGCCGACGGACGGGCCGACGCGGAGTTGGTGACGCTGGCGGAGTGAGCGCGCTACACGGGCGCGCTACACGGGCGCGCTACACGAGCGCGCTACACGAGCGCGCTACGCGAGCGCGCTACGCCGTCGCGCCAGCGGCTTCGACGGCGGCGAGGAACGACTCCGGCGTGATCGGCTTCGAGAGAAAGGCCGTCGCTCCGAGTGCGCGCACCTGGTCCTCGACGTCCTTGCCGGTCGCGGCACTGACGACCAGCACGGGAATCAACGCCGTGCGCGACGACTGCCGCAGCTTGGCGAGCGTGACCTGACCGGTCCCGGCGGGCAGTCCGAGGTCGAGCACGATCACCTCGGGGGCCGGCGTGCGCATCGCGGCCATCAACGCGGTCGCCCCGTCGAAGGCGGGGATGGGCCGATGGCCGGCGCTGTTCAGGATCGTGCAGAGCAGCTGGGACATCTGCCGGTCATCTTCTGCGACGAGGACGCGCATACCGGAGTATTGAGCGCGCCGCGTGCCAACACAAGCCGTGACGTCAGGCGCTCCGCGCCGCCTCGTCCTCGCCGAACGGCCTGGTCCGCTTGAGTTCCTTGGGAAAGCGACGGAACCAGCTCGCGGTGAGCAGCACCTCGTCGACCTCGTGGCCGGGCACGGTGGCCGGCGCGCGCTCGGTGGGGGCGAGGAGTTCGGCGACCATCGCCTCGTGGGCGCGCCGTTCGGCGGCGGTGCGCGGCGCGGGGCCCTCGTGGCGGACGCGACCGCGGCGTACGACGTACGCGCGCGACTCCTCGGGCTTGGCACCCGGGACCGTGTACACGAACGAGAGCGACTCGAGGGCGAACCGGATGCGCGTGAACTGCTCGCGCAGCGACTCGAGACGCTTGATCTTGTCACGCAACAATGCGGCCCGCTCGAAGTCGAGGGCGTCGCTCGAGGCCTCCATCTGCGCGCGCAGCGGACCGAGCGGCGCGTCGTGCTTCCCCTCGAGGAACTCGCGGGCGGCCCGGAAGCGTGCGAGGTACTCCTCCTCGCGCACGGCGGCGACGCAGGGGCCGAGGCACTTCCCGATCTCGTGGCGGATGCAGCCCGGCGTGCGGCCCGGCAGCGGCAGCAGATCGGGCTGGTCGGCGAAGAACATCGGCTGGTCGAGCCGGCAATCGCGCAGGCCGAGGACGTCGTTGAGCTCGCGCAGCGCCTCCTCGAGCTGGATCGCGCCGCGGAACGGTCCGTAATAGGTCCCCGTCTCGTCGGCGCCGGCACTGCGCACCACGTGGAAGCGCGGGGCGGGGCCATGCGAGACGCGCACGAACGCGTGATGCCTGGCGTCGCGCTTCATGGCGACGTTGTAGCGCGGCCGGAGCTGCTTGATCAGCCGCAGTTCGCGCAGCAGCGCCGAGAACTCGCTCGGCAGCGGCTCCCACTCGAGCGTCGCGGCCTCGCGCAGGATGCGTGCGCCCTTGTCGCGCGGGTACTGCGCGCGGAAGTAGCTCAGCAGCCGCGTGCGCAGCGCCTTCGACTTGCCGACGTAGATGACCTCGCCCTCGGCGGAGCTCATGCGGTAGACGCCGGGGACGTCGCGCGCGCCGTCCTTCACGAGCGCGAGCATGTTGTCGATCCGCATCTCGACGTCCTTGGGCGGGACGACCGGTCCGCGACGGCGACGGCGGCGGGGGCTCATCGCTGGCAGCTCCGGCACCACACGGTCTGGCGGCCCTCGATCGCATGCGTGGCCGCGAGTGCCGCGCCGCAACGGGCGCAGGGCGCGCCCTCGCGTCCGTAAGCCTGGAGTCTCTCGGCGAAACCGCCGCGGCCGCCGTAGGCATCGCGATAGTCGCGGAAGGTCGTGCCGCGGAGCGCGATCGACTCGGCGAGCACCGCACGCAGCTCGCCCAGCAGCACCGCGCACTGCGGATGTGTGACCTGCGCGCCGCGGCGTGCCGGTCGGACGCGGGCGCGCCACAGGGCCTCGTTGGCGTAGATGTTGCCGACGCCGGCCAGTCGTTTCTGGTCCATCAGGATGCTCTTCACGGCGCGAGACGACCCCCGAATGATTCCCGAAAATCGCTCGGCGGTGAGCTCCGGGTCAAGCGGCTCGGGCCCGAGGGCGCTCTCCCAGGCGGCGAAGGCGTCGGGAGCGAGCAGCGCGACGGTGCCGAGTCGGCGGACGTCGTGGTACCGGAGCACGCGGCCGTCGGCGAGGTCGAACCGGAGGCAGGTGTAGGCATCGTCGGGAGTGCCGTCGACGAGCAGCGCACCGGTGAACCTCGGGGTGACGACGAGCCTGCCCGCGTCGCCGAAGTCGATCAGGACGCTCTTCGCCCGACGTGTCACGCCGCGGACCGCGGCGGAGGTCAGCCGTCGCTCGCACTCGTTCGCGAGGTCGTGGGCGGAGTGCGGCGGCCGCGCGCGCGGATCGCCGCGCAGCACGTCGCTGCGGATCACGCGCACCGAACGCACGACGGCGCCGCGGAGGGCGCCGTCGAGGTCGCGGGCGATCGTCTCGGTCTCGGGGAGTTCAGGCACGGGCGCGTTCACGCCATCCGATGTCGCGACGGAACTGGCTGCCGTCGAATCGCACTTGTGCGGCGACGTCGGCGCTGCGGGTCTGCGCCTCGGCGATGGTCGGCGCGAGTGCGGTGACCGCGACGACGCGGCCGCCGCTCGTGACGAGCGAGCCGTCGGCCGCGCGCTTGGTGCCGGCCTGGAAGACGGTCA
>Ga0154020_10008322_pt1 | contig 12027 bp, 5 predicted proteins | sample Klosneuvirus_201_FD_109709 | JGI IMG/M metagenome (GOLD analysis project Ga0154020, IMG submission 109709) | Active sludge microbial communities from wastewater, Klosterneuburg, Austria - Klosneuvirus_20160825_MG | ecosystem: Engineered > WWTP > Aerobic digester > Activated sludge | place... | reverse complement strand
CTACCGCAGCCGCAGGCATGAAACCCGCCGCCGAGGCCGCACCCGCGACGCCGGGCTGGCGCCGCAAGCCCTGGCGTTCGCTGCAGACGCGTCTGACGCTTCTGGTGCTCGGCATTTTGCTGCTGGCCTTGTGGACGCTGGCCGCGCTCGGCGCCCGGCTGCTGCACGCCGACGTGGAGCGTCTGGTCACGGATCAGCAGCAGGCTTCGCTGGCCGTCTTTGCCGAAGAGCTGAACCAGGATTTGGCCGAGCGCCTCGAGGCGCTTGAGAACGTGGCCCTGCGCATCTCCCCCGAGATGCGCGCGCGGCCGGATGCTCTGCAGAGCTATCTTTCGGAACGACCCACGTTCGAAGCCCTCTTCACCGGGGGCTACTTTGCGACCGACGTGCAGGGTGTGGTGATCGCGTCCCTGCCCCTCTCGGCCCAACGCCTGGGCCAGCAGCGCGGCGACAGGCCGCATGTGCAGAAGGCGCTGCGCGAAGGCCGCAGCAGTGTGGGAGAACCCGGGGTCGGGCGCGCGCTCGGTGTGCCGGCGGTGGGCATGGCCGCGCCGATCCGCGATACCGAAGGCCGCGTCGTGGGTGCCCTGGTGGGCGTGGTCGATCTCACCCAGCCCGGCTTCCTGGACCGCGTCACGCGCAGCCGCTACGGCAAGACCGGCGGCCACCTGCTGGTGGCGCCCGAGGCGCGCCGCATCGTCACGGCCAGCGACAAGGGCCGCGTGCTGCAGACGCTGGCAGCGCCCGGCGTCGATCCGGTGACGGACCGGTTGCTGAACGGCCAGGCGCAAACCCTGGTCCAGCGTGACGCCAACGGCGAAGACCTGTTGACCGCCACGCAGGCCGTGCCTGCAGCCGGCTGGGTGCTGATTTCGCAGCTCCCGGCTGCCGAGGCCTACCAGCCCGTTCACAACCTGATCCGCAATGGCTGGCTGGCCGCAGGGGGTGTTTCGATCCTGGCCGTGCTGCTCAGCACCTGGCTGCTGCGCCGGCAGCTGGCGCCCATGCGGGAGGCGGCTGCAGCGCTGGCGAAGCAGGGGCAGGGCGATCACGCCCCGGCCCCATTGCCCGAGCACGGGCCGGATGAACTGGGTGAGCTCATCAGTGGCTTCAACCGCCTGGTGGCCACGCTGGGTGAGCGTGAACGCGCGCTGCGCGACAGCGAATTCCGCTGGAAGTTCGCCATCGAGGGCTCAGGTGACGGCTTGTGGGATTGGGATGCGCAGACCAATACCACCTACTACTCGCTGGCCTGGAAATCCATGCTCGGCCTTGAGGCAACCGAAGTCGGCCACGACCCGCAAGAGTGGTCTGACCGCCTGCATCCCGACGATCGTGCGGCCGCCACCGCTGCCGTGGAAGAGCACCTGCAAGGCCGCAGCGAGATCTACGCGCATGAGCACCGCATGCGCTGCCGCGACGGCAGCTACAAATGGATCCTCAGCCGGGGCGTGGTCGTGGCGCGTGGGGTCAAGGGCGAACCCTTGCGGATGCTGGGTACGCACACGGACATCACCACCCGCCGCGCCGCCGCTGACTCGCTGCAACAATCGCACGAGTTGCTGATGCACGTGATCAACAGCGTGCCGGCCCGTGTCTTCTGGAAGGACAAGGAACTGCGCTACCTCGGCTGCAACCAGGCCTTTGCGCAGGACGCGGGCTTCGCCGACGTGGCCAATGTGATCGGCAAGCGGGATCAGGAACTCGGATGGGCCGCCCAGGCCGAGTTGTATGGTGAAGACGACCGTGCCGTGATGCGCACCGGCCAGGCCAAGCCGCACTACCTGGAGCCGCAGACCACGCCCGACGGGCGCACGATCTGGATGCGCACGACCAAGGTGCCGCTTCGCAACCTGGACGGCGAGGTCATCGGCGTGCTGGGCGTGTATGAAGACTTTACCGGGCGCCGCATGGTCGAGGAGCAGTTGCGCAAGCTCTCGCTCGCGGTGGAACAAAGCTCCGAGCACATCGTCATCACCGACCTCGAGGGCCGCATCGAGTATGTGAACGAAGCCTTTGTGCAATCCAGCGGCTACACCCGCGAGGAGGCCATCGGAGCCAATTCCCGCTTCCTGAAATCGGGCCGCACGCCGGCCGAAACCTATGTGCAGCTGTGGCAGACCCTGTTGCGGGGCCAGCGCTGGAGTGGTGAGTTCATCAACCGCCACCACGACGGGCACGACTTCGTGGAACGCGCCACCATCACGCCGCTGCGTCAAGCGGACGGCAGCGTCAGCCACTTCGTGGCCGTGAAGGAAGACATCACCGACAAGCAGCGCATTGCCGAAGAACTGCAGAAACACCGGCACCACCTGCAAGAACTCGTCGCCCAGCGCACGGCCGATCTGCAGGACGCCAAGAAGCGTGCCGATGACATCTCGCAGTACGCGCGCAGCCTGTTCGAGGCCAGCCTCGACCCTCTGTTCACCATCAACGCGCAAGGCTTCATCACCGACGCCAACGTGGCCACCGAACGGGCGACCGGGCAGGCCCGCGCAGACCTGGTCGGGCGCCGCTTCGGCGACTACTTCACCGACCCCGAACGTGCAGGCGAAGCCGTGCGCCTGGCCTTCATGCACGGTGCCGTGAACGACTGGCCGCTGATCTTGCGCCATGCCGATGGCTCGCTGACCCAGATGCAGACGAATGCCAGCGTCTACCGCGACGCCAACGGCGCCGTGGCGGGCGTGCTGGCCGCGGCGCGCGACGTGACCGAGCGCCAACGTGTGGCGGCCCAGCTTGAAACCGCACGCGACGCCGCCGCGGCGGCGAGCCAGGCCAAGAGCACCTTCCTGGCCAACATGAGCCACGAGATCCGCACGCCACTGAACGCCATCATCGGCTTGACGCATCTCCTGCGGCGCTCCGGCGCGAGTGCCGAACAGTTGCAGCGCCTGGGCAAGATCGACAGCGCAGGGCGCCACTTGCTGGCCATCATCAACGACATCCTGGATCTCGCCAAGATCGAAGCCGGGCGCATGGAACTGGACAGCACCGATTTCCACCTCTCTTCGGTGCTCGAAAGCGCGCTGTCCATCGTGCGCGAGGCGGCCCACGACAAAGGGCTCTTGATCGAGGCGGTCAACCGCAACGCCCCGCTGTGGCTGCGCGGTGACCCGATGCGCCTGCGCCAGGCCTTGCTCAACTTTGCCGGCAATGCCGTGAAGTTCACCGCCAAGGGGCGCATCGACCTGAGCGCCGAAATGCTGCACGAGCAGGGCGACGATGTGCTGCTGCGCTTTGAGGTGCGCGACACCGGCATCGGCATTCCGCCGGAGCATCAGGAGGAACTCTTCCGGGACTTTGCGCAGTCCGATGCCACCACCACGCGCCAGTATGGCGGCACGGGCCTGGGCCTGGCCATCACGCGCCGGCTGGCCCAGTTGATGGGTGGCGAAGTGGGGGTGGTCAGCGAAGTCGGGGTGGGCAGCAGCTTCTGGTTCACGGCCCGCCTGCAGCGTGGGCACGGGGCCGCGCCGGGTGTGCACGCAGCGCCCTCGCGCGCTGCCGAGCCCCTTCTGCGCTTGCGGCACCCCGGCGCGCGGCTGCTGCTGGCCGAAGACAACGAGATCAATCGCGAAGTGGCGCTGGAACTGCTGAACAGCGCCGGGCTGACCGTGGAGACCGCTGTCGACGGGCGCGAGGCCTTGGCGATGGCCAGCCGGCAACGCTACGACCTGGTCCTGATGGACGTGCAGATGCCGCATATGGATGGCCTGGAAGCCACGCGCGCCATCCGCCAACTGCCGGGCTGGCAGGCGGTGCCGATCCTCGCGATGACGGCCAATGTCTTCGACGACGACCGGCGCGCCTGTGAAGAAGCCGGCATGAACGGCTTCATCGCCAAGCCCGTGGAGGCCAGCTTGTTGTACGCGACCCTGCTGCGCTGGCTGCCAGGTGATCTGGCGCCGCATCCGGTGGGTGGCGTTGTTGGAAGTGTGGACGGAGGCGCCGCACCGGCCCTGGCGGCATCGGGGCCGGCTGGCACGGCACCGGCCACGCCACAAGCCCTGGCGGCCATCGAACGGCTGCAGGCCGTGCCGGGCATGAGCGTCACCCATGGCCTGGCCCTGATGTTGGGGCGCGTCGACCGCTACCTGTCCATCCTGCACCGCTTTCTGATGACCCAGCCCGAACAACTGGAGCGCCTGGCCGATGGCCTGGGCAGCGGTGATCTGGCCACGGCCCGCCGCCTGGCGCACACGCTCAAGGGCGCTGCGGGCACATTGGGTGCCGATCTCCTGGCCCGCCTGGCCGGCACCCTGGAGGCGCGGCTGCGCGAACTGCCTGAAGGCGTGCAGGCGCCGGCCGATTGGGACACTTCAGCGCTGTCGCAGCAGCTTGGCCTGATCGGTGCCGCACTGAGCCCCTGGCCTGACGACGAGCAGGCACCCGTCGAGGCCGGCAACCCCGAAGCGGCCCTGGCTGCACTGGGCCCCCTGGCACGCCTGCTGGTCAGCGCCGACACGGCGGCCATCGCCCTGTACGAGCAGCATGCAGCCGGCCTGCGCCAGGCCTTGGGCGCAGGCGCCGACACGCTGGGGCGCCAGATCCTGGCCTTCGAGTTCGAAGCCGCGCAGCAGACTTTGCAGGGCTTGCGCGGGGGTGCACCGGCGCGTTGATCCTGGTTTGACCTGGCCGAGGGCGGGGCGGTACGCCATGCCTTACCCTGCGGCCCATTGAACCCAATTCTGCAGTGCACCTTGACGATGTTGAACCGCCGAAATCTCCTGCTCGCCACCGGCGCGGCCGCCTGGCCCCAGGTGCGTGCCGCGACGCCGGGTGAAGTGCCGGTTGGCCAGCCGCTGCGCGAAGCCAGCCTGCGGGGCTTGAACGGGCCGCAGCGCCAGCTCAGTTCGTTTCGCGGCCGGCCGCTGGTCATCAATGTCTGGGCCAGTTGGTGCGGGCCCTGCCGCGCCGAGATGGCCTCGCTGGAACGCCTGGCCTGGGGGCCGCTGGCGGCCCACCTCACGGTCATTGGCATCTCGACGGACGACTACATCGAAAAGGCACTGGCCTTCCTGCGCCAGTCCAACGCCACCATCAACCACTACCTCGACCGGCAGTTGGAGATGGAGCACATGCTGGGCGCCACACACCTGCCACTGACCGTGCTGGTGGACGCGCAAGGCCGCGTGCGCGACAAGATCTCGGGCGCGCAGCCCTGGGACAGCGCCGAAGCTCAGCGCCTGATCGAAGGCCGCCTGGGCATCAAGGCAGCGGTGCGACGCCCAGGGGTGAAGTCCTAGAACTGATAGCGCAGCGAGACGTTGAGCACGGTCACGCGGTAGTCGGGGCTCTGTTGCCCCAGGGACAGCAGGTTCTGCACCGTACCGGGCAGCACGCCATCCAGCCGCCAGTCGACCGACTCATAGCGCTCGTGCCAGAGGCTGCCGTTGAGCCACAGGTTGTCGGCCAGTCTGTAGCGGGCGTACAGCTTCAGGGTGTCCTGCGAACTGTTGGCTTGTGGGAAGCCGGGCTGATCCAGACCCTGGTCGACTCGCAGGTCGCTCTTGGTCCGCGAGAAGCTGAGGTCGGCGCCCAGTTCCAGCTTGTCGGCCAGCAGGGTGTGCTTCACGCCCATGCCCAGCGCGTGGAAGCGGTCGCTGCCTGCCGCTTCCCAGTCGGGGAACAGGCTCGTCTGGCTGCCCGCCTGGCGCGAGCGCATGCGGTCGCTCTGGGCAAAGAACGTCAGCAGCGTCTTCTCTGACAGTGCGGCGGAAAGATCGGCGGTGATGTTCACGCTGCGGGCGTTCTGCAGGCCCACCGGCGAGCGCGTGTAGCCGTCGTTCGAGTAGTCCACCGCCAGGCCCAGGTTGACCGCTTCCGTGGCCGCAAAATCGGCGCGCACGCCGGCCGTGTCGCGGTGGCGATCGGCCAGGTTGTACTTGCGCAGGAGCGGGTTCTCGGCCGCACCAAACCAGGTGGACACGCCGTAGGCGGAGTGTGTTCGCACGCCCTTGGCCAGCTTGAACCCGAGGTTCAGCTTCTCGCCGGCCTGCATGCCGGCGCGGCCCCAGACCGTGGTTTCACGCGTCTTGACCACCTCGTGGTAGGGGCGGCTGCGGTAGTCCAGCTCGCCACCGGCGCTGAGCTTGATGCCTTCAAGGCCGCGGTAATCCGCCCCGAGCTTGAACCGGTCCTGCGTGAAGCTGAAGGGCACATTGCTGCGCGTCTCGGTGCCCAGGAACATGTCGGTGGCCACCTGCGGATAGGCCGCGGTGGCGGTCTTGTTTTCGCGCGCGTTGTGGCCATAGCTGGCGTTGACCCGCAGGTCGGCCAGTGGCGCGGCGGTGAGCCGCACGTTGGCGTTGAAGGTGTCCACCTTGCCGTCGAGCGAGCCCGCAGGCAACGCGGGTACGCTGGACGCGAGCGTGGCGTTGAGTGTGGCGGGCAGGTAGCCGGCGTTCTGTGTCAGGCGGCCATAGGCGACATCTGCGCTGGCGCGCACCAAGGGCGTGATCTGCAGCCCCGCGGTGGCCACGAGCTGATGCATCTGGTTGTCCGGTGCCAAGGCCAGCTGCCCGAGGCTGGCGCCACGCACGGGGGTGAAGGGGTTTTCAAAGGTCAAGGAATCGGGCCCGTTGCCGAAGCGCGAGACCTGGTAGGCCACCGTGGCCTGCAGCGTGCGTGTGGCATAGGCGGCCGAAACCTCGAACTGATCCGTGGTCTGGTCCACCGGCGCGACCAACTGCTGGGCTGTGGAGAAGAACGCGGCCGTCATCGGCCGTGTGCCGTCGCGCACGTCGCGCGTGAAGCTGAAGCGGTAAGTCCAATTCTGGGAGTTCAGCAGGGCCGCCGAGACGTCGATGCGCTTCTTCTTGTAGCCGATGCTCACCGGCTGCAGGGTGCTGGCCAGTGGCATGGCCGCCGTCGTTTCGGCGGGGTAGCCAGCGGGCAGGGTGAGCAAAGAGCCCCCGTTGCCGAGGTAGGGCGTCTGGGCGCCATCGGCAAAGTGGCGTGGCAGCTCGGCATAGCCCAGGTGCAGCGAATAGAGGCCTTCGTGGCCACTGTTGATGCCCAGGCTGCGTGTGTCCAGGCCCAGGTTGGCGGCGTCGAGGTCGGCGTAGTAGCCGCCGGCGCCGCGCACGCGCAGCGAGCCACCCAGCGCCAGGTACGCGCCTTTTTCCTGCAGGCCGGTGTAATCACCAAACTTCTGCGAGTCTTCGCTGACCGTACCCAGGCCGGCTTCGACGGCGCCGGTGATGGCCTTGGGGTAAGGGCAGGCCTGGCACTTCCAGTTGGCGGTATCCGCCGCGGCCATGGCCGTGGCGGGGACGGAGAGCAGGCCAAGAGCGGCCAGCAGGAACAAGGGGCTGTGGGTGTTCATGTGAGGTTTCCGTTTTCGATTCGTGGGGCCCGGGCCGGGCGCGTGGCCCAGGCCGTGCGGACCGTCGATCAACGCATCAACTTGGCCCCGGAGGGGTGGTTGGAACCGTGAACCTGTGTGTGGCAGTTGACGCAGCCGCTGCCGATCAGGAAGCTGGCCGAGCCGGTGCTGCCGCCCGCTGCAGGCAGGCCTGCCGACGTGCGCGCCACCGAGGGGTGGCCTGCCGCGCTGTGGCACTGCTGGCACAGCTGCGGTGGTGACTGCACCAGCAAAGCCTGGCGCACCGAGCCGTGCGGGTTGTGGCACAGCGAGCAGTCTTCAGCCACCGGCGCGTGTTCCCACAACACGGGGCCGCGCTTGTCGGCGTGGCAGCTGAAGCAGGTCTGGTTGACCGTGGGCTTGCCCAGCATGGCGAGACTGCCGGACCCGTGTGCGTTGTGGCAGTCGCTGCAGGCCATCTTGCCCTGGCGCAGGGGGTGGGCCGATGTCTTGAGGAAATCGGTGCGCTGCTGCTTGTGGCAGGTGAAGCACACCTGCGGCTCCGTCGCCTTTTTCAGCACAGGGTCGTGTTCGCGGTGCACCTTGTGGCAATCGGTACAGGCCAGGTCTGCGCGTTCGTGGGCGCCGGCGTGCCAGGCGGTGCGGGCGCTGCCTTCGTGGCAGCTCATGCAGATCTGGTTGCGGTCCTGCAGCGAGACCTTGGAGTCGGGCTTGAAGCTGTTGATCGCCGCCGACTTCTTGTTCTTGGCATGCAGGGCGCCGGGGCCGTGGCAGGCCTCGCACTGCAGCCCGCCGGGGCCGAAGGGCGCGCGCTGGTTGTTGCGCTGCGCGTGCTTGGTCTTGAACAAGGCCGAGCCGGAGTAGGTGGCACTTTCGTCGTCATGACAACCCAGGCAGGTGTCCGCACCTTCTTTGGAGTACTGCGCAGCCGCATCGGACTGTGCGGCCGCCATGGGCTGCCAGACCAGGCCCACAAAGGCCAGCAATGCGCAAACAAGAGTTCGATCGAGCTTCATCGGTAACCGCCTATGGGTGGATCGGGTACTACTGGTACTGGTGGCCTTTCGGGCCGCGCAGATGAGAGGAGTTCAGGCTCAGCCCTTGGGCTCTTTGACGGGCTTGGATTTCACGGTCGGCTGCGCCTTCTGCACCGCCACGATGCGGCCCTTGAGGGCTTCGTAGGCGGCCATGGGCAGGATGTTGTCCGTCACGAGGCGAGCCTTGCTGAGAAAGGGGCGCCCGGCAATGATCTTCTGCGCTTCAGCTGCGCCGATGCCGGGCAGCTTCATGAGTTCCGACTTGGGGGCACTGTTGATGTCCACTGGCTTGGCTGCCGCGGCCTGCGGGGCACTGGCAGCGACGGCCGGTGCGGCGGCCTTGGTGGCTGCGAGGGTGGGGCTACTGCACAGCAGGGCAGCCGCAGCACACCAGCAGAACACCGATGTTGAGTACTGCATCGTTGGCTCTCAAAAGTTAAAAAACCCGGAGGTATTCTCCCCCGGGTTCTTGGTGTGCGTACAGGGGAAAGAGACGTTGTCTCTTTCACCCTGCACTTTGCTTCACTGGTGGACCTTGACCGTGTCGAAGTCCGCGCCGAAGCCGTGGCAGACCGCGCACGACTCGTTGGCCGGGTTCGCGGTGCTGCGCGGCACGTTCAGCTGACCACCATTGAGCCGGATGTGGGCCTTGGTGGGGGTGCTGTCGTGGCAGCTGACGCAAGCGGCTGCAAACGGCGTCGTGACGATGTCCGTCGCGCTGGCGCTGGCCAAGGAGGTCTTGGCCATGGCCGGGGTTGCCGTACCGGTGCCAATGGCGGCGGCGTACGCGGCGTCAATCGATTCGTACGTGGACATCAGGGTGTTGGCCGGGATGTAGTTGTACGTCTTTTGCTCGGACGAGGCAGCGGTCACGTGGCAGGTTTCGCAGTTGTTCAACTTGCCCGGGAAGTCCATGCGGCGGAAGTCCAGCAGCTGGATCACCGACGGTGTGCGGTCACGTGCATCGGCAAACGGTGTGACGCGTTCGCGACCCGCGTGGATGCCGTGGATCATGTCCTTGAAGTTGTTGGTCACGACCGGCAGCTTCAGGGCAGCGTTCGGCAGAGACTTGTCAAACTTCCAGTCGGCAACGATCTTGGCGCCGGCCTTGTCGAAGGTCCAGTTGTTCATGATGCTGTCGGCAATGCCGCGGCCACTGGTGGCCAGGCCCGGAACGTGGCAAACCACGCAGACCTGGGTTTCCTTGACGCGGTTGCCGCCGTGGCCTTCGAACCACTCGTGGCAGTTGGCGCACTTCTCGTCGTCCACCACCGTGCGGCGGACCACGTCACCCGTGACGTTCTTCACCACCGAAATGGCGTGGCGTGCAACGGCTGCGTTGGGCGGTGCGGCCGGGCCGCTGACCTGCGTGAAGTAGCCTTGCAAGGCCACGGCGCGCAGCTTGGCACCCGCCGGGAAGGACCAGGCGCCACTGCCCTTGATGGTGGCCACGTAGTAGCCAGCCGTCGCGGAAGCAGCCAACGTGCCGTTGGCGGCGTTGTTGGTGCTGAGCAGCGAAGCGATCGACACGCTGCGCGGCTGCGCAGACGGACGGCCGAGGTTGTTGTAGTCCGCCGGTGCGGCAACGCCGTCTTGCGGCAGCGCATAGGCCAGCAGGAAGCTCGGGCTGCCCGTGAAGCCGCTCAAGGCGTTGGACACGGTCGCTGCGGGCGCAACCAAGCTCACCAGGGTGTCGGTGGTCGAGGGCGCGAGACGCTGCTTGATGCCAAACTCGATGATCGTGTCGTTGGCGGCGTTGACCGTGACCGACTTGATGTCATAGGTGAACGTCGCCAGCCCTTCGGTGATCTCCGGGTTGTTCTTGGTGATGTTCTCCATGCGGTGATCGATCTTGTTCAGATCAGGCGTATGGCACAGGATGCAACGCGAGTCATCGGCTTGTGCACGGCCAATGTGGCCGGAGGTCGCCACCGTGGCACCGACTGCCGTGGCGGCAGCCTTGTCAGCCAGCGTCGAGCCACCACCGGTTTCCCAGTTGATGCCGTCGTGGCAGGCGCCGCAGGATTGCCGGCTGGGCAGGTTCTTGAAGTTGTCGGCCGTCGTGGCTTCGGTACCAGCGTGGCAGGTCGTGCACATGCGCTGGCCACCGCCGAGCTTGGAGAAGCCCTTGTTGTTGAACGCGATGCCGGCGTAGTGGTAGTTGTCCTTGACCAGGGCCGTGCCGTTGTGGATCTTGTGGATCAGGGTCACGAAGTTGCCGGAGACCTCGCCGTCGGCCACATACGTGTCAGGCGTGTAGCTGTAGCTCGTGATGCCGGTGATGGCATTGACCGTGGCGGTTTCTGTCAGCGCCGGGAACTTGCCCGCCGTGGAAACGGCTTGGGCACGCCCGTAGGCACGCTGTTCGGTGTGGCAGGTCACGCAGTACCTGACTTCGACGCGTGCGCCGCCGCCGTGGAAGGCCAGCTTCTCGTGGCAGACGTTGCAGGTGGCGATGTCGACGTCTTCACGCGTCAGCGTGGCGACGGTAGCGCCCGTGGACGGGATGAAGTCGTAAGTGGCGTTGACTGTGTTGACCAGGTTGACCGTGGGTGTCACGGTCACGCCGGTGGGCGTGTTGCTGCCAGTACCGGGTGCCGCGCCGGAGAGCTGAACCACCAGGCGGTGAGGCAATGTCGGTGCATAGGTCACGTCGCCCAGGTCGGATTTGCGCTGGTTGCCCGTGTAGGTGAAGCTGTCGATCTTGGCCTTGACGGCTGTGATGTCACGCTGGAAGGTGTACTTGTACGAACCCGGCGAGCCTGCCACCGCCTCCAGGGTACCGGTGTTGTCGGTACTGGGGGTGCTGGCCGCCGTCATGCCGGCGTTGGTCACGAGGTAGTTGACCCAGTGGCTGGGCTTGGCATCGGTGCGCGGCACCAACTTGGCGATCGTGAAGGCCAGGTTGCGGTATTGACCGGCGGACTTGAGTCCTTCGAAGCCGACCACCGGGGCGCCTGAGGCATCCTTGATGCTGAACTCGACCACCGGCGTGGTGGCAATGGTCACCTTCGAGACCGTGGCGTCGAATTTCGCCGACTCCCAGGCCTCCGCCGTGATCTTGCTGACGTCAATGGTGGAACTGGCGCCAGGGCCAGCGGGGCCGGCAGGGCCAGTGGGGCCTGCGGGGCCAGCCGGGCCGGCAGCACCGGCAGGGCCAGCGGCTCCATCGTCGCCGCCGCAACCGGACAGCGTTGCCGCTATCACACCGGCTGCAACCAGCGTGAGCCAGCTACGGTTTAAAGAAATGCGCATCTGAAACCTCCAAGAAGGATGCGGCCACTGAGATTTGCATCAATCCTGGGGCGTTGTCCCTCGCGCCCCTGAACCGACACACCGCCGGGCGGTCGATCTGAAGCCCCCCAAACGTACACAAAGGGGGCTTCAGTTCACCGTCCAGGCGAGAGGCAGTCTAGGCTTCAGCCCCGCTTAAGATTTGATCCATGTCAGCTTTGCCGTGCTGTGGACTGGGGGGTAGGGAACTCGTGGTGTCCGTGCCGAATCGCGCCAAAAGGCCCCTCCATACGGGGCCGGGCATTGCACGAGGCAGAGGCGCTTGGGCCAGCGATTGCGGCCTTGCCTGGCTCGGCGCCGAGCGTGCGCATGCGCATGGGCACGCGCCGGGAGTGCGCTGTACGCGCGGGGTTCAGGCCAGCGCCG
>Ga0154020_10008321_pt1 | contig 12027 bp, 9 predicted proteins | sample Klosneuvirus_201_FD_109709 | JGI IMG/M metagenome (GOLD analysis project Ga0154020, IMG submission 109709) | Active sludge microbial communities from wastewater, Klosterneuburg, Austria - Klosneuvirus_20160825_MG | ecosystem: Engineered > WWTP > Aerobic digester > Activated sludge | place... | reverse complement strand
CGCTTCCTTTGCAATCGCTGTATGGATCATGCCGTGACAAAAAAAGATTTTGACAAGCAAAAACCCTCCTATCCCACGAATGGACAGCCTTACAGCCATTCATCCCCGCCTTCTTCGGATCCTTTTCAAGCCCAAAGTGGCGGTCCCTTTAAGCCGTCCGGTAGTCCTTTTCAACCCGCAGGTGGGCCTTTTGAACAAGGCAGCCCTTTTCAAACGGGTTCCAACGCCCGCCTTGAAAGCGAAGAATACGACTTCGCCGCTGCTCCCGAATCCGCCACCGCACTCTTTAGTGCCGAGCTTTTCGGAGACCTCGATATCGCTCCTGCTGCGGAACCTCCCGCTCGTCATACTGCAACGCCTTCGCTCGAACTTGAACTCGAACAAAAGCTTCCAGATCGCGCACGCACCGCAGCCAAAGCCACACAAACCCAGTCTCTTTCCATCCCGCCCCCTCTCGTCAAACAACCCTCATCGAGCGGAAAGATCCTCCTTGTCTTGGGGTTACTCGTTGTCTTGGGCGGGGGTGGGACCGTCGCAGCCTATCTCCTCGGCTTCTTCGATTCACCAACCGCCCCCATTGTTCGCCGCGCCATCGAGATATCCAGCGTCCCCACGGCTGCAACCCTCTGGATCGACGACAAAAAAATGCCACAACCCACCCCGCTGGCCCTCAAGCTCGTGGTGGGTCGTAAGTACAACGTTCGCGTCGAATCTCCCGGACACAAACCCCAACGCTCTCTTCTGGCCCTCTCCGATCTCGGCGAAAAAGTCACTCAAAAAGTCCAATACACCCTCCAAAAGCTCGATACTCCCCGCACTTCCCCACAAACCCGACAAGATCCCGTCCCTCCCACCAAAGACCCCACAACACCGCCGTCCGCCGAAAAGCTCGGAACCATCGAGATCTTGTGCAAAACCGAAGGCGCAAATATCTCCATTCAAGCCGACCCTTCGACCTCCCCCGCTCCCACGATCCCCACACCAAATCTCCTCTGCAAACTTGCACCGCAAAAAATCCAACTTCCTCCCGGAAAATACATCCTCACCACCACCAAAGACGGCTTTGACAAAGACGAGCAAAACATCGAGATCGTCGCCGAACAAGCTCAAACCCTCAGCATCGAACTCCAAGAAACCAAAACCAAGCCGTCTCGCAAACGCCGCCGAAAATCCACGCAAAGAGGCACTCCACCCTCTCAACGAAACGGTGTGCGCTTGCGTGGTGCTGCCGAGATCACCATCTCCAGCAATTTCCCCGGAACCATCGTGCGTTGGCGCGGCAAAAAATTAGGCCAAACCCCACTCACCCACCGCTTCCCTGCGGGTCCACAAACCGTCACCGTCGAACACCCCTCGCTGTTTAGCCGACTCGACAAAACCTTTACCGTCACCCCCAAAACCAACCAGACCGTCTCCGTCGAATTCAAAAAGGGCCGCATCAAGTTCATCATCCAACCATGGGCGGATGTCACCATCAACGGCAAAAAAATCGGCCAAACCCCCATGCCGCCTTACACCGCGTGGCCCGGCGTCTACACCATCCAACTCCAAATGAAAGACAAGTCCGCCCAAAAGATCATCAACCTCAAATCCGGCGGCACTTCCACCATCCGCCACTCTTTCAACGAGTAGCCGCCCACCCTCCACACGGCAACCAAGCCATTTACACGCACCCACCTGCTGTCTGTTTCTTTCAACGAGTAGCCGCCCACCCTCCACACGGCAACGTCACAAAGACGCCCTATCCACCGGCAACTTTCAACGAGCATCCCCTCGACCACTATTTCAACAAATAGCCCCCCTCCATCACTATTTCAACAAAACGCGCATCTCAGCGATCTGCGTGTGGAGTCCATCGCGCTTTTGCTCTTCAAGGGCGAGTCGTTCGCGGGTTTGGGCGACTACCTCGACAGGAGCGCGCTCGACAAACTTTGCGTTTCCGAGCTGCTTGTGGACGCGTTCGATCGAAGCGATGTGTTGCTCAAGCTGCTTTTCCAAGCGAGCGATCTCCGCGTGAAGATCGATCACCCCTTCGAGCGGGCAACACAGATGAATATCACCCACGATCCCGCGCACACTCAACACAGGGGGTTCGTAACTCTCGCACTCTTCGATCTTTTCGATACGCAAAAACCGCGAAAGGCCCGTCGAAGCCTCTGTCAGCTTTGCACGAACGCTTGCGTTTCCACCAAACAACACCATCGACGGCAAGACCATCTGATCGGTCACAGCGGGCTGTTGCGCACGCATCTGATTCACTTGACCCGCGATCTCACGCAGCATCTGTGTAAGCTGCGCTGCCTCTTCGTCGCGTGGAATCTCCGCAGCGATCGGCCACGGCGCACGAATCAGCGCCACAGGAAGATCGGCCTCTCCTGCTTTGATGCGGATCTTGCGCAAGGCTTGCCACAACTCTTCCGACAAAAACGGCATCACAGGATGCAAAAGACGCAACGTCGCATCCAACACCCGAACGAGATGGGTTTGTGCTTGCGCTTTGCTTGCATCGCCAAGCACCCCCCACAATCGCGGTTTGACGATCTCCAAGTACCACGAGCAAAAGTCATCCCAAAAGAACGAATAGACTTCTTCGCAAACTTGGCCCAAATGAAAGCGCTCGATATGCCCTTGTATCCGCGCCGAAGTCTCATGCAAGCGGTGGTACAACCAGCGATCCTCGATGGTCTCGATGCGTGCATCCACCGTAAAACCTTCGCATTGACGAAACACCACGCCACGCGAAGCTTGCCAGATCTTGTTTCCAAAACGCCGCCCTTCTTCAAAGCGGGGGATCTCCACATCGAAAACGTCCAGCCCTTCTTCTTTTTCGGGGCGTTTGCTACGCAAGATCTGCATCTTGATATCTTGGGACTGCCCTGCGGTCATGCTCAACATCCCGTAGCGTAGGGAATCTGCGCCGTAAGGCTTGTAATATTCTTTTCGATGGGCAGGAACATCGCGCAACGCCACTTTTCCTTTGATCTCGTCGCCACCGCCTTCGATGGCCCGAACGGGATCAAAACCGTTGCCTCGGGATTTGGACATGATATCGCCGTGTTCGTCTTGAATGGTTCCGTGCAAGACGACATCCCGATAAGGCGTTTTCCCCAAGAACTTCATCCCCATCATGATCATCCGCGCCACCCAAAGCGCCAAGATATCGCGCCCTGTGACCAGCGTACTCGTGGGATAAAAGTATTCGAGATCCTTGGTTTGTTCGGGCCAACCGAGCGTTCCCATCGGCCAAAGCTGCGAACTAAACCATGTGTCCAAAACGTCGGGATCTTGAACCAGATGATCGCCCCCGCAGGTCGGGCATGTTGCGGGCTTGGCATCTCGTGCGCGGCTTTCTGGCACGATCGGTTGGGCCTCTTCGGGGATGCTAAAGCCGATTGGATCGCCTTCTTGGTCGATCTGGATCGAGGAATAACAATCGCGGCAATACCAGATCGGGATACGATGCCCCCACCACACTTGACGCGAGATGCACCAGTCCGGCGTCGAATCCAACCAACGCATATAATCTTTTCCCCGATGTTCGGGGTGAAAGAACACTTCGCCATCTTCGTATGTCTTGCGCGCCATCTCCACCAACGGCTGCATCTTCACAAACCATTGGCTCAGCAGGTACGGCTCGATCACCGTATCTGTCCGATAACAGTGCGCCACCTCGTGTTCCAAGTCCTCGATCTTCACAAGATAACCGAGCGCTCGCATGGCCTCGACCACTTTTGCCCGTCCTTCGGCCATCGTCAGCCCTTGCATCGCAGCAGGCGCTTGTTCATTCAGCCGACCATCGGGCGTCATCATATTGATCATTGGGAGGGTGTTGCGTTGCGCACAGGCATAATCGTTCGGATCATGCGCAGGTGTCACCTTGAGTGCGCCTGTGCCTTTTTCGGGATCCGCCAACAGCGCATCCGCGATGATCGGGATCGGACGATCCACCAACGGCAACATCACTTGTTTGCCCACCAACGCGGCATACCCCTCCAGACGCGGAAGTTCCTCTGCGATGCGTTTGCGCAAAAGCTCCACGCGCTCCTCTTGCCCCGCAGCGATGGCCGCTTCGAGGCGACGGTGCAGTTCTCCCGCAGGATCGGGATGCACCGCAACGGCTGTATCGCCCAGCATCGTTTCAGGCCGCGTTGTGGCGATCTCGATAAATCGGCCCTCTTCGCCGATCACAGGATAGCGAAAAAACCAAAAGTGGGTTTTCACGTTCTTGTACACGAGTTCATCGTTGGACAGCGCCGATTGAATCCCCACAGACCAGTTGATCAGGCGCTTTCCGCGATACACCAAGCCATCACGAAACAGCTCGGAAAAGGCATACTGAACTGCGTGTGTAAATTCAGGCGACATCGTGAATTGCGTGCGATCCCAATCCAGCGATGCACCAATCCGCCGAAGCTGCGACAAGATCCGCCCGCCATAATGCTCTTTCCATTCCCAGATCCGCTCTAGCATCTTGCGGCGACCGAGATCATGGCGCGTCACACGTTCATCTTCCCACAATCGGCGCTCAACCACCGCTTGCGTCGCAACCCCCGCATGATCCGTCCCCGGCATCCACAACGCCTCATACCCTTGCATCCGCGCATGGCGAATCAAAAAATCCTGAATGCTGTTGTTGAGTGCATGGCCCAAGTGCAACGCGCCTGTCACGTTCGGTAGCGGGATCATGATCGTGTACGGCTTGCGCTGCTCGTTGACTTCGGCATGAAAAAAACCATTTTCTTCCCACCACTTGTACCATCCTTCTTCGATCATCGTCGGATCGAACGCAGGACTCTCACAAGGCGGCGGACACGCGGTGATCTCCCTCGCTGCGGGCTTCTCGGACATCGGCTTACTTACTCCTTGCGCTTCTCTCGCGCTTTTCCCATCTTGGCCTAAAAAACAAGGCGCGCACTATACCAAAATCAACCCACCCAAGCAAAAGGTCTTTCAAAGAGAAGTGTCTTTGTCCGCCGTTGCGCTGTGGCTTTGTTTGCGATAGGGGCGACGTACCCCGTAAAACAAGCAACGACGGTGAAACCAACGACGGCTTTTCATCCACCCTTTGCGAAACGTGGCGAGTACATCGACCACAAGGTACGCAGGCGGCGTCTTGCTGTCATTCTGACGACCGAGTGCTGCGTTGGGGTCGTTGTCCATGATCCCCTTGGCGCGATCTAGCAAACCTGCCCCTGTACCCGACCCTGTCGCAAGACTGCGCAGCGTCAACTCGGGTGGAACGGCATCTTGCACGCTGCACCCCGGAACCCGCTCGCTCCCCACCTTGTAAGCGTTGTCGTGTCTTTGCCAAGACGTTCCTTGCATATAACCCGATGGCAGCGCGACTTCCTCGGTGGTTCCGACTCCCACATACACTTGCGCATCTCGCGGGGCGTCCTTGATCTTGGCGATCTCATTGCGAATCCGCGTCCGTACCGCCTCTGCCTCCAACGTCGCGTATTGTTGGCTGTCCATCGCTTCCGCAATCGCCCGATCCACCGCTGGTACCCAAAAACTTCGCTCCATCATCAAATATCCCTGAAATGCCCCGAACCCCATCCCCAACACCACAAGCAACAAAACGATCTTTCCCATTCCACCGCCCTGACCGCTGGTATCCGCCATCGCTGCCGAACGCCCTTGCGCTGCCCGCTGACTTGACATCCCATACGCCATCGCTCTCGCTCCTTCGCAAAAATACAGAGTTGACACGCAACCTCGAAACAAGCAAACACTATACACCACATTCTCCCCCACAGCGCGATCCCTACATCCACGCCAAGGATCGGATCGCTCTCCTTCCCAGAAAGGATCTCAAGCTCTTGACCAAAACCCTTCATGAACACATCGCCGATCCCAATACCCGAAAAGCTGTCATCCGCGACTGCGTAGTCGTCCTCGAAGAAGAAGTGAACAAAAAAGGCGGACTCGGCGGGCTTGTCGTCAAAGGCGGCTTCAAAGTCATCAAAGGCGTCGGTAGCGGCACGCTCGAACGCTTGATCGATTGGCTGCTCGACGAATTTGTCGATGCCATGGAACCTTTCTACCAACAGTTCCAACAGATCGACGAAGCCGCCCGACCCACCTTCGCCCGATTTGTCGAAGACCGCACAGACGCCGTCGCCAACGCCTTGATCGGCGTCACCGATCAACGGCGACAACGCGCCAAAAACAAACTCCTGATCAGCGCCTACGACAAACTCCGCCCCCAAGCCCTCCAACACGTCCGCGAAGGCGTCCCCTCCGTCGGTCGCCTCCTTCACAAATACATCGTTTAACCCGCTGCATCGCCTTTTTCACGGATGGCTCGATTCTCCCCCCTGCATCGCTCCCGTCCCCAAAGCATCACCAAAGCGCCATCAATCGGCAGATTCGGAGCCTCTTCGTCGATTTCTGGCTTCTTCGTTGGCTTTTTGTGCGGCTTCGATCAGTTCGCGGGTAGGCATCAAGATCACCAAGCAAAAGATCCCCGCTCCCATAAAGCTGTAAGAGACCTGCAAAGAAGCCCCCATCATCGATAGCACAAAGCCATAAATACAGATCGACTCACACAACGCCAGACGAACGATGAACACCATAAACGGATGCGCGGACTTCATCAGCACAGGCAACGCAAACAAAGCCAACACACCGACCGTCACGCTCACCGCAGCGAACGCCATGGTGAGCAGATTCACTAGTGCTGCGCTTTCTGTAGCGCGTTTTGCGATCTGTTCGGCGGTCATTTGTGCGCGCAAGATGTAGGCGATCAACGCATACAAAAATCCCGATCCGACCATCGCCCCCCACAACACATAAAAAAGAAACCCGGGATTTCCGCCTTGCGGCTGTGTCTGTCTCGCCATATTTCTTTCTCCTTGTGGGATCGGGCTAGTTGCAGATCTGCATCACACGATCTTTGCTGGCTTGAAAGCTGAATTCGTTGGCGATGATGTAGGTGTTTCCGCGATCTGCGAGACCTCGACAAAAGAAGCCAACCACTTGCAGCTTGCTGCTATCAAAGCTAAACACCCGAACAATCGCCCCAACTTGGGCTGCACGCATCGGTCGCAGCGCATAACGCGAAAGATTGCGCGCTGCATCGATCTTGCTCTTGTCAAAGGAAAACACCCGAATAAAGCGGCGGATCGAACGCCATGTCAGCACTTCGTTACGGGAGCGAAGCCCCGCAAGCCAACTCCCCAACATCCGCATCCGCGCATCATCAAAGCTTTGGTTGCTCAACGCCGCCGCAAAACTGCGAGCTTGGGATTCGGGTACAACCGAAATTTGAGCTACGGGCGGCGGTTGTACCACCACAGGAGGAGGGGGTTCTTGACCGGAGGGCGGCGGAGGAACGGGCGATCCGCTCGGCGCGGGCATATCGTCATCGGATGTGTTTGCACCTGCGGGCGGGCTACCGGGCGGAAAATCGATCGGCATGGCCCCGCAACGCAAGGTGGTGACGTCTTGTTGCAGCGCGATAAAGGCTTGTTGTGGTGTGCGTGTGAAGCGGTTGAACCACAAACCATCACGGATTCCGCCCACTTGCACTGCGAGGCGCTTTTTGCCGTACTCACCGGGGTTACAGAAGCGTGCGAGAGGAATGCTGCGTGCGAATTTGCGTCGCATCATCGGAAAGATGCGGCTTTGTTGCCAGCCTGTAGGAGTTCGAATCCACACGCGCACCATAAAGCGCCCACCGCGCATGCTCATCCGACGCCACACGTGTCTTTTCACACGGATATTCATCATCACTTGGCCATCCATCGGCGTCAACATCACGTTGATCGCTTGAGCTTGCGCACGCTGTTCGACGCCAAGCATCGCCATCCACAACGTACCGCACAGCACCAGTCCTTTGAACAATCGCATCGAATCCTTCTCCTTTGTCTGTTTTTTGAAGGTTGTTTTTTCTGAAAAGTTGCGGGCTTCTCTCAGATCAGGCTCGGCGGTCGTAGACGAGCCACCGCCCCCTCTATTCAATCTTTGCGCTCAAGCCAGAGGCTCCACAAAACCAAAAAGCCCAAAAAGCTGCCCAGCGCGTAACCACCAAACGAGAACCACGACAAGCCCAACAACGCAGGTGTGCCAGAGTCCGCATTCATCGTCGCGATCAGCAAAAACACAAAGGACATCGCAACCATCATCTTGCGTCCATTTTGTCTGCGGTATTCGCGCAAAAAAGCCTCGAACTGGACATTATCGATCCCAAACTTGATCCGCCCATTTTCCACACCCATCAAGATCTGTTGGGCGGTGACTGGGAATTGTTTGAGCAAACGAAGAAGCTGTGTCGACTGCCGAAAAAGCTGGTTGGTGATCGATTCAAAGCTGTACCGCTCTTTGACAACCGCCCGAACATAGGGCTCGATCGCAGCGATCAGGTCCATGTCAGGGTCCATCTGTTTGCCTACCCCTTCGACCGTGATCAGCGCTTTGAACATCATCGTATAATCGGGGGGAACCGCCATGCGATGCCGCATCGCACCTTCCAAGATATCCTGCAACAATCCGCCAAACTCGATATCGGACATCCGCGCCCCCACGAGGTGCTTGTCCATCACCAACATCACATCCGAAACAAATCGATCATAATCCACAGGCGCACGTTTCCGACCGATCTCGTACAAGACTTCGGCCACGCCTTCGTAATCGCGCCGAATCACCGCCAACAACAGATCGATGATGTAATCTTTCATCCGTGGCGTCAGCCGCCCGACCAAGCCAAAGTCGATCAAGGCCACCGACAGATCTTCTTCGATCAAGATGTTCCCAGGATGCAGATCCCCATGAAAAAACCCGTACACAAAGATCATCTCACACACAACGCGAAGCGTGTTCTTGACGATCTGTACTCGATCTCCTAGAGACTCCGTGATCTTGGAACCTTTGATCCGCTCCATCACAAGGATGCTTTTGTTCGACAAGGCGGGATAAGGCTGCGGGATATGAACCCCTTCAGCGTTTGCAAAGTTTTGGCGAAAACGGTTGATGTTGCGTAGTTCGTGCGTAAAGTCGATCTCTTTCAAGATCTCTTTCTCGAACTCTTCGATCATCCCCACGGGATCGAACAATTCAATGTCCGCAAAGATCTGCGTGGCTTGCTTTGCCAAGAGCTTCATCAACGAAAGATCGCTGGTCATCGACTCCCGCGCCCCCGGGCGAGCCACTTTGACCACCACTTCGGTATCATCGGGCAGATACGCGATATGCACTTGTGCGATCGAGGCCGAAGCAAGGGGCTTTTCCTCAAAGCGCAAAAACACCTCTTGGATCGGCTTTCCCAAAGACTCCTCGACTTGGATCTTGATCACCTCGAACGGAAGGGGGGCAGCGCTTGCTTGTAGCCGCTTAAACTCCACGATGTACTCTTCGGGGACGATATCTGCCCGTGTACTCAGGATCTGCCCCAACTTGATAAAGGTCGGCCCCAACTCTTGGATCGCCATACACAGACGCTGAGGCGTTGACATCCCTTGATCGGGCTTGGCTTCTCCCACCAAGATCCGCCCCACAATATTTTCTTGCAGGTTCATCCGCGTCACCAGTTCGCCAAAACCATGACGCACCAGCACCGTGATGATCTGTCGCAAACGGCCAACATCTTGCCACGCTTGCCCGATATTCGCATACCGCAATGGGTTCATCAAAAAGCCTCCCTCGGCTCAAATAGACAGGTCTCGACTCGCTTTTTATCGATCAGATCGGAAAAGACGGTGGCTTGCGAAAGGGTCGTTGCACAAGCAACCGCATCATACAAACATCCGACAATCACCACAAACCTTTCATACGCGAAAGGAACCTTTATGCCCTTACACCGCTCGCTTTGCAACACGCCCATTCTGCTTGGGCGTTTTTTTTGTTGGGTCGGAGTGTTGGCGCTGCTTGTAGTGGTAGGAGAGCAAACCACACACGCGCAAAGCACCCGTCCGACCGCACAAAAAGAACGAGACCCGATGCTTTTGCGCCATCGCATCGAGATGGGTGCGCAAGTCGACTTTTCTCGCGATGCACGCGCCCCTTTTGGCGCAGGACTGCGCGTGGGTTACCAATATCGGATGCTTGCGCAAATCCACCTCGGTGCATGGGTGCATTGGACGTATCACGGCGTTGCGCATGAGGCGCGGGCAGCGCTTGGTTTGCATCTACTCCTTGATCTGTTGCCGATCATGCCTTTTCTTCAACTCAGCTTCGGCTTACAAACCCGCGTCACGTTGATCGGCGTGTTTTTTACGCCTGACGTTCATGCGGCTCTTGGTGTCGAGATCCCGATCAGTGCGCGTTGGCGTCTTGGTGCAGCCTTTCACTTCTACCTCCCCACCACCCCCGAATCTTTCCCCACAACACAAAGCTTGCTTCTCCATGCAACGTGGGTATGGTAGACTCCAATCGTTTTGTATCCCTGAGGCCGCAACCTCACTTGTAGAGAAAGGAGCTTGGGATGATCCACATCCTTCGCTGTATCCGTCGAATTGCTTTGTTTGGTTTGCTTCTTTCAGGTGCTTCCCTTGCCTTGCCTTCCCAAGCTCACGCACAGTTTAAACACCACGGGTTGGGCATCATCGCAGGAACGCGCTACACCTTTAACGTCGAAGGCGATCCTAGCTCTCCAAACGCGCTCGCCAAGCGCGGCTATGGCGTAAGCATCGCCTACTTCAACTTCGGCCTCGAATACCAATACCGCTTTCTCAACAACTGGATCGTTGGTGTCGATGCCCATATCTCCTTCCATAGCTGCAATGCTGGAAATCCCCCTGTCTCCAAAGGAGGCTCTGCGGTCTGCGAACGCGCCGTCTCGACACCCATTATGTTCGCAGCCATGACCGAGATCCGTTATCTTTTCCTGACAGATGAGTTCCGTCCCTACGTCGGTTTGGGGGTCGGCGTTTGGCAGTCGCTGGCTTTTGTCGAAGAAGGTCTGACTTCTTTTGGCGGCGTTGCGACGGTCGGTTTTGAATACTTTGTCAAAGAAGAGATCTCGATCGGTTTGCGCATCCGAAACGGACTCCAACTGCTCATCGGTGCCCAAAATATCACGCCCTTTTATACCCTGTCTGGCGGCTTTGTTTTTAACGCCTACTTCTGACGCCGCTTTTCAATGCCTACTTCCAACGTCACTCCACGCTTACGCCCCTGCTTTCTCCTGTCTGATCCGCATTTTCCTTCGTTTCTCTTGCCCACGAAAATCCTTTGACGACGGGTGATTCTTCTGTTAAGAAGCGGGCCACACGCCCCAAGGCCCCCGCACAAGGAGATATCATCGTGTCGATCTTCAAAGACTCTCCCTTCGAGATCCTGCTTACTCAAGAACAAATCCATACCCGTATCCAAGAACTCGGTGCGCAGATCACCCAAGACTATCAAGACAAAGATCTCGTATTGGTCGGCGTCTTGCGCGGAAGTTATCTCTTTCTTGCCGATCTCTCCCGTCACATCGATCTGCCTTTGATCATCGATTTCCTTGCCGTCTCTTCTTACGGCACACGCACCCAAAGCTCGGGGGTCGTTCGCCTGACCAGCGATCTCTCGACCTCCATCGTCGACAAAGATGTCTTGATCGTCGAAGACATCATCGACACGGGCTTGACCATGAACTACTTGGTCGAAAATCTCCAAACGCGAAGACCCCGATCCATCCGCGTTTGCTCGCTCCTCGATAAACCTGCCCGCAACATCCAGCCTGTGACGGTTCACTACCTCGGCTTCGAGATCCCCGATAAATTCGTCGTAGGATACGGTCTCGATTATATGGGACGTTATCGAAACCTCCCGTATATCGGCTTTCTTAGTCACCCTCCCGTCGAAGACTAAGACGATATCCAAAAGAAGTGTGATTTATCTTCGGGGTGCTCTGTGTTTGGAGGATCGCTTGCGTGTCGGTGGCTTGCTCGCACGTAAAGGCTCCTTTGCAGAAGAAGGCGCGATCATGGAACTTGTTGTATCTCGCAGCGCCACAATCACCGCCGCGTGCGAAAAGTGGCCTTGGGTGCGCAGACTGACTTGGTGAAGTCCTCGCCCTGCTGTCAACGCAAAGGGCGGTGCTTG
>Ga0154020_10008320_pt1 | contig 12029 bp, 10 predicted proteins | sample Klosneuvirus_201_FD_109709 | JGI IMG/M metagenome (GOLD analysis project Ga0154020, IMG submission 109709) | Active sludge microbial communities from wastewater, Klosterneuburg, Austria - Klosneuvirus_20160825_MG | ecosystem: Engineered > WWTP > Aerobic digester > Activated sludge | place... | reverse complement strand
TTGTCGCCAGTACGTCATGTGCCATACAAGTTGTGCGATGGAGTGTGCGTTTTCAGTGGGCTTCCATAACGCAACGTCCTCAGTTACGTCATTCAGTATTTTTGTAATGGAACTACCATACCAAGGTTTACCCTCATACGTAGTTACAAATTGGCTCACTATTTCACTTACTTGTTTCACAGAATCTCTCTTCAAGAAACATTATATTATTTCTTCTTAATTATATAACTCACGCCCGCCCGAATGGCAAACTCGGTATCACCAAAATAAAAATCACCCATAGCTTCGAAACGCCAATATTCATTAATGGGCTTTGTCCAGCCTGCCCCCAGGGCAGCATCGTTAGCGCCAATTAATCCGCGGAAGCGCACAAACGCATAGTCTACCGGATACCAGCGTGCTCCCATAACAAAGGAAGTCTTATGATCTGTCCAAACATCTATACCAGCACCAGCCGAAAAATTTCGCAGTACAAAATAATTTGCTTCCAAACCTAGCTGGGCTTTATCAAACACATTATTGAAGTCGGTCTTAATCAAATCAAGGCCACCACTAATCATAAGATCATTATTACTCTGTGCATGTGTGGCCACAGCAACAACTGAAAAAAGAATGGAAACGAAAGAGATCCTCATCACAATAAGTTTAGTTTTATTTTTTGTCTTCAATCAATTTTTGGATAGCCAGGTATTCGTCTCGTAAACGGGCAGCCTCCATAAACTCTAATTCTTTGGCTGCCTTTTCCATTGCTTTTCGCATTCGATCAGCCATTTTTTCAAGTTCATCTTTTGACAAGTAGGCTACTACCGGGTCAGCGGCCAACGACTTTTCCTCTTCTTCGATATAATAACGTTTCATCTTTTTGGAATCCGCTACTTTGGTTTGTCCTAAAATTGCATCTTTTGATTTTATAATGGTCTTAGGTACAATACCATTGGCCAGATTGTAATCCATCTGAATTTTTCTTCTTCGATTAGTTTCGTCAATAGCGGCTTGCATGGAATCTGTTACTTTGTCGGCATACATAATTACTCTTCCATTTTCATTACGTGCTGCACGCCCAATGGTTTGTACCAACGATCGTTGATTTCGCAGGAACCCTTCCTTATCGGCATCCATGATAGCTACGAGTGAGACCTCAGGTAAATCGAGTCCTTCGCGCAACAGGTTAACGCCCACTAATACATCAAAAACACCCAAACGCAATTCTCTTAAAATCTCAACGCGGTCGAGCGTGGCCACTTCGGAATGAATATAGCGGCACTTAATCGAAGCTCTGGCCATAAACTTCGTTAGTTCTTCGGCCATGCGCTTGGTAAGCGTGGTAACTAATACCCGCTCTTTCTTTCTTACCCGCTCGTCAATTTCTTCAAAAAGATCATCAATCTGGTTACGACTCGGTCGCACATCAATTTCGGGATCGAGCAATCCGGTGGGCCGGATTAGTTGTTCGACTACAACGCCTTCCGATTTGCGTAACTCATATTCCGATGGCGTTGCACTTACATATATAACCTGACCCAGGATGGCTTCAAATTCATTGAACGTAAGCGGTCGGTTATCCAGGGCCGAGGGCAACCTAAATCCATAATCAACCAGGTTTGCTTTGCGCGACCGGTCGCCTCCCCACATCGCTCGCACTTGCGGAATAGTTACATGACTTTCATCAATAACCATTAAAAAGTCATTAGGGAAATAGTCGATCAAACAGAAGGGACGGGCACCGGGTAAACGCCTGTCAAAATAGCGCGAGTAATTTTCAATGCCACTGCAATAGCCCAGTTCACGCATCATCTCCAGATCAAATTCTGTTCGCTCCTTCAGTCGCTTGGATTCCAAATGCTTCCGTTCTGAATCAAACATTTGTACTTGCAAAACCATGTCATCCTGAATTTCGTGAATGGCAGTTTGCAATTGATCTTTAGCGGTTACAAATAAATTGGCAGGAAAGATGACCGCTGTTTTTTCATCAGCAATTTTTTTGCCCGAGATGGGGTCAATCAGTTGAATAGCTTCAATTTCGTCACCAAAGAAATATACTCGCAACGCATAATCTGCATAGGCAAGAAAAATATCTACCGTATCGCCTTTTACCCGAAAAGTACCACGTTTAAATTCTGCTTCAGTCCGGTGATAAAGTATATCGACCAAGCCAAAAAGTAGTTTGTTGCGTGGAATGAGTTCACCCACACTTAACTGAATTCTGTTTTTACCAAATTCCTCCGGATTACCAATACCATAAATACAAGAAACAGAAGCAACAACAATAATGTCTCTTCGTCCACTCAAAAGAGAAGAACTTGCACTCAGTCGAAGTTTTTCAATTTCCTCATTAATGGAAAGATCTTTTTCTATGTAAAGGTTGGAGGAAGGAATGAAAGCCTCGGGTTGATAGTAGTCGTAGTAAGAAATGAAATACTCGACAGCATTTTCAGGGAAGAACTGTTTAAATTCGCCATACAGCTGTGCGGCCAGGGTTTTGTTATGACTTAATATTAAAGTGGGTCTGTTTACCTGAGCAATCACATTCGCAACGGTAAACGTTTTTCCTGAGCCCGTAACCCCTAACAAGGTTTGGTGATCATCACCTTCGGTAAGACCACGAACCAGTTGTTCGATTGCTTTTGGCTGATCACCTGTTGGTACGTATTCGCTGTTAAGTTTAAACTCCATGAATGAGAAAGTTAGCAGTTATTCAACTAACCAGTAACTTTTTTTCGGAAGAAAATAAGTAATTAATTATTCCAGATTGCCCACGCTTTTTCAGCCTGTATATGGAGCATTTCCAATCCATTTTTAATATTGGCGTTGCGCATTTCAGCCTTTTGTAGGAATAAGGTGCGGGCAGGATTATATATTAAATCGTATACGTAGTGATTAGGTGTTAGCAAATCATAATCGATAGCGGGGCAGGTATTGTTGTTAGGCGACATGCCCAAGGGACTTGTGTTAATAATTAGGTTTGCCTGGGCCACGGGTGTACCGTCTTTCTCTAAACTTTTATACGTATGCGTGCCGCGCGCTTTTTCACGCGAAACAAGTTCGAAAGATATCGACATTTTTTTGAGTGCCTGTTGCACGGCCTTTGATGAACCTCCGGTGCCTAAGATTAAGGCCTTGGCATTTTCCTTTATCGGAAACCATTTTTCGAGCGATTCAAAAAAGGCGTCACTATCTGTGTTGTATCCGGTTAGCTTGCCTTTCTGAATTTTAATCACATTAACAGCTCCGATTTTCTTTGCATTAGCATCAACAGAGCTCAGAAATTTAAGGACTTGTTCTTTGTAAGGAATGGTCACATTAAGTCCGGCTAATTCTGGATTTTCATCCAGCAGTTTATTCAGATCATCAATGGTAGGTAAGGAGTACAGATCGTAATGGTAATCGCGCAGACCTTCGCGAAAAAATTTTTCATCAAAGTAAGATTTCGAAAATGAGTGACTTACCGTTGCTCCGATCAAACCAAATTTTTTTTCCATGATTACGATTTTGTTTTTAACATAGCCGCTATTTTTTCAATGGCTATTACTAAGAGAATTCCAAGGGCAGCGCACAAAATTGCTTTAAACATGAGTGGGTCTTGTCCGGTGATTGAAAAATAATTCCAAGGCAAAATACTTTTGTCAAAAGCGGGGACCTGCATTCCTTCATGATCGAGCCGAAAGGAGATAACCTGTTTCCAGGGCCATACTTTATTAAGTGCGCCTATCATAAAACCTGCGAGTAAAGCTAATGTAGGGAAGCGATAATGTTTTAAAATCCAACTTAAAAATCTCGAAAAGCCTAATAAACCAACTAAACAGCCAGAAATGAAAGTGAGGATAACCGGAATATTGATTTCAACGAGCGCCCGGATCATATATTCGTACTTGCCGATCAGCAAAAGAATAAAAGCTCCTGAAATTCCCGGGAGAATCATCGCGCAAATGGCCAATGCACCGCAAAAGAAAATGAAAGGATAATTGGTGGGTGTTTCGGTGGGAGATATTATAGTTATGAGATAGGAGACTACAATTCCAATAATAAAAGATAATGCGGTGCCCATGCTCCATTTTGAAATTTCACGTAAGATGAGCGGGGCCGAAATAAGTATCAAACCAAAGAAGAAAGACCAGATAAGTATAGGGTGAGTGGTTAACAGGTAGGTCATCAGTTTGGCGAGTGAGATCAAACTTGTTGCTACGCCACCTAAAAGAGCTAAGAGAAAACTTCCATTTATTTTGTTCCAGAAATCAGCAATTCTGAATGAACCCAGCAGGCGCAAGGCATCAAGATCAATTGACTTTAATGAGTTAATCAACTCTTCATAGATGCCAGTAATAAAAGCAACGGTTCCACCGGAAACCCCAGGAACAACATCGGCAGCGCCCATGCCTATGCCTTTAAAATAAAGTAGCAAATAATCCTTTGTAGTTCTCAAGACTCGATTAGTCTGCGTAGAAGGGAGGTGCTGTGTTATCTTTTTTTCTTTCAACACCTAAGAAATGCAGAAAGGTATCGCCTCGTAAGCCCAATCGAATAGTTTCAAGAGGAATAACTTCGTTGGGTGCTATGTTTCCTAAATTAACATTGGTTCCAAGCAGTTTAATGAACCAAACTTGCTGTGCTTTTTGCGGAGCTTCCCAGATAATTCTTTCAAAAGGAATTTTTGTGAGAATTTCCTGAACCAAGCCAGATCGTACTTCACCAGACGATCGAAAGAGTCCGACATTTCCACCTTCGCGGGCCTCACCAATTACTTTCCATGCACCCGCGTCTAATTCGGTTTGCATTAATTCAATCCATTGATAAGGAGGAATAATTTTGTCTGCATCTTTTGAGCCAACTTCTGAAAGCACGGTAACTTGTTCAGAAAGTTTACGGATGTAGTCTAATTTTTTATCATGATCTAAATCAATTGAACCATCCGAAACCTCGGCAAAGGGCATATCATATTTATCCAATATTTTGCGATAGTCGTCAAATTGATTGCGGATAATAAAAGCTTCGAACAAGGTGCCGCCAAAGTAGGTTGGAATTCCGGCATCTTTATAAACCTTTAACTTCTCTTTTAGCTTTGGTGTGACATACGAAGTTCCCCATCCTAGCTTTACGATATCTACATGCTCGGCAGCTATGCTTACAAAATCTTCAGCTTCGCGAATGCTCAAGCCTTTATCCATGGCCATGGTGAAACCCATTTGTCTGGGCTTTATGGTACGCTCAGGCAGGTTATTTAACGTGTAGTTCATTTAGGGATTTTCTAGTCTAAACTGATCGATTATTTTCTGTAGGGCCTTTTGGGTTTCAATTTTAGGAAAGAAATCAAACAAAACCTCATGGCCTTTAAAATCCAAAATTAATGCATTTTCCAGATAATTCAGTGCTTCTTTAAATTGGCCTGATTCTATTAAATAAACGGTCATTCGATAAAAGAACTCTGATTCGTCTGGAATTTCTTCCATGCCTTGCAGCAATACTTCAATGGCTTTCTGGTGCTCACCCTGTTCGAAATAAATAAATGACCAGTTTAGCCATATTTCTTTGTCCTCGGGGCCGAGCAAACTCGCTTCCTCATAGGCACTTATACTTGAAATCGTATTGCCAATTTTAAATTCGGCATGTGCAGCCGCTTTCCAATATTCCGCATTGCCGGTATTTATCTTTATAGCCTTATTAAAGAAGTGCAATGCCTGATACCATTTTTCCTGCTTTTCGAGACAACTGCCAGCACCAAACCAGGCTTCATCATAAAGCGAATCAAGCTTGGATGATTTTTGGAAGTATTTTAACCCTTGATCATACTGTTGCAGGTTTTCGTAGGCTGCGCCCATACAGCAATACACTTCGGGGCTCGGTCCTTCAATCTCTATCGTTTTGCTAAATTCTTCCAGCGCTTTGGTGTATTCTTCAAGGTTCATATATGAGTTTCCCATATTAAAATGGGCCGAAGCAAAATTCTCGTCAATGGCTATAGCAAACTCGTACGCTTCGATAGCTTCTGTAAAACGCTCTAATTTATTGCTAACAATGCCGAGATTATACCAAGCTGCAGCCGAATACGGATCTTCGTCAATAAATTTTTTGTAATACGAAAGGCTGCCCTCCAGTTGCCCCACAACATCTAGACAGAAGGCAAGTTCGTAGAGCGAACCTTCGTGACTAATATTCTCTTCAATGGATTTTTTGTACATGCCAATGGCCTGCTCATATTTCTCCATGCTTTGATAGGCCAATCCAATGTTATAATAAATCTCATCCTGTTCTTCATCAGCAAAAGCAAGTGTCTCTTCATACAAAGCAATGGCGTCTTCATATTTACCTTGTAAAGATAAAATAGAACCGATGGACAAATGGATTTCCAGATCGTTAGGGTGAAGATTTCTGGATCGTTCTAAAAGCTCAAGCGCTTCGTCAAAACGTTCCAGGTTTGTAAATATCTGTGCCTTTACGGTTAATAGTTCTGTAGAAAAAGGGTATTGATCAATAGCTTGTTCAACGGCAGCGAGTGCGCGCTTGAATTTGCTTTTCTCTAAGTAATACCCAATGATTGTTTCGAAAGATTCGATATCGAAGAACTCATGTTGATTGCGTTTGAGGGTTTCTTCATACCGTTTGACCAACTCCTCCTCTTCCTGTCTCTTTCTGAATTCTTGCGCCATCAGCTAAAAGGTTTTCCTAAGATAGGCAAAATTGCCTCTTCCTAAAATTCTTAGGACAAATTTCAGGTAATAATTATCCAGAGGCAACCTTGTTCTTTTTATTTGTTTATGCTATAAGTGCGCAAATAGTGCTCGCAACACCAATCGAGTGTTTCCGATAGGTTTCTGAATGAAATCTTCAATTCGTTAACCGCCTTATCATTTTGAAAATAAAAACTTTCTTTGGCAGCTTTTGTAGACTGCCGCGTAATCATAGGAACACTACCGGTTACCCGACAGCGCAGTTCTTCCAGTATGGCCGCCAGCGTAACAATAGATCGATTTAGTTTAATGGTGGGCCCTTTTTTATTGAAGCGTTGTGCAACCTGATCGAACAATGACTTGATCGAAAGACTACCAGCATTGGCAATAAATCTTTCGCCACTGCTATTTCTTGAATAAACCTGCCACACTATTTCGGCTACATCACGTACATCTACATAATTTATTTTAGTCTCGGAATAGAACCGCCTTTCTTTCCAAACATATTGAAATAATTGGGCACTGCTCTTAGACCAATCGGTGGGGGCAAGTATAAGGGAGGGGTTGATGACGGAAACTTTAAGGCCTTCTTCTGCACCTCGCCAAACCTCCAGTTCACTCAGGTATTTTGATATTGCGTAATCGGAGTTTAGATCGCTTTCAATCCACCGGGCTGTTTCATCTATTTCACTTATTCCTTTTTTTCTTCCAAGTGCCGCCACAGAACTTATGTGGATTAATCGAGGGATGTTTTGCGACAAGCAGGTATTCACCACATTTTTTGTGCCCTCCACATTTACCTCCATGATTGTTTTCTTCATTCTGGGATTAAAGGAAACTTGCGCAGCGGTGTGAATAACAGTTGTAGCGCCTTCAAAGGCTTCTCGGAGTGCTGCTGGATTTAGGATATCACCTTCGCGCCATACAACACCAGTTAGGTCAGTAAGTGATGATCGATCACTGTCTTTTCTATGAAGAGCGACAACCGGAATTTTTTCGCTTACCAACTTGCGAAGTATATAGTTTCCTAAAAGTCCGTTGGCACCGGTAATAGCAATCATTAATCTAGAGTGTATTATTTAGTAAAGGTAAAGCTACAGCTTTTCTGAAATTCCGATCACGGGGTGCGGCTTCTAACATTCCCATATAATGTTGGTTGTGGCAGTCACTTCCTAGAAGATCTACCCAGCCTTGTTCGATTAATTTAATGGCAAGCCGCTGAACAGGCCTGGAGTAAAAACCTAAAATGGAAGGAATATTTATTTGAAGTAAAGCGCCACGATCGCGTAGCTCCTCTGCTTTTTCCATGGTCATATAGCCATAGCGTTCGGGATGAGCCAGAATAGGTTTGTATCCTTGCGTAATTACCTGAAAAATAAAATCCTGCAGCTGATAAGGCTCGTTCAAAAAGTTGGTTTCAAAAAGCACATGCGATTGCCCAAAGGTCAAGAGGGGCTCGCGCGCTTCGACCTTTCTCATCAATTCTTCGTCCAGATAATATTCGGCTGCGGCTTCTATGGAAATGGGAATATTTTCTTTTGCAATAAGGTCTTTTAATTCTTGCAAAGTTTGCTGTATGGTGTTCGGTTCGTTACGGTAATAATCACTATTAATATGTGGGGTGGTAATAAGTTTTCGATATCCTAACGAATAGAACCGATGCACGAGTTCAATGGCTTCTTCGTGATTTCTTACCCCATCATCGAGCGCAGCCAATAAATGCGAATGCATATCGGTGGTCAAAGGGTTTTGAAAATTGCTTTTAGATCGAAAGAACGAAATCACCGGATGCGTAATAGATTTTTCCAATTTTGTTTTATCCCTGTACGGTCTTCATAATACCCATACCCATAATAACGATCATTTACCGGCAGTGCGTTAAGCACGGTGGAGACATGAACTAACTTATTAATGGTAATTACCCGGAGTAAGTTATCCATAAATGCTTTCTTCGAGTAGTTAGCGCGAAATACATAAATCGATAGATCGGATCGTTTCATGGCCATAATGCCATCCGTCACTAAACCTACGGGAGGTGTGTCAATAACTACAAAGTCATACGCTTTCCTCAACTCTTCGATAACATCGGTAAATTCACCATTGAGCAACAACTCAGAAGGATTAGGGGGGTGAGGCCCGGAGGGGATGAAATCAAAATTTTCTAGCGAGGTTTTGGTCACACATTCTGTCCAGGTATTCTTTTTAATCAGAATCGTGCTCATGCCTTTGCTTAAATCATTGCCGGCTGGATATTTTTCATTTTTGGGCTTACGCATATCCAAATCGATAAGCACTACCTTTTTGCGCGACATAGCCAATACACCACCCAGATTCATAGCCAGGAAAGATTTTCCTTCACCCGATATCGTTGATGTGATCGTTATCACCTTGCTCTTAGTGCCGGTATTGAAGAATTCCAAATTGGTTCGAAGTGTTCGTATGGCTTCGCTCACTATAGATTTAGGATTATCAATAACATGAAACAACGATTCTGCGGAATGACGGGAAACGGGAATCATACCCAATAGCGGGATTTGTGTTCCTGTTTCTAACTCTTTGGCACTTGTTATTTTATTATTGAGAACATATAAAATTCCGAGTAGAAAAAAATTTAGTACAATCCCTGCCACGAATCCAATGCCGAGAATCAAATATCGCTTGGGGGAGATGGGCTCAATCGGGAGTGTGGCTGAAGACAGTATTTTAAAATCGGGGATACTACCGGCCTGCGCTATTTCAAATTCGGCCTTTGATTGCATCATCGATAAGTAGAACTCTTCGTAGAGTTTATAATACCGTTGATTCTTTGTGAACTGCGTATTCTTATCCGGCATTCCTGCAAACTCTTTCTCCAATTGATCTTTCCTTTTACTCAATTCGGCTAATGAGGTAAGCCATTCTTTTTTTATTTCTAATAATTGGTTGAACAGCAAGTCTTGCACAGTTTTTAATTCCTGTTCCTTCTGCCTGAAGGCAAACGTATTTTCGTTATAGGCGAGACTGAGTTGATCACGCTCATGCGTTATCTTACTAAGATCTTCCATTCTCTTATTAAGGTATTCGGGTAAAAATTTATAATGTTGATTGGCCGTTGCTATTTTACCCGACTGAATTTCCTCTAACAGAGAATTTATTTCAATAACTTTCTTGTTGAGCTCGTACCGTTGCGAGTCTACTTTGTTAATAGCAACAATTGTTCTTTTTAAATCAAGCGTTAAGTCACTGCTCTTGTTTTTTAAGGTGAAATTCTCAAAATAATCTTCAAAGCCTCCCATGCGGGTTTCCACCTGGGCAAGTTCATTATTTAACCAATCGATCTTTTGTTTATTAGCTAGATTTTTTTGTTGATTGCTATACGTGATATAGAGGGAATCAATCTTATTTACAATTTCGTGTGCCTTTAACGCATTATAATCCTGAAATGAAATTCGAATTGTGTTGGCATTGAAATTAAGCGGATCTACCTGAATGTTTTTAGAAATATATTCGATAAGGCTTGCCTTGCTGTTTATTACAAAATAATAATCATTGCCATCGTTCTCAACAAAGTGTTTTGTTTTTACAATAGTTAACATGGTTCCATCGACTTCAAGGGGAACACCAAATGTGCCGGTGGCCTTTGCTTTTCCTGGATTGTCAATGAGGATGGAGTATTGATTTTTATTAACAAAATCAAAGTAAATGGGTGTGTCGTAATGAAATTTATTGATAGAGGATAACGCAACCCTAAAGGTTGATCGCTTGTACATCTCGTCCTTTAATACCTTACCCGCGCTATAATAACTAACTGATAAATCCAGCGAGTCGATAAGTTTGCTAAAGAATAGTTTAGATTTAATTTGCTCGATCTCACCTGATACAATATTCAGATTTTGATCTTCAATCATCGGTTTAATTCCCAACTCCGTGGCATCGCGTTTGATATCTAGCTTAAGTTCTGATTCGGATTCAAATAAATCTTTTGTGTATCGAATAAAGAGATAAGCGCTGAGGTTGGTAGCAAAAAAGATAATAATGAACCACAACAGATTTTTTCTGAAAACGGCTGATAGCTTTTCAACATCAATGGATTCGGTAGTATTTGGGGACTTAATATCCATGGATTTAATGCCAATCAATAGCTTTGAAGAACTAGCAGTAAGGTGGTTAAACTAATTAGTAAACTAAGTGCGCCTGAATAATCACGCAAAGCCTCACTAACAGGCCTCCGAACAGGTTCTACATAAATTACATCACCAGGTTCCATAATTACATTTCCATCTCTGAGGCCCTGAATGGTACTTAGATCAATTTCAAATACACGCTCACCCCTGATGAGGCGAATGTTTTGTGCCTTCGACTCATTGGTAAGTCCTTTACCTAAAGCCAAAACTTCCAATAAATCCATGTTTTCATTTTCAAGGGGTATCACATGTCCTCCCAAGGCACCGAGTAAAATCACTCGTTTGTTTTTATAGGTGAGTTGAACGTAAGGCTCCTTAAAAAATTTAGCATACTCATTTTGTAAAATTTCTTCGGCCTGCCGTAAAGTAAAATTTTCAAGATTAATTTCACCTACCATTGGGAAGCGAACTGTACCCTTCAGATCGACCAGATAAACAGGCTCGTCTTCCTCTTCTTTTTGTACAGTTCCATTCTTTTGACTGAGCTCTGGATTAGGATCAATCAACCGCTCGCCCTTGTTTGAATACACGTCTAAACCCAATAAATCATTCTTTTGGATTTGGTAATTTTTTTCAACCGAATTGACCTCCTTGTTTATACGCTCAGTTCCTACTTCATCGGTTGATTTAAACATAATGTTTTGCTTATAAGAAGCACACGACATCATGAAAAGAAGGGAAATTATAAATAGGGTACGCACAAACCAGAATATTTAATAGGGTGAAATTACTGATTTTATCAATAATTCGCGGATGCGAGGCAATCTTTGGAGGTTTGGATTGGACTGACAACTTTAAGGCTGGCAATCTCATGCAGATATTTGGTTATAACCAGTTCTTCATCAAATTCAAATTCGATCTTTCGCCTTCCATTTTCTCCAAACCGTTTAAGGGTTGCTTCATCCAGGGCTAGCATCTGCTCCATTTTCGAAGCGAGATCATCTGCATTTTTAAGTTTGCACAGTAAGCCATTGTAATTGTTTTCCACTACATGATGGCAGCCGGGCACATCGGTAGCTACAATGGGTTTTGCTGAACTTGCCGCTTCCAACAACGTGCGTGGAGTTCCTTCGCGGTAAGAAGGGAGCACAATGCAATCGGCCTCGTTAATAAACTTACGCACATCATCCGTGGTACCTAAATATTCGATAGCGTTTGATTTGATCCACTCATCAATAACAGGCAACTGAATTCCGCGTTTATG
>Ga0154020_10008318_pt1 | contig 12030 bp, 10 predicted proteins | sample Klosneuvirus_201_FD_109709 | JGI IMG/M metagenome (GOLD analysis project Ga0154020, IMG submission 109709) | Active sludge microbial communities from wastewater, Klosterneuburg, Austria - Klosneuvirus_20160825_MG | ecosystem: Engineered > WWTP > Aerobic digester > Activated sludge | place... | reverse complement strand
TTGTAGTAGTTGATCTCCACCGCGGTGTCGAGGCGGCAGGTGGCTTCGAAGGAGAAGCTCCTGCCGTCCGCCCGGGTCGCCTTGACGGTCAGGGTCTGCCGAGGCGTGAGGCTCTTCTCGTCGAGGCCGCCGATGGTGATCGACTCGTCGCCCACAAGGCCGAGGCTCTCCGCGTTCTGACCGTCCTTGAAGACGATGGGCAGGACGCCCATGCCCACGAGGTTCGAGCGGTGGATGCGCTCGAAGCTCTCCGCGATGACCGCGCGCACCCCGAGGAGCAGCGTGCCCTTGGCCGCCCAGTCGCGTGATGAGCCCGAGCCGTATTCCTTGCCCGCGAGGATCACGAGAGGCGTGCCGGCTTCCTTGTACTTCATGGCCGCGTCGTAGATCGGCATGCGCTCGCCTCCGGGCTGGAACATGGTGACGCCGCCTTCGACGCCCGGCACCATCAGGTTCTTGAGCCGGATGTTCGCGAAGGTGCCGCGCACCATCACCCGGTCGTTGCCTCGCCGCGCGCCGTACGAGTTGAAGTCCTTCTTCTCCACCCCCCGAGCCTTGAGGAAGTCCCCGGCCGGCGACGCGGCCGCGATGTCGCCCGCGGGCGAGATGTGATCGGTGGTGATGGAGTCCGAGAAGATGGCGAGAACGCGCGCGCCCTCGATGCCCTTGAGGGGAGGCGGCTCCATCGACAGACCCTGGAAGAAGGACGGCTCCTGGATGTAGGTCGAGGCTTCCTTGAAGTCGAAGAGAGCGCCTTCGGCCACGGAGATGGCGTTCCAGTCGGGATTGCCGCCGAAGACGTCGGCGTAGCTCCTCGTGAAGAGTTCGCCGGTGACCGACGCTTCCGCGTCCGCCACTTCCTTCATGGTCGGCCAGATGTCCTTGAGCATCACCGGCGCGCCGCTCTGGTCCTTGCCGATGGGCTCGGTGGCGAAGTCGATGTCGGTGGTTCCGGCGAGCGCGTAGGCGACCACGAGCGGCGGCGAGGCGAGGTAGTTGGCCTTCACGTCGGGATTCACGCGGCCTTCGAAGTTGCGGTTTCCCGAAAGCACCGCCGAGGCGACGAGCTTGCCTTCGTTGACGGCCCTGGAGACCGCGGGAGGAAGAGGCCCCGAGTTGCCGATGCAGGTGGTGCAGCCGTAGCCGACCACGTTGAAGCCGAGGGCCTCGAGATCGCCCATGAGACCCGACTTCTTCAGGTATTCGGTGACGACCTTCGATCCGGGAGCGAGGGAGGTCTTGACGTAGGGCTTCACCTTCAGGCCCTTGGCCACCGCCTTCTTCGCGACCAGACCGGCGCCGAGCATCACCGACGGGTTCGATGTGTTGGTGCAGCTCGTGATCGCGGCGATGGTGACCGCGCCATGAGCGAGCGTGCTGGTGACGCCTTTCATCGAGACTTCGGCCGTGCGGGTGAGGTCGTCCGGGCCAAGGCCGAAGCCGCGATCCTTCACCGGGGCCACCAGGGACTTCCGGAACGACTCCTTCATCGACTTTAGGGGCACGCGATCCTGCGGGCGCTTCGGACCGGCGAGCGACGGTTCCACGGTTGAAAGGTCCAGCTCGATGGTGTCGGTGAAGACCGGCTCCGCGGAATCCCTGGTGCGGAACAGGCCCTGTTCCTTCATGTAGCGCTCGACGAGGTCGACCTCCTCCTCGGTGCGGCCCGTGTTGCGGTAGTAGCGCAGGGTCTCGTCATCAACCGGGAAGAAGCCGCAGGTCGCGCCGTACTCGGGCGCCATGTTCGCGATGGTGGCGCGGTCGGCGAGGGGCATGCCGTCGAGGCCCGGCCCGAAGAACTCCACGAACTTCTCGACCACGCCCTTCCTGCGCAGGGCCTGGGTGACGGTCAGGACCATGTCGGTGGCGGTGACGCCTTCGTTCAGGCGGCCGACCAGGCGCATGCCGATGACCTGCGGGGTCACCATGTAGAGCGGCTGTCCGAGCATCGCGGCCTCGGCTTCGATGCCGCCCACCCCCCAGCCCAGAACGCCGAGGCCGTTGATCATGGTGGTGTGCGAGTCGGTGCCCACGAGGGTGTCGGGGAAGGCATAGGTCTCGCCGCCTTCCGTCTTCGAGAGCACGCCCTTGGCGAGGTACTCGAGGTTCACCTGGTGGACGATGCCGGTCGCCGGCGGCACCACGCGGAAGTTGTCGAAGGCCTTCTGGCCCCAGCGGAGGAACTCATACCGCTCATTGTTGCGCTCGAACTCGAGCTTCGAGTTCTGGGCGAGCGCGTCCTTCGTACCGTAGGCATCGACCTGGACGGAGTGATCGACGACCATGTCGACGGGCACCAGGGGATTGACCTTGCGCGGGTCGTGGCCGAGGCGCTTCACCGCGGCCCGCATGGACGCGAGGTCGACCACCGCGGGCACGCCGGTGAAGTCCTGGAGGATGACCCGGGCGGGCATGAACGGGACTTCGATGTCCTTGGGGGCCCTGGCGTTCCAGGCTGCGAGATTCTTCACATCCTGCTCGTGAACGAGCTCGCCATCCACCGACCGAAGGATCGCTTCCAGGACGATGCGGATCGAGAACGGGAGGGTCTCGAGGCTGGGGGCGATCCCCGCCTTCTTGAGAGCGTCGAGGCGGTAGATCGAAAAGCTGCCGGACCTGGCCTGGAGCTTGGCGCGCGAACCGAAAGAATCCTTCTTCATGCCCGCATTTTACGGGCCGGACCCTTACTTCGCGCTGATGGTCAGCGGGTCGCCGGTCGCGTGGTCCTTGATCTGGAACCTGAGGAACTCATGGACGGCGGCGAGCGCCTCCTTGCTGGAGGTCGAAATCACGACCCGGCCGCCTCTCGGCGAGGCCTCGTAGGCGTACTTGATCTCCGCCTTGAGCTTCGTCATGGCCGCGGTTCCCGGAGGGGTCACGCTGTGCACGAGCATCGGCGTGTTGAAGTCGCCCGCGGCGAACATCTTCGCGATGTGGCCCAGGTGGCTCTGGATCTGATCGCGGCTTTCCTTGTCCTCGGCCGAATTCGCGTCCACCTGGATCACGCCGCCGTCCGCGCGCAACAGGAAGTGATGGGTGGTCTTCTCGTGCGAGAAGCCCATGGCCTTGTCGCCGTTGGCGTTGACCTGGTGCTGGTGCTCGCTTTGCGGGGCCTGGGCGGCTGCGGCGCCGTGCGGGGGAATGAGCGCGGCGATGAGGGTGAGCGCGGCGGCTTGGATCATGACCGGCACGATATCGCGCTTCAGCCGCGGGGCGTCTTGGGGAACTTGTCGACCGTGTTGGCGATGGGCCTTTGCGCCTTGAGATAGTCGTAGACGATGCCGAGGTCCTCGTCGGTGAGCTTGCTGTAGAGGGGCCAGGGCATGACCGTGTTCTGCGCGCCCGCCGGCAGTTCTCCCTCGACGCCGCCGAACGCGCGGAAGAGGCCGATGAAATTCTCCCTGGTCTTGTCGCCCATGCCGGTTTCATGCGGGCTCAGATTCGCCGAACGAACGGCGCCCCACGGGCCCCGGAACTCGTTGTCTCCCGCCCACTCGCGGCCGGGGATCGGCATCATCCGTTCATCCGCGGTGGTATGGCAGAACAGGCACCCCGAGGTGGTGGTGATGTACTTCCCATACGCCTGCACGTCGGTCTTCGGCGGTGCTTTGACCGCGCCCTCGAGCGGCTTCGGGATGAATCGGATGACCATGGGCATCGGAAAGTCGAGCCGGGGCGCCGGGGCCTTGTAGGCCACGGGAGGAAGGGTGCGGAGGAAGGCCACGATGGAGAGCGCGTCCTCGTCCGAGAGACTGCGTAGATCACCGTAGGGCATGAGAGGAAAGAGGGGCCGGCCGTTCTTCGCGACCCCTTCGCGCATGGCGCGGACGATCTCACCGTCGGTCCAGGAACCGAGACCGGTCTCCTGGTCGGGAGTGAGGTTCGGAGGACAGACGACGCCCGGGACCCCCACACCCTTGTCGAAGCAATCGGCGTGAATGCCGAGGGGCGCCACCGGCGGGCCGCCGTAGCGCTTGAAGTCGCGCTTCGAGTGGCAATCGAGGCATCCGGTGGTGTACGCGAGGTACTCGCCCCGGGCGAGGCGCTCGGGCGTGGCCGTGGCGGTCAGGGCCTGGGGCGGCCTGGACAAAGGTCGGGCCAGGAATACGAAGCCGGCGAAACCGGAAAGGGCGAGCACCAGGACGACGACGAGGGAGAGGAGGATCTTCTTCAGCATGGGCACCCGGAAACATACGGTGTTTGGAGCCGTTTGGTTTCACCGATGATGGCGGCCGGACCTTTCGCGGGCGCGTTTCGGTGCGCGCGCGGGCGAATGCCGCTCGTCTCAGCGGCCTCCCCGCGCCCCCTTGGCCGCGGGCGCGGGCCGCTCGTTGAATCCGCACTCGCTGGTGACCCGGGTGATGGCGTCGCCCCAGGGAGCCGGATCGAAGTCGTCGGCCGCGGTTCGGATTCGTCGGCTTGCGGCCACGCGGCGAAGGAAGTCGAGGGGCCTCCGGGGAATGGCATCGAGCGACTCGGGAAGAGCGTCGTCGAACCGCAGGTCCACAGGTTCGCGTTTGCGCGCCGCGAGCCGAACCGCGAGCCGAATGGTGTCGAGAGTGCTCCTGCTGTTGCCCGAAGCTCCCTCGATGGCCGGCAGGAGACCGGGTTTCAAGGACACCGCGGCCAGGCCCTCGACGCAGAGCACGGTGAACAGAGGCGTGCCGGAAGCCGCTCCGAAACCCGCGCCGAAAAGCGGCTTGTCGGTGAGGCGGTCCCGCGAGGTGTAGATCGCCCAGGTCAGGCCCCTGGCGTTGGCGAGGGGTTCTGCCGGGGAACGAGGGCCCCTCATCGCGATCGCCGGGCCCGAAGAAGAAGGAACGGAGGTCGGCGAAAGCGACGGCGGTCGCGGCGCTACGACCCGCGCGGCCTGACGGCCGCTCTCCCGACCGACCCAGAAGGCGGCGGAGCCGACAAGCACCACGAGGATCCCCACGAGCCGGATCGGGACATGCGCGCCACCGCGGGCCGCGGCCCTTGCCGGAAAGAGGTGACCACATCGCTGGCAGCTCTCTCTCTCCGCCGCATTCTCGGCCCGACAGGCCGGGCACTCAAGAGTCGCCCCTTGCCCCGAGGCCGAAGGGAAGAAGGGAAGGAGAGCCGATCGACTGAAGCCTTTGCGGCTCGACGGACCGTCGACAAGGAGTCGCGTGACGCGTCGCCTCCAGTGCGAGACCGGGTGAGTCATCGCCTCGCCCCCCCCAGCGGTCGCCTTCCACCACACGCGTACTGCCCTTTGAGATCGTATGAGAACACGCTCATTCAATCATCCCCCGGTCCGAAGGATAGCGAATCCTGACGATTGAGGGACTTCGCCGGAACGACTCACGCCGAAGCTCTGTCTACCTGCCATCAGCACGAGGGCTCCGCGGCCGCGGCGCCTGCTTGCGAGGGATTCGACGCCGCACGAAGTAAGGCGCCGAAGCTCTGTCTACCTGCCATCAGCACGAGGGCTCCGCCCTCGTGCGATGGCTGGGAGACAGGGATTCGAACCCCGATTCTACGGTTCAGAGCCGCATGTCCTACCGTTGGACGATCTCCCAGTGCGCGAGGGTGAACGGGTAGTTTAAGAAACACCGCCGCCTCACGTCAATCTCCGCCCGGCACGATTAGCCTTACCCCTCGAATGGGCCTTCTCCTGGACGCCGAGCAGAACTTCACCTGTCGCAGTTGCGGCGAGTGTTGCCGGCGCGCTTTCGACATCGTGGTGACCGATGCGGAGAAGCAGCGATACGAGGGCGTCCACGCGGATCGCTGGTTCAAGGAGTCCGATTCGAGCGAGCCGGGCGCCCGCTCCTCACCCTTCGAGTTCGAGCGCTCGGGGCTGCTCCGGATCCGAAAGCGCCCCGACGGTGTGTGCGGCTTTCTCTCCGACGAGAACCGCTGCCGGATCCATGAGGAACTCGGGGGGAGCGCCAAACCCCTCACCTGCCAGATGTTCCCCTTTTCCTTCGACGCCGTTTCCGGAGAGACCCGGGTGAGCACGAGCTTGTGCTGTCCCACCGTGGTTCGAAATGACGGTCGATCCCTGGACCTTCAGCAGAACGAACTGGGGGATCTCGCGAACCGCTGGCGCCGGACCCAGAACCCGTCCGACCGGGCCCTCGAATGGGTGCGGGGAGTGCCGCTCGATCCCGAACTGCTCGAATCCATGAGGTGGGTCTTCCGACGGCTCCTGGATCTCCATGAGCCCACCTTCTCTCTGCGGCGCAACCTTCGCCGCATCGCGACGCTGGTGGACGACTGGACGCGCCCGCGCGTCCTGAAGCTGGGAAGCGACAAGTTCGAGGAGTACGTGAAGCTCACCGGGGAGTTCGCGCTCGTGAAGCCCGCGGACCCAGCACCCGCGAAACCCGCCATCGCCGGCTTTCTCTTTCGGGGTTTCTTCTTTGCTTCGCTGGTGCCGTGGGCCTCGCGTGGAACCGCGCGGTCCGGCCTCGCGCTTCGCCTCAGGCTTCTCCGTCTGCTGCTGCACGTTCATGGCCTGGCCCCGTCCTTCGACGGCATCCGGTTCGGCGCGGGCCGCCGCCGGACGCTCGACATCGACTCGGAGCCCTTCTTCACGCCCGCGTACCACGTGCTCCGCGCGGCGATCGAGAATCTCGGCTCGGGGCGGCGTCCGCTGGTCGAGGAACTGAGCCTCGCGGTGGGGCATCTCCTGGTGGCCGAGCACCTCTTCCTCGCTCGCACCCGGGGCGAGGGAGATTCCGCGGAATGGATCCGGGCCGTGATGGATGCGCACGACGTCGCCCATGCCGATCCGGCCTCCACCTTCTCCCGGTTCCTGGTGAGCTTCGCCGCACCGCCAAGCCCGCTGCACCTGTTCGGCGCGCGCGCCTCTGTTCCCTCCGCGGCGTCTACTTCTTCGGTTTGATCGACGTCATCAGCGCCTTGGCGGCGGCGCGGTCGAGGTGGGCGAAACCCGCGAACTGCTGGCCGGAGAACAGGCCCTCCGCCCCGTCGATGGTGACGCAGTCGCCGGTCTGATAGGGACTCGCGTCCGAAAGCATGTAGGCGATGAGATTCGCGAGCTCCTCATGGTCGCCGAAGCGCTTCGACGGAACACGATCGAGCGCCTTCTTCTCGAGATCGCCGGCCATGAGACGCGAGAAAGCCCCTTCGGTCGGGAAGGGCCCCGGCGCGATGGCGTTCAGGCGGATTCCATAGGTGGCCCACTCGACCGCCAGCGACCGCATCATGGCCAGGACGCCGGCTTTGGCGGAGGCGGAAGGCAGGACGAAGGCGGAGCCGGTGGCGGCATAGCTCGTCACGATGGAGAGAACATGACCTTCCTTCTTCGCTTTGATCAAGCGCCGCCCCAGCTCGCGCGTGCAGTTGAACGTGCCGTAGAGCACGATCTTCACCACCGAGTCGAAGGCGTTGTCCGACAGGTCCTCGGAGGCGCAGAGGAAATTGCCCGCGGCATTGTTGATCAGGGCATTCACCGGACCCAGGGTCGCCTCGATGGAATCGAACGCCCCGACCACCGAGGCCGCATCGCGCACGTCGCAGGTGGCGAACGCGGCGCGGCCTCCGGCCTTCTCGATGTCGCCCGCCGTGGTCCGAAGCGGTTCCTCCCGCCGGCCCACCAGGGCCACCCGGGCGCCCAGGGAGGCGCACTTGAGCGCCGCCGACCGTCCGAGGCCGGTGCCTCCCCCCGTGATCAGGAGCGTGCGATTGGCGAGAAGCCCGGCCCGGAACGGATTTCGATCAACGCTGGTCATGTTCGCAGGTTATCAACGACGAACCCTGGCTCAGGCCAGCTCGAGGCGGGGAAGCAGGCGCGCGAGGAGCGGCTTCGCGAGAGCCATGAGGACGAGCACCAGTCCGAAAGTGCACACCATGGTGGGCCCGGTGGGGAGGTCGAGGGTGACCGAGAAGTAGATACCGAGCGCCGAGACCACGGTGCCCATGATCCACCCGATGGCGAGCCGCTTTCCGATGTCGCGCGCATACAGCATCGCGGCCACGGAGGGCACGATCAGGTAGCAGAAAACGAGCAGCACGCCCGCGATGGAGACCGACCGGGTGACCACGAAGCCGAGTGAAGCGTAGAAGAGGAAGTCCCAGAACTTCACGTTGAGTCCCCGCCCCTCCGCGTTTTCGTGATCCATCGAAATGGCGAGGAACTGCCGGCGGAAGAGGTAGTGGAAGACACCGACGATCACGTAGAGCAGGGCGGTCTCCCGGACCTCGGCCCAGGAGACGGCGAGGATGTTGCCCACGAGCATTCCCTTGAGGTGCTCGCTCTCCGCCGAGGCCTTGCTCATGGCGAGCATCGCTCCCGCGGAGGCCACGGCATAGGCGATGCCGATGATGGCCTCCTGGGGGATCCGCGCCTTCTTTGAACGAATGGTCGCGAAGATCGCCGCTCCGATGAAGGTGAAGAGAAGGCTGATCCAGTAGGTCCAGGGGCCATGGGGGTCGCCGTCGCCGAAGGGCAGCAGCAGGGGGATGGTGCTCCCAAGCGCCGCGATCTGGGCGAGCGAGAGGTCGACGAAGATCACGCCTCGTTCGACCACGTGGACCCCGAGGTAGGTGTGGATGCCCGCGATCACGAGGGCGGCCGCGAACGGGGCGGCCAGGAATTCGAGGATGGTGGTGTCCATGGTCCTACTTGCCCCCGCCCTTGAGCGCGCCCACGATCAGGTTCACGTTGTAGTTGAAGAGCTGGATGTAGTCGGCGGCTTCCTTCACGCCGCCCACCGAGGGGGCGAGCACCACCACCCTGCCGCCGGTCTCCCGGGCCACCGACTGCGGGGTCTTGAGGTCGAAGTAGGGTTCGACCAGGATGATGGTGGCCTTGACCTTCTTCATCTCGCCGATCAGGTCGATGGTGTGCTGGGGTGAAGGGGGAATCCCGGGCTTCGGCTCCACGTAGCCGATGACATCGAGACCGAACCGCTCCACGAAGTTCGGCCAGGAGCGGTGGTACGTGACGACCTTCGTTCCCTTGTAGGGAGCCATGGCCGCGTCCCACCCCTTCTCGGCCTCGGCGAGACGCTTGTCGAAGTCCGCGAAGCGCTGGGCGAAATAGGGGCCATCGGCGGGCTGAAGCTCCGCCAGCTTGGCCTGGATCACCTGGGCGATGCGCCGGCCGTTGCCCGGGTCGAGCCAGTAGTGCGGATTCCCCATGGGGTGGACATCGCCCATGGCGCGGGTGATCTGACCCTGCGGGATGTCGAGGATCTTCACGGTGAGGGAGGCGTCGAGATAGGACCGCGAGCCCACCTGGATCTTCTCGTTGCGGCACTGCTGGAGGAGAGGCGGCAGCCAGCCGATCTCCAGCTCGCGGCCCACCACCACGAGGAGATCGGCCGAGTGCAGCTTGAGGATGAAACTCGGCTTGGCCTCGACGAAGTGGGGATCCTGATAGCCCTTGGCGATGGCTTCGACGCTGATCCGGTCGCCCCCGACTTCACGCGACAGGGCGGCGAGATCCTCGGTGGTGGTGACCACCTTCAGCCCGCCCGCCCGGGCGACGGGCGCCGCCGCGAGCAGGGAGGAGAGAACCGCGACGGAGAGCAGGCTTTTTCGCAATGACATGGGCGGGGACTCCTAGAACGGGTGGGCGCCGTGGGCGCCGATGGAGAAGATGAACTGGAAGAGAAATTCGTTGGAGCGCAAACCGTCGCCCCATCGGGTGTGGCGGTACTGGCCGCGCACCAGCGAGAACTCGCTCGGCGCGTAGGTCAGGAGGAGCGACGCTCCCTTGTCCTTCACCGCAGGGTCGGTCGCCCGCTCGGCGGTGTCGAGGCGCAGGCCGGTGGTCCAGCGTCGCGCGAACTGATATTCGAGGTAGCCGTAGGCCCCGAAGGCCGAGGGCCCGGGGATTTCCGAACGCTGGCTCCACGCGACCTCGGTCCGGGCCAGGAAGTGCGTGTAAATGGACCGCCGCAGGGGACGGTATCGGAAGGTCGCGTCGGCGCCCCAGAGGCGGGTCGTTTCCCCGGGTCCGGCGTCGTTGTGGCCATGGGCGAAGGAACCGCCGAGGTCGATATTCGTCGACTCGGTCAGATCGCGATAGCCGCGAAGGTGGCCCACGTACGCGAGATCCGCGCGCTCCTCGGCCTTGAAGATCGCCGAATTGCCCTGGTACACCTGGCCGGTCGCCTCGATGAACGCGAAGTTGTTGGGGAAGAGGCGGGAGACCGATAGGCCCGAATCGCCGAGGCCTTCCTCGCCGCCGAGCAGGTTCTGGGTCATCAAGGGCCGTTCGGTGAAGGGCAGGACGTGATTGTGAGCCGCGTTGATCTTGCCGAAGGCGTCACGGAACTTGCCCACCTTCATGAGGAGTCCGGCGGGCAGGGTGGGGAAGGTCACGAATGCCTCTTCGATCCCGACCTCGTCCGGACCGAAGGTGAGATACACGTCGGCCCGCGCGTAGGGATCCACCACGGCCTGGAACGACAGTTCGGCTTCGTGGAGTTCCAGAGACGGCTCGCCGCCTCCCGGGCTCTTTCCGGCGGCGCCGATGAAATCTCCGATGGCGGCGATGTCGGGGTTGAACATCTTGGATGAACCCGCGGGGGCGGCGCTCATCTGGGCGGGGGGTGGCGGTGGAGGAGCCTCGACCGGCGCCGGCGTCGGAGCGGCGGCCGCCGTGGACGCGGCGCCCTCCACGGCCTTCAACCGCGCTTCGAGTTCGGCGATCCTGTTTGAGAATTCGAGGCGAAGCGCTTCGAGTTCGGCCTTCAGGCGATCGGCGTCGGATGTCTGGGCAAACGATGGATTGGTGAAGAGAAGTAAGAGGAAGAGGGAAAAGAGAAATGGAATACGGGATCTGACCATGGGGCGCCCTCCAGGACGCGAAGAGAAATCTCAATACCCGCCTCGCCGGTTGTCAGCCGGTGGGAAGCGGGACTAGACGAACGAGATTTTCCGCGGCGGCGCCCGGCCTGGCGACGAGGGTCGCTGGGCGCAGGCCTTCGCTTCGACGCTCTCCGGCACGCCCGCCCGAAAGGGCCCGACGTGGACGAACAGCATCACTCCCGACTCGACCCTCGATGCGGTGGGACTGGCCGTGCAGGCGTCACAGTGCATCCTCGACTTGAGGTGGCACTCGAAATCGTGATGGAGGAGCGGCGCCACCAGCGTGACCAGCGCGAAGAGCCCCAGGACGGCGAGGCGTCCTTGGGTTCGACGGCGTTGCACGGAAGCGGTCACAACCATCAGTATAGACACGGCCGCCACTACCAGGCCTCGCAATGACGCGCGGCCAAAGGGGTGGGGTGGTGGGTGGGCTTAGCCTCCCGCGAGCTTGTGGGGTATTCGTTTCTCGCGAAGGACGGCCTGGGCGGCGTCGCGCCGATCGCCTTGAAGCTCGATGTCGAGGTCCTTGATCGAGCCGCCGGTGCCGCACCGGGTCTTCAGGAGCTTCGCGAGCGCTTCGATGTCCGCGGGGGTTCCCGGAACGTCCGCGATGACCGTGACCACCCGTCCCGAGGCGCGCTTTTCCAGGCGAATGCGGGCGCCCTTCGTCTTGCGCTCCATTTCCGCGGCGAGCGCGCGGGGTTCGTTCGTCACCGGGCCGCCGGTCGAATACGCCAGCCGGGTTCGATCCTGAGTCATGAGTCGAGGAAGGAGTGGACGCTCAAGTCAGCTGAATCACACCCTCGGGCCCGAGGTAGACGGAGTGCTCGGCCTGAGCCACGGGCCGTCCCGACAGGGCCACGAGGGGAGGGTAGGAATGAAGCAGCTTCGACTGTTCCAGCCTTCGGAAGGCTTCGGCGACCGCCTCGTTTCCGAAGTTCCTGAAGTAGCGGCGGGCGATGGGGAGGCCTCGCCACGAGAGCAGGGCCTGGGCGAAATCCGGGCCGATCCCGAAGTCCTTGAGCCGGTCCTTCGCCTCGGGCAGCAAGCGAAAGACCTCTGACACCCCCCGCGGCCCCGATCGTCCGTGGCCGTCGGTCGCGAAGGGCTCGATCGCGATCACCCCGCGCATGGGAAGGCGCGGGGTGAGCGCGATCGAGCCCTTCGCGACCGACGGCCACGGACGATCGGGGCCGCGGGGGGTGTCAGAGGTCACCC
>Ga0154020_10008317_pt1 | contig 12030 bp, 7 predicted proteins | sample Klosneuvirus_201_FD_109709 | JGI IMG/M metagenome (GOLD analysis project Ga0154020, IMG submission 109709) | Active sludge microbial communities from wastewater, Klosterneuburg, Austria - Klosneuvirus_20160825_MG | ecosystem: Engineered > WWTP > Aerobic digester > Activated sludge | place... | reverse complement strand
CATCGAAATGAGAGTTTTCGAATAGTCGACAGTAAGTCGGGGGAAGACATGACTGTGCCGGTACTGGGGCAGTTGTTTATCGAAGAGTTGTCATCAAGTAATAACAAGCATTCAATTATAGAGACGTTGCGGGGTTTTATCGCCCTGAGAGGAGAGATGAACATGGATATTCTGAAGAAGACGGTGCTGGCTTCCATCGGCGTGTTTGAAATCACGAAAAGCAAGGCTGAGGAGATCGTTGATACGCTGATTAAGGAAGGGGAAATCGCGAAGACGAAGAGGTCGGAGGCGATCCTGGAGTTGCTGGATAAGGCGGAGAATTCAACAAGGGATCTTAAAGAGAGAATCTCAAAGGATGTCGAGGTGACGATTGAAAATCTCAAAGTCGCCCGAAAGAAGGACCTTGAAGAGCTGAATCGCAAAGTAGATGACTTGGCGGAGCAAGTTCGGAAGATCGTAGACAAGTTGGGTTAGTGGGGCTGTTTCCGGTACTCGGCACCCTAATGAGAGTTGGTTGTCGACGACGCATCGGGAATTGTGGTTCAATATTGTCCTTATATTGAATAAATAGTGGCTAAAAATGCGGGTTGGGGCTATATTGGGTAAGTGAGTTGAGGTGGATTTGAAGTTGCAGGACTTCTCTGGGAGGTGGTTGTTTCGATGCGATTCTCGTTTACTTACGTAGTCTGCTTTTGCGTTCTATCTGTTTGGATTTCAACAGTCAGCTCTGTGAACCTAAGTTCAAGGGGAGTAGTGTCTACGAGCGACACTGGTCCCTGGCGTGTTATAGTCAAATTTCGTGAATCTGGAACCAAGTCCAAGGGGGGATATTCGACGGCTCTTGAAGCTGAATTCGCAGATTTAGTGGCGAAGACGGCACCGGTATCAGTCCGTCCGTTTTCCGAGAAGCGGATAAACAGTTTGGAAAATGCCGCATTCGGCGGAGTCCGCGTAGTTGAGTACTCCACAAAGCTTCAAGCTGATGATTTTGTTGCAACGACCTCCCATTCGGACTTATTCGAGTATGTTGAGTTGGATCATCGGTTGGAGTTGTTTGAGACTCCCAATGATGGATTATTTCACTTTCAGTGGAATCTGGAAAACGTCGGTCAACGCTACTTCTCTGTCTTACGCATCGAAGGGGACAATAACGATTTGCTCATCATGCAAAGGGGATCGGCAGGTGCAGATATTAGGTTCCCGGAGGCACCGGACGTGACAGACAGCAATCACATAATAGTTGCGATCATTGATACGGGAGTTGATCGAGATCATCCGGAACTCGGAGGCCGTATTTGGACGAACACCGATGAGGTGTCGGGCAATGGCTTCGATGATGATCACAATGGATATGTGGATGATATCTGGGGATGGGATTTTTCGGCAAATGAATCTTCGATACCGATTTTTTCCGACAACGACCCAAGCGATACTTATGGACATGGAACGCATTGCGCAGGAATTGTAGCTGCGACGGCAGATAACTCGATGGGGATTGCGGGAATTGCGAACAATGCCGATGTGATGGCGCTGAAGATATATCCCACGATGTCCGTATCATTGGCTGCACAAGCCATTATCTATGCGGCAGACAACGGTGCAGACGTCATCAATATGTCGTGGGGGATGGTGTTTGAGTCATTGCTGTTGCGTGATGCGCTTCTCTATGCGCGCGAAAAGGGAGTTGTCTTGTGTGCGGCAACGGGTAATTCCGGCGCCGAGGATGTGATATTCCCGGCGGCTTACGAATTTGTTATCGGTGTCGGAGCCACCACGAGTAAGGATTATGTAGCAGAATTTTCAACTTACGGACCGCAAGTGGATATTAGCGCACCGGGTGAGTCCGTTTTGTCATTACGCGCCAGGAACACCGATCTCTACGGTGACTCGCCTTCAAATGAACCATCCGTCCATGTAATAGACGAATTGTACTACGAAGCTTCCGGTACCAGCATGGCCTGCCCACATGTTGCGGCAACAATTGCAGAAATGCGCGCCAAGTCGCCGGGCCTCAAGATTGACCTGATAGAGGAGATTGTCTATTCCACGAGCGAGGATTTGTTGGACCCGCGACATAAGGGGGAAAGCTATCCGGGATGGGACAAGTACAGCGGGCACGGGCGGTTGAACCTGGCGCAAGCCCTCGCTAATACTCCGACTTCTCGAGCGAGAATCGAGTACCCACGGGAAGGCGCCATTATTGACGGCAATATTGAGATCACCGGCGATGCGATTGCACCCGGCGGAGTTGAGTATTCAGTTGAGTATCGCAGAGATGGTGAATCAGAATGGGTGCCAATCAGGAATGGGCAAGCGAACATCTCAAATGGTGTATTAGCTGAACTTGAGATGTCAGAGACATCAGGACTGATCGAATTGCGGCTTATAGTCGGCGAAGAAAATGAAGCGCGTCGAACTGTGCTGCTAGTGCCGTCTGCGATAGTTGAGCTAAACTTTCCGGAGGGACCAGTGGTATCTTCGGGCGGCATGGAACTCGGACTAAATTCAATTTGTCCGAATTTTGAAAGGACTGTCGTAGATTTTCGACCGGCAGGGGAGATCAGCAATTGGACGACTATTACTGAGTTGACATTTCCGACTATCGGCGATCTAAGTGTTTTCTGGAGCCAAGTCGGACTCCCAGATGGCGACTACTTTGTTCGAGCAAGAGTGTTCAGCAGCGCTGGACTTGAGGGGGAATTCGAAGACAGAGTTGAGATAGCATCACGATTCTCCGGAGAAAAGGGTTGGCGACGCCAACTCGGCGCAAAAGCCACGATTATGGCGAACTATGGCGACTTCAATGGAGATGGGCGAAACGAGATAGTTGTCGGTACCGATGCCGGGCTGATGGTCTTCGATCCCGAAGGAAGACGCGATTTCGCAGCCCTGCCGGACTTGCCTGAAGGAAAGTGCCTGGTAGTGCCGGCTGTGTGCTCGATAGACGGAGACGGTATTGATGATCTGGTCTTCTTGTCAGAAACGTCAAACAGAATCATTGCTGCGGGCTCAGCAAGTGGTCTCTGGACGGAAGTGATCTATAGTCCGCCTCGGACCCTTCACTATTCAGCATCCAGTGAGTCGTTCTTTCCCATTCTATTTGCCAGAGACCTTGATCGGGATGGTTATGACGAGATAGTCTATAAGCCGGGTGGCAATCCCATAAGCGAAAGTGAGCTGAGAGTATTTAGCCCTGGGGCGACCGGAGAAACGTGTTTCCCTCTCAAGATCAAGGGTGGATTGATTCAAGCGGCAGATTTGGATCGCGATTCGATAGACGAGCTATATGTGCTGGGACTAAACAACTTATTGACTAGATACAATCTGTGCGGCGAACCTCAGAGGACATTCAATTTTGACTTCGGTGACGTCTCGTTTAGGGTCTCAGGAATGGCGGCGGCTGATGCGAATGGTGACGGTCACTACGATCTCGTTGTTATGGGAGCACTGTCCAAGGGGAATCTCAACTATGGCTATTTCGAGATAATATTGGATTCCGATTTTCGAGTTTTGAACAGACTGGCACGTCATCTCGGAATCCCGGGATTTCTTGATCCGCCGATGGCGATATTCGGAGATGTAAATGGTGATGGCGCTCCGGAATCGGTGGTTTCGCTTCACGACGGAAGCTTTGGATACCTCTTTGCGTGGGAGGTTGACGGCGAGCCGTTTCTCGACGAGCAACCGATGACAGGACTGTTGGGAGCCGAACTGCATCCAGGGATAACTTCGATGCCACTGTTGATTGACATCGACAACAATCCTGGAGCCGAAGCCGTGGTCGAGGTAGGGCGAGATATGTTTGCAACGTTCCCGATACAGCGCTTCGATGCTTTTGGAGCCTCAGGAGAGCGAATCGAGGGTTGGCCGTGGTATACATCCGCACATTCGCTGGGGAGGCCGTCAATGGCTAATATCCCGACTTTTGGCGATATAGACGGTGACGGCTACACTGACATGCTTGCGATTACACCTGAGAATGAGTTGATATTCACCTCGCTTGGTGGCGTGTTATGGAGTGAAGAGAATTCGCCATGCCCGATGTGGCGGTACAACCGGAAGTTGGATAATGTTGCGCCCCTTCGCCATGATGTGTCTACTGATGTTGAGGAAAACATTGACCTTCTGCCCCGAGATTTTGTGACCGTGCAGAACTATCCGAATCCGTTCAACGCAGCAACCACTATCGAGTACTCGATTCCGAAATCAGGTGATGTCATCATCAATATCTACAACCTGTCGGGTCAATCGATTCGTAAGATTGTAGCGCCAGCACAGTCCGCCGGGCGGCATCGTATGAATTGGGAGGCGACGGATCGAAACGGCAATGTATTGCCTTCCGGAGTTTACTTCTATCAAGTGGAGAGCAATAACGCCATAGCAACCGGAAAGATGGTGTTGATCAAGTAGATCAGAGATTTGATCGACACTTGCAAATGAAAACAGGGACACGATGGTGTCCCTGTTCAATTTGTGGTCTACGATTTGAATTATTCGCAAGAATCCGGAGCAGGGCCACCGCCAAAGATGTGATTGATCAAGTAGACGGCATCAGAAATTGAGATACTTCCACTACAATCGCTATCACCAGACTCCAAAGGCGAGGGAGCCGCGCCAGCTGCAAAAACATAACTAATCAAGAAGACGGGATCTGAAATCGAAAGACCGCCTGAACCATTGGCGTCGCCCGGAATGAAGCTTGGCGGCGCGAATGAATAATTGAGAGCTGCCCAAGTATTGATGATACCCCAACCATAGTTGTTGTTCGGTGTGGCCGCATTGTTTGCAGTTACCATCAAGGCTTCGCGGACCTGCATATTTGTCCAACCCGGGTTGGCTGCCCACACGATTGCTGCGGCGCCGGCGGTTAACGGACAAGAGAATGAAGTGCCGCTTGAGGCCCCATAGGAAGCGTCTCCACCCGAACTTGCGACTGAGACATTTGATCCCTGGGCACAAACCTCGGGTTTGATACGTCCGTCGGCGGTCGGTCCACGCGATGAGAAACTGACAATGGTACCACTTGAATTGACTGCGCCCACGGTAATGATGCTATCTGCATCGGCAGGCGCACCAAGTGTCTGAGGCGCCGAGCCGGAGTTTCCGGCAGAATTGACGACGAGGATTCCGTTGGAGGCAGCGATGTCGGCAGCGACCGTCGAAACGCAGAAGTCGCCATTGTAATTCGTAGTCACGTACCAATCGGTATAGCCGAGCGATGAAGTGATGATGTCTGTTCCGATTGAATCGCACCATTCCATGGCAGCTGCCCAATTGTTTTCTTCCACCACAGTTTCGCTGCGAACGTCCTCAGTCTTGCACAAGATGAACTGAGCCAAGTAGGCTGGCCCGTAATGGACTCCAGAGTTAGCGCCGCCACAAGTCGACCATGTACTGGTGCCGTGACTCCAGGCACTGGCATCATCGCCAACTTCATTGGAGACGTTTCCGTCATTGAAAACGAAATCGTGTTCCGCAATGACGCGGCCATCGATATATGCTTGCGCAAAGGAATTGTGACTCTTGCGGAATCCGGTATCGAATACAGAGATTAGCATTCCTTGTCCGGCGTAGCCTGAGTCGTGGCAGATCGGCACATTGATCTGCGTCAACTGGCCAAGAGATGATCCATACAAGAGAGACGTCGGTTGAAGCGACTGCTGGTCACCCTGCGGAATGGTCTTTTCGGATGAGACTTCTTCGACAGGACGCTTGAAAGTTGCGACCGGCTGAACGCGATTGACAAATGACAAATCGGTAATCAAACCGACGCGATTGATGTCGATTTCGATTGATGCCGAATTGAGCCATTTGGAAGTGCTCAGAACTTTGGCGCCCATCGATTCAAGCTGATCGACGTAGCGGCTGTTAACCGGCAAATCGGTAAAGCGAATCTCAGAGACTCCATGTTTTTCGCGACGCGCTTTTGCGCGAGGTGTCAAACCGACTTTTGCAGTCAAAGCGGCTGCTGTGAATTCGGACTTGTTAAAAATACCTTTGTCAGTGAAGAACACCCAAATCTTGACTTTGCCATCGATTTGATTCTTCGCGAGATAGTCGACGGCGCGGTCGGAAATCGGAACTTCACTTTTCGCGGTGAAGTAGCTCGGGTCCTGAAAATCGGGACGCTGTTTTGCGACAGTAATACCGACAATCAAGAGCATTGCAATCAACGCCCCAGTGCCAAAAACTTTCATGCTCACCTCGTGCGTGGTCCTATGTTGAAGTAGACGTTACATATCCAAGATATCAACTAATTTCAATTCTGTCAACAATTTAGTCGGCAACGAGCCGGACACAATCTTTCGAACTTCAGGAAACAAGACGCGATTCAACTGTCTGTGAGTACATCGGCTGATTTGCTGATATTCGTCAGTTTTGTCTGGACGTTTCACGGTTCGCTACGTAATCTAACCAGCTGAATGAACAAGAGTTTCCGGAAATTCGTGGTATATGCGCTTTGCTTCGCAGGTCTTGCAGGTTGTTCGCGCGACAACTCCGAGATAACCCAAAGCGAGTGGGAGAAACTGATAGCAATCAGGGGTGAAGCCCGTGAGGCCTATCGGCGTGAAATCGTATCGAATTATATGGATGCGATTGAGCCTGATTCAGTTGGTGTTCAGCAAGATAGCGGGCAGGTTTATGATGATATCCTGGATGAATTGACGAGCGACGAGAATCTGAAGCTGCTTCAAAAGATAGAAGACAGTTATCCTGCGGATTCCGAAGATGAACGAAAGGTGCGACGGTTGCGCCACTTTCTGTTGAATTCGGTAGTCCAGCAACGAAAAGATGAAGTTGAGCGCTATTTGACGGAGATGCGAAACATCAGCGCTGTCGTCGTTGGAGACAAGAAGTTGGGGCTCGGCGATCTGCAGGAAATTTTGGCGAACGATAGCGACCGTGATCTGAGGCAACGGGCGTATTACGCATGGATCCCCGAACTTGAGAAAGAAAACGCTGTAATTGAGAGCATAGTTGAGATTGAAGACTCTACGGCATTTGACATGGGATATGGAGATTATACTTCGCTTTGCCAGGAGCGTCAAGAACTCGACTACGGAACGCTTGCAGAGCAGGCTCGCAGTACGGTGCGACAGACGGACAGCATTTTCACGACGCTCGCCAAGTTGGCGGTGCCGGAATTGTCGGGATTGAAGTATGAGATGTTGCGGGGGTATGACTTACCGTACTTAGTCGGCACCTCTCCATTTGATGAATATTTTCAGAGCGGCGATCAATTTGAACGGTGCGACCAAGTGTTGAAGCAGTTGGGGTTAGGATTCGATGACACGAATCTACCGACGGTTGCGCGGCAACAGAGTCGAGTGAATACTCGCGCAGCAACTTACGCAGTGAATATTCCCGATGACATTAGAGTCGTTCTGCCGAGCGACTCCGGACTTTGGGCGACATCGGCGCTGTTCCACGAAATCGGTCATGTGCTTCATTGGGTCAATACGACGGAGCGAGAGTTTGAGTTTACGCAGCTTGGTGGCGGTGCATTGAAGGAAGCGTATGCGTTTCTTTTCGAAGGGCTGCTTGACGAGCCGGAGTTTGTGAGTGCCAACTTCGGAATTCCAGTTGGCGAGGTGAACCAGTATCTGCGACAACGAGCGTTCGTGCAACTGCTTGCAGTGCGATCGTATTGTGGTGACTTTTTGTTTGAGCTTGAGGTGTATGGCGGAGCGACAGATCCGCGACTTGCTTATGAGCAGATCAATAAACCGCTTGGCGCGTTTAGCTCGAACGAAGTCGATCGCGAATTGATGTTTCGACGACTCGATGGGTTTGCTTCAGCGGAATACTTGACGGGTTGGTTTTTGGCGGCGCAGATTCGCGAGTATCTTCGCGACGAGTTTGGCGACCAATGGTACATGTCGGCTGATGCCGGTAATTTTCTCAAAGGGCTTTGGGCTCACGGAACGCGCAAGTCAGAATTGGAGATTGCGGCGATCATCGGCGACAGCACGATTACTCCCGATGCATTGGTGAGGCACCTCACTGCAATCTCGACGCGATAGACAGTTACCAGAGACTTCTTTCTAATCAGAATCTTCCTAAACAACAGGAATACTTTTCCTCGACGATGCTGTTAGTCATCCGAGTCGCATTTTTCTTACGCCCCGGAAATTGTTATCAGCGAGCGAGTTAGCAGCTTGGTTGTCGAGTTGGCATTACTCTTGCAAAGCAGTTTCACGGCAAGAAGGCGCAAGTCGCCATTTGGAGGATTAGTAATGGCCGAAAAAGAAGTCGAACAGCAACCGCAAAGTGAACCGCCGAAAGCGAAGGCGGGCGGAAAATCACCAATGATGCTGATTATCGGCGGCGCGGGTGTATTCGTGTTAGCCGTAGTGATATTCTCACTCCAACTTGGCGTGTTCAGCGATTCAAATGTCAAGCCGGGAGCACTCACCGCTGACAGTCTTGCTCAGGCAGCAGACACCGCACATCACGAAGAGGCCGAAGAAGAGGAAGCGGATCCGTATCAGGCTCTCTTTGAAGGATACGGCGGCGAAGATGAAAGCGGACTAATGAGCGATACCGCAATCGTACGCGACTCCATCGAGAAGAGCGTTTGGTTTATTCAGCAGAAGCAGGATCTCGATCGCCAGATTGCACAAATGGAACTCGAAAAGACGCAACTCAATACTCTGAAGAGCCAGGTAGAAGCCTTAATGGATCGCAAGAAGTCGATGGAAGAAGGCAATATATCGCAAATGGCAAAGCTTTATGAAGGAATGGGCACCGAGGAATTGGTTCCGATTCTTTCCAATCTCACGGACGCGCAAGTCAGCGTGCTAATCAGCAAGATGAAAAAAGCGAAAGCCTCTGAGGTTCTCGGCAAGATGGCTCCGGAACGCGCGGCAAGAATTACACAGTACATTATCTCGATGAGCGAATAAGAAACGATGATCCCACTGCTTAACATAATCGCCCCGCAAGCATCTGAAGCCCCGACCCAGGTCGGAGCGGCGACAAACGGCCAACCTTCCGGGGATGGTCTTTTTGCACAGATGTTTGCTGAAGCGATGGGCACAGTGCCACAGCAGTCGGCGATTCCGACTATCGGTATCCCGGTCAATAGAGTTGTGGGCACTGGCGTTAGGGAGTTACAGGTTGCAGTAGCGGAACTGTTGCCGATTACCGGTGACAGTGAAGCCGTTGATGACGTTGTCATTCTGCCTCAGACAGAGACTGTTGAAAATCTGCCAATCGCGAAAGATCAAGAGACAATCACAGCATTACCGAGTCAAGATGTCAATGAAGTACTGCCGGTTAGCGAGAATGTTGCTAATGCGGCTGTTGTGATTGCGCCGAATGTACAAACTGGCAATCCAGTGTTCGAACTCACAGCGAAGGCGTTTCCAATCTCGATCGAACCTTCATTGGTTGGTCGCATTGAATCTGAGTTGGCGGCGTTGACAGGCAAGAACTCGAACGGCGTTATGATTAATGCCAACGTCGACATGAGCGACGACGCGGCCAAAGTGCTTTCAGGCGAAGTCATGAACGAGAAATCGTCAGTCGTTCCTCAGATCGTAGCCGAAGATGCCGTACCGGCGATCAAATCTTCCGTGCAACAGGCATCGAAGAACACAGGCTCGCTCAAGTCAGAATTGAAACGGTCATTCCCGAATTTGAATATCGAGTCGGCATCCGCGAAAGTGAATGTCCAAATCAAGTTAAACAACGCGCAAAGTGAAGTACAAGCCAAGCCGGAAGTTGCGACAATAGCTCAACGTGTCGTTGTGGCTTCGGATCTGCCGATCGCAGCGGCGCCGCGATTTGTGGCGGCAACGGCGATCAGCGGACAATCCTCGAAACCGGTAAAGTTGGTGCGTGATGCCCATGCGTCGCCGAAGACAGTGACTCCGTCCGACCCGAAGCCGATGCAGGAAACTGAAAACTCCCCCAGCACAGAACCTCGTTTTGTTGCGCGCAAACCGGTGCAGACGGCATTGAAGCAGCAGGGATTTGACATTGAGAAGTTGATCAACGCCGGTGGTAACGCGAAAGAAACGCTGGTGGAAAACCTCGCAATCGACAAGACGGATTTCAAGGTAGCGGTAGACAAGCAAGTAACGCAAGTAACGGATAACAGCTTCGAGCTGAACGGTACAGAGCGCTTCAAATTGGATATCAAGCAAAGCCACATCGAAGCACTGCTTAAGAAGGGCGAAATCAAGATTCAGCTTCAGCCGGAACATCTCGGCAATCTGAAGATCCGCTTGATGACAACTCCAACTGAAGTCAATGCGCGCCTTGAGACGTCGAGCGAAGACGCTCGTCGCGCAGTCGAGCATTCACTCCCGCAATTGCGCGAGAGCTTCGAACGTGCCGGTCTTAGATTGAATAGCATTGAAGTCTCAGTAAATGACGATAGCAATTCGCGTCGCCAAAGCGCGTTCCAACAGGAATGGCGCGGTCGAAACAGCGAATCACGCGCGAATGAAGGCAAGTTTAGCGCGGACATTCCGGCGACAGCCGAGATATCACAGAACTTGTACACCGCATACGGCGGTGCGCTGAACCTGGTGGCATGAGGACAAAATGGAACCACAGTCAATCAGTTCGATATTAGCTCCGCAGACGACCGAAGCGGCCCAGGCGTCGAACGGCGTTCTCGGCAAAGATGATTTCCTGAAAATGTTGACGGCGCAGATGCGGTATCAGAATCCGCTGGAACCGATGAAAGATCAAGAGTTCATCGGACAGATGACGCAATTCTCTTCGCTTGAGCAGTTACAGAACCTCAACGAGACCATGTCGACGAATGCACAGTGGAATATGCTGCTGTCGCAAACGATCAACAATACGATGGCGACTTCGCTTATCGGAAAGACAGTCACCGCTGATTCCAGCGTAACGGCAGTCGGCAGCGATCACGTGTCGCCGATCAGTTTCACAACGACAGACTTCGCCCTTTCGGGTGTTGTCAGCATTTATGACGCTGAGGGCACAGTAGTTCGCACCTTCACAGTGTCGCAGCTTCAGCCAGGCGAACATAGTCTCGCGTGGAACGGCAATGACAATGCCGGTAATGATTTGCCAGCCGGTAACTACGGTTACAAAGTCACATTGAGCGACCCGCAAGGCAAGGCGGTCAACGCTGCCGGATTCAACAAGGGTCTGGTTACCGGAGTGGACTACATCGACGGTCAAGCTTATCTGTTAGTTGAAGGCGGAATGATCCCACTGGCGAGCGTCAGAACCGTGAGCGGAGGTTGATATGGCAATTAATCCCGTCAATCAATTGCAAGGTGTAAATAGAATTGAGTCTGAGCAGAAGTCGGTCGGTACTTCGCGAAGAACCCAAGAGGGAGTTTCCGGCGAAGGACTGACATTCTCGAAGCATCTCAATGATCGGATTAGCCGGCGCCATCTCGATATGGGACCGGAGAGATTGGCACGTTTGACAGATGCCGTAGACCGGGCTTCGGATAAAGGCGCCCGCGATTCGGTAGTGCTGCTGGACAACCTTGCGCTGTTGGTGAATGTGCCAAGCCGAACGGTTGTGACAGCAATGGAAACGGAAAAAATGAAGCACGGTGTTTTCACAAACATCGATGCGGTAGTAGTTGGATAAATAAACAAAGAACCACAGGCCGGACCTCCATAGAGGAAGCCTGAATTCGGAGGTAAAGGATATATGTTAGCATCACTCTTCGCAGGTGTCGCAGGACTAAGGAACCATCAGGTTCGAATGAACGTGATCGGTAACAACATTTCGAACATCAACACGGTCGGATTCAAGTCTGGTCGTTCGGTGTTTCAAGAAGCGCTGGTCCAGACGCTGCGCGGCGCGGGGCGCCCGTCATCAGTATCAGGCGGTTCGAATCCGATCCAATTGGGTTTGGGCATGAACGTGGCATCAATTGACAATCTGTTCACCCAAGGTGGTCTTGAATTGACCGGCCAAATTTCGGATTTGGCGATTCAGGGTAACGGATTCTTTGTGCTATCAGACGGCAATCAGAAATTCTATACCCGTGCAGGCGCATTCGGATTTGACGCGAATAGCTTCCT